>JAABUW010009966.1_pt1 | contig 10692 bp, 8 predicted proteins | sample 5560081 | NCBI WGS metagenome assembly JAABUW01 (sample SAMN10711882, study PRJNA513363) | rock metagenome | isolation source: Antarctica rocks | place: Antarctica: Victoria Land, Knobhead sud | reverse complement strand
AGAGGGAGTCCGTGGCGCAGGATTCGATCCTGCTCAGCTCCGTGAAGTTGAACGAGCTCATAGTCATGTACGACGACCTGTACGCATTCACGTACTCGACCTGGCGCCACCTCCCGGACCCGCCCGACTGCGAGAAGACGTTCGTGCTCATGTGGATGGTCTCGGCCGAGAACTACGACGTGAACCACTTCACCATCAAGTGGCCGGAGGCGACCTCCAACACGTTCGTGCACCTGTGGTCGATCGTGGACAGGCTCAGGACCCTGCTCGAGTCCAACAACGCGGACTGGCTTGTGGGCCCGAGGAACCCCGTGGGCTACTCCGAGACCATGAACATGCCCGGGGCTGCGGACCAGCACTTGTATCCGAGTGAGGCCGTGATCGCGCCCCACGTCGAGGTTTTCAGCTCGAACCTGAGCAGGATGGAGCCCAAGGCCATGAGGGTGAGCTACGACTCGAACTTCTTCTTCATGTTGTCCTTGACGATGTCCAGGCCCAAGCGCATGATCGACCCCAACCAGATGACCATGCGCAACGAGCAGATCGCATCCGCCATGACGACCAGGAACAAGAAGTAGATCAACTACTAAAACCCGGATGCGCCGTGGATGAGCTCCCTCCCCCTGTGCAGGTTCTTGCCGTCGAACATCTCCGTATCCTTGAGCGACTGCGACACCAGTATGACGGACTCGTCCTCGGTCTTGCCGTCGAGCCTGTACCTGACGTAGACCTTGAGCGCCGCCACCTTGAGGTACTTGCAGAAGTTCTCGTGCCCGCTCGGGCTCATGGACATCTTCGCGGTGTTGGGGATGGCGAAGGCCGGGCCCTTGGGCGTCTTCCTGACCACTGGCGGGACTATCTGCGGGATCAGCTGCGAGATTGGGTGCACCATCGCCTCCGGGACCATCCTCGCGCCCATGAATATGGACTGGATCACAGACATGCACTCAGCCCCGTCCGAGTGCTGGGACAACTCCAGCCAGTCGCCCGCAGTCGACTCCGGGAGGCTGTTCGAGTCCTTCCTCGAGAAGGAGGTCGCCATGAAGTTCGAGCTGTCGGCCTGGACCGCGGGTAGGTCCCCGGACTTGATCCTGCTGTAGAGTAGGTCCACGATCTTGGAGTAGGTCTTCATCATGATGATGCCGTCGATCACGTGCCCGGTCTCGCCCGTGGCCTGCATGTACCTCTTGATGCAGCCGTTCATCAGGGACGCGAAGCAGACCCCCCACAACTCCGTCTTGTTGCTGTAGCCCCTGTTCGAGAGCGCAGACCTGGACTTGGTGCCGCCGGAGCCCAAGAACACACTCGGGCCCATGATCTTGCTCATGTAGCTACTCGTAGTCCTCTCCGGGTCCGGGCGGCCGATCTCACTCCTGGTCCTGCTCACGTTCGTGAACGACTCCGTGTCGTCATCCCTGACCATGGACACCTCCGAGTCCCTCGACTTGAACAGGGGTGAGGCCGTGTGCCTGTGCGCATCCGGGTTGGGCATGGCGAACGTGTCCCTGGGCCTGGCCTTGTTCGAGCTCGTCTTCACGACCTTGACCTCGGACTCGAGCCTGTCCATGCGCTTGACCATGTCCTCCATCGCCATCTTCATCGAGCGCATCATCTCCATCATCTCCGTGTCCTTGTCCACGGTCCCGAGCTGGACCTCATCCCTGCCCCCAATCACGCTCCTGTCCGAGTCGTCGTCCTCCAGCTTGAGGCCGATCAAGTCGTCGATCATGCCGCTGCCCGACATGATGCTGGTGTACCAGGTCAACACGTCATGACTCAGCCACTCGGTTGTGACCGACAAGAGGTACGAGACGAGGATCATCACCAAGCCGACGCAGCCGACGACGATGGGGCCTTGCTTTGCGTGCACATCAACACAATCTGCGTGTAGGCGATCCCGTGCATGATCAACGGGACGTCCAACTCAAGAGCAGACCATGAGCAAGAACAGCAATGGCAGCGACAAGGAGACGAAGATCAAGCCCGCCAGCGACCCCAGCTCCGAGTGCACATACAGGAGCAAGGCCAAGATGAAGTTCAGGATCTCAGCCGACGACATCTGGATGCCCTCGCCTACGATCATGGATGAGGCCGAGTTCAAGTTCGTGCGCTGCTCCACGCCCGGGTGCGTCAACTCCTCCGCCTTCTCCCAGTACAACAGCATGACATTGAGGGCTGGGTTCGACACGTGCGTCATGCACACGACCATGGATGCGATCAAGGCCAAGAGCGAGAGTATGTTCATGCCCGAGAGTACGGTCTTCATCTTCTACGACATCGAGGTGACATCCAGGATGGAGATCGAGCAGCTGTCGGCGTGCGTGGTCACAGGCGAGCACTTCACCACGACCATCAAGACGGCCACGAGGAGGAACAACAGCCCCGTCCTGAGCAAGTTCACGCCGATGGTCTACGCCATGCTCGCCACCGAGCCCAGGGTCGCGTTCGAGAACTTCATCATGTGGATCAACAGGATGATGAACGAGCAGAGCAACGGCAGCGCCACCGAGTCCGACGTCGTCCTCATCGCCCACAACGGGATGTGCCACGACCACGTGATCTTGTTCAGGACCATGATGCTGTGGGGCATCAGACCGCCTAGATGGAGATTGTCCGACTCGTTGCCCATCTTCAAGCTCGTGATCAGGCCGAGTTCGAACCAGTCGTCGGCTCTGTCCCAGCTCGCACACGAGTACGCGCCTTGGTTCGTCCACGTGCAGCACGATGCGCTCAGCGACTCCAACGCACTCAAGTACGTGGTCATGTCTGCGGTCCCGAACTGGCAGTTGGCCTGCTACTCATTCAGCTCCTCGTTCGGGTACTTCTGCACATCCGTGGGCCTCAACGCGTACAAGGTGAGGGACCCGCTCCCGTTCCCCGACAGCGCCTAGTGGGTGGTCAAGTTCATGATCTAGTTCGTCCCCGTGTACATATTGGTGTGGCCGATCTTGCACTTGAGCGTGTCCAGCGTTACGTACTGCATGGTGGTCATCCCCTCGTTCATCATCAAAATCATGGTCGAGGTTTTCATCTCGGTGTCGCACTAGGTCATAATCTCGGACGCAACCACGAACATGTTGTGGTGCAAGGTCAACTACTCGTCCAAGGCCACAGTGTCGAAGAAGGTCACGATTGTGTCCCCGTCCTCGTCCATGGACCCCTTCCTGATCGTCTGCGCAACCTCGTTCATGATCTCCGTCGTGAAGGGGCGCATCATGCCGATGAGGGTCTCCATCGACTCCTTGGTCGGCCTCTTGCCGTTGGTCTCCTTCATGTACCTCATCAAGGCCACGATCAGGATCTCGCGCATGTCCAACTCCTCGCCGTCCTCCACGAACAAGGTCGTGATCATCGCCTCGATGGCGTCGTCGTCCAAGTCCCCGCTTTCGTTCAGCGCCTCGATCATGCCCATCATCATGTTCGTGGCCGTGCTGCGGAGCACCTCCATGGCGTGGATCGACTCCTGGCTCGTGGCCCCGATCGAGTTGAAGTTCCCGTTCGTGCTCGAGACCATGTTCGAGGTCTGGTTCTGCACTGCGTTGGGGTTGGCGAAGATGGTCCCACTCGTGGGCGGGTTCCTGCTCTGGGCCACGCCGCTGTTCCTATCCGCGGTCATCTGCACATACACGGCGTCCCTCATGGTCGTACCGTCGTACCTCCTCATCAACGGGGCCGAGGGCTGGATCTCATTCTCGATGGCGCCCACTATCCCCTCGAAGATCGTGGGCAAGGCTGCGGCCACGGCGACGGCGTTCTCCATCTGCTTGATCATCTCCGGCCTCGACCTCTTGTACGCGTCCATGACCTCAGTCAACTCCTCGTCTTCCCACGACGTCCTGTCGATGATGGTGTCGATCTTCTCCTCGATCCTGTCCTCCCTCTTCTCCCTGGCCCTGAACGACTCCATGATCTCATCCAGCCTCGCGATCATATTCTCGACCACGATCACCTGCTGGGTCTTGTTGGTGCCCTTGGGGTCGGTCATCTGCGCGAGCATGGAGTTGCGCCCGGTGTAGATCTGGCTCCCGTCTGACGGCTGCATCCTGCGCGTGTCCTGGCCCGAGTCGTCCTGCCCCTTGCCGAAGATGCCCCCGGTCGCAGGCGCGTTCTGGTTCCTGGCCGTGGTGCTGCCCACGTTCGAGCCCGGCGGTGCGTTCTCGGGTATGGTCGAGCCGAGGGCCCCGGCTGGCAAGTTGCCCGTGCTCAAGTTCGAGTTCACCCCCATGCTCGCGTTGTTGAACAAGTTCCTGGCCATGGTCGAGAAGTAGTCGAACAGCTCTTCTGCCGTGTGGTCGATGAGGGCCCTCGTCAGAGGCCCAATCCGGCTCCCGTTCATGAACTCGAACAAGGTGCTCCTCGGGTACATCTTCCACTCGTAGGACGAGGTGCTGTCCAGGGACGGGCGCCACCCCACGATCGAGGCTGTGTCCAGCTCCATGGTCGTGACCGAGTGCGGGATGGGGGAGGTGATGGTGTGCTTCTCGACGTTCATGTACGAGATGGCGGCTGGGTTCGTGATGCCGATGTAGGTCACCATCTCGGCGGTGCCCCTGTACGAGCTGAAGGTCCTCTTCACGGTGTCGGCCGCGAACGCACCCATGGCCATGATCGTCATCCTGAACCCGAACGAGTTGTGGATCTTGATCATCTCCCCGAGCCACTCCGAAAAGAAGGACGCGCACATGATCCTCTTCGCCATGGTATCCACGGAGACGGGCACGCAGTTGGTGAAGGCCACGCCAACGGCCGTGCACACGTACGAGCACCTGAGCAGCATGGCGAAGTTGGACATGAGCATGTACTCAGTCACCTGCCCGAACGAACTCTTGTCCTTCTTCTTACTCTCGGCCCTCTCCTTGATGCCGATGCCAACCGCCGCCATGGCCTGGGCCAAGATCTGGACCGAGGGCGTAGACCCGACGCACATCATGGGTGAGTACGCGAGCGCAGACGCGATCGGGGATAGGATGTTCTGCTCGTATGGGTACAAGCCCACGTTCATGATCTTGATCGGAGCCCCGTATGCGATCATCATCAAGCCCCTCACCGCGCACATGAACCTGTCCCCGTGTCCGAACACCTCCAACTTCTTGACCATCTCCATCGTCACCTCCATGCACATGTACCTCATCTGGGCCGAGACCGTGGTCACGATCGAAGCGTCGACCCTGTCCCTGATCCTAGGCGGGATCCTGGAGATGCCCCTGTTCGTCTCCCAAGCCATGTTCTTGTCGTAGTGCAGGTCACAATCGGGACTTTTCCTCGTGGTCATAGTCGTGTTCTAGTTCCAGGCTGTGAACGGGTTCGTGCGCACCTCCCTGCCCTCGTACCGATACAAGATCATGTACTCGGCGATGCTCTCCACCATGTCCTGGTCTTCGATCAAGTTCAGGTGCACGTTCGTGACTATGTTCATGCACTCGGAGCCAAACAGGATCATGCCTTCGTTCGGGGAGCCAGTCCTGTCGCAGGTCTCGTTGTACATCTTGGTGCGGACCGCGTTCCACTTCTTCATCACAGTGGTCAACGCGTTCGTGATCTCAGTCTCCTTCTTGTTCAAGTTCATGGAGCCGCCTCCCATCCTGGCTGGGAGTAGGGGACCTCTGCGGACCAGGTTCGAGTACACCTCTCCGTTGCAGCACATGTACGTGTTGTCGATGTCGACCATGTTCTTGTCGTCACACTTCTCCAAGAAGTCGTAGATGATCCTCTTCATGGCCTTGATCAAGACCGAAACCGTGCACACGGACATGTTGTTGTCTACAATCCCGGTCCAGTGGCTGCCGCACTCCATGGCGCACATTCCGTTCAGGACGCCAGCCGGGTACACATCCTCGTAGGAGGGCGGGTCGTTGCTCTCGGACATCTTCTCGGCGGTAGTGGTGTACAGCGTGCACTCCTAGCGCAGCACCACGTGCTCGTTCTGGTCACGATCAAGGTCGAGAGCTTGACGTTGTCTATGTACGCGGTGTGGATGACGGCCATGATCTACTACATGACCCAGCCCATGTCCGTCCACTTGTCGTCGGTGTCGGGCCAGATGATGTCGTCGGGGCCAATCTTGAGCGGGATCCTGTGCATACTCCTGCAGAGGTTCACGAGCTCGTCTGAGGTCAAGAACATGGCCTTGTCCCTGACTATGTCCGACGGCAGGATCGTGATCTCGCCCAAGATGTTGTCCATCATCTCGTACGTACTCGAGTTCAAAAGCGCGGTGATGGATGTGTTGGGGCTCTCGTCTCCGGTCACGGGCTTGTACATGCACTTGTCACTGCCCAGGTTGCAGTACGAGACTACGATCAGGCCCGTCATGCCAGTCCCCTTCGCCTCCGTGACGATCTCCATGAACTTGTTCAGGTTCCGCCTCGTGCTCGCAGCCACCCTCCCGGTCATGCAGCTGGGGCACACCACGATCAGCACGTCGTCGCTGTACATGATGTTCTTGATCATCGAGTTCTTCCTCGGCATCTTGTTCGTGTCGCCGTTCTCGTGCATGATCCAGTCCTCGACCCTGTTCCTGGACTTGTTCTCCCTCGTGTCCTCCTCCATGTCCTTGTTCTGGCTCATGTCGGTGCTCTAGACTACGGCGTGTCATGGTCCTGATCCTACCCACGTCCAAGACCACGTTGCTGTCTCGATCTAGTTTTAGAACTTGAACAACGCCCCGGACGACGCCTCGTACGCCACCGTATGCTCGACCATGATCTAGCACACGAACTCCTACATGAACTCGACGTTGTCGGCAGTCTTGACCGAAGGCGCGGTCTGGGACCCGCTCCCGAACAAGTTCCCCGCTGCGCCCGTGTTCGACTTGGCGAAGATGCCCATGCCCGTGCTGCCGCCCGCGGACCCAGTCATGGACCTGGCGCTCTGGATGAACCTCTTCGGAATCATCATGCCGGTTGCGCCCTGCTGCGGGGGCCCGTGGTAGTCCACCACCTCGACGCCGAATGCGTTGTGGAGCTTGACGCTGAGCCCGTGCGTGGTCTTGTCTGGGACCTGCCTGTCGCCCTCGGCCTTGGACGGGCACGTGATCGAGATCGCCACCGTGGCCAAGCACAAGGATGACCTCCCGTTCAACATCCTCATCACGTCGCTCAAGTTGCTCGTCTTCTTGAACTCGTTGTTGTCCATGTACGAGAAGGTGGCTGCGAACGAGGACACGCCCCAGGACGCATTCATCCAGTAGTAGCCGGGCGTCTGGATGATCTGGGACATCACCCCGGGGAACTGCTCGGACAAGGAGTTGAACAACGGCCCGAACGCGAGCTTGGGCAAGCCGATGCGCGCGAAGTTGATGCCGATCCTGCGGTTGCTCTGCGTCGCGGCGCCGACCCTGTGCTGCTTCATGAACACATCCGGGGCCACGCCCTCGATCACGACCCACTCCGAGCTCCACTGGTTGAGCATCCAGTCGCCCCTGATCCCAGCCACGACTGCGTCTGAGTAGTGCCTCGCGCCCCCGGTGATGTCGTACTTGTAGGGGCCGACCCCGATGCAGTACTCGGATGGGTCCAAGGACGAGACGTAGCCCTCCTCCGTGGGCACGATGGTGCCGCTCTCGTCCCTCCCGACGTACTTCTGGGCGTTGTCCATGACGCTCCTCCTGCTGTCGGTCACGTCGTTGATCATGAGCTTGGACGTACTCATCTTCTCGATGAAGGCCTTCTGCTCGGGCGTCCAGTCGGGCTCACTCTGCTCCGCACCCACGTTCCTGCCCGCGATCATCATCCCACCCTCCTGCATCTTGATGGTGCCCTTGTCGTACGCACCCTTGGTCTTGGTCTGCCCCGCCTTCGTGGAGTCGAAGAGGTTCATCTTGTCCATCTTGTCCATGACCGTCTTCTCGCCACTGGCCTCGGTCTTGTTCCTCATCTTGTCTAGGGCCGACATCTTGGGCTTGGACGTGTCCTCAGGCGCGGGCGTGGTGCCGTTCGCATCCTCGGTGGTGGACTTCGCCTCGGTCGAGCTCGTGGTCTCGGGCCCGGGCGTAGTGGGGGTCTTGGCCGGCTCCTTGTTGTCGACTCCGCCCCTGACTGGGGTCCCGTTCTTGGCTGCGTTCGGGTTGCCGCTCATGATTGCGTTCGAGTAGATGATCTTGTACGAGTTCGAGTACGAGATGGAGACGTCAGCTTCAGTGCCGATATCACATCGTAGGTGTTATTCGCGCTCATGAACATGCACGAGTACTTGGTCCCGACCATGGTCTAGATCTCGGTTTTGATCTCGTCCTAGACTATGCGCACGATCAACTTGAGGGTCTCGAGGTCGTAGTACTCTCTGCCCTTGTGCCTCTCCACGTAGTTCTCGCCGAACTTGGTCAGCAACTTCCTCTCGTACCTCAACCCGAATATGAACGGGATCCCGTACGTGGGCACACACACGAGCCTGTTCGAGATTGCGGCGAAGCACTGGACCAAGCGCTCCATGGTGACCCCGATCCTGTTTGCGATGATGGCAGTAGACACGATGCAGTGGTGGGGCGGGGACGTGCTGTCCATCCAGACCCCGGCCGTGATGAAGTTGACGCTCCTCCTGAAGACCGTGTACAGGGCGATCTCCAAGGACACAGGCGCCCTCTCGTACTGGGCCGAGACTGAGAGGCATGCAGAGATGAACTGCAACTTGACGTAGTCGTTGACCGCCTGCGCGGGGAAGGGCTTGAGCTTGCCCAACTCCTTGTCCATCTTGTAGATCACGACTCGCCTGCCGACGCTGTTGTTGATGGCGGACTTGGTGGCGAACCCCATCTTGTTGCTGATGCCGATGATGGTCTGGGACAGGTACGCAGACATACCCGCGGACTGCACGGGGGCGTTGGACGTCCACCTCTTGATGTTGTTGTAGTTCATGTCGTCCTCGATCCCACACTCGTCGCAGATGATGACCCTCTTCTCGGCCAGCTTCATGACTATCGCCGCATCCGGCCACTTGCTCGCCTTCCCGATCAGGTCCGTGACGGTCCACTCGACCCCCTTCCCGAGCACGCGGCTGATGTTGGTCGCCAACACGCTCTTGCCCTCCTCGCCGGTTGGGCCGTAGAAGATGATCACGCACGGGTTCCTGATTGGGTCCGTCAGCGCATTGCCGATCCGCCACATGAAGTCGAGCTTCTGGTCGTCCCTGAGCGGGAGGAGGATCTGGTTCAAGATCTCACCCTCGAAGTCAACCACCATCTTCTTCGGCAATCTGAACGGGAACGACATCACGGTGGGGGACGTGACGAACATGTACATCCTCCTGTGCTCATCTCCTCTGGGGTTCGGGATCACCGTCGCGTGCGGGGCGTAGGACACGACCGGGCCGTCGTCCAAGTACTTGACCTCGAAGGTGAACCTGTACGTGCCGATGCACACACTCCTGGTCAAGCCCTCGATGGGGAATGCCATCCTGGCCAGCAACGGGTAGAACCTCTGCAGCGCGATTGCGTAGTTGACCGGGGCGTTGATCCCAGTGACATCCGCGATCTCGTGCGCCGCCGTAGGCGACTCCATCTGGGCCCACGCGGCCACGCTCCTGCAGTAGACGTAGTACGTGATGTCCCTCACAGCCACGGACCTGCGGGTGATCGCCCACTCGACCAAGTTCTTATCCTCGTTCGAGAGCTCCATGTAGGCCGGGCCTGCGCACGGGAAGTCGTCCATGAACCACTCATTGCCCCCGTGCGTCTGTATGTCCAAGATCACGGTCTCATTCTCATCTTCGTCCCCGTTCCTATCCTCACCCACGGTCACGGACACGACCGTCTCGCTGTCGCCGATCGAGCTCATGAGTGCGGTGAACCACTGCAACGCGTTTGGATGGTACACGTGCTCGCGATGGAGATCTCGATTATGGACTTGTTCCCGAACGGGGGCTTGAGGACGAACGCCTACCCGCTCAGCGACTTGAACGTGCACGTGGCCAAGAGCAAGGTCTCGGTCAGGGTGCTGAACGAGCTCATGGACATGGGGTGGACCATCATGGCGACCTGGATCGAGGACGAGAGCAGGAGCATCGTCTTGAACGACTACATAACCGACATCTCGATCAGGCTCGGGGTGGACGACGAGCGCATCATCATGGTGGCGGACTTGCCCCTGGCCATGGCCATGGACGTGGTGGCGAACATAGACGCGGACATCCCCGGGGACAACCCCATGATCGTGACCGGCATGAAGAACTCAATCTCGAAGCTGAGGGCGGCCAGCATCTCGGGGTACGGCCCGTACGCAACCAGGGGCGTGGGGCTGAAGGAGCCCGCCAAGATACCCAAGCTCTCGATCATCGGCTTGGACATCGAGGTGTCTACCATTGTGCGCGGGGACGGGATGCCACTCCCGCACGACCCCTTGATCAGCATCTCGATCAGCAACGGGGGCTGGTACGACAAGCAATTCACGGACAAGTGCTACGTCATCTACACGTTCGGGTTCCACACCGAGGCCAAGTGGGACAACGGGAGGTACCCCACCATCGTGAAGGCGGACAGCGACGAGCATGCCGTCAAGACTGCGTACGAGATCCTGGACATGCTCAGCCCCGACTTCGTGTCTATCCACAACGGCTTCAACTTCGACCTGAGGAGCATCGGGTGCAAGGCCGCGAGTGAGCCCACGATCGAACACACGATCGAGGAGAGGAGGCTGGGCAACGTCGGAGTCGGGGTCTTCTGGTCACTCACGAACGGCAGCATGATCATAGACACGATGT
>JAABUW010009964.1_pt1 | contig 10695 bp, 21 predicted proteins | sample 5560081 | NCBI WGS metagenome assembly JAABUW01 (sample SAMN10711882, study PRJNA513363) | rock metagenome | isolation source: Antarctica rocks | place: Antarctica: Victoria Land, Knobhead sud | reverse complement strand
AGGTCTGCACGGTCACAGGAGCTGATGTCAAGCATGTCGGGTCGCATCAGGGTCCACAGATTCCACAGCCAGCGCTGCTGCAGCTTAAGACGCCGCCTTCTGAGTGGTCGCACCTGGATGAGCGTGGCGATCAGCAGCGGCAGAAGGTCGTCGCTGGACACGGGGCCGTCGCCGCCCGCCGCCTCCCGGCAGCCGTCGGCCTCCGCCACCAGCGAGTCTGTCACTGCCTGGAGGGTAAGCGAGAACATGCAAGCTTACAGAATAGGCGCCTCAGACACTGTAGCATGTGCAACTGTGACAGCGATTTCCATGTCCACCAAATCCGCCTGCAGCCCATCCCGGTCTCCAGACTGAGATGTCTGGAGACTGTCTCCATACAGCCTCCCAAGTGCGGCACCTTGTTCAGCAAGAATGTATTCTCTCTTCGGGTGGGGCAAGAGTCAACAGAACCGGGGAGATGCTAGACGCGTTCTGCAGAGTGCGTGAGCCCCGCAGCAGAACGACAGTGCGTCTGGCGATCAGATGTCGAGCATCCTGAACCATGAAATACAGTTTACATTCTGAGGCAATACCTGCAGGGTGTTGATGCCCTCCAACGGGCAGGCCATGTCCTCCAGGCGCGAGATCGCGGCAGCGGACACCGACAGGTCTAGTTGCCGCAGCGAGCCGGCGACGCCACACAGCGCCAGCACCTCTGCCGGCAGGCCGTCGGCGGCGGAGGCACTCGAGACGGGGCTGTGGGGCGACGTCGACCGCTCTCGCGTCTGCAGCGCCTGCGTTGGAAAAGGCGTGTCGTGACAAGGATCACGCAGCACACCTGCATATGTGCGTATCACACATGTGGACGCAAATAAATTCAGAGTGCCACGAGGCCATACGGCATCTGTGAGGCTCGGACACAGCGAAGGAATGGGCTGAGCTACCGAGGTCACTGGACCGCGTACCTGCGCATTCTGCAGCATCGACGCCGAGAGTGGCATGGGGTAGGCGCTGCTGTCCACCAGCCCTGTGCCCGTGGAGCTCTTGACATGGCAAAGGGACGAGATGAGCTGATAAGTCCATACACATAAAGATGCCACATAGACCGGCCACCTGCGAGTCGCGCAGCATGGAGGCCGAGCGCGGCATGAGGCGCGCGCTGCCGTCCGCCAGCCCTGCAGCGGTGTCCAGCAGCTCTGAATCGGCGGACGCGTGCTTGCGCCACAGGATGTTTGTCACGCGCCGCCGCACCGCGGCCGCCAGGCAGCTCTCCACCGCCAGCTCGATGCGCGGGCCCTGGTCTGCACTTGTAGAGTTCAGGGTATCACAGAGGCCCAAAATGTCTTGCAAACAGCCGCCTAGCTAAACCAGCGGCTGCTTCATGGCACGATGCGTGCTAATCTGACAGTACTCCAACAACATTGATAAAACATACAGCGCCAGCAGAGACATCGACGCCGAGCGTGGTGCAGATGAGAGCAACGAAGCAATGGAGGCGGACATCCTTATGCTCTGGCAGTGTGTTCAGCATTGAGTCGCTGGCACCAGTTCCTACCCGCTCGTGCATCTGCGTCCAGCGCCAGGGTGCTGTGCAGCTGCATGCTGATAGACGAGTGCCAGGCCTGCGCTGGCGAAGATGAGCTGAATCAAAGCTTTGACTGGCCAGACTGGGCTTCGCCCCGCTGCAGATTAATTGAATTGACAGCAGCAGCAGCAGCAGCAGCAGGCGCCTCGCGGCCTGTTCCAAACGTGCCTTCCAAACGTGCCATCCAAAGCTGATAGCTTACCTGAAGCAGGTAGGTGAGCTCCTCTTGCCGCATCACATCCCGCCGCTGGTTGAGGCTAGCGGTCACGGATGTGGCCTGCTCCAGGGCCACGGCGCCGCCCGGCAGTGTCTTCAGATACGCCTCGCAGTCCGCCGCGGAGCGCAACTCAGCAGGCGGCTCCGCCGTTGCCGCTGCTGCAGGCACCTCCTCGGCGATTGTCGGCGAGTCGGGCTGCGTTGGCTCTGCGTCAGCCCCAGGGTGATGCTGCTGCAGCGCCGCAACCGCGGCGCTCGGCAAGTCGATCGCTACAGCGTGCAGTGCTGCGGCGACGCTGGACAGCAGGCCGGCCGCTGGCTGCGACGCCATGCCTGGTGCGCCTGGGACGGAACGGCACATGATATGACTCAGGCAGCAGCAGCACATGCAGAGCGGCTACGATCATGCACTTGAATGTGAGGTGCAACGGTGACATGGCTTGTAAGATTTGCAGTTTGAAACGGCACGGTCTTTTCTACCAGGGATTTTGAAATCCGACTCACCCTTCGATTACACTCGCCTCGCAGCGGGTGCAGGTTGCATCGGGGCACGGATCTGTATGTGCTACACTCCGTATGCCGATCAGGGCTGGAGGAAGGGTGTGCGCCAAATCTCAGCGGGGGCCGCTGCTCACAACGACACGGATTTCCGAAACGGGTGGGCGAGTCGTCGGGGCTGCAGTCCAATCTGAGGCGAAGCAGGGACCAGCTTGACGGTGACGAGATGCAGATGACGGTGTGTGCAGCGGCACTGCCAAGCAGGCAAGCACCGCTTTGCGCAAGCGAGTTGCATGAGTTGCGTACGAGCGATGACTCAGGATCAGGGTTGGCAAGCTGCCTGAGGCCTAGCAATTGCAACCGACCCTTGCCGCAGAGTCTCGGAAACCTCCCACCCCACGTGACCGACCCTGACCCGGGGAACTCACGGTGCAGAAGGAACCGGAGCAGACGGACCAGAGGCAGCTTGAGATGCCAGTTGCAGTCGGTACAACGCGTTTGAGGGGTGAACAGTATACCACAAAGAACTCTTCAAGCGACCGCGTTGTGATTGCTGGAACCCTGGTTGACCTCAAAAACGCCAGATTGCAGCAGGGCAAACTTGCCAGCTAGTGCAAAGCCAGAGTGGTTAATTCGCTGGCCGTCAGATCACGTCCTGCCTTCATCTGTCTGACAGCGGAACATTTTCCAAGAACAGTCAACAGGCTGCAGCGGGTAAGTCAAGCCGCTCGCCGCGCGGTGCGGTCTGCACCATAATGCAGACACTCGGCGGGCCGCGGACGCTGCCTGCCGTCAGCCTGCACAGATCTTCTGCTAGAAAGGCCCGGTCTCCAGCCTGCGGAGCAATCAGCCTGGCTACGGCCGCACCGAGAGATCAGCAATGGCGATGCCAGCAGCACCGGCCATCGCTCGGCTGCTGCGCCGCTCCCGGCACCTCCCTCGGCCCGCTGGTGGGTCTGACCAGATCTCTCGGGACCACTATCGTTCGGCTCGCAAGGTGCTGTCAGGCCTGCGGCATGGCTTCCCACGCTACTTCGGATCTGTCGTGCCGCATAGGCGTCATGGATGCTGAAATGTGTGTTGGCGTGCACACCTGGGTGCGCACCAGCACCAGCACCAGCAGGGAAGTTTACAACCAGCGCCAAAACGTTATGTCGTGTGGATGGCAATCAAACCCCAGCGCTGCCCGCCAAACTTCGCTACATCAACGATGTCATGATTGCAATGGAGCATGTGGCGGACGATCTGCAGACAATCTCCCCGGCGTGACACCTCTGGCAGTCCAACGCCTGCCGGTTGGCAAATCATTTCCTGCTGCTGAGCGCGCCCCAATGCCCCAAATCGAGGACGTAACCGCAGGCGGAGCATTTGGCGGATGATCTACTGGATGATCTTCTGGGCTAGCGACGCCTTTGTCGACCTCGTGCGCATGGCATGTTGCAAGTACGCCACAGAATGCTGATTTTAACGACATCACTGCAGACGGAGCATGCGGCAGACGATCTGCTGGACGATCTGCCCGGCAGCGACGCCTTTGCCGACCTCGTGCGAATGGCGGTGGCAAAGGACCCTTCGCTCGCAGACACAGAGGCGGCGCGCGCCGCGGCCGAGCGGAACAGCGCTGCGGCGCACTCGCCGCCGGCACTGACAGACCTCAAAAAGCCGCCGTGGCTGCGGCAGCGGGCGCCGCAGGGGGTGGGCACCTTTTCAGTTTCATTTTGTGTAATTTCCTGCTCCTGCAGCACGGTTGTTGTCGAGCCATGTGCGCCGAATGCCTTTCAGCGGTGGAGGCGTGGCGGGCCACCAAGGAGGCTGAATCCCGCACTCGAAAAAGCAAGCTTGCCACAGGGTCACACACTCCGCAGGGAGCGGCCGCTGATGCCCGGCATGCGCGGACGCACTGAAAGCACCAATCCATTTGGAGCTTTTCGCTGTCCCCTGAAAGTGTGTTCTGCAGTGAACTTGCCAATCTGAGCGGTGGTGCTGATCTGGTGGCTGCAGGAGAAGGACGAGCACCTGTCGGACTCGCTGCGCTCACTAAAGCTGAACATTAGTGTGCGAGGGATTGACTCTGAGGCGTGACATATTCATTCTATGTTGTTCATCACGCCTTCTCTTGCGCCCGCAGGAGCGCTACGAGTACCTGTCGGAGTCGCTGCGCTCGCTGAAGCTCAACACAGTGTGCGAGGAGGCGCAGTGCCCCAACATCGGGGAGTGCTGGAACGAGGGCTCCGGCACCGCCACAATCATGCTGCTGGGTGCGTAACGCGCACATTACATGACTGAGGACAATGCAATCCAGCAAGTCGAGCAGGAAAATGCTGGAACGACGGCTCCGGCACCGCCACCATCATGGTGCTGGGTGCACATGCCGAAAAGCCCTACATTTTCGGAGAAACAGCATCGGCACATGTTGCAACCGCAGCCGCTGCAACGTTCGAGCTTCTGCGACTATACTGATCGCTGCACCAGCTTGCTGCAGGCGACACCTGCACACGTGGCTGCCGCTTCTGCGCTGTGAACACATCCCGCACGCCGCCGCCGCCGGACGCCGACGAACCGCAAAACACCGCCGCCGCCATCGCCGCTTGGGTGCGCACTTATTGAAATGCTTTGCTGTTCGCTGATGTCGCCGGATTCCAGCATGCAGGAATTCACCGCCGCCGCCATTGCCGCTGCCGAGTATGCTGCAGCATGCCATTGTGACCTCGAGTGCTGGATGTCCATCTGCGAAAGCAACTCTGGCTTCGAGATCAGGCAGTAGAGGCCTGCAAGGGCAGAACGCAAGCCTGCAGGGACAGGACACAGGCGTATCAAGCCGTCCGTGATCTGCATTGCAGGGCGTGGGCTACATTGTGCTGACGTCTGTGGACCGGGACGACATCCCGGATGGCGGCGCTGAGCACTTCGCCCGCACCGTGCGCACCCTCAAGGCGCTCAGGTGCGCCTTGACGATAAGGGACTGGTCCTGAGTATGGTAGATATCGCAATAGATGCTGTTCTGATTGGCGGTGCGGGGCATTGCCCGCGTCGTGCGCACCCTCAAGGCGCTCAGGTGCGCCTTGACGTTCAGCTTGCAGCGTTCAAAGACGGAGGGCTGGACAGTAGACAGCAACATGCTGTCGTTGCGCCTCGTGAATCCCTCCATGTACAACTACGTAATCAAGGTGCACACTCGAATAGCCCATGGTCAGATGACTGACGCCGGATTTCGCGGTGGCATGGCGGCGGTGCGCCACCTGGTGTGTCTTACTTGTCCACCATACAAATATGGAGGTTGAATGCGGTGCAGGCCGGACATCATCGTATGCCTGAGGCCGGACTTCCGGGGCGACATGGAACGGTGGATTGCTCACACAATCTATAGTTTGACAGGCAACTTTAAATTTGTGATATGTCACTGTTTACAGGCCGGACATCATCGTGGAGTGCCTGACACCGGATTTCCGCGGCGACCTGGAGGCGGCATGCCATCTGGCACGCTCCGGCCTGGACGTCTTTGCGCACAACATCGAGACGGTGCACAGCCTGCAGGTGAGTCTCAGCCTGACGAGTCCTCCAGTTCCAGGCATTGCAGTGCACGCCTTCATCGCGCCTCCCAGTGCGATGTCACGGCCTCGACTGTGCAAGCCGGCAGCCCATGCTAGGCTGGCTGAAGCAAAGCATGAGTCGTTGAGTAGGACTCTGCATCTACCTGGCATTGCACTGCAGTAGGGTTTAGGGTTCACTGCGCGAAATTCTGCCAAAGTAGCAGCCCGCTTGGACCGGGCCACATTGCCCCTGCTGCAGCGCCGAGTCCGGGATCCGAGGGCCAACTACATGCAGTCGCTGGACGTGCTGCGGGCGGCCAAGGGCGTGGGTGTCTACACCAAGTCCTCCATCATGCTGGGCCTGGGCGAGACGGACGAGGAGGTGTGCTTGAATACGGGAAACGTTAGAGATACAACGGAAAGCTGGGCGACTGCAAGCTGGGCCTCGACGAGACCAATGAGGAGGTGCACGCTCGCACACAGCGGGGTCCACTTCATAGGGCTGCCAACACCTTTATTGCGCAAATGGCTGCAATGCTGGTGTGCGTGCTAAGGTGACAGGTGACAGCATCAGCTGATGCCCGACCCTGATCCAGCTGCAGATCATCAACACCATGGCGGACCTCAAGGAGTCGGGCGTCGACATCATTCCGCCTTTCAGTTTTCGCCCACGCTGAGTCGTATCAAATGGCTTTCCAAAGTGCCAATCGTTTCTGCAGATCATCGACACGATGGTGGACCTCAAGGAGGCGGGCGTCGACATCTTCACCTTCGGGCAGTACCTGCAGCCGACGCCGCAGCACCTGGCGGTGAAGGAGTTTGTGACGCCAGAAAAGTTTGATTACTGGCGGAAGTACGGCGAAGAGGTCATTGGCTTCCGGTATGCTTTGACTTGCGTTCCGATCTGCCCAGTTTGTCAGTAAGAGTCAAGTGTGTATTCATGACTGCAGAGTGCCCTATCGAACCTGACAGGCATGCACTGGTTCGAAGTTGAGCGGGCATTTGAGCTTCCACAGCAGCAGAGGCTGCCCACCTTGCAAGCAGGGCGCTCTTGCGGGAGAGCATCCTCAATGGAAATCGTCTTTTGCTGCGTAGATATGTGGCGGCGGGGCCGCTAGTGCGCTCTTCGTACCGCGCTGGCGAGTTTTTTGTGGAGGCCATGGTGAAGGCCGACAAGCACGCCGCCGACAGCCTGATTGCTGCTTGAGAGGTGTGCTCGAGAGTAGAATAACAGAGATCAGAGCAGTGGACCATGCATAGTCCTGGAGAGTGCTACAGTCTTGGGGAGACTTCAAAAAGAGGGCACCGTCGTGTGGTACTGAGAAGAAAGGAGAATGGGGACTGAGATTAGGCACAGATGGTGCCGAGTCGATGACACTCAGTGCGTAGACACGGATGTAGAGTGCGTTGTTGCATCATGGTGTGCTGTCACTCTGTAAGGTGCACTTGTACATAATTACATGTAAAGTTAGCAAAACGCGCCGGTTGGGTATCAGAACCGCTGTATGCGGCATGATAAAACAATTGCACACACTCCCTCCAGAGCCCTCGACACTTAGGCAGGTTCGTACTCTAGCATCCGCTAGTCTCGCACCAGGCTTCGTCACATCAATGCCATCAATTGATATGAGGTTCGATGCCATCCCACAATGAAACAGTTCTGGTCATCGCTTCCACAGAACCACGCGCCCCTCTGTCCGCTTTGCAGGCAGGCCACCCCACTGCAGGCGGCAGCCATCACAGCAGCTCATCAGAAAGCGTGCCGGCAAACGAAGCCAACACGTGATCCAAGCTGGCAGCCTATGCGTGCTGCAGCTGCTTGCCGGCCGGCGCCTTGCTCTTCTTGATGCCCTGGATGGCCTCGGCATAGTCCTTGGCGCCGAACACCGCAGAGCCGGCAACCAGCGCATTGGCGCCCGCCTCGATGACCTGTAATTGAGATTGGCGGTTTCGATTCAGAGTATTGAAGACTGTGAATTTCATCGGCAGGTCCAGACGGTCAGAAGTGACGGCGCCAAACACTGCTGAGCCGGCGACCAGCGCGTTGGTGCCCGCCTCTTTTTGACCTGCAGCCACGACAGGCATTGTTTGAAGGTGCAAGCTTTTTGCAAGCTCTCAGGATAGAATCGTTCCAAGCAACATGGACCCGGCGACCTGCGCGTTGACATCCGGCCCAATGAAACGCTGCATTGGTGCCTTGGAAGCTCGGCACACGGTCCATGAGACGTGCTGTATGATCTCGAATGACAGATGCGGTTGTTGGCGTCTCGCGAGGATCAAGGCATGAGGCTGTCAACGTTGTGCTGCAGCAGAATAAATGATGTCGCAGTCCTGTTGGTACTTCTCGTGTTGTTTCGGAACGACACACACCTGGTACGCGTTGTCGGGGGTGATGCCGCCGTCGACCTCGATCCAGGGGTTGGCGCCGATGGCGTCACACATCTCCCGCAGCTTCTTGATCTTGCCCACCTGTCGTCAAGAGACGATGGCACACCATTCAAAACACATCGTTCTAGGGAGCACAGTGCCAGGTGCCAGAGTCAGCAGGTGCAAACCCACAGCATTTGCACATCTGCAGCAGATGCTTCATGCCACGGGCCGGCGTGGAATTGCAGCCACAGGCATGCCGGCAATGTCCGCCGGCGGCCATGCACGTTGGCTCACCTGGTAGTCAATGAACTTCTGACCGCCAAAGCCCGGGTTCACCGACATGATGAGGACCAGGTCTGCACACAGGATCCACACATACGTCGTTCTGGCCGCCATGCAAAACTGCCCAAACCTGTGACAGCGAGCATGCACACAAGACTCTCAGCTGTGTGACGCGGCATGCTCATGGGCAGTTGTTCCGCGTCGCAGTGCGTCAGTCACGCACCGACAAAGCCCAGCACGTGCTCGATGGAGGACAGCGGCGTGGCAGGGTTCAGCACCACGCCCGCCTTGCACCCCAGGTCCTTGATCTGCAGGAGCAGAAAGAACAGGACCGTTTGAGTGAGACCACCACGAGGCCGAATATGCCATCTCCATCTCCATCGAGGAAGATGGGGGCAAAGACCCCGAGACCGGCATGATGCATCCACATCCAGATTTGGCGACCACGGGCACTGAAGACGGTCCGCGTACACCGATTGAGACGGCACCTGGTGGATGACGCGGTCCAGGTGGGTGGTCGCCTTCGACTCGACGTGCACGCTGATGATGTCGGCGCCCGCCTTGGCAAAGTCTGCAACCCGCGCCTCTGGCTCCACAATCATCTGTGAGAAAGCAGTAGCCCACTCAGGGTTTAGCATGCCGGAACACATTAATGCTGAGACGCCTTTCCAAATCTGCCAACCGCGCCTCAGGCTCCACAACCATACGTGCGTTGTGTTCAGGCTTTAGCTGGGCATTAGGCATGGTAAAGCTCAGCGCTGCTTCTGTGCTGCTTATCCAAGCCAGCACGCCTCTATTGACGCTCGCGATGTGTGGCGCTGGGCTTGGCGGCATGTGGCAAGCGCAGGGTCAGGTAAGGAGCTGTCGACTCACGAGGTGGACGTCCAGAGGCAGGTCTGTCACTGGCCGCAGCGCCGCGACCACCAGGGGGCCAATGGTGATGTTCGGCACGAAGCGGCCGTCCTGCGCGGTAGAACATAAGCGCCATCAGCACTAGGGTTAGATATGGCATTACAGAGGCAACCCGGCCACTAAACATCATGCGCAGGACCCCGAAGAATGGTCCGCTACGACTCACCATGACGTCGACGTGAATCCAGTCGCAGCCGGCCTTGTCGATGGCCTTGACCTGCAGGCCGCACATGCTGCCGCCGTCAAGCACGGGCAGCGGGCGCATGCTCGTAAGATGACCGGCTCGACGTAATACACCAGTTTACCAAGACACCAAACAACAGCATATGCAAGATGTGAATGCGAAACTGCCGTGCACACACCTGCTCGCCGAGGTTGGCGAAGTCTGCGGACAGGATGGAGGGCGACACAATGATGTCGCTCTTGTTGAACCTGCGGGCCGAGAAATGGCAGATGCAGTCAGAGGAGGCTGGCGCATCCACAAAAGGCCCTGCAGCCCCAGGGCCATCGAGCTTGCAGACAGTGAATAAAGTGCCGATGCAGAAGCTGGCTCGCTTCCGGAAGCGCTGTGCATGCCATGCAATGCAAGCATGCGTGCTTACTTGTCGACGCGGCTAGAAGCGCATGTCATGACCGACCGGCGCGCCTGCGGCCGCGCGCAGGGGGCTGTGCTCAGCCTCTGCCCCTGTAGCAGGCTGCTCTTGGACCTCATAGCGAAGGCCATTGTGTGCTGCAACTGACCGTTGTGTATGACTCTATTCGATCCGAGTATCTAGGCGTTTCTGCGTTGTAGCAACGGAAACAGCAAGCTGCGCGTGAGCAGGTTCCGGATCGGAATGGCTAGTGGCAGTGTGGGCAGTGTAATTAATTCGTTAATAACAAAGGTTGTTGATTCGGGAACGCTGGGATGTAGTGAGCCCCCAGGAGGGTGTAGGAAGTGCGCGAGGTATATGGGGCGTGGAGGCCAGGGAGGGGGGGCGCGTGGCTGTGACATGCCGTTTCCATGGAGACGTGGAGGTGGATGGAAGTGCTTTACTGCAGAAGGTGGCAGCCAAACGAGAGATAGCAATCGACAACAACACATACAGGCTTGCGCACCAGCCACATAGCGTCCGCAAGCGGCCGCGGCGCTGAACGACATGACTGGAGTCAGCAGCGACAAGCTGGCCATTTGTTCAGAAGGAACGTTCAAAATGCATTGTAGAAAGTCGGGGGGACAGCCGGTGTCGAAGCTGGATCTGGTGGCCTTCGATTGATGGCAGTCGCTGCAAGTCCGTACGCTCAATAACCGCCGCCCGCCATGGCTTCGTTGGGCTGTTGCAT
>JAABUW010009963.1_pt1 | contig 10696 bp, 11 predicted proteins | sample 5560081 | NCBI WGS metagenome assembly JAABUW01 (sample SAMN10711882, study PRJNA513363) | rock metagenome | isolation source: Antarctica rocks | place: Antarctica: Victoria Land, Knobhead sud | reverse complement strand
CATAATTGTTCATGCAGACGTACTGTCAAAATCTATGTCGCTCTTGTCACAGAGGTTCCTCGAGTCACTGTGAAAGCTAACCGCTGCACTCGACAGTTGTCACGCCTTGTATGAGGTATACTGCAAAGCCGATAGGAACAGTACCAGAGGCTGCACCCCCCCCCTGGGTGGACCCCCAGCCCTCCATTTCGCCTATACCCGCCAATTCCACCCGTTGTTATGCAGGATGTGACAGGCAGACCTACAAATGGTGTCACCATGTGACTGTAGGGCGCTGCCTTTGACAACAGCAAAAGTGCTTCCAATACTCAATGCATTCTGAGTGTGCCTGTGCCTTTTGAGGCTGCCCTTTGTTATATAGGCTGTTTGGGGCAGCTCAGTTGGCAACTCCCACTGGCTGGAGGCCTTCTACCCCCAGTGCCTCCTTTAGAGACACCCTCTTCAAGCAGCTGGAGGATGCTGCTGCCAACTGCAAGCCCACCCTCACTGAACAAGTAAGCCATCTCCTGTGGTCTATATTTAGGGTTTAGGCTTTGAACCCTGCTGCCAACTGCAAGCCCTCCCTCACTGAACAAATAAGCCATCTCTTGTGCCTCAAAACCCTAAGGCATCTCCTGTGCCTCAAACCCTAAGGCATCTCCTAGGCCACCTGCAAGCCCTCCCTCATTGAACAAGTAAGCCAGTTTGGTGGAGGCAAAGTGAAAACAGGTTAAATAAGGCGAAAGATAGAAAAGTGTATGTTTTTGCTTATACTGTGCCTCAAAAGCCTGCGCCTTCTCTTGTGCCTCCAAACCCTAAGCCTTCTCCTGTGCCTCAAAACCCTGAGCCATCTCCTGTGCCTCACAACCCTAGGCCATCTCCTGTGCCTCAAAACCCTAAGGCATCTCTTGTGCCTCAACCCTAGGCCATCTCCTGTGCCTCAAAACCATAGGCTCTGCTGCTAGCTCTGCTGCTGACTTGCAGTTACTAAGCCACCCTGATGATGTGATGATTAGTCATGCAAGTACCTCACTGAACAAATAAAGCCATTTTCTGTGCCCTGAAACCATTGGCTTGCAGTTACTGAGTCACCTTGATGGTGTAGCAGGTATGGGAGCACAATGCTGAGTGTGCAGCCTTCTCACAGTGTTCTGGACTGAGCTCACTTACATCAGTAGGTTTTACATTAGTAGGTTTTACATTAGTAGGTTTGAAACAGTACACGCACAGTCCTCACAGCCCATGCACATAATTACAACGTCCATGGGACATATGACGTAGAGAGGAGGCTGGTCCCAACAACTTGCAACTAAGTGTATGTGTCCACCCTAGCATACCATGCATTTGTGACGCGTACTGTGGTATGCCGCGCAGACTAGTATGCAGGCAAAACCAGGTAAAACTTTGAGAGTGGGTGATCGTTACAAGGTGGTTGACAGCAGCAACAGCAGTGCTACGTCTCAGAGGTGATGTCTTATTGTCAAGAACAGTCTAGCCAAGGCTACTTGTAGCAAAGCTCACACAGCCAGCTACTCCCAATTGGAGCAGTTGCCTATCAGTCTAGTAAGTCAACACCCCCCCTACATTACTTATAATTACCAACTTTCTTACTGATAATTACCAATCTCATAAGTCAATACAAACTGCATCACTCATAATTGCCAAGCTAGTAAGTCAATACAACCTGCATAACTCATAATTACTAACCCATTACTTATAATTACAAACAGGTAAAGACTGCACGACATCAGCCTGCTGGCTGCTATGTATGATGATTATAGTACTAGCTAACTGCAACGTAATACATACTTGACTGCATATCTGTTGCTTCGTCACACACTCACTCACAACACAGGCAGTCCAGCATGGACAGCTGTCAGATTGGTAAGTTTGCAGAGAAACACGCCCTGTGTTTCCAGACAGAACAGCGCTTCACATTTGCCCGTTGCGCAAGCCTTCTGCTCTGCCTTCACACTGATATCAGACACTGAACAGATGCTCTAGCGACATCAGCATACCGACAATCAGACAGAAACAGTGTGGACGCCCCTTAAAAAAGAGAAAAAAGAAAAGAAAAGACTACGCCTTTGGGCGTCAATTTGATGAGAAGCCAAGTATTGTACCAGGCTGCCCAGGGGCCCCCCAGAGACACGCACTGACAGCAACACAGACAACAAACTAAAATGAGGACCCATGCATGATGCGTGATTGTCAAAAGTGTCAATTTGGTAGACCTTATAGAGATGCGCAAGACCGACTGCTTTGGAAAGACAAGACTTGTCCCGCACGTACCTAGTTCATCATGAGCTGGAAAGCTTTGTTGTTATTATTATTGTTATTATTAATATTAATATCATTATCAGTATCATTATCATTATTATTATTATTGTGCATGGTGCAGGTGAAACAGGTTCAGGTGATGCTGCCCTCCTCAGCCAGGAAAGATGGGATTGCCTTGGAGGGACAGCTGGCGCACTTCCAGCAGCTTCTGGAGGAGGGCAGTGACGCGGAAGCTGCCTACCTGGCAGAGCAGCTGCTGGTCGGCCAGCTGCATTACCTCATCAGCATGTGAGCCTTCCACCCATTTCTCTATGTCAGTACTTGAGTTGGCAATTTCAGCGATGTTGTGATGCTGGCACTTTGAAAGGGGAGCAAGACCACCATTCGACTTTGTGTAGCTTTGTGTTCTGACTCATGTGTTCTTACTCATGTGTTCTTACTCATGTGTTGTCACGCATGTGATCTTACTCATGAGATCTTACTCATGTGCTTGCATCTTGCTGCAGGTACCTTCCAGAAGACACTGTGACAGTGGTTGACCCCTATGCTGCATCATCCCTGCGCTCTTCTTCCCGGCCCCTGACCCCTCAGGTGGTCCCAGGGGGCCTGAGAGCGGCCCCGCCAATGACAACTGCAGCAGCAGCTAAGTGGGCAGCTGCCGCGCTGCAAGGAAGCTTCCGGCCTCGGAGCAGGGGTCTTCTTGGTGGATCTAGTGGATCAACCCTGAGCTCCCAGGGATCAGGTATGTCACCAATGTTGATGAATCTTTTGCCCATGGAAGCAGATGATGACAGTGTGAGCTCGGAGAGGGAGAGTGTCCTCTGCAAGAGGTGGCATGACGCCAATGCAAACCCCACTGCTGCAAAAGAGATCACGGAGGGAAGGTTATACCTTTGAGAGAGTCTTGTGAGGCCGCAGGTCCAAGCACAGGTCATAGCACAGTACTTGCATATCAACAGCACATCATGTTGAATCATTAGCACATAACACCAGCAGCTTATCAAACCAACACCAAATCAAACGAACAGCACATTGAATCAGTGGCATGTCAAATCAATAGCATATGAACCAAGTCCAGAGCCTGCCAAACCAGCAAGTAAGCATTGTGCTCTGGCAGGTCTTCCTATAGGGTCAAGTGCGCATAGTCCTAAGTAGCTTCTTGTATAAGGTCCTGTTTTGGCAGTCACCGTCTCAACATCACTGTGCGTTGACGTGGTCTAAAGTATAGACTGAGCGACTTCCTGACCACCTTTGCAATCACGTCCTTGGTGCCCTCTGCCGTCAAAACAACACAACAACAACAACAACTCTGCGCATGCATGCTCAGTGTACAGCTGAGACACAGCTAAGTCATAAATCCCTCTTCTGCTTTGGCATACGCAAGTGCAGCAGGTCTGCTGACAAATCTCATCAAGTGCCATTGTGAAGCTTGTACTGCTGCACACAGGTGCATCAGCATTTGCAGCTGCTGCAGCAAGGGTAGCCGCCATGGCAGCTGCTGGGGCAGGTTCAGAGTTTGCCCTGCCCCCTCTGCCTCCTCCGGCTAGAAGCAGCCTTGGCAGCAGCGATGGGCAGAGAAGTGCCAACAGGCTGCTAGTACTGTGAGCAGCCCTGCAACAGCGTGGGATGTTTCATTGGAGAATGCATTCAGCCATTGTGACAGCAGCCATGAAGAAGACGCTGCCGGCAGACTGTTGGTGCTTTGCCCACATTTGCAGCTGTGCAGACATATGAAGCCCTGCATGACTGCTGCTTGACCACACTGCAGCCGTGTTTTCTGGGTATATATATTCATCAGGTTGCAGTCGCTGCACAGCAGCCTACCAATGACTTGTTGATCTGGGGCCACTTTCTCACTACAAGGTCGATTTTATAATAATTGTCGAGGGTGCACAATTTAATATCAATAATCAGGATGCTGTAACTTGTGGGCAATCAATCAGGCACCACCAGCTGGGCTGGCTGTACTCTCACCTGCGTGTGTAAGTTGTCGTAGCAGTCCCAGTATTGCTACCCCAAGGCTTGAATGCATAAAGGTTGCCCCTTGGCTCATGTGGCAGTAAGCAGTCAACAGTGCATATGGACTACCATCACTAGGTCAATGGCATGCAGATGCATCTCAGCACCTAGCTGTGTTGCAAGCCCCTGTTTGAATGGCATGTCCATACTGTCTCAATACATAGATTACATTGTTGTAAGACACACAACTCCAGTCCCTGCAGGCACAGCTGCAGCCACACAAGACCCTGCAGAGCTTGTGTATGTGGCTGCCAACCCAGAGTGAAATGCAGAAAGTCTTTCAAAGACAGTTTTAAAACACATGCCATATCGACTCAAAATGCATGAAAGGTCTGTTGCCTAGGCTGCAGGCTGCCGCCTCAAGAGGCTCCTTGTGAATGACACAGACTCCTTGTCTTGTGTTTCTCCTTTGTTCATAAGCAACATGAGATCAGCGACCATACGTCAATCCGCTTGGCCACCTTACAGTTGCAGACTGCCATGCTTGTATGACAAGTGCATCTGAGTAGTTGCCTGAAGGCTGGATCATCCTAGAATTTTTGTATAAACTGATGTCATACCTTGGTACATTTCCCTTCTTTTCGAATACGCAAATACACCGACAGCAGCCATTCCAAGTGTGCAGGGTCCGAATACAGATGCTGCTGACAAACTAGAGTAGCTAGCAGTGCTTGCTGACTGCCAAAATGAGCACCAACTGCCAGCCTTCAACATGCCCCCTGCTGACGCCATCATCTTTGCTGCAGTTGAGCCCTTCAAAATTCCGGCTGAAGTAAACCCAAAGACTCCCATCCCGCTGCCAGCTGCAGCTGTTCTCGTAGCACCACCAACAGTGGCAGCTGCTCCATAGCCTGCAATTTTTTTGACATGCGCGCTCCAAGCCAACATCCCTCTGTACATACTGCTTGCAGAGCGCCTACACTTCCCTGCCGTACCTTTGTCAGATGCAAAGAACAACAAAGCCAATGAAAGGCAGGAAGACAAATGCTGTTGACCCAGACTGACTATGCATGCAAGACCTGAATGGTTTCGGGGAAAAGTGGTAGGAGACAGCACACTCACATTCTCCATTACATAGCTCTTTTGCTTCCAGACTTGTTGACTTGATTGGACATGTAGGCTTGCTCACTGGTAGCACTGCATAGAAAAAGCTTAAAGTGAGCTTCAGAACTGTAGAAATGCTCCCAACCGCAGTATACACATGTTGTGATACACGTGTAAGGAGGCAGTCGGTCAACGGAGTGAGTATACTTGCAATGAAGTACAAGCTGAACTGGCGCAACTTTCCAAAGACCTTTAGGTGATCTACTCAGGATCCAGTAGTTCACCTTGCAGATCGGAAGAAGCTCTCGCGTTGCGATCGCCTCTTGACAGTACCCAGATGTGCATGTCTCAAAGTGGTAGCCGACAAAAGCAAGGGAAGACGCAAGCGTTGCGAAAGCCGGGCCAAGTTGGCCAAGTTCTGCGACTTCGTTTGAACTTTAAAACTGCAGGATTGGTCAACTTTCAGGTCAACTTTGACACTTCGCGTTTTTGCGCAACCGTCCCACCCGCACCCGCATGAACATTCACGTCAACGCGCCAACGCCCGCAAGGCGGCCGCATTTAGAGGACACCGGCAAACACACATGCCGTCGAATTCGTGCCAGACGTCGCTTCGAAAGTGCGCAGTCAAAAGTTGTGGCTGGCCTGCCTACAAAGAAGGTTGAAACTTAAGCTGACTCTCTGCAGGTCTCATAATTACAGCTCAAGCCAAGCCATTGAACAGCAGTGCAGCTGCGCTTGTTGCTGACAAGCGGTTCAAGTGTACAGAGTGTGGCAAGTGCTGCTCAGGCGCTGGAGAAGTTTGGGTCAGTGAAGTAGAATGCATAGGCATCGCTGCTCATCTCAACCTGCAGCTGGAAGACTTTCTCAGCACCTATTGCAAAAGCTTCAGCAAAGTGGTTGGTTGGCGCATGCTGAAGTACAAAGCAGGACCAGACAAGGTATACCTCCTCCTGGGTCTCATCTTTTGAGCTATCTGTTCAAGTAAAATGACTGTGCTTTGCTTCTTGTGCTGTGCACGTTCATGCTGGAGAAGTGTTCACCTAATGCACTGCTCAGCCAAGCTTTTCTTGGCTGTAATCTATACAGCAAAGACGGTGATTGTATGGCAGAACATGTTTCAAGCAGTGCTCTGCAGCCCTGTTAAATGCTTCTGTCAGATCAAACCTGCTGTGTTCTATATTCTGCAGGACTGCATCTTCCTTGAGGACAAGTTGTGCAGCATATACAAAGTCAGGCCTAGTCAATGTGCAACCTACCCTTGGTGGCCAGATCTCATGAATCCTGTCTCGTGGCAAGTTGAAGCTGCTGAAGTGTGTGAAGGCCTTGACCATGAAGATGCAGAGTCTCTTGATGTGCAGCAAGCATCTGAAAAGCTCATGACAGCTGCTGAGTACTTTGTAATGAAAGATGCAGCTCCCAGGCGCACAAGCACTGAGTGTTGTTGTCGAGCTGACATGGCAGCTGCAGATTTGATTTTCATTTTCATGTTTTCATTTTCATTTTCATGCACTTTAGTCTGCTGAGCTGAGGGTATGTTGCCGAGAAGACTGAGCTGCAAGTCAAGACAGCAGGGAAAAAGAAAATAAAAGGCAACGCCTTTCGGCGGCAATGACATGAGAAGCAAGGTATTACATAGGGCTGTCCAGTGAGACAGTAGGACTTGGAGGATGCCTGTTGATTAGTTGCAATGCTGCAATGCATGTGCTCCCCAAACAAACACAGCATCAACAGCATGGAGGTTGGTTTTTGACAACAGAAGGCTCAGCAAGGCATCACCAGAATCATTTATTGAACGTCTTGACTACTGGTGCAAGTGATGACGAGCTTATCTGATACATCCCAATGGTGCTTTGATGAAAACAAAAAGGCTTATTGAAGAAGGCACCTGCAAGGTAGACTTGTAGGCTGCCGCTGACACCAGCTGATGACTTGAGATAGAGCCTCATATGCATTGCCAGCTTGGCAATGCTACCTTGAACAGTGCTCAGAGGCCATATCAAGGCACCTGTTGCAGTGTTGCTAATAGACCTATGCAAATCACCTTGACAAGTACGTAGAACATCATGACCAGCCACAAAAGTGTATCACCCCCGGAGGTGGGGGAAGAATTAGCAGTCCCTTTCATCTTGAGCAGGTCTTGAGTAGCAGGCTGATTCATTGTAAACGCAAAGATGATGCTGACAGTTGGTGGCATCTCAAATCTCAAGAGTCTTGCCCAGAACCAGAGTTTTGATTGCGGGAGACTGCAAAAGCAGATGGGACCAAAAGATGGGTAGTAAATCATGTGATCATGTTTAGGCCATGGCCCTACCATCCGACCCCCAAGGGTGGGTCGACCATGCATCCGCCAACTGCCAATGCATGGTCAACCGATCGCAAAGCCATGAGTCACACAGCTTGCCCAGCGAGCCAGAGACTCGACTTCGGGAAGTTGCCAGTTGTGTTGCCTATTACACACGGTGTCTTGTTCCATATATATAGACTGTAATTTTGTCACATAGGCGAGTATGGGTCTTGGACTAGCTACTTACCACGACCAAGAGCGTGCGCGCACTGCTCGCGCACGAGCTCAACCCGTGCAAACATCCTGTTAGTTATACGGTACTCTATCTACATTGCTTACTCATTCAAGTTGCGGTGTATTGCGTTGCCGATCGACAGCATGTACCTTTCTTGACACCATCAAGTCACGCTTTGAATGCTTTTCCACCTACCATTTTTTGAGTAACTTGATTAATGTTGCATACCTTTCGCCCTCACTTGGGTGTGCGCTGTACATCCGGCCAATAGTGTTGCCGCGCTTGCGCTTGCTCCAGATCCCCAGCTTCTTTCCAGGCATAAATTATGCACAATATAGAATCACCTTTCATCTTGTGTATACATGATGTTACCCTGTTCATACATGAAGCCAGTCTTGGTGGTTAGTCACCACAACCTTCATGCTGCCAAACTTTGCCTTTGCTAAATTTGCAGATACTGCCAGCACAGACTGCGATTGGTTGTTTGCCATGTATAAGTGCATTTTGGGCAGTTTGTGCTACCAGATCTTGTGCAGTCTCCTGTGAAGCACCTGCCGTGCTGTGCTTGCTGTTGCAGGTTTTGGTGGGGAAAGCCCTGATAAAGACAGTCAGCCTAGATTGGGCAGGGGCTTAAGGCTCTGCATGGTCCAGCCCTGCCCCTGCAGCTGCAAACAGCCGTATTGCCATCAGCGGCATTGTGTTGCTAATGCAGCATTCAAAAAGAGTGACTTGCCAGCTTCTTGGAGTACCTAATCCTTCTCGTACACAATGCAGACTGGTGCGGCTATGGCTGAAGTGTATGTGACCACCCCTATGCCATTCTTTGAGATGTGTATGATGGCGTCGCACAATCTATGCTACAGATCACCTGTGCATGGTTATGTTGTGCACCTGCATGATATGCGGTGTCTTTGATACCTGTTCAAAAACAAGGTGCTACAGCAAATGTCTGGCCCATGACAGTTTGTTGCAAAGGAGCGCCACAGTCCAGCATTTTAGCAACAACAGCAATGCAAGCCTGTGACATGCATTGCTCCCTCCAACGCTTGGGCCTTCTGAGATCGTACTCAAGCATGCATAGTGGCAATATGCAGGCAGGCTAGGCAAGCCTGGAAAGTCTCTCAAAAAACCAACATCAGCGGTTCCCAAGGTTGGTTGGCAGACCTGAGGCATCTATGGACATGCAGCTATCTGCAGTCTACATCTTCAATCAGAAGGGTTGCTTCAATCCTATGGGTTCTGGCCAAAATTCTGGGTGCAACGTAGACAATCCTTCCCACTCCAAACCCATCCTCAGTCCCATACCCAGGGAGGCAGAGGGAGGAAGCGTCAGCAGCAGTGGTGTGCATTTGGTCAGCCAAAACCCTAGCAGCTTGTGAGGCAAAGAGGAAGCTGCAAAGGTGGCTAATCAGAGGGTTGCTCAGGCTTCACAGCAGAAAAGCAAACACCAAGGAGGTCGTCTGTTTCAGTGGCTTGCCCACAGTCGCTGTGCCATCCAAGAGTCTGGGTTTCTGAGGCATGAAAAGTTGGATGCTGTACCTCTTGGAGATGCTGTTGGCGTGGTCAGAAGAAGACACCTGTACCCAGATTAGGTAAGACTTGACGCATCAGCATCAGGCCTCTTTTGACTGCATGGCATTCAGCTCGTCCAAAGCATGCTAACACCGGTCAGCAGCAGACCTGGAGGCGTGGGTGAGGTTTACTAAGCTGCTTAGGCTTAGTCAGCTTCGTGAGGGCTGTACGGTCACCACTGGTATTGCAGTGCAGCGCAGGTTGCTGTTGAACTGCATGCAGAGGCTTGTTTTCATGCAAGCCTTGCATACGGCAAAGCTGTCGCTGATGCCAGGTCATAGCTGGTGTAGGTGTTTTGTCATGAGCAGCCAAGCAGGTTGACAGTGTGTGCATTTTGCCTTGCAGAGACAGCTGGCAATGAGGCCTCTTCAGATTCACCAGATTTTCAAGAACCTCATTTGGGAGTGTCTGGCACCCGTCCCAGTCTCTCTGTCAAGGTAGAGGTGTATCACATGGGTTAATACGGTTATAAAGGCATCAATGAGCCCACTGTTGTTTGCATAATTCTGCCAGCTAGCCTGTCAGATTGCAGAGCACAACACCACAAAGCTCCTCATGTCCTCACAAATGGCAAGTTGATGTTTCTGAATTAGGATGCCAGCTTCCATTCCACAGCTCAGGTGCTGCTTCCCACCGTTTTTCATTTGCCATTGGCAGCTGCCTTTGTACATCACTGCAGGATGGCTGACAGCAGATTGCCCAAATTACTCATGCATGGACAGTTAGTAGGCCAAAACTGTCGTGGCAGACCTGGGACTGTTTGGAATGATGTTGTTTTGTTTGACATTCACAAGTCAAAGCTAAACCGCTACACACGTGATGCTCTGAACAACCCTGTCTGGAGGGAATTGACTTGCGTCGCACGTACCTGATGCCTGCTGGCTAAGTACACGTTTTCATTATTATTATTATTATTTGTACATCACCAATGTACAGTCATGACTTTAGAGCTTCAGCAGAATGCCACATGTTGGCAATCCCCAGGGTCGCTCAAGTTCTGGTCTGTGCAAAGAAAAGCAGAGCTGCATGCAGGTGATCCATCAGCAGCAAGTTTCTAGCACCTCTAGGTCACCGTCCATTGCGACTCAGTTGTGACTACAATTATGGGGTTTTATGTTTGAGGTTGACACAAATGTTTGAAAGGTGTGGCTGTCGCAAGGCAGCATTGACTACCTTGTGCCATATCACAGACTTGGCGTGATTGCTCGTGCGGGTGAATGCTGATCACGTGCAGCATCGACTGTCTAGCTGCATTTGAGCTGTGATTTTGAAATCACCAT
>JAABUW010009962.1_pt1 | contig 10697 bp, 9 predicted proteins | sample 5560081 | NCBI WGS metagenome assembly JAABUW01 (sample SAMN10711882, study PRJNA513363) | rock metagenome | isolation source: Antarctica rocks | place: Antarctica: Victoria Land, Knobhead sud | reverse complement strand
GCTTGTCAAGCTGCCCAGCTGGATGCTTGGGTGCTGCCTCTGGCACTGCTGCAGGAAGACATCAACTGCCTGGCAGGTAGGCTTGCACAGTGTCAATCCACTGATAGACAACACTGCACCTACCAGCTGGTCCATGACCTGTTTGCAGCTGTGATGCAGGAAAATTCAGCTGTCTACTCTGCTGCAACAACTGCAGGTTGCTTCAAGCGTTTATGTTGCACCATCTCATCGTCGGTGTGGTGTTGATGCAATGTCCATTAGCACGATATTAGGTCCAGTTAACCTGTTACAGCGCTTTTGTACATGCTGTGGCTGACTAAAGGCTGGATTACATGCTGACGGTGCTTGGCTGACAGGCATCAAGCGGCGGCACCCTCAACTGTGGCTGGAAGTCAAGATGGAGCTTCACAAAGATGAGCAGCTGTGTGTATACCTAGATGTCATGGCTTCTGCTGATGAAGTTCGGTTATCCGGCATAAATGCAGCATCGTGACCTTGCTCAGCAAGGTCTGAGCCTGGAGAAAGTACATGGTGTGATGATTGAAATCAGTGTTTCATCTTATCCGACAATCTTGACAGTACTTTTGTCTAATTCGTAGGCTAGTGTTCACTTCAATGAATTATGACACTCACAAGCTGCAGCTTTATGACCGAGCTAGACAACTTTCACCGACATGCCTGGGAGATGTACTTTGGCTGTCCACCATGACAGATACCGGCACATCATTCTCTGCAGAGCAGTCTGAACTCAAGATGCGCACGATCAAGTTTGATAAGCATGCCATTGAAAAGCATACTGCTGCATGAGTCAGAAGCCATCCACCCAGCACCATGTGTCTGCAGACAACAAGCAGCATGTCAGGACATGCGTATCACTGTCCTGCGTAGCCTGCAGTGCATGGCATACAATGTTTGAGATGGCCTTGCCCTCACACTGACAACATGTAGAGTCACACAGCTGGCTGCAAAACAATGAGCTTTCTACATTGAGGCCTCAGCACTGTACAGGTCAGTAAGGCTGTCTAATATGAGGCAGAGGCAGCCAGATCTCAAGCAGTGTCTTTGCAGCTGCACAACAGCTTGCCAAAGAGTTCCACTCTTGCCAGTTCAGGGTAATGGAGTGACCACAAACAGTAGCAGCAGAATCTCAGTAAGCCTGAGCTGGACCTGAAGTCAGTCCCATTGGCGTCCAGCAGAGCGTTCCCTGCACCTTCCGCAGATGCGTAGCAGCGCAAAGCAGCAGGAACAATGGTTGCCAGTCCAAGCACCAGGGCTACTATAGCTGTATATATTCCAAAAAACCGTTGTGTCTGCACTGAACACAACAACAGTTGCAGCTTTTCCCAAAGGTGGCACCTTTGTGCGTCAGCTTAATAAAGCAAAAACTGTCATACGATGTGAGCAACTTGCCAGGGAACGGCTAATCATCATCTGGGCTTGCTGCTGCTGTGTTGGCTGCACCTGCTGCCGCAGCTTCCACATTTCTGATGTCATCAGACCATAAGCGCCGGTTACATGTGCAACCACACTGAGGATGGAAACGGGAACAGAGGTGCTCACACAGATGGTGGTGAAGCTTGTCAAGATTAACAGCCGGTTGGTATACCGGTGCTTGTGCCAACAAGCCTGAGCTTTGCTGAGCTGAGTTGACTCCTTCTTGTGAAACAATGTCAGATTGTGAGAGCTGAGTTGTTTCTGGGTATAGTGTGCTTCAGGGTTGAGCTGCTGTTTAGAGCCGTGGCTTGGCTTGCACTGTGTGCGCTCATCACCTGCATGCAGAGCCCTGACACATTGAGCGCGCGAGAGCGGGGTGTAGGCTGCTTGTCGAGCAAGCTCACCTTCATTGCGAGTCAAAATAAGTTCGTGCGTATACACAGCAGGAACGTTAACGTCGTTACCAGGCCCAAGGTGACCAACAACACCGTCGTCAGCGTCAGGCATGTATATACATGGATCCTGACAACATGCGACGGTTGTAAGACCTGTTTATGTTGCCTAGGGCCGGAACGTCAGTGCTTGCGCTGCATGAACAAAAGACGATGTAGGCTTGACGAACGTTTTAAAGGATCAAAGTTGTCAACAAACAACTCTAGAACAAGATCTTATCGAGAAGTGATCTGTACGTACGCGCCTGCGCAGTCCGCTGCAGAACGACAACTTTGCAACTGAAGTCCTGATCACAAGACTTCCGAGTATGCAGCTCCTTCCCGTACAAAGGTGGATCACAAGATCGAGGGCAGTGAGACAAGAAACAGCTGGTGTCTGAGCTGGCCTGGACATGGAAACGAAGGGAAACGGCGAGCATTTCGAGTGACCCGGACTTCTTCTTCCTCTTCATCTGTTACACCTGCTCCATGGGTGAGTGATGAATTGCACCTGCTGCAGCACATGCTACCTGTTTGGCACTTGCTGCGCTCGTCAGCATGTGCAGCTCCGCGCTGTGGTTCAGCCCATGTATTCCTTTTCACCATCTTATTGCACACGCTGCACTGGTTGCCCAGAGGTTTTGGGTTGTTGTTGGTGATGCCGCACTGGATTCAAATTTGATGGATTCAAATTTGCGCATCACTGTTTTGAGTGATCTGCATTGGGGCCTAAAGTGTGTTTGCCCGCAGCAAGCCATCACATCTGACAGTGATGGAGCATCACCGCCCGTGAGTGATGGACGCACAGGCAACAGCTGCTCATGCGGCAGTCGCTGCGTACCTTGACAGGTGCAGCTCAGTGATCTTGTCCAGCCCATGTATGTGACTTTTCCCCCTCCCAATGCAAGTGCTGCGCTGGTTGCTCATGGGCTCACTGTGCTTTTCCAGCTATCAGCAGTGTGGCCTGCAGGTGTGTATGCTTGCCTGCAGCTCAGACCATCACTCACCGTAATGATGGACCGGGTGCTATTCACAGCTGGTGGATGAGTGATGAAGCATGTGCTGCTGCTCAGGGTGCGCTTGCTGCGCTCGTTGGCATGTGCAGCTCAGTGCTCCTCTACAGCACACATGCTGCGCTGGTTGTTGCAATTGCAGGATGATGCCTTAGTGGGTGTGTGCATTGCTGCAGGAGGAGTTGAGTGAGCTGGCAGCGCTGTTGCGCCTGGGTGACTGTTTAACTCTGGGCTAAGACTTACTCACATAGTGATGCAGCATGAGTGATGGGCATGACGATTTATGCCCCCAAATGGTGTGGATGCTTACTCTCCTCAGCAAGGCAATGACTGTTTACTAGCCTGTATGTTGTGGTCTCTATATCAGTGATCAAGCCAATTGTCATATGAGTACTTACACTTTTGATGGTGTCTGTGTTCACTGACGCTCATGCTTTGATCGCTGACGCTCATGCTCTTGTGGCCAAACTGCACAGCTCATGAATGAGTGATGTGCTTGGTCCGACCCTGTTGCACACGCTGCGCTGGTTGCCTACAGGCTGGGTAGGTGGTGTGAATGCTGCTGCTGCAGTGGGTTTGTGCACCACTCAAGACTCAGTTCTGAGTGATGAAGTGTGTGCTGTTGCAGCTCTTTCACTTCGTGCCTCTGTAACGGCCAAGCAGACTTGCTTCAAGGTCCTTTTAGCATTGAGAACTTTGCACTCAGCTTCAGGACCAAATGAAACAACTGCACAAGGCACATGAGTGAAACAGCAATGATGTGTAACGAGCCCTAGATTAGCAGTAGACACTGATGCCACAGCATACATCAAGCAATTTGTAGTCTGTCTGAATCTCAATCCCAGCCATGCATCTGCAAGCCAGGCTGATTGTGATGCTTCCGCAGGTTTGGCAGCAGCATCAGAGCAGCTGCCTGTTGTTGGGGATACCAAGGCACAGACAGATGCACAGATGCTGCTGGATGCTTGGGTGCTGCCTCTGGCACTGCTGCAGGAAGACATCAACTGCCTGGCAGGTGAGCTTGCACAGTGTCAATCCATTGATAGACAACACTGCACCTACCAGCTGATGCACAACCTGTTTGCAGATGTGATGCAGGACATTTCAGCTGTCTACTCTGCTGCAACAACTGCAGGTTGCTTCAAGCCTTTATGTCACAGCATCTCATCGTTGGTGTGGTGTTGATGCAATGTCCATTAGCATGATGTCTTGGTAGGTCCAGTCAACCTGTTACAACGCTTTTGTACATGCTGTGGCTGACAAAAGGCTGGATTACATGCTGACTGTGCTTGACTGACAGGCATCAAGCGGCGGCACCCTCAACTGTGGCTGGAAGTCAAGATGGACCTGCACAAAGAGGAGCAGCTGTGTGTATACTTAGATGTCATGGCTTCTGCTGATGAAGTTCAGTTGTCTGGCAAAAATACAACATTGTATTCAGCAATGGCTTGAACTGGAGAAAGTACATGGTGTGATGGTTGAGTCCCTCAGTGTTTAACCCTATCCGACACACTTGACAGTATGTTTGCACAACTTGTAGGCTAGTGTTCACTTCAAATTCTGACGCTCACCAGCTGCAGCTTTGTGACCGAGCCAGACGACTTTCATCAATATGAGAGATGAGAGATGTACTTTGGCTGTCCACCACAACAGTTACAGGCACATCATTCTATGCAGAGCAGTTTGAACTCAAGATGCGTATGATCGAATTTGATATGCGTGCCATGGAATAGCTCACTGCTGCATGAGTCAACAGCCATCCACCCAGCGCCATGCGTCTGCAGACAAAACATAGCATGTCAGGACATGCGTATCACTATCCTGCGTAATCTACAATACGCAGCATACAATATTTGAGATTGTCTTGCCCTCATGCAGGCAACATGCAGAGAGAGTCACACAGCTGGCTGCAACACAATGTGCATGGAGGGCTCAACACTGTACTTGTCAGTAAGGCTGTCTAACACGAGACAGAGGCAGCCAGATCCCAAACAGTGTACATGCAGCTGCAATAAAAGCTGCCAAACAATCTCACACTTCCCAACTCAGGGTAACAGAGTCACTACAAATAGTAGCAGCAGAACCAAAGTAAGCCTGAGCTGGACCTGAAGTCAGTCCCATTGACGTCCAGCAGAGCGTTCCCTTCAGCTTCTGCATATGCATAGCAGCGCAAAGCAGCAGAAACAATGGTTGTCAGTCCGAGTAACAGGGCTATCGCAGCTGCAAGGTATCCACCAAGGCGTCGTGTCTGCACCAAACACAACAATGCTTGCAGTGTTGTTAGAAGAGGTGTCTCCTCTATGCGGCAGCATAGCAAAGCAAAATTGTCACAAGAAAAGTCAGCAACTTACCAGGAAATTGCTAAGCATCATCTGCGCTTGCTGCTGTCCTGGCTGCGCCCGCTGCCGTGGCTTGAAGATTTCTGATGCCATGAGACCAAAAAAGCCGGTCGAATATGTTACAAAATGGACGATGGAAAGGGGAGCGGCATTTGTGAGGCCCACCCACATGGTGATGAAGCTTGTCAAGATTAACAGCCGGTTGGTATACCGGTGCTTGTGCCAACAAGCCTCAGCTTTGCTGAGCTGAGTTGACTCCTTCTTGTGGAAAAGTGTCAGGTTGTGAGAGCTGAGATGTTTCTGGGTATAGTGTGCTTCAGGGTTGAGCTGCTGCTCAGAGACGAGGCTTGGCTTGCACTCTGTGCGCTCATCACCTGCATACAGAGCCCTGACAAATTGAGCGTGCGTAAGACACACAGACGAACGCTTCTTTGAGCGGGGTGTAGGCTACTGGTCAAGCAAGCTCACCTTTATTGCGAGGCAAAATAAGTTCGTGCGTATACGTAGCAGGAACGTCAACGTCTTTAACAGGCTCAAGGTGAGCAACAACACCGTCGTCAGAGTCAGGCATAAACATAGATCCTGACAACTTGTACATGCGACGGTTCTAAGACTTTTTTATGTTGCCCAGGGCCGGAGCGTCAGTGCTTGCGCTGCATGAACAAAAGACGTAGGCTCGGTGGACCTTTTAAAAGATCAAATTTGTCAACAAAACAACTCTTATTGAGAAGTGGTCTGTGCGTACACGCAGTTTGCACCTGAACTTCTGATCATAAGACTTCCGAGTATGCAGTCCCTTTCCGTACAAAGGTGGACCACAAGATTGAGGGCAGTGAGACAAGAAACAGCTGGTGTCTGAGCTGGTATGGATATGGAAGCGAAGGGAAACGGCGAGCATTTTGAGTGACCCGTACTTCTTCTTCCTCTTCATCTGTTACACCTGAGAGATAGATGACACCAAGTGACACTCAAACGCAATCCGAATACAAACGGACTGCGAAGAGCTACGCAAAAAAGCAGATATGAGATGCAGAGAGCGATAGATAGATAGTTGTAAATCTGCAAGTACACAAAAAACATGTGAGCTGGGCTGGGAGATGTGCTGCGCTAACTGGACTGAGCTGTCGCTGAAGCTGTCGCTGAAGCTGCTAAAATCAGATTTTAAATCTTGTGTAGATTTCGCCGGTCTCCATGGGTGAGTGATGAATTGCACCTGCTGTCTATGAGTGATGAATTGCACCTGCTGTCCTGCTGTCTGCTCCGGAACCAAAATTACGGCTTCGCTTTAGATTACCCACCATTACTGTACAGCCTCGCCTAAAGTCAAGGTTGTCTCGTCCACGGTTTGCTACACTTGCGAACATCAACGCTGGCATCTATAGACAGCTTTTGCACGACGTCCATCATGGCAGGATTACACCAGAGCTCAGCTTCGCCAGAAGTCCCAAGCTTTCGACTACAATGTGCTTGGGAGCAGCTGCAGCGGCCGCTGCAGCCGGTGAGGTTTGGCTTTGGGGAATATCGGGAGGGGATAAGGTACCGTGCGTTTGTTGTGTGAGCATATCCTGCGGTCGTCGCTTGCGACCTTCCGTATCAGCTTTGCACACAGAGTTTGACTGTGTCTGCAGAGGAAGTTGCACGACTTAGAAATGCAAAGAAAATACTTGAAGTGCGATCTTGAATAGTTGGATGAGGTTCTGGTAAGTATGGACGCTATGTGCTGCGGTCGTAACACGTCGAGCTTGTGCAACTGACAATTCAGTGGCACACTGGTATCTACCAGCTAGTTGCAAGGCTTGATACTGTCACAAAACACTGCGCAGAACTTGCCTGCAGCCTGAACAATCCCACTCCAAAACTTCTTTTTGCTTGCAGCTCCTCAAGGAGGCACACATTCAGCACCTGCAGGTGAGTGCAACCTATACCTGAAGATCTGACCGGTCATAGTCAAATGCTCAAAAGCTGGTCTGTCAGGGGCACTGACAATCAGTGACTCCCGCAGCTTGGTGCAGGCTTCAGACACTCACCTGCAGGGTTGCTTATGCAGGGTCAGCTGGCTGCAGCTCACAATCAGCAGGGCCAGAATGCAGCACTGGCACAGGAGGTGACCAGGCTGCAGCGCCAGGTTGCTGACCTGCGTGCAAAAATTGCCAATCAGGCAAGCATTGTAAGACAGAGTCAGCAGAACAGGGCGGAGCTGATGCAGCAGCTGGGAGCTGCTCAAGCTGGTATGGAGTTTCCCACGCACCAAGCCATCACATCATACAGTGACGTAGAATGAGCTCTACAGTCATACTCAGCAATGCATGCTCCTCATTTTAATGGATTACCAACACGGCAACCCATGAGAGTGTGGTCATGCAGAGCAACAGCGCTTGGCAACAGAGCTAGCGTCTGTAGTAGCGAAAGAAAGTGCTCTAGTCCAGCATCAGGCCGGGCAGGCCAGTGCAGCTGCAGAAGAAGAGGCCAGGTTGGTGCAGCAGGCTCAGGCACTGGACACTCAGAGGGCTGAGCTTCAGGCTCAGTTTGCTCAAGCAGTGAAAGGTATCTCACTTATGAACCCTGAAGTCTTGGCATGCGCCAGCACACCTGATGCTCTCTCATGCAAATCCCTTCCTGACAAGAAGCTTTTCCTGACAAGCCTCTTGAAGCTGTTGTGTCTACAGACACAATGGTACTGCCTATTGTGCAGGACTCAGTCAAGGTGCAAGCGCTAACTTGCACTCTTTGCAGTCCCCCTTGGAGACCAACTGTCCTCACTGGTTGGAGCCTTGAAGCAGAACATGTTTTGCAGCGCAACGCAGAGCAAGAATGCATCTGCTGACAGATGCAGAAAAACACATACACTGACTTTTGTACCTCTGGTCTGGTGCAGAGGAGGAGCCACGCCAGCAAGAGGTGCTTGACATGCAGCAGCATCAATGCGACTTGGCTGAGTGAGAAAGCAGGTTGGTGAGTCGGGAAGGTCAGCATGCTGCTGCAGTCAGTGCGAAGGAGGATGAGTTGCGTGCCAGATGTGCTGACTTGGACAGGCGTGAGGCAAGCTTGAAGTATGAGCAGGACAACTTGGCAGCAGGTCAAGCTCAGCTGGCAGAAGGTAGGCTTTTCTTACAACCTGTTTGGGCTGGGTGACATGAGAACATGTGACTGCCATACATGCCTTAAGTAATCAGTGACCAGAAAAGCCAGATGGGTGTTTATTTTCAGATTCAAACAGCCTTATGTGGTACTCACAGGGTCAAACTGAAGCTGACACATTTTTTTAATTGCTCATCAACAGTGTTGATATTCAGAAAGCCAGACATGGATCCAAGAAAAGGAACGTGGCAAGGCCTGGATGTGGAAGCACAAGGGCCTGCTGAGCAAGCGTGAGGGAGACCTGAATCACAGGGAGGAAAGCCTCACAGCTCACACTCTTGAGCTGGGTGAGAGCAAGGCCAAGCTGGATGAGCTTGAGCTGAACAGGATGAGAGGTGAGCTGGCATCATGGCTCAAGCAGCTGTGTCCTGAGTTTGCCTGATGCACTGTGTGCAGCACCCTTGATTGCTGGACTGACTACTAGTCAGGCACAGCTGACTTCGCACTCAGTTCATCATGTATAAAGCAGTTCACAACCTGATTTCTCTCCAGATCAACAACATATTGCCTATACAAGGTGCCTTGAGTGTCTCAACATGACATGTGTCACAGGCATAGCGCATGTCAGCTTCTGCTCAGCTGCCACAACTCCAGTGATGGTGCTGCAGGTCATGAGTAGAAGGAGAAGGGTTTGACTGCACGTCAGGCAGCTCTGCAAGATGGTGAGCAGCAGCTGCATGCTGAGCAGGCAAGACTGGCTGCTCTGGAGGAAACACTCAAGGTGTGCTCAGCGAATCAACAATTGTCATCCTCAGCTTCAGCCACTTCTGTACCTGCTGTGCAGCTTTAGGATTGCTGTCATACTGCTGCAGTTGCCATCATGTATGAGCGTGCTTTCAGCAGCAGCTTGCTGCTTCTTGGTTGTCGTCAGCTTGCATGACCAGCTGTCACTGCATGTCTTTCTTGATGGTTGCAGCCTTGGCCACTTAGCACAACAGGAAAACATTTTGAGCTTTTTGAGCGGCCTGTTCAGGAGGAGTATGAGGAGAAGAGCAAGGCGTGTGATGCAGCTGCTACGAACAGCAAGAAAGAGGTGGCTGCTGTGGTGAAGGAGACAAAATCTGATGACAGAAAGATAACACCCCCTTCGAAGAGTGCCCTGCAGCAACAGCTGAAGGTAAGCTGTGTCGGCACTTACTTTGTTCACAACTGCTTGTTGCAATGTTGTAGACACTGCTTCAAGTGGAGTTGCATGCAACCGCTTGGCTTCAAAATGCCTGCACATTTGTGACAACGCAGCGACATGCATGCTTTGCTGGTTGCATGCTTGGGTAGCTGAAATGCATAAATGCTCTCGTCCTGACTGACGAGGACAGTGTAAATGGTGTGTACACGTCCAGACAAATGACTGCATGCATGATATCACTCTGTAGCACTGCTTGATGGAGATCAAGCATGGTGTGGATGGCGGGTACTGATGCGCTCTACATTTTCTGAAGGAGGAGCGGCAAACACATGCTAAGTCGTTCCAGTGACCGTTAAGGGCACAAGCTTGTTTTCAACCCCTTGGCCGCTTGCAGACCCGCATCTCAAACTTGCAGCTGCCATTCCCTGGATGTCTGTGGGCTTGTTTCTGTCCATGCTGTCCTTCAGTGTCAGCTTGCACATTTCAGTTGGAACACATTTTCATGTGTGTGGTGGTCCTGCAGGCTGCTGACAGGGGTTTGACCCCCCCACCCCCACCAGGTCTTGCCAGGCCATCTGGCTCTGTCTCACCCAGCAGCAGTACCACTGGTGGCAGCAAGGGCAACGCTTCTTTGAGCAGTGGCATGCCAAAAGCCGACAGCCAGCCAGGCCGCCAGCCCCAGGGCACCACAGATTCTGCCCCTGCCCTTGCACCAGCTGCCAGAGGAGGCTTTGGCTCTGGCTTGAGGCCTGGCATGCTGAGACGCCTGGGGAATGGGGATGGCAACCCCTTTGGGAAGCAAGCTTCAGGGTCTGACAGGGGCCAGGGGGGCGACAGGCAGGCTGACACCAACAGGCCAGGCCTGAGCAGCAGCTTGCAGACAACCCCCATCACCACTGACAGCACCCCCCAAGGTCAGCCAGGCTCAGAGCTTGGGGCCAGCAATGTTGGTGATGGCCACTCTTCAGGGGTTGCCCCTACACCCGCCAGCAGCAGTACAGGGCGCAGGGGCCCTCCTGCTCACCTGGTGGCACGCCTAAGCAGGAATCCTTTTTAGGATGACCATGCACAGGCTGACAGACACCAGATCAGAGGCACAGCAGTCAGCCAGGGGAGCAGTGGCTCAGGGGGTCACCACAGGGTTAGGGGTAGGGGTCGCCATGCCACATCAGGTGCCAATCACTCGCATGGAAGGCAGCCAGGGGGGCACCACTAA
>JAABUW010009961.1_pt1 | contig 10697 bp, 18 predicted proteins | sample 5560081 | NCBI WGS metagenome assembly JAABUW01 (sample SAMN10711882, study PRJNA513363) | rock metagenome | isolation source: Antarctica rocks | place: Antarctica: Victoria Land, Knobhead sud | reverse complement strand
ACATCAAGCATTGCCTGTCACCACAACACGCAATGCTCATACACAGTCTACCAGGTAGAAGCAAAGTGGACATCATGGAACATTTAATGCACCTAACATGGCACACATTACTACCTGGCCATGATGTTGCATGGCACATGATGTTACAGCAAGGTATCAAGTCAATGCGGGCTGCCGCTTGCAATGCTGTTCGCTACACTTTCAATGTAGAACTGTATATGGTGATATACCTGGGACTGGAGAGAGCCAACAGTGGTGCGCCATACAGCCTCCAGCTGTGCACTGCTGTTTGGTCCTAGCAGCATCAGCCCCTGCTGTACTTGTTTCACCATGCCCTGTTTTGCATGGCTGGATGGTGCTGCCAGGATTCTTTCCAATACTTGATCTTGCAGTCGGTAGTCATTTGCTCCACTGACCTGCATTGGCAGGAGGGGATGATCAAATCATGGGCTCAACCAATAGGCATCAGACGCGTGTGACGGATGTTACTCCCCTCCAAACAGGCCTGTTGTGAGCATCACAAATGCAGTGGTTCACGATCAAGTTGGGAACATCAGTCAGTACAGCAGTGTTCCAAGCAATCTTTGCTTTACTTTCTGGCCTACTGCCTGTCCATGCAGCAGCAGGAGATGGCAGGAGGTGATGGCTCATAGCTGCAGGCTATGTTGACGTGGGTGACTGCAATAGTGCTGGCGTTCAGCTTGAACATCCAGCTGCATGTTGTGCAGGCTGCATGATGGCTGCTATAAGTACATGGAATGATAGACATCGCTGCCTTGTTAGCCTTGCAATACAGCTAGAGCACAAAGTCTCACCTCTACAACAGCTAGCTGCTTCTGAAGCAGTTTAATGAAAGGCAGGAAGTATTGCCTGTTCAGGCCATTTTTGTAAAGCTCTGCTGGTGTCTTGTTGGACGTGAACAGCACAAAAGTACCTTGCTGTAGCAGTCTTGAGAACAGCTGCATAGTAGCATCCAGGCAGTCAGCATCATGACTCCACGGTACTGGAGTTTGTATGCTGCTGCGACATGACAAGCTGCTTTGGCAAAGAGGACCAGTCATTGCAGCAAACATGTTGCTCAGCTGCACTGTTTGGACCAGAAACATGTCAAGCTTGGCAACCCTACAGAGACCAGAAGATGTATGCGTAACACCTCAGAAGTTTTGTTGATACAGTGAGCAACAAAAGCATCCCTGTGCAGTATAGGTGCATCAAATAGAAGTCAGGAATCACCTGACCAAGGATCAGTGCATCTGCAACATCAGAGACATGCAGCTCATCCAAACATAATATCTTGGTGCCTCTAGCAATTTCCTGAGCAACAATGTCCACAGGATGTCCTTTCAGCTGCGCATACCTGCAGGGGCAGCCTGACCATCATCAAAGGTACATCTCAGCAAGTTTTTGCACTGTATTTTGTAGTGTTGTGTGAAACACTGCATACAAGTGAGATCTGCCATAGCGGCTTGATGTTTGCTTGCCTGTAGACTGGTAGTCCAAACTGGCTTTGACCCCTAATGCGGGGCAGCGACTCTTGTAAGTTGTGTAGTTGGCTGTGAATCTTGAGCATGAACTCGTGAAAGTGTAACCGAGAAAGGCCAAATTGTTGTTGGTCAGTGTCTGAAAAGGAGCTGCAAAACAAGTCAAGGAGCATCGTCTTGCCGCTGCCAATTGTGCCCCATAGGTATGCACCTCGTGGATATGTGAGACCTATAGGCTGCTGTTGGTTGTGGTCAACCTGCCTTGGGTCCAAAGGAGTGCCCGACTCTGCATGATTTTGACCCAATTCGCATTGCTTGATCGAGCTTTGCAAAGCGTTCAGAACTCTGGCTGCAAAGCTTTGAGATGCATCGGGCTTCAGTCGGCCAGTGGTAACGAGATCCTGCAGTGCTGTTGCTACACTGTTGTAATTTTGAACGAAATTCCTTTGGGGACTTGCGTGTGTACAAAACAAGCTTGTAAGCTGAGGACAGACAGAAAAACAACCCTCAGGTTGCATGACGGTGGAGCCACAGCGGGCAAGCCGGGCCAGAATCATGATTACGATCAGCCACGACTTCGAATCACGAAAAGCCTGATGAGCTCCCAAAAGACTGCGTTTATGATACAGTGCAATCCAACTGCTTAGCTTATAAACCTTCGGAAGTTCCTCGATGAAAACGGGGAAGGCGTGCAGTGACGCATTAGGTCAACTGACCGTGTAACATGTCACCACTGCTTCTGCGGCGTAACATGCAGTTTTGCTTGTAGTACGGCGTACTTACGTAACTTTTGAAAAATGGCGATGCACAGGAGCTGTAGGCATTGAGACCAGCTGCGCTGTGCGGCAGCAAGCATTGCATCTCACCGTGTGTGCTGTTCGACTCTGAATATGACACCTCCAACCGAACCTTTGAAACAATGCTGCCTTGCGTAGACCTGAGCCCGTGATCGACCAGTGTTTTCTCAAGTTTTGAACTTACTGTCCACGCAGCAGCCCGAAGTAAAACAATTCAAGTCCAACAACTTGTCACTTCGGTCACGCTCAGTGCCTGCTAGCATTGCCGGACCTTCAGTAGTATTAACGAAAGACTTAGCATGTCCCCGCCCGCTACTTCGCGTGCTGCCGTGGAATCTTCATCCTGACCTGAGCATATTCCTGGCGAGGTATGATGTCTTTACGCTGTATATATAAGTGCGCCAAAGCATGCTCAGTTTCCAGTTGCTGGTCGAGACCAACTTTTGTGCTGATGTTGCAGCTTTTGAGTCAGACAGCCCTTGGTACTGCGCCCAAGTGGTGCTTCACAATGGGTTTTCAAGAGACATACCTCCAGCCTGCCTGCTACGGGGAGCTGCACGACGATGACATGAGCTTCTCAACTATCTGGCCACAGTATGCCCTTACAGCTGCACAGCATGCCTTGTTTGGCGTTCCCTGCACTTCACTTATTGCATGCCTTATCACCAATGCATTATGATTGTTCCCACATTGTGTCAAGCAGTAGGCACAGCAGGTGTTGCTGCTGAATGCAGCTTGGCCTTCAGCACCTCATACTACATCCTGTCTGCAAGCACTTTCCATTTCCTGGGAGCGAAAATCAGCAGCTAGCCATAGAAGTTGCTGCCCGTGAGCTGCCACAGCTTTTGCGCCTTTGTCAAAATCTTTGTCGAAAAGTTTTTGAATGTGAGCGCACCTATCCTGCCGTACTTGCACATCTGCATTCTTGCTCGCCCACCGTCTTGACCTCTGCCGCGCCAGCCGCAACAGTGCTGGCTGCTTCAGGTACGATCTAACTGACACCAGCGGTCCCCGGCAGGGTTCGTGAACATGGAAGGCCTGCGGCGCTTACAGGCGACATCCTGCCTTGCTGACCATTTGTGCTTGACTGCAGGCCCTCCGGTCAAGTTGTCACGCACGGCCAAGAAGCAGCGGTCAAGTTGGACGCGCTCTTAAACGCAGCGGCAACAGCTTCTGAGTATGACGATGATTTTCACGAGCATGTCTACAGTCACTCGTTGCCGTCTGGCCATTCCCAAGCATTGGACGTAGCAGGTACTTGCTGCACAGCTACTTGAGCTCGTCCCGCTCTTGAGCATCTGTGCCATCTGGTCCTTGCAAGTCAGACTCGGCTTGGCGAATGATAGGTGGAGCAGTTGCTGCGGAATCAGTTCACTTGGATGTGAAAGTATATGTGCTTTCTCCCTCCTAAGCACTGCCATATGCTCTGCAGAAGGCCCAAAGTCCTCTGCAGCTGTGAATGTTGTCTGCTGCGCAGGTCTGTATCAGTCTACATTTCCGCCATCACTTCCTGCATCTCTCATCTCTTCTTGTAGGGCTGCTTCTCTTGCACACCCATCGGACTCCTCCACAACCAGCGCAGACAGGGCTGGACAAGCAGTCAGCGACCACAGTCTTAGCTTCACATCCAGTGCATCCTTATACGACAGCATTCCAGAATACTTCCGCCAGCACATGGAGCCTCCCCAAGACCTTATGCCCCCTGCAAGCCAGCCTGTGGCCACACTCAACCCCCCACCCACAGCAGACATCTCAGCAGCTCACAGAAGCCTGCGCTCAGCATCAGCAAGCAGAAAGCCTGACAAGGCAAATTCTCTACTAGATGAGTTTGCAGCTGAAGAGCTGCAAACCCTGTCTACCCTGCTGCCAGTAACAGCACCAGGAGTACCTGGAGTGCTGCCAGGGGATGAGCGCAGCGCCAGTCCTGTCTCACCACCATCTGGCTCAACTCTTGCCTCTCAGCCTCAAGATTCAGAGCAGTTCAGCCCTGAGTCAAGACCAAGAACCTCAGGCAGAGCAGGCACCAAGCGGTCAAGCAGTAAGCTCCACAAAGTGTCATGCATATTACACGATGTGTCCCCCTGTCATGCGTGGAGATATAGAGCTTGCCTTGTGCTTGCAAAGGCCTGGCCTGATAGTGCGCTCACTGAGTCATGCCAACACCCATGCAAGCATAATCTATACCGTTATTTTCATGGAAAAGAGGCTTCTTTCAGGTCATGCAGTGATGGCGTGTGATGACATGCATGGCCTGCACCCCCTGTACAAGAGCACAGATTGGGCTCACATGTGCTGTTCAAGGCTAGTTCTTTGAGTGTATTTAAGGTACATGCTGTTTTGGATGTTATGATTTAGAATAATGACACGTTTGTGCAGGGCTTGAAGATCTGATGCCAGAGGCAGATGCCATGAATGAAGATGACAGCTCCAAGCATGTCTCATCCACATTTCGAGGGGTGTACAAGCGCAAGTTTGACACCAAGTGGAGGGCTGAAATCACAGCAGGTGCAACAATTTTTGCTGATTATTCACTGCTGCTGTCCAAAGTGAATGATGCATACAGAGCCAAGACAATGGTTGCTGCCTTCTGCTGCATGCATTTGAGCACTGGACAAATGCAGATTGATGTGATTGGTCCAATGTCCAAACCTGTTGTCTGCCACGCAACACACATGCTGTTGTCATTGCAAAGGCATACCACTAATATGTCTGTGTGCTCAATCATACAGGACGCAGAAAGCGCTGCCTGGGAAGTTTTGCCAGCGAAAGGGAGGCAGCAGAAGCCTATGACAAGGCAGCACTCACCCTCAGGTTCAACATCTCCCCCCTTGTTGCATTTCAGGATGCTCTATCTGTCGAAGGAAACTTTGTTCTCAAATATAAAATTTTTCAAAAGATATAAAGTTGTTCAAAAGATTGCCTTGTACCTGGTAGCATCACAAGGCACAAAGAGGCGGCTGCTGTGCCATTCGCAGGCCTTACCATTCCTGATTTGTCTTACACACATGAGCATCTACTCTGACAGCAACTTGTTTGTGCGCCCAAACTTTGCCAACTTTCCCTGCCACATTCTGCTGCTGTGCCACCTTTGCAGCCAATGTGCCTCAAAGCATCACGTCTGAGCTGCAACATCCACCACAGCTTGTTGAGGACCACAAGTTGTGAGTGGCCGCAACAGCTCACTGCGCATTTAAATGAGGCTTCTGTCTTCAGTGCTCTGTGAAACCACATCCTCAAGGCGCTGATTACAAAACATGTTCCAGACATCTTACATCAAATGTGGCCAAGACTTTGTTGCCAAGTAGAAGCACACCATCAACTAAGTTGATGGTTGATGTACAGGGGTCCAGCTGCCTTCACAAATTTTCCTGCCAACCACTACGCCAGTGTGAGCACGCGCAATGAGCCGGTGAAGGGCAGGTCCGGGCTGGCCCTGAAGGACAGGCGGTTCATGGGGGTGACTTGGTGCCCCTCCACCCAGCAGTTTGAGGCACGCATCTGGACCAGGTACAACCACCTCATGCCACCACACTGTCCTCCTCACAAGCTGACCATCCATCATTGATTGCACCTGACACTGCTTCACAGCGCTGATTGATGTTGATTGGATCTGCAAGCTGCACTTGCCTGTCCCTCTGTGGTTTTGTCAGACCAGCATTCAAGGCATCCTCCTGACCCCTATGAGGCAGCCCCTGTGCATGAAGCTGCACCTGAGTCTATATGTTGGCCCAGTGACAAGACAGATTGCAATGTGATGTGGTGTGCAATGATGAATGTGAGCATGGGGGTGGTACAGGACAGGGGAGGAGCACCAGTTGGTGGGCATGTTTGAAACACCAGAAGCAGCAGCCCATGCCTACGACCAGGCTGCCCTGAAGATGCATGGCCCTGAGGCCTACACTAACTTCCTCTGTAAGCAACTTCCCGCCGTGAACCGTGAGTCACTGCTGGCACAACTCGCTGGCAAGGGTGTACACTCTCTTTCACTGTATGGACGGGCTGTTAGCGCAAAATGCCTTGTGTGTCAGGCATGTGCAACGCTTGCATTTTACATGCTTCTTCCTTCTGGGGAATGTAAGCAGCCAAGCAGGCGGCGGCCCAACTTGCTTTGTTTCAAAGACACGTGCGTCGTTGCCAAACAATATGCCGCCTTCTTCACTCTATGTGACATGCAACTCAGCAGCATATGCATTGATCCCCAAATTTTTGGCATCATCAACCTCAGACCAAGCTTATAAGATGTGTGGTGTGCTTGCACACCAGCTTGCACACAGAAACAGCATTGTAGATTCAAAGTGGCATAACCACCATGTGTCCAGGCCTTCAAGTGGGGCAATCCTACCTGATGGGCAGCTCGGAATGATACTTGGCTATCCTTAAATTGACCTCAAAAGGCGTAGTCTTTTCTTGTCTTTTCTTTTCTTGTCTTTTCTTTTCTTTTGTTTGGCAATCAGGCCAGCATGCTGACAGCACCTAAGTTGCTGTGCAGTGAAACCAGAGGCTGGTGGTCAGAGGGGGGCTGGGGCCGGTGGGTCCGGCCCCAGGCATGTGCCCAGTGCAGCCGGGACAGGGCTGACTGTGACAGTGAAGGCCAGTGCCCTGAACAAGGCCCCCACAGGCAAGGGCTCCTCCAAGTTCAGGGGGGTCAGCTGGCACAAGGACAACATGAAGTGGCGAGCCACCATCTTCAAAGGTGACCTCCCGACCATGTGATCTGTTATGCCATGCCTGTTCCCGCATGAGACCAAATGTATGTGCATTTCATGGCGCTTGATAGATGTGCCTTTGTTACACTGCTATAGCTATGTGATTGTAAGTGCATGAATTGTCGTGCATGTGCAGCTTCCTCCATGCTTATGATGCCCAGTATGGAATACGATGTTCGAACACAAAATTCCAGACGGACTATCCTTTCCAGAAAATTTATGAATATAGTTGCTACTGCTGATGCTGCTGTTTAGCTCAAGTGACCAGAAACAAAATTTTATATGCCACTGCTGAAGTTTGCTGTTACACCCACTGGTGCAGGTAGCAAGCCTGTACATATCGGATACTTTGACAGCCAGCAGGATGCAGCCCGGGCATATGACCAGGAGGCCATTCGGCTGAGGGGACCCAACACTAGCCTCAACTACCCCATCACTGACTATGATGTGAGTGGCACACACCAATGCCTGTAGGCACGCCTACCCCTGTTGTCAGGAGCCTGATATGCACCTGCAGCTTCCATCACTGCAAGACTACGATGCATGGCTGGCTAGCACATCTTTCTCGGGCTGGATTAGAATTCACGCTGCATTGTCTGGCAAAATGCAAAATGCAGCGTCCAATGACCACACACTTCCACTGCACCTCAAAGTGGACACAGCCGCTTTGGTCTTGTGTGTGGACTGTAGCATCTGCACATACCATCAGCACATGTCAAGCCCACGTTCATGGCCAGTCCTGCTGCAATCTGAAGCAAGATATCCAATGCATCTGATCTGACACATGTGACTCAGGTTGGTGCGCCAGAACCAGAGCTTGATGAGGATGGCTTCAGTCCCCCAGGCAGCAGCTTCAGCCCCAGCCCCTCCCCACGGGGCCTCCTGCCAGAGGGGTCCTTTGTGGATGAGTCAGGCAGGGTGATGGGCCCTGGAGGGTCCTCCCCCATGGGTACCCTGGGGGCGCCTCGCTTGGATGCACGTCTCGTGGCAGTCTTCAGCCCTCGCTCTATGCCTACCCGGCCTGGTAGTGCTGGCATGATCACCCAACCAGTATGTCCCTGCCTATAGAATTCTTCTACACGTTGCATATGTTACTGCTGTACACACTTGGTCATCAAGCAAAGACAATCAATGGCAATAAAGGCCTTTATCGCCAGATGCCAGCCTCAATTAGGCCTGACACAGTGGCAAGACAGACAGCACTTTTAAGTTGTCAAAAAGCAAGCTAGTGCATAGATAGCAATTTAGATCAGCAAATGCAACTTGACAAGGCTCAGTTTTGCAAGAGCAAACCATGCAGTTCATCATTTAGCTCAGGCAAGCTTCACAGCCATGATACCAACAACTCAATCAATTACTTTACATTTTTTTTTTTTTGGACTCATCAGAAGAGTCGACAATGCAGCAAAAGGGTGGTAGCAAAGCAGCAGATGCTGATGTGGTCATTCAGCTTCCCTGATAAACATCAACACAAGATGTGCCGCAAACATTCTGCCTGCAGAGTTACACAAACTACTGTCAGATGTTACATCATTACTGCAACCTGTGTGAAATTGTAACAGCAAGTCGATCACGCAGACTCTTTTACTCGAGAATCAAAACGCTAACAACCTTTTGAGACAGATCTTTCCGGAACATGCGATCAGGGCGCTTCAAGCAGGCAGAAGACCGAGCGGACGGGACTTCCCAATGTCGAACAAAGAAGATTTTTGTTTGCACACCCAACACAGTCCCAGCTGCACATATAGTGGATGGTATCAGCAGGAAGACCCCTAGTACTGCCATGTGCAGCTTGATCTCGGCATTGCCTACTGCTTGGTGATGTCAGACTGCACTGCCACACACTGTGGCAGCATGATGCCGCACCCAGTAAGAGAAACTGTGTGCGTGCGTGCAGGAAGGGCTAGACCATGGCAGCCGGGCAGGGTCTGAGCCTCACCACAACTGGGCGCCAGGGCAGCAAGGCGCCCTGGGCCCCTCGGGTGCAGACCCACCTGCACCCTCCCTGCAAGCACTCATGCAGACCAACCCTGATATCCTCAAAACCATCCAAGTCAATGAGCCGCAAGGTGGGACCCCACAAAACACATTTGCATGCCTGACACACCGCACATGTAAGGGACATCTAATGGTATGTGTCATCTGCACCCAGGGTGCAGACCACTCAACTTGCATGGTCCCTGAACTGCAGCTTGCATTGTGTCCAGCCTTCGCATGTTCATCCCCTTGGACCCCATTCTGGGCACACAGGTCCACACAAAACAGCAATAAGAGCTGGACTGCGTCATACAGACACCATAAGGCTGCTTCCAGTGTCTCAAGAACATTGGCCTTGACTGAGCCAGTCCGACTGTGAGTGTGACAGTGACTGTGTTGAACACTGTGCAGAAGGTGCTGTATCCAAGCGAGGGCGCACTCTCACCAAGTCTGCATCAGGCCTCCGTGCTGAAGCAAGCAAAGGAGCCTCCACCAGCCGGGGTCGACCCCCTCTCTCCCGCCAAGCATCCCGTCTCCACACCAACCCTCAGGACTACGATACCTCCCCCGCCTTTGCTGCTGGCCCGGCTCTCAGTCCTGCTGTCTCCCCCCTGGACGAGGGAGACGAAGAAGCCCAGGCTGGTCCCAGCAACGCTGGCTTCAATGATCAGCATGATGGGCCAGTAGACTTGCTGGCAGCTGCAGCAGCAACTCTGGCTGGCTGCAAGAAGGACAAGCAGGGAATGCTGCCCATGTGGGGCCACAAAGGCAAGAGGTCACAGGGGCATGATGTTTCGCCCCTTGGTGAAGAGCCTGAATTTGATGCACCCAGGACGGGTTCAGCTGGACGGTCGCAAGGGAAACAGAGTTCAGCTCAGACTCGTGGGGAAGGCACAGGAAGAAACCTGCGGCCGCGCAGTGCTAAAAGGCCACGATCCAGCTGATGAAAAGGGGCAATAAAGTCTGTATCACTTTGTGTGTCTGATACTGTCAAGATGGCCCTGGGTCTGTCTCGGATGTCTGCCGGCTGGTAGCTGCACTTTCTGCTTTTGATTGGTACTGATTTACTTGTGCATGTACTGGGGATGGCTGGGATATGATTTTCAACTTTGCCGTCTTTGTTGAGAGTTGACAATAACCAATAAATCTGAATGCTGAACACAATAAGGTGACACTTTGTTGCGAATCGTCAAGAAAGTGACATCTGTCTGTTTTTCTCTCTTACCCTGTGTGGCTGTGATAAGCTTTAGTCTGGATGGAGTTGGATTGCCTCAGACGGCCTGGTGATTGTGGCTTATGTGCTGCCGGAGACAGCAACTTGCAAGAAACCTTTCAAATGCTTACATTGTGATGAAATAAATGCAATCAGCTTTTATCTGCAGACCAGCAAGCACTGATCAGGTGTTTGTGATGAAGCATGCCTGAGTGGTACTCAAAATGTCTGTTGAATGGATGACCACTGCACATTATTGGTCCAAAAAGCGGTACTAGAACCTAGACCTGCCAGACAAATAATACAAAGTCCACACAGCTATTATGGCTAAGATGCCAGCCAGATAAACCCAGCTCGGTATAAGCTTTTGCAAAGCAAAGGCAAATCGCCCATAGCCTACGCGGAAGTCCTTCGCAATGGCAATGTTGTACTCAAAAGCTCTACGGTGTTCTTGAAGCACCTGCATGCCAAGCCACACATGCTGAGCAGTTGCATAGCATCAGGAACCTTGTGACAGCAAACT
>JAABUW010009958.1_pt1 | contig 10699 bp, 16 predicted proteins | sample 5560081 | NCBI WGS metagenome assembly JAABUW01 (sample SAMN10711882, study PRJNA513363) | rock metagenome | isolation source: Antarctica rocks | place: Antarctica: Victoria Land, Knobhead sud | reverse complement strand
CATGAACTGTTGAGACAATATACACTGCTTGTTGAGCAGTAAGTAATGAGCGTGTAGGCACATGACTGCATGCTATAACCAGGGTGCACACCTGCCTGACCAGGCAGCGTGACAGAAAGCGTGCCGCCTTTGCACTATCACACGGCCAGAGTGCACTGACTGTGCCGGAATACTGTGGAGTGCAGGCTCTCCTTAAGAACTCCCATCTCCTTTCTGTTAATGCTGCCATCGCTGTTGATGACGCTGGCTGGAACCGCAGGAGTCCTGCAATTGGGGCTGCGCATGCGAATCGCGTCTGCAGGTGGTGTTCTTGCAGCCAGTGCAAAGGATCTGTTCAGCCCAGACGGGATTGATGGGCCGAACCGAAATGGAAGACTTAGTGCAGCTGCAGCTGGTGCTGATGCTGGTGCGGAGGCCGCGTTTGCTGAAACCCTTTCTAGTTGGTGACCTCACCAATGAAATCGTCAATGCTCTCGTCCACGAGACGAGTCAGGTTCTTGTGATGGGAGTTTAACTTGCTGTCAATGAGGGAGCCCATGCAATCAAGTGCCACTCTAGTGTATAGCTCAGTGAGCTTACGGTTACTAGTCTTACGATCTTCCTTCACAGACAGGAGCTTGTCCGTAAGCTCTTTTTGCATCTGTTTGGAGAAAGTTGGTGGGGTCTGAGCGTCCGAATCGGACGTCCCAGCTGTAGGCGCAACTGAAGCAGTTGGCGTAACAAGATCAGCAAGTGGAGCGTTGGCCGAGCCAGAGGCATCGGACATGTTGCGATGCAAGATCTGAGCAATTTGTACTATGGACGCGAGTATGCAAGGGTAGAACTGGATGCTTTTAAGCTCCGAAACCGATTGTAACGTATTTAATATCTATGTCCGAGATCGGGAGCTCTGAGATAGCGCTGTTGGTGTGTGTGTAGAGTACATGCGCAAGGTTTTTGGATTACATTTTTAATAGAGGGGATAGTGAGGATAGTCTGCTCCACTCATCGAGCAAAGGGCAGGAAATAGACTTTACGCTACTCAGATCTTAGTCAGTGAAACTCCCCATCAGTGCTGTCTCGCAGTGCGACTGTCGAACTATGTTGGTTTCAGCTACAACAGTAATGGCAGCTGCTGACTGAGACAGTCACATGGTAGGGAATGCAATTTGCTGTGTAAGACCGTAACAAACGTTGCAGTAAGATATTGGAGACACTCTGACCCTACATTACTGACTTTACTCTAGGTGGCATGAGGGAGATGCATTGTTTCCAGCTGGACATCCTTTGCTTACTTGCCTTGTGGGACGCCTTTGGCGTTTTTCTCTAGAAGTGGTTCCAGGTCTGGATTTTACCCTCTCATGGGGATGATCCATATGCTCTCATGTTTTTGTTTTGATTACTTTGTTTTCTTCCATGATGTGCTTTATAGCACTTTCACGAAACATCTTTCCTGGAGTACCCTTCCTGTGGACTGATCGCCTTGTCATCTTGACAAGGCCGGAGTTTGACATAACTTAAATTTGTCTGGTATCTTTGTTATTATATGTTAGCGCTAGCTGGCATAGAGTGGACATTTTGCTTGCCATGGACTCATCGCTTAGGAAGTGTTTTCTAGGCCGGTGTTCGGGCTCAGACCAGGTTCGTTCGGTTCCTCCATCATCCGACGGAGGGTGGACAATTCCCCTGTACCAAAAAAACAAACAAAAAACAAAACACCTTCAACGAGCCTGCGATAAAGAGCCCCCCAATCCCAGTGCATAGTGCCGTTCACAAGGTTGGCTTGGACCTTGTGGGACCCTTACAGTGCACAGCAGCTGGCAACCGCTACATCATTGAATGCGTGGATTAAGTGGGTGAAAGCAATTGTTTTGCCAGTCAAGACATCCAAGAGGACTGCTGAGTTCCTGTACTGCTGAGTGCCCAGCAGAAGTGGTTACAGACTAAGGAGGGGAATTTCAAGGAGAATTTCAAGAGCTCCCAGACAAACTCCACATTAGTCACCGAGTTACAAGCCAATATCACTCACAAGCTAATGAGTTGACAGAGCGATTCAACCAGACCCTCACCAAGTTCCTCATCAAGATGACACAAGAGAATGAGGGGGAGTGAGTCAAGCAGTTGCCTACAGTGCTACTAGGCTGCCGGGCTACCATACAGGCATACAATAGTTGGACACCTTACCACCTGCTGCATGGAAGAGAGATAACTCTTGCAATGCCAGACATGGCTCGTCTACCTGCACCAGCAGTAGGCTATGAGGACGCTACTACACAAGCCATGATGGACAACTTGTGAAGCCTTCCATGAAGTCACTGCAGAAGACACTGGCATTGGCAAAGGAGAACATTGCTGAAGCGCAGAGGAAGCAATCAGCTCATTATGCTAAAAGACACCTACACGGAGCTAAAGGGAGTGATGGCACGGAAGACCAGGCCCCTATCAATGACCCTAAAGGCAAAGCTCCTACTGTTGACCACGAAGGCAAAGCTCCTATTGATGACAAGGGCAAAGGTCCCCTGAAAGCACCTACCAGGGACATGTTCGAGGATAAATTTGAAGATGAGGTGACTGAGACAGAAACACCTGAAGGATCCAAGAAGGCTTCTGGCCGTGACAGTACGAAGACACCGGCCATGACCAAGCTGCAAGTGGGAGTTTTCATTGCTATCAGGACCCACAAGATTTGCCTCACAGAACGCAACAAGAAGGGCAAGTTGGTGCCCAAAGTTGAGGGCCCCTACCTTGTTCAAGACTTTAGTGATGATACTCAAACTGTGGCTATAGTGGCAGAGGCCATTGAGGTGACTTGAAAGAAGAGAACAGCTGACTTGAGTGTATGGCAGATGCAAAAGACCAGAAGTTGCATTTAAAGTTGGTGACGTGGTGGCAGCACGGGTATCATACAAGCGACTCAAAGAAGCGACTGGACTATTAGGGAGCAGAAGAAATATAAGACACCAGTTTTGGTTCGAGTAGGACTTGTACACATCTACAGGAAGGGAGTAGCGTCACAGCTGTGACGAAGCTTTGAGCGTGAAGCAGAGTATGTACATAGACGCCAATCAGCTCTGCAATGATATTATACAACACGCAGCATTTGCTATGGCACTGCAGCAATTAGCTGGGCAGCTTAGCCGTGACCTTGTTCGTTTCCTGATCAGTAATTGCAGAGTTAGATAAGGGGATATCTTTGCATGAGATCTGCCATCTCAAATGCAGTTCATTGATCTTCATCAGCCTGATTCAGACTTTGTTGTATATTCGGCTGACTTTCTATACTTTAGTCCTGTATATAGTACATTAGTCTGATACTCTCCTGCGCATTCCATTTCTGTGGCCTTTGCTCGATATAGAACAGACAATCTAGCTATCAGACGACAGTTGAACGCGACTCCGGCACATTCTATCTGATTGCTACAGCAGTAGCCTTTTTTTTTTTTTTTTTTGTTACAGGGGAATTGTCCACCCTCCGTCAGATGATAAAGGTACCAAAAGAACCCGGTTTGAGCCCGAACAACGGCCTAGAAAACGTGTTCCTAAGCGATCAGTCCATGGCAAGCAATCCCCGCAAGGGGCAAGCAAAATGTCTTGGCGCCCAGACGACCAGCCATGATGGCAAAATCGGTCATGTCATGACACATGTGTGTCACCGTGCAAAGCAGGAACAACGGCAAGTGTGACCATGGAATCGCCGATGCAGGAAGCATGCACCCCTGCATCTAGCACAGCGCCTTGGCCGGCTAAAATGCTGAGCCAAGCAATTTCAAGTAAGCACGTCGTCCCAGAGCTTAGTGGCCTGTGAAAATGTGTGAGAAGATAACACGCAGGCCAAGCTGAATGCACTTCGCCAAAGGCTATATTCAGGGTTTAGGGTTTAAACCCTAAACCCAACCCGACCTCCAAGAAGCATCCACCGAGCCTCGGGGAGGCCTCTGATACAAAGTTTGTATCAGCGTTCAACGATGCTTTGTGGATGGTGATCATCCTCTCTATCAAGATGTGTTGTTAGCTTCAGCTCATGATATGCAGTGGACATCATATTTTCTTATCGTTGCTTCGTGTAATGAATATCTTGCCCTCCAAAAAAGAAAAGGGAAAAGAATGATAGGATCCTATACAATAAACACCGTTTCAAACTGAATTAGAGTTCATTTGAGCATACAGCCACACCGTTGTTGCTGCCTCTCGCACCCTGCGCTGCAAGCATGAGCACTCTCCCATATAATGCCTTGCTGAAGCAGCACCGCAAGAAAGTCAAGAAGGTCAGGCACAAGGTCAGGCACAAGGTCAGGCAGCATCGATGGGCTCCGTCAAAAATTGCTGTAGACATTGGTGTGACATGTACAGCCCATGCGAGTACTGTGGAGTTCACTGTTGGTGATGTGAATGTGGGGACCAATGAGGTATTCACTTGTGGGCCAGTACATGCTGGTCAGGCTGATCTGCAAGCAACAAAAAACCTTGGAGTCTGGCTCAGAGTCAGAGCCTTTTGCTAACACTGATGCTGTAGCTCTCCTTATGATGGTGTTAGGCGCAGCTCTACGGAGTACAAGAAGGCAAAGCCATAGCATCAATTGCAACAAACCAGGTTCGTTCGGTACCTTCATCATCTGAGGAAGGGTGGACAATTCCCCTGTAACCCACAAACAAAAAAAAATCCAGGTCAACAAGGGCCTCAAGGCTGGCTTCTTGAAGTCAACGGTCCGTTCGCGCTAATTAGCAGTTCAAGCAGTTGACCATTATGGCTGCTGTGCATGCATGTTGCCTGATTTGCACACTGCTTAGATGCTCCGTCGGTGCGATTGATGCACGCTGTTAGAGTGCTTTGGCAATGCCTGACTTTGGCATTTTATCATTGTAAATTGTGTTGAGACGGTCCAGGCTTTGGTCACTCTCTGTTCAGTGGGGAAAAGTGGGGCTTTGCATTCTGGATGTTCCCTTTGGTATGCTGCCTGTTTTGCTTAGCACAATACCTTTTGTTTGCCGCCGTGTGTCAAGATGATCTGGACAATGGTCATGCTTGGCTCAAAGAAAAGACAAGTGCTTTGCAAGACCTTTGTGTGTTGCCTAGCACAATGACTTCTGTCGCAGACGTTTCAAGTCAGCGTTTTACCTGCTGCTCATGTTCAGATGAACTACCAATGGTAGTACTGGTAGACATGCTTTCTTTGCATTTACATAATCAAGAATAGCTCACCCGCCCCAAAACAAGCAAGATAACCCATATAGCTCACGCTGAGTATACACCTCCACCATGCATGCGTAACGGTGGCTGACATATTGACCATTGCTGTCCTGATTTGAGGTAGCTCGTTCAAAAAGACGTGCTAGATGTATCAACTGGTGGCAGGCCATGTTCTGCGTAGCCATTCCTTGTAGAGTGTTGTGGCAGCTTGTATACTACCCGCCTTCTCAGAGTCTGCAATGATATCATCACCATGCACAAGAACCACATGCATACCCAGGTCAGCTGGCTCTCCTGCAAATCCCGTCGAAACCATCAAGAGTTCTTCTAGCTATGCTTCTAGCTATGACACACAACACGCCATGCTCAGACTGAGCTTGGCACAGCACACCTTTGAGCAGGCCAACTACAATTGTGCCTAAGACTGCTGAGTAGCAAGTTGCACAGATTGTGGACAAGCAAAAACAGCAAGGTCTCAAGTTTGGCACAGCAAGAATGTCTACACACGAAACAGATTAACGAAAGACATCTAAACCAAGCGCTCTTCCCGTGACAAAAGCAGTTGGATGGCTTCATTTTCATGCTGCACGAATGCATGACCAAGAAGAAGCTTGCTGACCTGGCTTGATCCTTGGGCCTGTTTGTACAGCTTGCAGGTAGTCCTGCTCTTCCTGTTGCACCACACTGTCCACACTTTGTTTGAGCCTGCTGACCCAGGCATCAGCAGAGAGGGGCTCTGCAGTCAGCTGCTGCACCAGCTCTAAAAAGGCTGCACCATTGCCTGGCCGCCAATATATCTCCTCCAAATCCTTACCCACCTACCACACTACTGAGACGCCTCAGAAAACCATTTTGCTGCACGTCTTTTCCCTTTTTGCTGAGGCTGTACACAATGCAAGGTCCAGCTAGCGCCAGGAATTGGAGTATCTTCCAGTGGGCGTCCTGGTGTGCATACAAGTCAGCGTCTTCTTGCGGGAAAGTTGAAGGTCTTACCAGGCAGCGCAACCTCTGTGTTTCTCCACGTTCTGGCACAGCATGGAAGTTGCTACAGTATTGTGCACGAGTAGGTAGGTGTGTGTTGGCATGCTAAAACTCTTAAATGGCAGAACAGCAGTGCAATGTGAAGTCACCTCTCACACAGATCGAGGATGGCATTTCAGACATACCAAGTGTCATGCAAGGTTTTTCTACAAGGGCTATGCACTGCAAATTATGTGTTGCAGCAGTAATATACTTGGCAGATACCTTGTCGTTGTCTACAAGGGCGCCATACTTGCGCTTGAAGTGAGCTCGTGTCTGATGTACACTCATCTCTGCCAGTACATAGGCATGGTAGTAGGCACTGGATTCATCTGCAAGGATGTGAGGTACAGACATCAATGGCCTGCATAACACAGCATCATTAAAACAAACAGCAACATGGAAGTATCTTGGAGGTGTCAATTCTGGCCAAAAAATGTGTTACATATCTTGGCTGACAAATTCCCCATGCAGGTAGGCATGCAGGTAGGCAGGCACAGAGGCAAGGACTACATCACAAGAACAGATTGGCAGCATGTAAGCATAAAGCAGCCATGCTGCTGATGAGTGGTCTTGCGAGCGTTTGATTGAGCATCAAGCTCAGCAGCATGACCAGGAGCAAGAGGGCATCTCAAGGTGGGCTGCATGTCTGTCACCACTGCGATGAATGACTGATCAGCAGAACTTGGGCCTACACTGGTTTGAGAGGATGATGAGCAGTGAAAGTCTGACGTGCAAAGCCAAGCAAGGCAGGGTAGGTGTGAAGCGGTGGCAATGATGTTAGCCGGTGGTGGACCTGATGCAGGCGGGCACAGACAGTACCTGCCAGCCAGGCCCCCTTCTACATCCTTCTCAATAGAGTCTGCAAGAGCAGTGACAGCTTCAGGAATGACCTGCTCCTCTGGCAGCTCATACACAGCCTTCTCAAAGAAGGGCACTGCAAGCATGCTCCGGACCGTGAATACCGAGAAGGGGTGGCTGGCTTCAATGCCTCTCTTAATCAGCTCCCAGGGAATCACTTCTCCTTCTCTGCAAGGCAAGAGCAGCATTGTAAAACAAAACCGGCATGCTGGCCAGCTGTGATGGCCCCATTTCAGTCAAAATCATCAGCTGAGAGTTCTCAGGTCGACATGAACTGTTGAGACAATATACACTGCTTGTTGAGCAGTAAGTAATGAGCGTGTAGGCACATGACTGCATGCTATAACCAGGGTGCACACCTGCCTGACCAGGCATATAATCCCACTTTGTGTAAAAGGGAGTGCCTCCAGGTGCAGCAAGTACCTTGAGAGTGCATAGCGGCCCTTCCAGGCAGCGTCATCAATGAAGGAGTCCAGGAACATGGACTGGTTCTCGGCATAGGCCACACTGGTGGGGGCCCGCTCCTGGCTGAACATGGGGCTCCCCTGGTCTATATTGGCAAAATGCGCAGCATGGCCCCCTGCATCCACACAAGCATCACCACTGCTGCCACAGCTCCACTCACCTCTGTATGCCTACAACCCAGTCACCTCTGTATGCCTGCAACCCCTTCACATGCACATTGTGTGCAATGTCAAGACATATGGGGGGGCATGTGGGTCCATTTGGACCTGCTGTTCATGGCAAGAGTGAACGTTGATGCTCCCAGGATGTGAAGCTGGGCACAGATTGCGCAACGGTGCCTTTTTCTTTTTGAACTTCAGCTGCTGTAGATGCAGCAAAACAGATAACGCCTAAATTGGTGGCAGCACTGCCTAAAGTCAGGCTCAGTACTGAATGCTGCAGTGAATGCTGCATGCAGCATGTGGCGAGAATGTGCAGCTGCATCGCAAGATGATATGCAGAGGTGGCCCACCTTCGTGAAGGAGAGTGTTGAGGGCGGTTTTGCCGGAGCCAATGGCGTTGGGGGTGGCCAGACTGGTGAAGTTGGCCTCAGAAGCCACCCACTCTCCATTATCCTGCACCCCACATCTGCATTTATGCCTACACACTGCAAGTGGTCAATGCGCCGACTAGACCTGGCATGACCTGCGGCTCAAGCCTGTGCCGCAGCAATCTTTTGTATGGCACTTAATGTGGCAGACAATATTGGGAATCTTCTGTCTTGGGCAAATCTTCCTTTGGCTTCAGCAAGGCATATGTCGGGGGCTGGCCAGTGCAGTTACTGCTGCAACCATGCAGCTCTGTACAGACTCTCCAGCAAGCAAAAAGTGTTGAGCATTGTTGCAACTGCAACCTTCAACCATCCAGTGCAAACAGCAAGGTAGTTGTGCGGCATGACTTGGGGGGCAGGCAGTGGAGAGGGGGTACCCGGCGCCAGGCAGGCTGTGGCCAGTGGCAGAAGCCATTGCTGTACTTGCCAGGGCGGTCACACAGGTCCAGGCGCATGCGGGCCCCCTTATACTGGATGCCCAAACCAGCAAAGGTGCGAGCCCACACATCTACTGCCTCCTCAAATGGGAAGTATGGGTCCATCTCACGCTCAATATCACCTGTGGCATTCCTGTGAGTTGCTGCATTGTCATGAACTGCTGCATTGTAGTGTATATCTAACTGATGCATGAGACTGAACTGATGCAATGCGATGTACACTTACCAAATCGACGCGCTGACTGTCTAAGCTGCCAGCAATGAAATGCTAACTGTGTCCACCTGATCGAATCTCACCTGACAGAGAGTAAGAAATGTTCCAAGGCTGCACAGCAGACTGGCCCTTGGATTGAGCCAGGGCTTTGCGTGCCTGGGCCATGAGGGGCCGGGTGGCCTCCTCCAGGGGAGCCAGCTTCTGGAACAGTTCCCTCTTGCTGAACCCCTCTGCTGTCTTCACCTGCACATGTCACAAATTGTGTGCAGTTGCAACTATGCATTGAATCAGGAACATATGAGCAAGCTGTGTGGTTGCAACTCATGCCAGCAAGGTGTGGAGCTTGGGCCTGTTTTTGATAGCTACCTAATGTAGTTGTGCAACATGAGATGCCAGCCATGCAGGCAGGCACGACTGCATACCACTGAGCATACCTTCATGGCAGCCTTTTTCTGAGAAGAGCAATGCACATCGTGTAGTTGATACCATTAAAATGCGCATGCATGCATGCACACCAGTATATGTACAACATGGTGCACAGAAACTATCTCCTCTACACTTTGGCTCGTAAGTACTTATCAGGACATTTGCATTGCTAGAGAAGGCATGGTACATTGCCATTCAACACCATGACAACCCAGTGACTCAGCGTGGGTTTGCATCTTGCGTGGTCAAATTTGAATGCCAAAGCTGTAGACTTCATTCAGAAAAGTGGGGTAGCCTTTGCTCAGCCACAAGCTGCTGGCACAGTCAGCAGTCTGCCTCGAAGTCAAAGTCAAGGGGCAAGGAGAGGAACAAACTCTGGCAATCCTTCTTGAGCTGGTAAGTAAACTGCTGTGTTGTCCATATGCAAGTTATTGCACTGAACATAAAGGCTTGCTGACTGAACAGGCTCTCCTCCTGTCAAAGGAAAGCTTGTTCAGGCAGCAAGCTTCTGGACCTCCTTGTGCAAACGCTTTTGATCTATGCCTGCTGCTTCAGTGAGGATACTGCAAGTCAAAGCTAGTTAGTGCTAACATCAAGGGTGTCCCAGGCTATGGCTGTGCATGTCTCTTGCATGCTGCACAGCTGCCAAGTTGGGGCCCTGCTGTCAGCCTTTATTTCAGAGTCACAGACCTGTTGCAGGTGCCGGCGCCACACATGTGCTACCAGCCTGTGTTGCACCAGTGAAGCTGTACACAGAAAGGTGTGCTGATCGACTTGCTGGTTTTGGAAGAACTGCAGCTTGCACACAGATTTGCGCTTCACATTAGTGTCAAAGCTCGCACATATCGCTGGTCCAGCAAACACTCATGCGCCCTATTGTATGTGAATGTGACTTGTGTGTGGAATGTGTCAAGATAAACTATCAATGCCTTCTGCCTTGTTTCATTCTGTTGAAAGTCATGCGGTCACTGCATGTGCGCATATGAGGCTCATTGACAAAAACTACCTTGTAATCATAGAAATCTTCGTATCCCAGGTTGCGTGCTAGCTTGTTGCGGAGCTTCACAATCTCACAGAACTGGGCAGCAACATGAGGCCCCACTGTTCTCATGCCCTGCAGACAGTAAGCACAGTCTGTGGTCATCTGCACAGCATTGCTTAAGCACAATTTGAACCAACTTGCAATGTTGCTGTCATGCAACATTGTTTTACTGCATGTTCATAATTGCGTATGCGACTGTTGCCAGGCAAGCTCACTGCATGGTATACAAGACATGACAGGCGGACCTCCCAGCAAGCTTTCCTGACATCTTCAGAAGAGTCTGTGCGCATGGTGTTGCGCAGCTGAACTGAGCTGGCCTTCATAAACTTGCCGGTGCTGGGATTGGTGTAGCCCAGACTCATCTGGTTACGTGACTGCCCCAGATCGGCTTCCAGCTGGTTCAGCTTCTCCTGCACAACGTGGGCATTCCGTGTCAGACAGTATGGCCACGCAAGGACCATTGTGAGGAGGTGGCAGT
>JAABUW010009956.1_pt1 | contig 10702 bp, 8 predicted proteins | sample 5560081 | NCBI WGS metagenome assembly JAABUW01 (sample SAMN10711882, study PRJNA513363) | rock metagenome | isolation source: Antarctica rocks | place: Antarctica: Victoria Land, Knobhead sud | reverse complement strand
CGTGAAGGATGAGATCGCTATCGTCGCTACGCACTCATCAGGAGAGCTTAATCTTCTTCTTGGACACCAGGCTGAGTAGACCAAAGCCACCATCTTCAAAAGTCTTATTGTATCTACCAAAGCACTATGTTTGGCGAGTTCGGTATCGAATACCACCTTGACCTTGGAAAGTCGTCTGTCACGTTGCCAGCCTCGTGCGGGCCCTTTCTTGACCATCTAGGGAGGAAAGAAGCGAGATATGTGTTGCGGGTGTTCGGTCTTCAAATAGCTGTCTGCTTAAATCAGGTTGCGTCCCACTGTGAGAAGGTGCGGACCGCGATGGTCATAGCTTGGGCCAAGCAAATTTCCAGCAAAGAGTGTATGCCCATATGCTAGAGGATAAACCCAAGACTCCATCTGTACTCCAGGATGCTGACCGAGTGGCGTCGCTCACCTTGCTTCCAGGCTGTTCCAAAAGAGTGACAAGGCCTCTTTCTTGCCGGCACAGTTGCCCCCAACAGTATTATCGCCCTCTCAGATATCCACGTAGAATCCTCGAGCAATATGATTTCAACAGCTCTCAAGATTTCATACTTGTTCACAACACTGGAAGGAGATGCATGCACATGCCAAGTCGTAATCATCAATATTTCAATCGTTCTCAGCCTTTGGGGCCAGTGATATAGCATAGCACACATTTCTATGTACAATAACCTGTCGCTAACAATGCTCGGCTCATAAGATGGCCGACCGCATTCGCCATCATCCTGCAAAAAAATGTAATTTATTTACAAAAAGTTCGCTTTCCAATAATACCCTACTGCCCGCTCGCCAAACCCATCGGTCTCGCACTTGGGCTTTGACTCGGTCTCGGGCCTCCTTGGGCACTTGCAGTCCGCTGGATCAACGGTGTGACACTGCGACTCGAGTTTCTACCATTTCCATTGATGCCATTCCCATTCATATTCTGCCCGTTACCGCTGCTAGCGCCTCTCTGCTGCCCTGCCTGTTGCGTTCGCATCATCTGCGCATAATGTTGTGGATTCATCGCATTTCCACCTCCATTTGCTAGCATAGCCGCTTGCTGCAGCGGGCTCGGAGCTGCAAGACCGATATTGCTATTGCTAGCTACGGCGTTCATGTTCGCATTGCCAGCAGCAGCTGCCATCGCTTGGTGTCTAGCTTCAGTCGACATCTTGTAGAGCTGCTCAGTGGTCATGCGAATGATCTGCTCGGGGCTTGCTTGTGGGTGGCGGGCTTTGAATTGGGAGGAAATTTGGTTCACGGCTGGGGTCATACCGCTAGAGAGAGCTTGGGGTTGGCTCATACGAGGAGAAGCTGAGGTGTCTTGAGGTGTTGGAAGGCCATTGATGGAAGGACTTGAACGGCCTGGAACAGAAGCAAGCATGGCGGCATTGCTCTGAGACACAAGGTTTGGAGTTTGCATATGGGGGGAGCTAGCGTGGCCATTGGGTTGAGGATGGCCTTGTTGACGCATCTGTTGTTGATAGACCTGTTGTTGTGCCTGAACCCGTGCAACGTCCTGCATGATGGTATTCCTGTCGGGTGCCATGCCAGGGCCCATCCGTTGCTGCATCTGCATTTGCATCTGGACGTTAGGTTGCATTGGTGCGTGAGGAACGCCATGTGAATTGGCAGGCATAACACCGTTCGATTGCCCATTCGCGATTCTCTGCATCTGTTGCACCGGCCGTGAAGGATCCCCTCCACCTCCCCGGATCTGGCCATGTGGATTTGCAGTGGTCATATTCGGACTGGTGCCATTTTGTACTCCTGGTAAAGGATTACGGTTTTGCAGCACCCCATTGATCTGCTGCCCTGCCTGCTGATTGGCCTTTGCCGCTTGTGTAGCCTTGCCGACGTTAGCAAATTATGTAGCAATTCTACATCTGCAATAGTATTACCTTTTGATGCTGTATTACAGAAGCCCTGTATTGCCTCGCTTGCTCTTCTATTTTCAATTGCCGGTCATACTTGATGCGACTAAATTCTTGTGGGGTATGCATCCCTGTACGAGGCTTTGCAGGCTCCTGAGCTTTTCTCATCGCAGCGAGACTAGCAACTATGGTTTCGAAATTAGTTTTGACCGCGTAGGACCTTAGGACGACGGATGGGTTGACGGTCAACCATTAGTATGGAAAGCGGAACGTACCATGCTGCTGCTTACTGAGTGCAGTCTCTCGCTTCTTAGCAAGCTTTCGCATAGCATCAATGATGTGGAGATGCCTCGCGTCTTTCCTTCGCTCTACACTGTATGGTTGGGTGTTCCTCCTCCGCATGGGCAACTGCGCTGCATTACCACCTTGCTGCTGCTGTTGTGCTAGCTGATTGGCTTCAACAGTCCTTTGAGCTAGTTGCAATCTCGACGTGTACGCTTTGAAGTAATTGATCTTTGCCATCTCGACTGGGAGCCCTTCGAGGCTAATCCACCGCTCGAAGCATTCCCACGGTGTCCGTCTTTCAGCTCCGGAAGTGAACATGGACGGCAGAGTCATGGAGCAAGAGATCAGGGACCAATTATATGAATATTCCTTGACAGTCCTCCGCAGTTCATCATCCTCTGCCTGAGTCCACTGTGATGACTGACGAGATTCAAAAAATTGCTGGGATGGCATGATGTACTCCGATGGAGGGCGAAAAGCGTGACCCGTGTGTATACGGTCTCTAATGTGCTTGTTCTCGGGATCAAATAAAGCAACGTCGTCCTGCTCTGGGTCCAAAGCCTTTTCAGCAATGAGGTTCGACAAGCAGCTGGACTTGAGGCTGCACAAGTCGGCTTCGTGGTAATTGAAACGACTTCTCTTGCAAGGGGGTCCCACCTCGAAAGATGTTTTCGTACTATGCGAAGATTTCGAGATTGGCACGATTTTGCCTTGTGCAAACTTCGAGACGGGTACCAGAGGCTTCTTCCAACCAGCATCCGGTTCGATGTGAGTGATGCCCAAGGCTGCATCGTGGACATCGGCATTCGGCTGGTACAGTGGAAGCTCGAGTAGGAGCTTCTCCGCCACTGGGCTTTGATTAAGTCCAAAGACGAACATATCCGGGGGTAGGGAGAAGATCGCGGCAGGAGCATTCCCTGGATCCAGTATTGACTCATCATCGGTTTCATCACTGACTTCGTCGTCTGCGGAATGGACTAGGTCGGGTGTATATACTGGGCCAGAAATTGAATTTCCTCTTGCAGGTTGAGTTCGAAACTTGACCTGTAAAGACTTTCGCTGTTTCGAGGTACCGGCAACCCATGCAGCGCAGGCATTTGCTGCAAATCTAGCAGCTGCCATCTTGAATTTTCTTTCTTCCCGGAAATCTATCCTCAGCCATTTCGCTTCACTTAGTACAACATCCCAGTGTGTAACAGCCCTTGCAGGTTCTGGGGACCGCTCAATCTGTCGAAGAGCCCAGCAATTCTTGGACTGCAATTCGTAGATCCGGTTCAAAAGCCGGCATGCTTGCCGCTCGTTGAAATCGATGTAATGATCTGATGTAGTCAAAGTCTTGTGAGATCCTTTGACAAGTGTGTTTAGAGTATGAGGTCTTAGGGGACTGGTGACCTGGTAATTAAAAAGGGTCAACAAGTAATCTCTATCCTCTTTAGGAGATTCGTTGTCTTCGTTATGAGAGCTAGCGAAGACGACTGCCGAAAGCTTGCTCCTTTCTTTTTCCTTCAACGCGCTAAGCCGTCGCTTAAAAGCGACAGGGTCAGGGGTGGTGCTTGAAGATACTGATTTCGGAGTCTGCAAAGAGCGGCTGTCTTCCCTACGGACATCTCCAGATTCTCTAGCAAATGGCAATTTGTCGGCTTGGGTTGGAGTGGCTTTTGGCGTTTCGCCAAGGATTTCGGAGACAGATTTGTGTCGAATTGCTCCAGAAGAGACCCTCGTTGTCATTCGCTCGGGTGGTGACTGGGCATTTCCTACAACAGGTGCTGATTTTCTCGGGGCCGCCATTTCCGAAGGCGTCGACATAATCGCTGTGGTCTGTCTATTTCCTGCCATGGGGATGGAGTCTGAAGTGGACGGAATCCCTGTGTCAATTCGCATAGGCGGTCGCCGACTGAAAGTAAGGTCTCTTGAAGCATCTCCATTCATACCGGAGAACATGTGATCCCGCAAACCAGATTTAGGTTGCGCCAGAGTGTGATCTTGCCTTCCCTGAGCATCCTGCGTAGGGTCATCCTGCGTTGATGTAGCTCGAGCGTCAACACCTGGCATGTCTGCCCCGAAGCCTCCATCAACCATGCTGTCGTGGATAAAATCAGACGATAAGTTAGCCGGTGGTTGCATCGGCCGTGAAGCATTGTCCTTGACTGCAAAAAATTCGGCATTAGCTTTTGACAGCTGCATGGATTGAGCTTCTTCGAGTCGCAGCTGTTCGTCGGGCGTAGAGGCGGCTCCACCAAAGTCTTCGGCCTTCGCGATTGCCGATTGAGACTTAAGAGTAGCGTCCGGTCGACGCCCTCTATTGCCAGCTTGTCCCTCCTGCACACTCGAACGGCGTTCTACATCCTCTTTATCCGTGCGAGGTGTTAAACCACTATCCAGGTTCCACGCTCCTTGGTCCTCACCATCGTCCGTCACTTGGCCAGGACGTTCCGAATACTCTTTCTGAACTTGTTTCGGCGGTAGGTGGATAGGACGAGCCTTTCCGGGCATTTGCTCCGCATTCAATTCCTCTAGCTGAACAGGAGCTATAGAAACAGCATCGTTCGATGACGATGGCAGAGCTTTGGACGGACTTAGAACTGGTTCTTGGTTGGCATCGGGGTGCGTAGGCGACTCTTTCGCATCTACAGATGGTCCAAGCTCCTTTACAACCTTGAGACCCTGTTGCTGCGTACCTGCTAGCCTTTCGGTGGCAGGCGTAGAAATCGTCGACCCATTCGTAGACCATTGTAACGCATTGTCGTTTGGCAAATGTACAGAAGCCGGACCTGGTTCCCCATCCCGTTCGTCTGGATTCCTCGTGGCAAGCCTGCCTACTTTTGACAACCTGCTTCCATCACCAAGAGTCGCCTCTGACCCATTAGTAGGCTCCCCATGAGCTCCATAAGAATCTATCTGTAGCGCATTGAGAAGCTGTGTGGTTGAAGGAAGTGTTGAGGGATCGAAAGAACGTCCCCTATGCACACACTTAGCACACCGACTGGACTCCAAAGGACAATCACTGACAGTGATATATTGTTAATCTCCAAGAAGGAAGCCAAATCATGGTGTGGCCGTTTGACATGGTTCAAATCAAGGGTGGACGAGGTGGTTTCGAAGAGTGAGCGGAGAAGATCTGAGTGCCGTTTTTGACATCGTCTACAACAAGCATTAGCGATCCAAAATTCATTAAAAGTGGATCAAAAGTTTCGCGTCAACCCTCGGTCTATCTGGGCTTTCGTTGATGGATATTTGGACACGTAATACTCACGATACGTCGTTCTTCCTTGAGGCGAGGTTATCATCGACCCGATTCATACCCAACATCGGGTTTGACACGATATTTGACTCGTAGGTAAACCCATCACAACTACCTAGCAAGATTTTACATGCATACTTTTGATGGAAATTTGGTGCTGTGATGGATGGTGTTGATCGTGGTTTTGATGCGACGAAGTCGTGATACTGGAGGTTACAGCGGTGAGCGGGGTGCGGGAGCGACTCTAAAAGCTCTAATTAACTCCTCCATGCAAATTCTCACTTCTACGTCAATACCACCCACGAGGTAACGGGTCGCAGAAGCTCCTTACGCGTTTAGGGCGTTGGGAGTTGATGATGGGGAAGAGGAAGAGGGGTTTCGTCGAGCAGGGTGAACCGGTTGTCACTCTGAGGAAGGGAGCAGAAAAGAAGAATATTCACGACGGCCAAGAGCGTCCTGTCAATTCTTCAGTGACTGTTCAGATCATCGTCGGGACATATGAGAAGGTCCTTCATGGTATACAAGCAACAGTACCGAGGCTGGCCAAAGAATCTTCAGGGACAGCGTCAAGCGTCGAATTTGCAGATACATTCCTCCTCAGTACCCACGGCTCGGCGATACGTTGCCTCGCCATTTCACCTCCCTCCTCTTCCGAGTTCAACCAATCCCAGAAGCTGATACTTGCGAGTGGGAGTTCCGACCAGATCATCAACCTCTACCATATTTCTACCGAGGGACCTTCACGGCAAAAAGGGTTGGAGGTACCCAGCTTGTCAGGAAGCAAAGTCAAAGAGAACCCCAAGAACAAAGAACTTGGCTCTCTTAATCACCATGGTGGCAGCATAAATACTCTATGTTTCCCTTCGCGGTCGAAGCTTCTATCTGCAGCAGACGACAACACCATAGCGGTTGCGCGCACCAGAGATTGGACAGTCCTTTCAACCATAAAAGCACCGATCCCGAAAGCTCATGGACGGCCGAGCGGAGACACTGCGCCTCTTGGGGGAAGCCCTACTGGGGTCAATGACTTTGCTATACATCCCAGTCTGAAGCTCATGGTGAGCGTGGGCAAGGGAGAAAAATGCATGAGATTATGGAATCTTGTCACTGGGAAGAAAGCCGGCGTCCTAAACTTTGAAAGGGACCTCCTGCAAGGAGTGGGTGAGGGAAGATGGGCTAGTGGCGAGGGCAGGAGGGTAGAATGGAATAGTGTGGGAGAAGAATTTGTAGTTGGGTTCGAGAGAGGCTGTGTGGTATTCGGCATGGTATACGTCCTATTGTGAAGTGGGTCATGTTCTCCTCAAACTAACAGTGTTCCCAGGACTGTAAACCGAAAAGTCGAATTCTACCTTCGCCAAGCACAAAGATCCATCAAATACACTACGCGAACACTTCTGTGGTTGACGATGAGACAAAAGAAATTCTAGCTATTTCAACAGAAGATGGCCGGATACTGTTTTACTCTGCAGCTTTGCCTGCCCTGGTTCAGGGAATAGAATCTGATACCAAGTCACAGATACCACTTTGTCGAGCTGTCGGTCAGTTAGGAGGTAGTGCCGAAGGCTCGACTGGTCGAATCAAGGACTTCGAGATTTTAAAACCACCAGATTTGTATGCTTGTCTTATCGTTACCGGCAGCAGTGATGGTTCAATACGCCTATGGATGGTCACTGAGGCAGATCTACAAGAAACGCTACCAGATCATGAGGATTCCTCGGAAACAGAGTTAGGCGATCCAGCTAATAGCCAACCCAAGGAAACTGCGGCCACACTGCCTGAACCCCGGCAGATTGGAAAGCTCTTGGGTACATACGAAGCGGGCAATAGAATCACATGTCTCAAGGCATTCATCATGTCGGAGCCTGTGGATTCTGGAGTCAGAGGTCTGCAAGAAACCACAAGTGCCGACAAAGCTAATGATTTGGAGCTGCAAGAGGGGCGCAGCATGAGTAATTGACCATTTCAAGTGATTGATGGTCGCCCAAACGCTCATCAACATCTTCTTTTAGATCACCAGCCATGATCTACGGCGAAATGCATGCTCCAAAGAAAGCTGCGCTGGACATGTCTTGCATTCAAAACTTGATGCTCGTGCTAAGATACCCCAATATTAGATGTTATGAAGACCGATCTAATGTAATCACAATGATCCACCTTGGTAAACGCGATGATTGACAACGGACATAAGTCGCACTTATACTGCACCTCGGAAAACCAGAGTGTCCCTGCACTAACGAAGGTATTATTCACCGAAGAAAGATCGTTCATCCGGCGCCACGCCTATGATAGTAGCCATGGTCATGCCCTGTACTAATGCAGCTGGAACCGTAGCAGCGCCACCAGCCGACACAGTCGGCGCTCCACTCTTCGAACGACACCAAGCTCTCCGCCCTTGACTCCACGGTCCATCGCCTGCCAGTAGGTTTGACGGTCACATATTAAAGCTCTTCGCGACCCCCCTGATAGATTTGTCGTAAGCCCAATCACCACCGCTAAGGTAGCACTGTCCATACTAGCCTACTGGCTGGCTTTTAGTCGGGTACAGTAGGCAGTCTAGACCTAGTCCCGGGATAGGAAGACCCCCGGCGTCGAGATCCAAGAGCTTGAATAGGCTTATTTAGCTGCAGTAGCGCCACCCTTTATCTGTTGTTAGGGTCCGGGGCTCTGTTGAGGTAATGCTTGTGTCAGGTTGCCGACTTTGGCTGTGGGAACAGGTCGCCATAAAGAAAGGAAGTGACCCAGGGACGATTGGAGGTTGCCTCCAAGTGGACCTTTTATACTGTGTTATTCACCAAAAACAAGATTGGACTCGGCCTCTCATGCAAATGTGTGGTGTTCAAGGAATACGAGCCATGACAAGGGGCATTAAGGAAGATTCCGACCAGTTTCGTCACTCACCGCAAGAGCGGGCATTGAAGCGGTTTGCGAGGAGATTTGATTAACATCTTACCAGTCGACGGCGGTATAAAATCGAATCGGTCTACATTGTGTGTTAGCGGCACCGCTATAGCACATGGCTATGTAACCATCAGTCGTAGTGAGAGCCGGTACCGAGGTTGTTCGCCCTGCTATCTAGGTAATCGAGCTCCGTTCAGTAGCTGCGGTAGGCGACCTTGTCCATAAGTCACTACAGCTGGGGTCGGAATGGACCATGATAAACTTGTCATAGCTTGTCGTTCAAGACAGTGATGGTTGCAAATGATGTAGCTTGACCCTCATATATCTGGAAGTTTACCCAATTCTGGCCGACTTGGCAGTCAGAATATTATGCTGAGAGCTGCTGCTGTCTTTGTAGACCATGCGAAGCTTGCCATCGTATAACGCTATCATAAGCACGGGGGTCGCCTAGCCACTTCTTCGCCTGAATCCCTGTCAGAACAGATGATCCGTGAAGTAAGCCATCCATAGCTCACCACTTTTCGAATTGGAGTAGACCATACAAGCATAATGTTAGATACTGCTACAGTTGGGATACTGAGAAATCGCCATCTATGTGTCTCATTTTTACCAATTAGTCCTATCAGTGGACGGACTGACCCAAAGCTGAAAGCTGGAGAAAACGTTTAAACCAAGTATAGCTAATTTTGTATAAAACAGAGCCCAAGTTCTCTCGACGGAGCCATATCATAGACTGATGAGATATCTGTAGAAAGGATGTGCCGAGGCAGTATGCTTTACAACTCCTCAAAGGATGAGGTTTGGGGGATTGTCCAAGGAGAAATCTACCACGGATTGAAGCAGGCCATGGCTTTTTAACAAAAAATAGCTAATGAGGATTATAATCAAGAGAAGATGGTTCTCGACCTTGGCTTGTTCCCTTAGGGAGGGACAATAGAATATGTGATGTTGAGGAAAGCTTTCGTGCGTCATAGGCAGGACACAGACAGGTGTGAGAATGCGGCTGGTTGCCCACCTGGCCATGGTTTCCTGTCGAGTCCAAGCCACACGCTTCCTCCTCTTCTCATGAATACTGTTTTCGGAATTCAGGTATCAAGTGCAAGGCACCAAGCCCAATCACATTCCTTGAGGGCCCAATTTGTTTGATGCATCTATACCCCTGCTGCTTTCTCTCCTGAGAATGACCACTCAACGGGTCAGAGGCTGTGCTTTACCTAGAGAAAGCCGAAAGCCATTTCAGAACTCTGCTGACCACACAGCGCCGCTAGGATTATTGGGTTTCCATCCACACTAGGCCCTTCACAAATCTAGTACACTTGGAAAGAGACTATAGTATCTGTGCGTTGGTGTCTCACCTTGAGGGATGTGTCGACCTCCCGAGATATGGCGGTATTTTTTCGTCAGCTCCACCAAACAGACTTTTCTCGGTCAACCCCATTTTCTAGATCTCCCTCGGCTCTACGTTCTCGGCTTTGTTTCATCGTGAATCTTTTTCCATTATAAGCTATAGCATCAAGTTGGTCAGTTGGGACTTTGTTACTATCCTGTAGCTAACCGTGTCTATATTGTCCCCCAAGTCACGAGCTTCAGGTACATCAGTTCGGAACACTTCTCTCACTTCGTAGCCAAAAAATTATACATTCAAAGGTTGTTGACTTGTTAAAGCCCCTCGGTGTCTGCTGGAAAAGCATAGGGCAGTATACCTATCATAATCATTGGACTCGGAACGAGCGCTTCATAATACCAGTATTTTGTACAGACTAGAGGTGAGTGTTTTTTAAGAAGAGACTAATTGCTGTAAAGATAGGATAAAGTCACGCGGGAAGTGTCTGGGGCTTGTAGCTGAGCGTAGTGGCTTTCTAAGCTAGCTACACTCCGGACGCAAATGGGCGACAGCATTCGTTCAACTCGTTTGTCCGCGAGCAAGACTCATCTTGTAAACCTCATGTCGATGATAGAGGTTTGCGTCTTCTATGGCAAGGTAGTAGATAGTCGAACTTCCTACCCAGTTCAAGAAATTCGCGGCTGAGGGAGTCGCTAGCGAATCATACCACGTGGGAGAGTAAAGACACCGCTCCAGAACTTATGGGAACATGGTGCAATACCATACTCCAGAAATTCTAAAGACCTGCCAGAGGAGACATGGGCGAGGATGTGGAAAAGGCAATCGTCATTGGTGCTTATGCAACGAGGTCTCCTTTCCCACTCAAACGCAAGTCTCTAAAACTGGGAGAGTGACAGAATTACAGATGATCTAGGCATGATCTGTGGCGATATTGAAACACAAAGTGTTTAGGAAGAAAGACTAAGTAAAGTCTTCCCATAAAGTAAGGTACTTTCTGAGAGTATACGTCGGGGGGGGGCCGCTAAAACCTCAGGGGGGGCGGAGTATTATAATTTA
>JAABUW010009954.1_pt1 | contig 10704 bp, 16 predicted proteins | sample 5560081 | NCBI WGS metagenome assembly JAABUW01 (sample SAMN10711882, study PRJNA513363) | rock metagenome | isolation source: Antarctica rocks | place: Antarctica: Victoria Land, Knobhead sud | reverse complement strand
GTTGTGGCAAACTGTGTATATCGTGTCAAGGCTGTTCGAGGAGCTCTAACAGCTGAATTGAGTGATATTCTATGCTAGCTTACATGATTGTAACAAGTTTAGCAGATGTCTTGTGCATTAGATCACCCAACACCTGCTTCCAGAGTCTGCAGTTTCTTTCAAGGGGGCATCGCAAGTTCAGAAGGCATGCCACTGGCAGGTACAATTGTAACCTGCAAAGCTGACGTTGCATTGCGCTGGATGTGATTCCACATTTAAGACCATCATGCCTTCCTTACATGGTGATGCTAGGGAGCTGATCAGTGTGCCGTGAGGCCATAATGTAAAATCAAATGTTGCACTACATTAACTGAATAAATGGAGAGTCATTGGTATTGGCTGTACACGGTAAGCACAGTCATAGGTATTGGCCGTACACAGGCTGCACAAAAAACATGGAAGATCTAGCTAGTGGGAACACCGCCACATGGGTTGGGCTTGGTGACCTCCACAATTTTCTCCTCAGTGCTGAGGTACTCTTGGGTCCTGCCCTCAGTCAGCTCCCTCTCATTGCCAGTTGGCTTGGTCTCAACCACAAACTGCAGCAATGCAAATGCTTAGTAAAAAACATCAGCTAGAAGCCGAGACACACACATTGCAACATGCGCCTTGTGTTGCTCTGTGGCACAAACACTTAAACAAGACTTCAACAGCATTGAGCTTGCACTGAAAAGCAAGCTAGCTAAACTGCAAGATGAGGTGACTGATGCTCACCTCCTTCTCGACAGGGTGGTGCTCCCTGACATAGGTCTTGACCTCCTTGATAACTGGCCTATCCTCAACCTTAGTGAATGTCTTGGTATCACAGATGGGTCCCTGTCCAGCAGAGGTGGTGGTTGTCTGCAGTCAGCACACAAGCTGTTTGGTAGAGGAAGAAGATTACCAAGTGCTGCAAGGGAGTGCAGACACCAACAGTGCAGTGCTCAAAAAGGTGATGCTGATGCTGCTGTGGTGTGAAAGGTGCAGCAAGACAGGAGTGTAAGTACCTGCTGGCATGAGACACACTCGGTCTTGGTTGTGGTGGTAGCTGCACCAGTTGCGGCAGTACCGGTGCTGGCAGCGCCAGTGGTGGCAGTGGTCATGCCAGATGAGGCGGAAGCTCCACCAGCAACGCCAGAGCCAGATCCACCAGACAAGTTGAAGACAACCTGACCTGCAGAGCAAATCAGATTTGGTCAGCGTTTGCTACTTGTTGAGCTGCTATTGAGCTGATCAGTTGTGGGACAGTGTTGTATAGGGTTTGGAGCCATGCTTACCTTGCTCGAGCCCCTTCTTGTTCAGCAGTACAACTCTTTGAGGGCCACTGCTCAGAGTGAAGGTACCCTGACCAATCAAGCCATCTGTAACAAGCACAGTACAGGGTCAGCAGCAGGACGCACCTACATTAGGTCGGCTAGAGCAATGTACATGTCAGACGATGCAGTACACCGGCAGAGGCTTATGCGCGTCAAAAAGTCCTTGCAACCTAGCTGTACGAGATGTTTGGCTGATCGCCTTGCCCAGTACTGTGGCCTACCTGCCAGAAGGTTTTTGTTGTACACCATGACCTTGGCCTCATTGCCGGTTGAACCTTGACCGGATGCGACCTCTAGAGTGTAAGTCTCTGTCCAAGTTGCGTTTAACCCAGCGCTCTTGACTGCAGAAGATCCTTAAGAGAGTCAGATGCTGGCGGGCTAGAAAGCAGATAGTGTCTGCCGCACCACGCAGCCTTAAGCAATGGGCCGAGGTTACTTACTGACACTGGTCTCGACCTTCTGTGAGCCGTGCTCGAAAATGACGTAGGGGTCCTGCTTGCCGATTAGGTCGTGGTCCTTCAGGAACTCACCAGAGATCCCGCTGATGGTGTATTGCTGGCTTTGGCTTGCCATTATGCTCTAGCGTGATCAACACAGGAAGCAAGGAAGCTATCAAAGATGAGTATGCGCGAGAGGTTTTGAAAGTAGGTAGAAGTCAAAGTTTGCGCTGCGCAAAGAAAGTCAAACAAGTTCTAAAGAGCAAGGCTCAGTATGAAGCTTCCTGGCAGCTGCACAACGTCGTTTCGTCTTCTGAGATCTTCCTCCAGTGCTCATTGAACTCATGTAGAGTTTCAACGCCGGCTGAAATTAAAGTCACAACTAAGCGTCTGGTTGCCATGAGATGGCTAGCTTGCAGGCAGGCTTTCAGTCATTGACATACACATTCTACATGAATGGCACATGTATGCAAACGCAGAGCAGAAACTAGCGGGCCATGGACCAAACTGTTTATCGCGCAGAGTTGCCTAGAGAGACATATACAATGGATAGTTTAGCCAGCTGCTGAGTCTGATTATAATAAGAAGCAGCTAGACAACTTGTGAGGCAAATGTAAATGTATGATACATTATGTGTACGTCATATGCTGCAGAACCCCATGGGCAAAAGGTTTTTACCCTCTGTATGATGTACACTGTACGACTCCTGTTAACACTCAACATGGCAGCCGCTGCTTGTGCCATTGTCTATCCATCGTTGAACAACAGACTTCACAGGAGTATCTGCTACATGTCAAGCATAGTTTGCTGATCTGAACGCACAGCCTCATTCATTGTCTGATTCAATCATATTGGTATCAGAATTCTCTTTGTTGGACACCTGGACAGCAGCACACACATGCATATGCTGAGTCACGGAGCTGCACAGTCAGTTGTCGCTGCTGGTGGGCATACAGTGTCTCCTTGGCATTCCAAGCAAAATTGCACTGTCACAGTGCACAATGCTGACATTACAACCATGCTGGCATGTTAACACAATCACTCATGTGCAGCTGTTCTGTGTAAACAAACAGATGCATTGCGCTTCATTGCATGCTTGCATGGTGAGTCACCTCAGCATCAGGCTTTCTGTACTCAAATCTGAAGATGAAGCCATTGCCAATGACAGCCAGCAGATGCCTGCAGTCGGGTGATAGACCACAGGCTCTGACAGGTGCTGACACCTTGATTGGTGCCACATGAGTCATGCGCTTCCCATCTGAAGTGTCATACACATACACATCTCCTGTTGTGTTACCCTGCATCATTGACAGTAGTCATTTGAGCAGTCTGTTTTCTGGAATGACAGGGCTGTCAGAGCGAGGATTGTACCAGTTTGTTTTGCTGAGCGTTCACTCAGCCAGAAGGCATGTATAGCGTACATGATTGATTGACATGGTTGTCATGACATGATTGATTGACATGACTGATTGACACGATTGTCATGACATGATTGATTGATATGATTGATTGACATAATTGACATGACATGAGTGTGCATGTCAGCTTGTGCAGGAGGGCAAATGCTGAACAGCGTTAAAATAGCAGACTTGCCTTCACCAGCAATAACAAAGCATATGAGCAGTTTGGTGCTTACCACGCAGATATATGCTCCGTCTGGTGTGCACCCAAATCGGCAGCGTGACGCCCACCCTCCCCCTACGTTGCAAGAGGGCACCTACACAGGACAGACATATCTTATACCACCTCCCACAGTACATGGCGTGTGATTTTGGAATAGCAAACGTAGTAGGCAGTGGCTGTGCAACACACATCAACATCATGATGATCTTGCGTGCGGGTAAGTGCTGCTGACAGCTTGAGAGTCTCTGCACAGAGTCTGCAACTGCAGATTTTGGTCATGTGTACATGCACATAGACAGTACCATATGCTGTGCATAAATGTGGCTCACAATGCAGGCTGCTGACCTTCCAGGATGACAGCCGTTTCCGTGCAGCCAGGTCCCACACACACATCCGCCCATCTACTGACTTGGTAGCAAGTCTGTTCTGGGATAGAAATTGCTGCAATACAAGAGAAGCAGTCGCCTAAGGCAGTGTGCTGCTTTATGTGGCAGCCACCAGTTCTGGATGCCAACATGTTTGTAGTGGGGTGCTTGTCATTGCTAGTACAGCTTGCCAGAGGCCCAGAGTGACGATCAAAATGATGCAGTGCAAGCTAGTGCCGGCATCATAACCGCATCTTTGCAGGTGTGAGTGCCAGATCAACCACAATGCCCATCAAAGGTGCTTGACCTACCATGCAATCAATTGTCTCTGTGTGCCTGCCGCTGCTGCTGCACTCCATGCTGAGCTGTTCCCTCTTAACGCTGCCTGACGTGGTCTGCATGCCAGTTAAGTTGTATACAGGAGCTTTAAGCACATTGCAAGTGAGAGTAGCCATGTTTGACAGGTTATACAGTGCCACTTTATTGCTATGAGTCACAAGAGACACAGAAGAAAACTTAACATGGTACATTGCAGGTGGTAGTGGACAGCACAGTCTCTGCATATCTGCCCAGCTTTGTCTGCCCAGCTTTGTCTGGAGCACCTGATACTTGAGCAGAACAATGCACAGGCTTGCGGGCAGGGATCCAGACATGCAGACAAACAGACAGGCAGCCTGATATGGGCCATGACAGACTTGCACACAAACTGTACAGCCCTGCTGCCATCATATGATGTCTGTCGCAGATCTCTGTCACAGTAGGATCTAATGCACATGTGACAAGAAATCTAGCAAATCACTTGCTCATGCACCATGTTAATTAGCGTATGTGTCTGAGGTTCTGGAACAAGCAAACAATTTGACCTGAAGGTTTGTATCTCTGCTGCTTGGCACAAGCTGCTGCTGTTGCTGTTGCGGGGCAGCTATCTGGTAGCTGTGCAGCGCTCCTTTTTTGCTGCCAGTGACAAAGAAGGCTCCGTCTGGACTAACAGCCTGCATTAGTCATGGCACTTAGGGAAAGGCTGGGAATGTTGATATGCTGTAGAAGGCAGATCCTGCACAGAGGTGACCAGGTAATTTGCACAGCAGAAAATCTTGTGTCGCTGACAGTCTTGTCGCTGACAGTCTTGTTGCTGAGAGTCTTACCGCTGACAGACTTGTTGCTGACAGTCTTGTCGCTGACAGACTTGGTGGCAAGCACTGTGCTGTCTGATGTGCATAGAGTGCCATTAAGCGCAGCTGTCAATGAGCTTACCTCCAGCTTGGCATGCAATGTGCCAATGACATGGGGGGCAACCAGCACATGCCAACAGGGGACACTGATGTAAACACTGGCATGCACCTTGCGTGGATCCACCACCTTGTCAAAGCGTGATGACACAAATGGCAGACCGAGTTCAAGCAGGTTGTAGTGCAGCTTAGGCTTTGGCAGCTTGTGAGCACACAGACCCATCATCATGTGGTCAATAGGACAAGAAGTGCTGCTCAAGAGATCCTGTAACAGTCCATGGGAGCACACTGCAGTCCTGAGCATTTCCCCAGTACAGCTGCTGAGAGACAATCACAAGGATGTTGGGATGCAATCAGACATGAATACAAGCTTTGGCTTACCAGGCATGACGCGTCAGTGTTGTAAGATGAAATGCAAAGCTCTTGAGTAACATCCCAGACTCTTGCATTGCCATCCTTGGAGAGAGAAACTAGAAGACCAGGCTTGCTGGAACATGCTGACAGGTCCACCACATCTTTGATGTGACCTACGGGATGTTCATGCTCAGTCATTGAATGATCACACAATGCCAGGGTACATGAGCTATAGGGTTTGGCTCAAAAAATCCAGACCAAGATCTCAGCATCAGTCTGAGACTTTGTGCAGGCCTGTGACATTTATTGCACAAAACCAGCTGCTGTATAAGATAGCGGCACTGATAATGCTTGTCAAGCTTGACTTGAGGAATTATCATGTGGTGCTGATCTGGTACAAGCAAGGAGCATGCAGGTGAAGCTTGTGTGTGATGAACATCATGCCAATAGGTAGCCCACCTTGCAACAAAGCAATGACACGTGCTTCTACAATGCTTATCAAAGATATGTTGTGATCAGCACCTGCTACAGCCTGCAGGCATATGAAGAGATTCAGCAGGTACACGCACCTGTGAAAAGAAGTGTGATTGTATGTAGTGCCCATTCCTTGGGCATCTCAGTTGTCTTGCAATGGGCAACGGCAGACAACTGCTGGCAGGATAAATGGCACCACAAGCTTACCAGCAATGCATCTCCGTGAGGATGTGGTGTGCTATGCTGGCCACTGAGCCATGTGCATGTGTGTAGCTCCTGCATAAACTTCCGCACTTGAGCACATGTTTGTGGGCAGGCATTGCAAAGTGCATGCATGTGAGCCTCACCCCACCATCTGCATACTCTGTCTTCTGGTTTGTGAAATTGACTACCACAGCTATAAAGTCTCCCATATGAAGGTCATCATAAATTGTAGCCTGCAATACATGCAGGTCATGAGACGCCAGCGCTAGCAGCAGTGGCAAAGAGAGTGACATCTATGGTCTCCAGTGCAGGCGCCTGTGAGCGACGTAAACATCAGATTTGACAAGTTGCACCCACAGAGCTCCTGGTAGAGAGTCAAGCTTTGCAACCACACCTGTTCCTTGCCCACGGTTGCAAACAAGTTTTGCATGCCCTCATCTGTGTAGTTGAAGACTAAGTGGTGCACCGGCGAACAATGGCTTTCCTGCACCGTAATAACAGGTAACTGAGCCTTTGCCATTGACGTGATCAGGCGTGTACTGGCAGAAACCGCTCTAGGCTCTTCCGGCGTTGAAAACATACACAAAATCGCTGGAGGGGTTGACTGTGCCACAAGTCACCTTGATGACTGTTTTGAGCTTGAGATGCTTCAGCGCAAGCTGCCTATGTGCTGCATGCCCACCGGCCTGCTCAACGTCGTCTTTACGATTCCAAAGCAAGCTTGCTTCTTCCGCATTCATATCGATGCGGTATGTGTAAAGCAATGCGAGTGAGCCTTGAACACCGCTTGTCCAGCCTGATGGCGGGATCAAGCCATTGCTGTGATCACTGCTCTGCTGCATTCAGGGCATTTCGACAGAGCCCTTATAACGCTCACCTTGATAAAGCCTGTGAGAAATCTTGTCACACATGTGGCATATCCTTCAACAATTCAGATGGCTGATGTGAAAGTTCCTGTGCAATGTCCTGCTCAAAGTGTGCAAACCAAAGCATATATGTAAGAACAACATTTGCATGCAAGACATCCACTGGAAAATGCCATGCCGCCAGCCCTCAGTGCGTTTGAAGTAGCCTGTTTTACTCCTATCGACACATCGGCGTCAGCAAGAGATCACGGGGAGTCAAAGTTGCCAACTTTAAAATGCCCATGTTTTGCCAATGCTCACTTTGAGCAACTCATGAAACGCTCAATCATCACTTCTTGCTGTGAATACGTCCTTGCCACATACAACCTGCATGTTGATTGAAAGCTGACGCAGCGCTGCAACCAGAGTCAAGGCACTGTTAGACGTAGCCTGCCGTCGCGCGGCCGTGGCTTCGCGGTTGGCAGATTGTGTCATGCTCATCGCGGTTGCGTAGGACTGATCAAGCCTCTGCATGCTTTTGAAACTGTGCTTGTACCAACACACAACATTCTACATCATGACCTCCAGCCGGCGAGTGGATTCAATGTGGAAAGCTGTCATGCAAAGCCGTGGCAGCCTTCTACAGGCAAGTCGAGTGAGAAAAGACTCGCTCAACATATGTCGTCAGCAAGCCACGTTTCTCGACAATCGTTTTTCAATACAGATAGCCAAACCTCATTGTCCTCACAACTTTTCAGCAAGTGCATCTGGAGCACAATCCTTCTCTGCAGCTGCTCAAAGCGGCAGTGCAACTCAGCCACGCAGGCAGCGCTTAGGCCAAGTAAGTTACCTGGAATACCAGTCACAGGGTACAGCTGAACACCTCACACAGGACTCACAGACGAGCTCTAATGTATGCATGTCCAAGTGTGGCCTGCTTGTCTCACATCTGATATGTTGCAGGACAGGATCACGTCAGATGGGCGCTTAATCACAGACCCTCAGAATCGCCTAGATGCTGATTCTGCTCAGTCTTCCACTGATCCAGCCACAGTTGGCCTCAAGCGCCCTGCTGGAGTACCAGCAACAGCTCCAGCCACTGACCCCATCTCAAACTCCCAACTTGCTGAAATGGTTGATTTCGTCACCGGGTGCAAGCGCTTGCTTGTGCTCACTGGAGCCGGCTGCAGCACAGAAAGCAACATCCCTGACTACAGAGGGCCCAAGGGTGCATACTCTACAGGCTTTCAGCCCATGACACATCAGCAGGTATTGCTCTCAATTTATATGGTACAGCAGCATATGCCTCATGAGATCCATGCCTTTTTGCTCAAAGCATCTGCTAGGCCTGTCAACCTCCATGCATACTTACACACACACACACGTGTGAATTCATTGCCACACATGGTCCCAGTGACATTGGCATCAAACACATGAGGCGTAAACATGCCAACACGAGCATCAAAGAATTTGGATGCAGTTTTTAGTCAAGAGTTATCTGTGCAGAATGTTAGCGAGCAATGCAAGCTGCTTGCAGTATCCTTTGGCATCGCTGTCACGGCTAGCCACGGGACACTTGTAAATAAGCTATTATCATGTTCATTGTGAGCTTGCTGCTGTAAAGCAAAATCAAAGACATCTATTTCATTGACAGCCATATGTTTTGCAGTTCATGGCAACTGAAGAGAGGAGGGCTAGGTACTGGGCCAGAAGCTTTGCTGGATGGCATGAGTTTGCTGCAGTGCAGCCCAACAGAGCGCACTTTGCTTTGGCTCAGATGCAGCGCATGGGCTGGGCGCAGGACATCATCACACAGAACGTGGACCGCCTGCATCACAAGGCCGCCTCCAGAGACATCATAGAGCTGCATGGAACCACGCACAGGTGTGCGTCTTGGCAGCACTATTCAGCTGGGGTCATCAACACATGTGAAGCTGACAAGTGTCAGTTGCTCCAAAGGGACAGCTTGCTGCACTCCTTGGAACTCACGCAAACGTCAAGCATCATGGCAGAAGCTTGTTTGCATCTGTGCATTGGCTAGGCAAGGAGCTGCCTAGCACTGTAGGGGCATGCTCCTCGACGATGCAGTATGTTGTAGTGGCATGGGGTTTTTTGCAGGGAACTCCAACTGAACAGAGTGCCTGTGACTGAATTGGCAGAAATTGCACAAGCGCTGAGGCCGTCCAGCCTATGAAAGCACACAAATGTCACAAACGTGGTTCCGGCAGGCATATGTCTCATAATGCTGTAAAACCAGCTGTTGGCAGGGTCATCTGCATGAACTCTCAAGACCATATCAAAAGAGTGGGACTGTTGCACCCAGCAAGGTGCTGCAGCAAGAACAAGGCCTCGTGAATACCAAGAACGCACCATTGACTTGCGCATGGTCACTGCCAGAGAAGAGCTGCAGGAAGGGCTGGAGCTCATCACTCCTGTGGCTGCATTATTCATTTCATGTTACAACTTACAGGGGCGGCGTGAAGCCAGTTGTGGCTCATCAGACATCCTGGCTTGAAAGCACAGGTGTATGTGGTGTGCGACAAAACCAAGCTGGTGGGAGTTCTGTCCGAGAAAGAGCCTAACGTCCCGTGGTTGGTGGTTTGGGCCAAATAACGAATAGCATTCAGGTGCTGAGCTGACGCCATTGATCTCTTCATCCAGGGTCATCTGCATGAGCTGTCAGGAGATCACGCCAAGGGAGGAGTTTCAGCGCAGGCTGGAGGCCATGAACCCTGAGGCTGCGACAGCCATCAAGCGCATGGTGGAAGCTGAGCAGCTGCTGAAGAAGCGGCGTGGTCCTCTTCATCCCTCCACTGATGAGGAGATCAGACAAGCTGCTGAGGTGAGCGCTGCAGAAAGCTGTGATCAGAGTCTCTGAAATGAACAGAACATAACAGAAAGAAAAGGCAAGTCTACGTCCTACAGCAGTTGTACTGAGTCTTCTGAGGCGGCAACTTTGTCCCAGAAATGTCATGTCACATTTGCCATTGGCTAGAAGGCGACGCAGATAAGTCCAGTGGCCTGTTTTGACATGTAGAACAGTTCACAAGCAAAGAATCAGACTGTGCAGGCAGCACAGGTAGCAATTCCGAGCAAGGTTGTCTGCTTGCAGCATAAAGAATGGTCATGCGTCGTGTTGCCAGGACATAGTCATGCATGATTGCCAACTGCTCCCAGCTGAACTCAGCGTGGTTCCGGTATCTTGCCAAGCTGTGCAAATCATTGCTTCCTCTGAGAGCGCTCGCCTGGACAATAACTGGGGAAGACACGTCGCGCATGTGTCGCAAAATTATTGTATCATGATTCGATTCCTGCTTTCATCATGCTGCTAGTCAGTCTCCCTACATTCCCTGCCTTGTTTTCTGCCCCTTTTGCGCTGTCAGCAGTATAAGTTCGGGATGCCTTGTGCAAATCTGCAGAGGAAGGACAAATCACAATCCTCTTGTGTGTGTTGTCAGCCAAAACCCAACGCTCCTGAGCCAAAACCCAACGCTCCTGATCAGTATGTCATGAGAGTGACACCTGTCCTTGTCAATGTGTGAACCCTGCCAATGCCCTCATTGGTGCATGGACATGCCCTTGGCCCTTATAGATAGTGCCCTTGCTGTGTTCAAACGCCCTTGTTGGTCTGTTGATCTGCCAAGGTGTGTTGCACAGGAGGGAAATGTGATTATGCAGCCAGATGGTGAAGTTGACATTCCAGTGAGGCGGCCAGACGGTGATGTGGAGCTGAAGGGTGCTGGCGAGCACTTCTACTTCCCACCCTGCTCCAGCTGTGGTGGCATACTGAAACCCAATGTGGTGTTTTTTGGGGACACCATACCCAAGCCGAGAGCTCT
>JAABUW010009949.1_pt1 | contig 10705 bp, 15 predicted proteins | sample 5560081 | NCBI WGS metagenome assembly JAABUW01 (sample SAMN10711882, study PRJNA513363) | rock metagenome | isolation source: Antarctica rocks | place: Antarctica: Victoria Land, Knobhead sud | reverse complement strand
GTCCAACATGTGACACTGCTGCAGCCACTCAATGCAAGCACTGGGCGTTGGTGCACGCTGCCTCAAAGCCCAAGCCTGAAGATTTCAGACATGACATGTTTTTGTGCGCATAAAAGCACATCAGCAGTACTGCGACTACTTCTAGCACTGCTGCATGCAATATCAGACATGGCACCTGCTGCGTGTAATAGCAGAAATGGCACCTGCTGCAGCACCTGCTACCTGACATGACACCTGCTACCTATTAGACATAGAACCTGCATGCAGCAACAAAGGTTTGCAACTGATGAAGCACTCTGTGTCCTTGCAGAAAATAAGTGCTGGAGCCACCATTCTTTGCACAGCAGAGGTGGAGAGCGTGAACGGCAGGAAAGTCTGGATGAAGTCAACTGTCTCAGATGGACCCTCTGGTAAAGTGTATGCAACAGCCAGGGCTCTGTTTGTGGCCCCTTCATCAACGAGACTTGCACAAGATGCTGTCAAACTGCTGAAAGATGGCATTTTCCCTCCTGACAAGATGGGGTCCAGCATGTGATTGCCATGTGTCTTCTGCATGGTTGTCGTTGTGCTGCCAGGCTGGTCCAGTATGACAACTGACCTTTGTGTGCAAGGTGTGACGCAGTTCTTGTTCTTGTAGCTGAAATGCCATCAGGGCACTATAGCCAAGGTTGTTAGGGCTGTAGCTCAGGCGCTTTTGGGGTGCAACATCTGCCCTCAGCTGCTGTGTGATGTCAATTAGTCTCTGTAGTTTGGTATTATATAGTTTGATTAGCATAGCTCATTTCATCTTGTTCATACCCTACCCTTTATCTATGGTGTGTGTTTGCAATCAAGCTTAAGTCTAGGTTTTGAGCAGTAGAATAGGCATATCGTGAATGAACCTTTGCTGAACTCTGCTAATTTATTTGATCCAAGCATTGCCTCAACTTCTTGCTTCCCCTGGGCCGATAAGTAGGTCCCCTCGGCATTGCCAGATGTTGCTCCAGATGTATAGCCCTGCAGGGCTGCAAGACAGCTACGACGCTGCATGACATTAATGGACAATATTGATATCTTGCTTCTCCACATTATGCATAGCATAACTGGCTGAGGGACTAAGCACACTGATGCCTGGACCCATTGACCGTCAAACAGTGGTGTTGGACACAGTTCATTGCCTCATTCGAGACATAGTGACTGATGTGCCCACCGCATCTGTCTACCGATGTGTCTACCACTTCCCTGAACATGTCCACATCTTGTCCAATTTTGACCATAGCACAGCAGATGCCTGACTTCGCACAGCGAATCAGCAGGGAAACTGCGTGAGCTTGCCTTGCTTTGCTGGCACTGCTGTCAAAGAGCGTAACGCGCTCAGTCACTGGTTCTTCGTTGCTGGTTTCGTTGGCGTTCACGCACAGTGTGCTAAGCGTGGTAGCACCTGTGCTCTGGTTTTGTATCTGCTCTTGACAGCTTCACCTTGCTGCGTTCACACAGGCTTGGCAAGTGGCCTGGTGCAGCCTGAGCTGTCGCACTGCCTCACTCTGAGCTGACAGAACCTACAGCTGACAGTACCCGATCAATCATAACTCCGAGCACGTATGTCAAGAAGTAATCCGTTTTCGGATAACCCGTTTGCTAGCAACACTGCAAACACCAGTCCTTTTGCGGTGCGGCCTTGAATCCTTGTGGTGAAGCTGTCTTCCCTTAGCATTCGAGTTGATCTGAAGCTGCATCTAGCGCTGTTTGACGTGCAGGATCCAGCAGAAACCAGCTACTCGCTTCAGAATGTAGGTACCCTTTGACGCTGTGAAGGCTATGAGTAAAAGTGCCCTCACTGAGGTAACTTGCCGACGTGTGCAGGGTCACACATCTGTGCCCGCAGTGTCAAGTGGAGGTGCCTGGGGGACAAACAATGGTAATGCCTTTGATTCAGTTCCAGCTACCATCGCTGTAGATAGAGAAGCCGGGGTGAGCAGTCTTGACCCAAGTTTGTGTACCTGCTGCACTCACCATGCCAGTGCAAAATTTATTGCAAGTGCGTATGCAAGTCTTTCCTCATATCAACAGGGCTACTCAGGTTGCAGCCAGACCTGACATGGTATCAGGCCAGGCTGTAGAAATCATCTTGAGATGCAAATACACTGCTACATGCCCTCACAGCAAACCTCCAATATGCACCATACCCTATCATGGATGGCGTATACCTGACAACACACCTCAAGTGTGCTGTCAAACAATTTGCCATTCAACGCACAAATAGCTTACTCAACCTCATTCATCATTCATCAAACACACATCCTCCTGACAACGTACAGTCGTGAACAGCTGTCCCTGCACAGTTGAGCTTTGCCAGTCTTTGTGCCATTCCCGAGCTGCACTTGTGGCACTTGCAGAGTATAGAGGCGCTGAAAAGGACAGAAACGCTGGATGCCAAGGAGAAGGCTCTTCAAGCAAAGGAAGCAGAATTGAGGCGATGGGAAGCTGACTTGAGAGCTACTGGTGGCCTCAAACCCAAGAAGAACTGGCCCAATCGGTTCTGTCCCATTGTGCACCATGATATTGCTGCTGAGGTGAATCTGAAGCACATTGCGCTGTGAATCTTTATGCCTCATGACTTGGACAATGAAGTCAAACTCTGAGCAACGCAATGCAGATCTACTAACGTGCTAGTCAGCAAGCAGACTTGGCATGGTCTCACACATGATGAGACCTGTCACCATATAGCCATGATTGGACTTGTCCTGTGTACCATATGCCATGCAATTGCTGTTATCTGCAGCTTAGCTGTATGTCAGAACCAGGTGGAGGCGGCGTACCGTAGGCTGATCACATTGTCTGCATGATGCTGGCACACAATATTTACTGCGCAAGAATCCACTCAGAGCATTTCAGGTTCTCAATTGTGTTCCCAGTGAGGCACAGCGTCATGTTTGTGTTCCAGCTGATTATCAGCCACTATCAGCATTGCTGTGCATACAGGCACGTCCCTTGCGCAAGTCAACAGCAACGCATGGCAAATTGACAAGACTCACATTCGCCAGTACCCACAGCTTGTCTCAGCGCCTATCACTCATGCTGCGATGCAGATTCCAGCTGCGCTGCAAGGGACAGTGAGCAAGGCCTACTGGAGTTACTTGGCCATGGTAGTTTGCATGGTCTTCAACTGCTTTGGCTCCCTCATGGCTCTGTGTGTCATTGGCAATGGGGATGGGCGCCTGTCTGGCTGGTTCCTGTCCTGCATCTACCTGGTTGCTGGTGTCCCCATTGGTTGGTGGGCCTGGTGAGCTGCCTTGTGCAATGCAAATGTGTAATCTCACACCCATTCAAATCCTGCCTTTTTCCATATAATTTGAGATGTTGAAATGGGAAGACAGACTCGGCCTAAAGCTGTTGTGTCGAAACTGTGTGTTTCATGCTGCTTTATGCATGCCTGCTTGTGGGGACTCCATGTCTTTGCTCAACACTGTCCTTGTTCCTTGGACAGCATTGCCTGTTTGTATGTATGCTGATCAACTCCAGCAGTGCACTTATGTGGTTAAATTAGTCGTGTCATGGGTGTCGCTTGAGAGCAAAACCATGGCAGCTGTAATCTACACATGCTGTGCTGTGCTATGCTATGCTATGCTATGCTATGCTATGCTATGCTATGCTATGCTATGCTATGCTATGCTATGCTATGCTATGCTATGCTATGCTATGCTATGCTATGCTATGCTATGCTGTGCTGTGCTGTACTGCTGGCCAGGCAGCAGTTGGGAAGTAGGCTCATGGTGTGCAGGTACAGAAGGCTGTACAATGCAGCCATCAAGGACCGGGCAGTCACATATGCCTGGTTCTTCCTCATGTACCTCATACACATTGCTTTCTGCATCTGGAGCGCAGTATCCCCTCCCCTGCCTGGAGCCAACGACTGGTCCCATACCGGTTTCATAGCCTGCATCAAGGCTTTCCACGCCAGCAAGTTCGTGGGTGTGGTATACACCATTGGTGGTGTGTTCTGGGCGCTGGAGTCCTTGTGGTCCTTGTGGGTCTTGAAAACGGTATGCACCTGTGCTAGTCCAAGGCTCAGTCTACAGCATGAGATGAGATTTGCTGTTGTGGGCGTTGCACTGATTAGAGTTGCCGTATCTGTTCAAAGCATGCCAGTCTGATGTTGATGCAATTCTTGCAGTAATGCTGCATCTTGGCGGGCTGCTGGCTCTGCACTTCAGGGCAGACAGTTGCAAACGGCAGGGATGGAATGTGTGACACATATTGACCCCACCTTGCGGTGATACATCACCCATTGTGCCAAAGTTCTAAACAATGCAAGCTCTTTGCATGCTTGGGTCTAAACAAATTGAGCCACGCAATGTTAAGCGCCACATACACTCATGCCCTGCACTAGCAGTTGCAGCATGTTTTGCTGGAGCTTAATACCAAGAGGTCCTGTTTAATCAGGAAAACAGGCTACTTCCCATTTTTCCTAGTCTGACATTACTCATGCTGGCAGGTATACAGCAACTTCCGTGGAGGGGGCGGAGAAGCTCAGCTTCGCCGCGAAGTTGCACAAAGCGTAGCAACTAACGCTGCTGCTAATGCTTTCAGCTCTAGAGTGTGAAGCCAGCCACGTCTTGGTGGGTCCAGCTGTGATAGTATTGCGTCTATCAGACGCCCTCTAGGCCCCAGTTGCAAGACATGCTTAGATCGGAGCAGCTCGAAGTTGAGCCCATGCAAGTTTTGGCAACGCAAGATCTTCTAGAAGCTTGGATGTTACAGAAAGCAGAGACAACACACATGTGATCAGCAAAGCACCCTGGGACATCTGCAAAGTTTCTGCAAGATCTTTAGCTTATGCCATGATGCCTGCAGCTGGCGTCTCGTTTCTGTCTTTGCCAGTCTGCAGCTAAGGTTGAGTTCTGTGTCAGACTATTGCAAATGGTAGCATGGCTTGCAACCCTTGCTATAAGAATGAACTCATTGGTACTTGTTAGTGTTTAAAGCCAGACTTGATACAGTAATTATTATAGTAACTATTATAGTAAGAATGGTCAAGTTGACAAAATGCTCTTGCCACGCTGAGTGTTGTGTGTACTGGTATGTGCAACACTGGACATCTGCTGCTACTCGCATTGCGAGAGTAATCTCTTTGCCATGGTGCCAGACAATTGCATGACAGCCAGTTTTGTTTTGAAGCACAGGCCAGCTTGAGCAACAGTCGTGTCTTTGGCTTCAACCGCACATACTGCTGTACCAGACTTGATCAACGACTGTGCCTCCTTTCGACGCACACAGTAATGTCCGGCATGATGGCCATACTCATGCGCCACAGCAACAAGTCTCCATTTTCCCTGTCACCCGAAGCACATCCCCAGCTGCAAAGGTGCGAAGACTGAGACCATCACCGGCCGTGTAACCCAAATGTGTCTGTCCTTGTTGCTCAAGCTTGCCGTTGACGCTGATCAAGTCGAAAGAGGACACCATCAGTTTCCCTTGAAGACTGTGTACAGGCAGCCTGTTGCCAGCTGACAGGTCAGTGCTCACTTTGCTGACCTTCCCCTTACGCTCAAACTCAACGGTGACTTGCTGAGGCTCAGACATTTGATGCCGTTCAAGCAGGTGCGAGTTTTCTGCGGGTAGCACTGTTGTCAGTGGTCGTCGGCAGTGCACATGTGTCAGAACTTGCTGTTGTCAAAAACGCCACGGAACCTGTCATATTACGGCAGGCTCAAAACAGGTCTCACCTGTCCCTGTCATGTCGAAGGGCTTTGTGGGAGCCTCCATCACTCTCCCGCCGGGTGTTCTGTGTGTGATAGGTCAGCCTATACCGTCCCAGGGGATGTTCAAATTCCAAAATTGGGTAAGCCAGTGTGACTAGACGACTACTGCCCACTTCCGTAGCAGCTTCTCCGCAGACCTTGCAGTTTTCAAACACCGAACTGTCTCTTCTGTTAGCATAGTCACTGTGTAAAGCTCAGTCAGGCGCTGACGCAGCTGCAATGCAAGAAAAATCCAAATAGGGTCCCAAGCTATAGCTGCCGCAACAAGGTTGAACCGCACCCGCACGAGTGCAACTATGCAAGGTTCGGTATGATTGTTTGGTAATACCAGCATGCAAGCTCACATGTCTACTTGAACCCAGACGCTTTACATGTGTACACAGCAGCCTGTCATTGCATACACACTCTTGCTGATAGCGATTTCAACACTTAGTAGTCTACAGCAACATGAAGTTGTGAGCTGTGCCCTTCTGACGGTTGTATATATGCCAAAACATTGGCGCTTGGTGTGCACATACAAATTCTAGTATGCCGCAACACATGACTGAAAACAAGAGGCAGTATCGTTCTTGACCAATGCTGCATATCCTGATAAAGCATTCAGAGCCATGGTAAACTATGGCATACAAAACTCATTCATAGAAATCGCTGACAGCACTCTGTGCTCACCGGCAAAAAACACTACAAGCGTGCCACCGAGGGTAAAGGGGGCAACTGCATCTTATCGCATGCATGTGTGAGAAGCGGTCTATGCCCTGATCCATAGGGCATGAGGAAGAGATTGCATCAATGGTACTACAAATGTGCAGCAAATGTTGCAGCTCTCATACACTTTGTGCCTGTCCCCTAAAATGAACAAAAGTACCCTCAACCAAATCACCCCGAAACACTCACAAGCCAATCACACTATCTGCCACCAGATGCAAAAGGCTCAGCGGCCCGTAAGTATGCCCGTAAGTACTCGTACACTCCGTTGATGATGGTCTCCCGTTCTCCAAGTGCATGCACACCAAGCCTTTCCAAGCCTTCATGGTCCATACCCAGCAGAACATGCAGGCGAACCTTCTCAGCCTCAAAGCGGTCAGCATACACCTGTACAAGGCCAAGTTTGAGACGCAAGAAACTGATGAGCTAGAAATAGGGGCCAGCTTGGTTGCTAGATCAGTTGATTCAGTCTTTGAGTGAACGCTGACATACATGCTGCAGCGCAAATGTTACTTGGACAGAACAACTGCTCGCCGTCTTCATGCACCTGCTGGTCCACAGCATGCAGCACAATGTCATACTCAAAGCGTCACCTTTGTGATCACCAGGTTGTCATGACAAGTCTTGCTGCATTGTTGTGCAGCATGACTCAACGGTACCCCAGCCATCAATACACACGTACAGAAAGACAGACATGACTGTTGTTGGGCATGCACATTGGTGACTCAACGTTCTGTTGCTCTGAGACAGTCTGTCGATTCCCCTATTGAGCCCCGAAGACAGAGAATGCAACTTGATGGATTGGGCGATCATACCTCCAGGCCCAGGTCCTTGAGCAGGGTGCGCACATTGTACCCCAGGCTGGCCCCAACCTTGGCCTTGCTGTCAACCTCCACCATGGCACTCACTCTCTGCACCTCCTGGACGCTGCTGTCTGTTGACAGGTTCCTCTGAATCTGCATCACCAAACAGGCTGGGTTTGCGAGGGACACATGCACAGCTCAGAATAGCAACCCTAGGCACAAACAGATGGACAGTGTCCTCTGAATTTGCGTTGTGTCACACCGCCAGTAGGCAGACGGCTTGGTTTTGCAAGGGACACAGCCTGAGATTAGGATGGTAAGCCCTATGCACAAAGACTTTGCATGGACAGGCTCCTCAGAATCTGCGCTGCATCACACTGCCAATAGGCAGATGGATGTGCTTTGCATGGGACACAAGCACAGGGTCAGAATGGTAAGCCCTGGGCAGTGACACTGTGTATGGACAAGTTGTGCTAAACTCTGCTGCAGTGGGAAAATGCACAGCTTCACAGCTGCACCAGGACAGACAAGTCAGCTGCACAGACGCACAGAGCTAAAAGCATGCATGTCAACAAGCAGCACACAGGGAAGCAGAACTTGGTCACCAACACAAGCAGGCGCATTGCAGGCAGCCGTGCAGCACACACACACACACACACACACATGCGTGTGCACCAGCAAGCCACAGGCATGCTGGCAAGCAAACCAACTGACAGGCAGGTAGTTTGTGGGAGTAGGCACACCTCATGCAGCAGCAGCTTTTCAGCCTTCAGCTCGGCCTGTGACTCCTGCAGTGCCACCTCCAAGCTCTGAACCTTCTCTGAATCCTCCTTCCTCAATCCCTTCTCAGTCTGCACCACACACACGCACACACACACATGCTCAGATGAGGCGGAATGAAGAAAAAGAAAGGTTCATGCTTTTAAGCGATCATGACAAGAGCCTCGCAAGGCAGCAGCCCGGAGTTGAGGCGAACTAACAGAGACATGCTGGCAGCAACATACACACATTCAGACCAGAGTCTGCAACGCACATGCTCACATGCAGTGTTGCAGAGCAGCAACAGTTAGAATGGACTCATTGCCAACCCCGCAACACGCTGATATGAGGGACACCTCATGGCACACCATACCTTCAACTTGGCCTTCAGATCCTCAACTTGCTGCTTTAGCCCCTCAACTGCCTGCGCCCTCTTGCCTCCAGCAGTGTTCAGGTTCATGGTGGCCTGGCGGGTGAGTGGGTTTATGGTTGCTGTCCTGCCCAGCACCCCAATCTTGCGGGTGCCCTGCCTACTGAGCCCAGTGGGGCTGAGGGGGATCCCTGCAGTCTGCTCCTTCTGGATGTTGTATCTGTCAAGGGCTGCCTCCCAGTCCCCGCCCTGCAGGAATGCATGACAGGGGTTGCAGAGGGATGGAGGGGCCGCCTGAGGGGGGTGCATGCCAATTGAACCCACTTGGGCTCAAAGGCACATCAATTGAGCATACATGCATCCCAATTGGGCTCAGAGGCACGCTATCAGGGCTCAAAGGCACCCAGTAGTCTGCTAATTTTGGGCATCATAGACAGATGGAGCCCCCATGGCATTGATCTGGCGCTACTACTGAATGTGTTATCTGTGGTCCCAAAAAAACTTGACTCATAATCGCTTGCCTAAGAAGCCTTTGTTCCATCAAGCTGAGGGTAAAAGACGTCCTGATTATAGTTGCAAAAGTTGCCACACACTTTCCTCGATCTGAATGTTACTTCATCAACACATCATGTTGTTGGCATGCCAACTGCCAAGACAGGACTTCAAGTGGCAGCTACTCAGGGCACATATGTGAGTGAGCAAGTAGTTAGTGATTGAGTGAGCATGTAAGTGAGTGAGTGAATGTGTATGTGATTGAGCAAACAAGCAAACAGCAAAACACACAATTGTTGTGCTGGTCATGATCAGTGCATTTGCCGCACAAATGCATGGCGCAACCAACCAGCCTGCTCCTTTGTAGGCACGAAATCGATTCTTGAGGCTATTTCTCTCGTCCGAAAAGTTCGACATCAAGCAGAGTCAGAGGCTGACCTTGTAGAGAGAGGTGACCATGATGCCCTTGCCCTTGATCTGTCTCTCCCCCAGGCTGATAAACTGATCCCTGGCAGGGCAGCGGTCCACCACAGCTTGGCTGACGTGGATGCACATGGGGAAGCTGTTGCTCTCCATGCGGCTGGCCGTGTTGACGGTGTCCCCCAGGAAGCAGTAGCGGGGACACTTCATGCCTATCACCCCGGCGTACGCGCCGCCGCAGTGCACACCTGCAGATCAGGCATGCACTCACTACAGGCCAGAAGTCAGGTCACTGTTGATGATAATCATAATGCTAGCCACAACAAAAATAGCTATGATTATGATAATTACTGTTGTTGTTACACGCTTTTCATGATTGGCTCATGATGAGCTAGGTACGTGCAGTACAAGTCTTGTCTCCCCAGGCTTGGACTTGCATGTAGGATCTTGCAAGAAAGTGGAAGGTTTTGCTGATAGAGAGCTGGTGTAGTGCCTGATGGACAGCTGCTGCTGCTGCGAGTGGTAGTAATCTGCTGCTACTGCTGTGACTGGTACAAGGCGGCTGCTGTGCCACGCCTGTTGCTAGCATGATATGGAGAGGTCGCTTTTTGGGCTTGCTGCAGCTCTGGAAAGCAGCCTATTCTGATCGTGAGGCTCTCGCCATCAGGTAACTTGAAGGTCTTGATAGCTTCTTCTAACTCAGAAACATCATCCCTACACTAGAAATTGTGCTTAGATCAGACAAGGGCATACCGATTCTGATCCTGAGGTTCTTGCCATCAGGTGACTTGAAGGTCTTGATGGCGTCCAGCATGGCATTGGCCATCAGCAGCACACGCTCCAAAGGAGTGCCGATCTTCACCTTCTCCTCGTCTTCATCATGCCCTGCATTGCGCTGCTCATCAGTCAAAAGGCCTGCCCACAGTACAGATTCTGTGTACCAAGCTAGGATCTGTATTGCCTGAGAACTCTGAGATCAGTGTGCTTGATGACAGAAGGCCTTCGCCTTGTCTTCATCATGCCCTGCAACTCGCTGCTCACCAGTCAGCAGGCCTGCCTACAGTACAGATTCTGTGTACCAAGCTGTAGTGCCTAGGATCTTTATTGCCTGAGAACTTTGAGACCAGTGTGGGGTGTGGAGCCAGTTGTGACTCATCAGACTTCCTGGCTTGAAAGCACAGATGTATGTGGTGTGCGACAGATGACAGATACAACCTGCCCAGTCCCAAGCCCAGTCTGTACATCTAGCAGACACAGAGTTGATAATGTGTGTGTGGTCAATCTGCCTGTACATGAAGATCAGCTCTGCCTGTTCTGATGCATCTGCTTGTGACCAAATACTGGATTGAAGTGGTGAGTGGTGCGCTTTGTGTTAGTCTATGGTGCAGAGCTGGGGCTGTTGAAATAGCTACCCT
>JAABUW010009948.1_pt1 | contig 10706 bp, 11 predicted proteins | sample 5560081 | NCBI WGS metagenome assembly JAABUW01 (sample SAMN10711882, study PRJNA513363) | rock metagenome | isolation source: Antarctica rocks | place: Antarctica: Victoria Land, Knobhead sud | reverse complement strand
ACCAATGCACTGCAGCACCTGTCAGGGCAAAATGGCTTCCCTGCTGTTCAGTGCTGCTCTGCAAAAAGGCCTCACAGCATGCTTGTGCCACTGCAATTACACCTATGGAGATTTGGTGTTCATACAGTTGTGATGTGATGCAACATGAGTGCACTGCAGCACCTGTCAGGGCAAAATAGCTTCCCTGCTGTTCAGTGCTGCTCTGCAACAAAGCCTCACAGCATGCTTGTGTCACTGCAATTCCACCTACGGACAATTGGTGTTCATACAAGTGTGCACTGATGCAACATGAATGCACTGCAGCACTGGTCAGGGCAAAATAGCTTTCCCACTGTTCAGTGCTGCTCTGGAAAACAGCCTCACAGCATGCTTGTGTCATTGCACTTACACCTATGGAGATTTGCTCACTGCACCACTGGTCAGGGCAAAATAGCATCCCTGCTGTTCAGTGCTGCTCTGCAAAGTAGCCTCACAGCATGTTTGTGCCACTGCATTTACACCTATGGACATTTGTTGTTCATACAGGTATGCAATGATGCAATCCGAATGCACTGCAGCACCTGTCAGGGCAAAATAGCTTCCCGCTGTTCAGTGCTGCTCTGCAAGAAGGCCTCACAGTATGCTTGTGCCACTGCAATCACAGCTATGGAGATTTGCTGTTCATATAGGTGTACAGTGATGCAACACCAGAGCACTGCAGCACTGGTTAGGGCAAAACAGCTTCCCTGCTGTTCAGTGCTGCTTTGGAAAAAAGCCTTACAGCATGCTTGTGTCACTGCAATCACACCTATGGAGATAAAATGAAATATGTACTCAGCAATTGTCCCCATGACCAAACAGTCAGGGCACAAGCGAGAATGCGATCACAGGCAATGCCTTTCATTTGTGAAATTTGCCCTTCAGTGATGACATGATGCATATGTCTATAGTGCTAATGGAAACTTACCGCATTTTGCTGAAGGCTATGAAGATGTTGCTGCGGAGACCTAAAGCTCTCATCATCTGTTTGCAGTCTGGTGCTTGCTACAGTTCCATCTGCAACACAGTAATCTGTTTAGGCTTCGTCAGCAGACTTGTGTTCATCCTGGTCAAGCTGGTGCTCAGTATTTTGCAACAGCCAAGGGAACATTTGCATACAACATGCAAAGCAATGCTGGGGCACATCACACCTGCAGACAGATGTTCAAGAGTCTCCTCCAGAGGGGCACACAATCTTGCCAGCATGCCCCACAGGGCTGTGTTGTCTCTCAGCTTATCTGGTCGCTTTGCTGTAATTATTCAGGCTTACAGTGCGCATCTTAGCAGCAGCCAACGGTGCTGATGCTCAGATGTCAGTTGAGTGAGCATCTTGCATGATGACTGCATCACGCAAGCATTTGGTTGCAGTGCTGGTGTCACCTGATCCGCGTCTCCTCTGAAGCTTGTCAAATGGCATTGCAAGTCTTGCGTATGCATGTTCTTGCTTCATACACGGTGCCTCTTCATCTGCATGCGCACAAAACGGCCTCTGTAGGAAGATCCTTGAGCAAAAGGCACCTGAACCTCAAGGCAGCTGTGCAAATAGTTGGAGCGCACCTGCTGCAGGTGCCCGACAATGAGATGGAGCTGGTGATGTTGGCTGGTCTTGATGTTCTGTACGCCACACAAAGGTTAGACGATTGTTGCATTTTCAGCATTTGATTGCAAGCCTTGGGGCAAACAGCAAGCATCATTCTCGCTGGCAAGGGTTGCACAGAAACAAGTCTAGCTGGTTGCATGCACAGTTGCATTGAGGCAAGACGACAAGATGCGCTGTTGTGCATGTCCCATGCATCTGAATGAAGACGATGACATTACCTCAAGTTTATTGATCTACTCCTCTTACAGCCTGCATGTGTCTGCTCCTGTAACACAAATGTATTGCTTACATGAGCCGAGCTCACGTATAATAGCAATAAGGACAAATAGTAGAGTCCCAACTCGTGTAGGTACACTGCAAAAATGACACCCACAGATCTAAACTGAACTGCGAAGCAATAAAACCTCAAGCATTGTCGTTTTGTGCAAACTGCCGTCGCCTTACGTCGTTTCAAACATATACGCTTACTTGCGAATTTCGCCGCCCACTTCTTGATCGAAGAGGTCTCTGCCCGCTTAGCAGTTTGGTCTCCCACATTGGCATATGAAATGATCAGAGATGCTCGCAAGCAAGGTGCACAGCCTAGCTTGTCGTCCGTTTACACATGCACAGGCTTGAGAGGAGAATGTCAGCCAAACTGCACATCTACATGTGACCCAGCACCCAATGGATTTTTGACAGTACTCAACATATGTCCAAGTCCAGCAGCTGTTGTCCTCAATGCTGCATGTCCGTCAGCATCCTTGGCCACCACAGCTGCCCCTAGTCATTGCAGTCTGGCCTTGCCTGCCCCTAAAACATTTGGACCGGCTGGGTGTCGGCAAGCGATGTGCTCATTATTGTTGGGGGAGCTGTGCTGCTGCTTGTGGGAATAAGTCTTGTTGCTGTACTGCAGTAGTTTGTGATGGCTGACATTGAGAGGGCCCTCATCTTTTCGTTACATTGCAGCCAGGAAGTTCAGGCCGTGTGGTCCTCTTTTATAGCAGGGATGGGACCTGGGCACATGCTTTCGGGTGCCTGACATGTTGCAGCAAGTCCTGTTTTGTATACAGAACGTCTGGAGACTTTTGTTAGCTTTTGCAGAGCTGTTCACAAGGGGTGCAGTTTGTGATCTAAACAAGTAGGTGCATCTCTCTTAAAGTCTTTACAACAAAGGGTAAATAAGGTATCATTGTACCTTGCTGAATGTGCAGACACTTGTCACATGCATGCGTTGATAAGAGTGTCGAGTATGCTGAATCCTGCAGGCAGTAGGTTGGAAGTGTACTCATACATGTTACACCGCTCTCTGTGCGCCAGCAGACATGTCACGAGAAGTCCTAGGATATCTGAGACAGAGGACAAGAGAACATAAATGCAGAAGACCCTGCCTTTGAGGGCTAACAACACCATTTGTTGTCCAAGCCCGTCTTGGTGGAAAAAACAAAAAGGACAAACATGCATGCAAAAGCTGTTAATCCTACAATACAACATATTGACATATATACACCAAAACAGGGTATTCTGTTGCAGGGTTTGCAGCCATAAACAGTGCCTGAGAATGCACATTGAGGACCGTGACAATAAAGGCGAGCAGCCTGCATACAATCAACTGCTTGACTCTCGAGTTTGGCACCCTTGCAAACTTGTTTGAGTGCGCTTCAATGCAGTTCAGCTTATGAACAGAATATGCTGCCGTGTTTCTGACTCCACCTCATTCACTCCGGGCCAACCAGCCCAACGGCCGATTTTATTCTGGTGCGGAGCTTGAGGGTGGAGCGTGAGCAGCTTCACATCCTGAGCGCGAGCGTCTGGATTACCTCTAGACTTTTGCTCAAGTTCGCGCTCTTAGATCCACGCACTGCACATGCAAAGTACCTGCAACATGCTGCCAGCTCTGAGATCCGCAGGGTCTTTATGCAGGAAAGGAAAAGTCTGCCTGCGCAGTTCTGCAGCTCTAGGGCTGTAGAAGAAGCTTACTGCTAGCCAAGTACCTGGCGGGTTTATGTTATGCTCCACAGTCGATGACGTCAGCTGATTTGACCATTGAGACCTGCATCAGGCAAGAATCTACAGCGCTAGTGGGCTGGGCTCGCCGACAACCTAGCTGCGACCGCCTCGAGGCTTGAGTTCTTGTTCATGGGACTGTGTAGCAGCTTGCGCTCGCTTTCCGTAACAGGCATTCGCTGATGGAATCCGCAGAAGTTGTGATGGAGCGCCAAGCAAGTCATCAACGCTGGACAGTCTGCTACGAGGAACGAACAAAATCCCACGAAATGAAAGCAGCTTTCAATGGCATGTTAGCAAGCAGTCTTGTTTGTCTGATGTTGTTGGGACAGCACAAAGCACCGGCTCTTCTGATCGCTTCAGCCTATAGTGCACTGTTGGGCGCAGTGGCTGAAGTGACGATGGCTCAAGTGTATTTGAAGTTACTTGGAGCTCCAGGGCTGAGTGATGGTGATTGCACAGTCAGTGGCTGGAGAGGGCAGACCTACACAGAGAGGGCATTCGCCATTACCCTTCTGTGCGCAGGCTGTATTGCTAGGGCGGCACCATATGTGACTGCAATCTTTACTGGTTTGGCAGTGGCGTGGCATTATACTGATGATGAAGTCCTTTTCCTTGCAAAATGTTTTGCTTTGATATGGCTGTTGGCATATGCTTTTACATTTTCTGCATTCTCCAAGCTTATAATGCATGATAGATAATGGAAGAGGTCAAGTCATAGGATCTTGGATGGTGTACTTGGCATGCTTCATTCGTTGTTGCACTCATGGCCTGGCAGTGGGACTCGTTTATGTGAATGTTATTTCCAAAAGTGACATTGAACTTTATGGTGATGATTATGTCTTCCCAATGGCCATCTGCAGCTTCTTGAAACAATTGACTTTGGGTATTGTCATGCAATGTCTCGGATGTCTGCCACGATTGAGGAACATGGGAATCTCCTGCACGCTCTCTTGCCATGAGTTGAGCATATTCAGATGCCAAAGCCAGTCTTACAAATCAGCATCAAAACGGTTTTGCAGTACATCTGTAACAAGTTTGTTGGTACGTTCACTTTGACCGCCAACTCATTTGCAAACATTAAGGTATAGCTAAGGCGCTCAGCCAATGAGTGGTAACACAAGCTTCTTAAAGCTGCGTCTGGTGCTATGATCAGCGCAATCAGTGTTGCTGACCGACCTGATGTTGTTTTTGCAGTTTACTCATAACGGGCAAGCTCAATTTCTTTGGCTGGTTGAGGTACCTTGGCTTGTTTGCCATAAGCAGCTTCTGCTTGATGCAGCTGGAGCCTTGGCTAACCTCTTGGTGACCTCTCCCTCAACTTGACAGGGTTGGACATCCTGCAATAGATTGAGAGTCAAGATACCACCTGGCAAATATCACAGACACACAAAACTCACTGTTGCAAATCTCTATGATGTATGCTAATTATACTATATTGCGCAAAGCACAGACTGTGGTGTCATTCTTCTGGCATCACGAGGCGCATGCCTCCTCCTTTGAAGGTTTGGTGGCGATAGGCTCAAGGTGATTGCAATATGCCCTGCCCTAAAACATGCAGGCACTGATGGCAACTGACCAGCACACAATAGTTCCCTTCTTGTAGTCTGGGACAAGCATAGCTTGAGAAGAACCCCTTAGCTGCTTTATGTGCTTTTGCAACAGCACAGGGTGGCAGCAGACATCATTCATGCGGCGGGATTTTCTGTGCAGAGCACTGGCATAATTGTGCAACTCACGTGGCAGGAATTAGTGTACATTGTATACACAGTGCTTTCATTGTTCTGACCTTTGATGTTATCTATAAGTCACCTTGCAAGTGCTTGTTGCTAAGGTCTCAGTGCCATAAGAGTGGATTCACATTCTGTTTCCTGGGGGTCAGAACAGTGCTGGAAGGTGTGCAAGCGAGAAATGCTTGCCTGGCAAGCATTTGGCAGATGACACGGTGCTTGATGTACTGGCACACTTGCTAGCTCGAGTGGCTGTTGAAGGAGACTATGTGCACAATATCAGTTGATGCTCGCAGTGTCAGCTCAACCTGTCAGCTCAGCTGTACAACTTCAGCTTAGCTGCAATACGTCAGGTCAGCTGCGATATGTCAACTCAGGTCAGCTGCAATACGTCAGCTCAGCTGCACCCTGTTAGCTCAGATAAAACTTGCCATTTCAGCTGCGATGTGTTGGCTGAGGTTTAGTCTGTCTCCTCATTTGTATTGAATTCAATTCGACAACTGAGCACCTCTGTTTCTCAAAGTAACCAGTTGCCCTTGATGGCGCAGCCCACGCCACGCAGGAAGGGCTTGACAAGGGTAGCTTGACAGATCTTTGTTCAAGCTAGCTGTCAAAATTGAATCTGGTCCAGGTCTGACCAGGGTCTAATCTGGGTCTGACCTGGGTCTGACACGGGTTTGGCTCACCGCAAACCAGGTCTGGACCTGGGTCTGGCCCATGGCTTGTGCTCTTGCAATTCTGCATCAACCTCAACAAGTACAGCACAACTATAATTCCCACAGTTGTTATACAACTTGTAGGGGATACTTCTAGGTACAGCTTGCTGTGCTCACAGGTGTCTAAGTTCCACCCTGCACATCTATTCAGCATGTACGATGGCTCAGCTGCGAGCCTGTGTCTGCAGACTGTTGGTCGATACAGACTGCAAAAATTATTCTGTGGGCTGCATGTCAAGTTTAAGTTGGGACCAATGTCAAGTCCAATGTGCTTGAGTCACGCTCTATTTCACCATGCAGACAGAATAGAACAGGTGCGATTGTGCTACTTGGTGGTGAGACAGTGCATGTGTTTGACACACTACTCATGCCTTTATATACGCAGGTTATGCAATGTGTAGATTCATAAAAAGCTGCACAATTCAGTAATATGATACTTGTAGACAGGTAGAAGCGGATTGATAAACACAGTCCGCACAGACAAGTCCCTGCGATGTGCGTCTAGTGCCATCTGTGACCACATCAAGCTATCCCTCACTCTGTCAGTTTCAATAACCGCTCATAGTGAACATTTAGAATGTTTCAGCTTTGAGCTCATATCTGCAGACCGCTGCTGAACATGGTCTGCAAGAAAGATCCTTTGAACTGCGCATCAGCTTCAAGCTGTGAGCACATGAGCTCTTGTGTACGAAAGGTTGCTTGGTACCGTCCGCAGATTTTTTTTGGGCTGTAGATCAAGTTCCCTCATCAAGAGTTTATGCTCATAGCTTCTGCGCACTGTTGCTTGGCATAGTCCGCACAAGTGAGCGTCTGGGCTGTACATCATGTCAAAGTGACATTGTATTATTGTTCAGCCATAGTCAGCACTGCATCATTCATTGGAAACGTCAATCGTCAGTATGGTTCACAGCTCATCTACGCAGACCAACGTCCGCAGAAATGATCCCTGGGCAGAAATGATCCCTCGGGCTGTACACCATGTTGAAGCTGTGAGCACGTGTCAAACTGACAGGGGTCTTACTGTTTCTGTTTAGTCATAGTTAGCACTACAGCGTTTGTTGGAGAAATCAGCGTTGAGTATGCTTCAGCTGTGAGCTCATCTGTGCAGACTGTTGCTTGACACAATTTGCAAATGACTGCCTGGGCTGGATGCTATCAACTTGATAGTATCAAGACTGTCAGCTCATTGATGTTATTTTATGACCATGTTGTCTCCGTCTGCCATCATACGAAGCAATGATTGTCGGCACATTTGAGCGCTGCACCTTGTTCCAGTCCGCATCGGTGTCATAGGGCTTGCGTGTTTGGTCAAATGGGATCTGCAGCATGTTTCACCATCAACTGATGGTGTTTTCTGAGCATACTCACTTATGCTTGCACTGGTGCTATGCACATCTGAGCGCTGTCCTGGATTCCAGGGCGCATCAGTCACAATGTCTGTAGCATCACATGAAGCAATGATTGAGGATCTGCAGGATATTTGTCATCAACTGATTGTCCCAGTCAGCATACGCAGCACGTGTCACTACACCAAGCAGTATCAGTAACAAGGCCTATCTGCATATGGTGAGCTGGACTGAGCAGCATATTTCATCATCAGCTGAGCCCAAACAGGCTCACAGCAGGCAGTGTGTCACTGCAGTTTCACCTGTGGAGATTTGCTTTTCATACAGGTGTGCAGTGACCCAGCACCAATGCACTGCAGCTCTGTTCAAGGCAAATTGCATTCCTTACTGTTCAGTGCTGCTCTGCAAAACAGGCTCACACAGGCAGTGTGTCACTGCAGTTACACCTGTGGAGATTTGCTCTTCATACAGGTGTGCAGTGACCCAGCACCAATGCTCTGCAACAAGCTTCAGGGCAAAATGCAGTCCCCATTGTTCAGTGCTGCTCTGCAAAGCAGGCTCACAGCAAGCACTGTGTCAATGCAGTCACACCTGTGGAGATTTGCTCTTCATACAGGTGTGCAGTGACCCAGCACCAATGCACTGCAGCTCTTTTCAGGGCAAAATGCAATCACCACTGTTTGGTGCTGCTCTGCAAAACAGGCTCACAGCATGCTTGTGCCATGAGAGTTGTCCAGTTTTCGCTTTGTTGGTGTTCCTCAGCACTGCATCTGGGACTTCTGCCCAGGATCCGTTACTAATGTCTGCAACCATATTCTGGGCAGTGTCGCGCCATGCTCGGAAGTATATGGTGTCTTGATTGGGCTGCCCCAAGTTTTTTGACCATCATCTATGCCATCCTGCGGAAAATCTATGAAACTCATAGCAAAGAAGGTATATAGTTTGACAAAGCACATTTCACATCCACAAATCAATCAATACAGTCAGCATTAATCTGCGACGCTGGACTCAGCACGTACACTACTTGCCTAGCACACTGTGCGATGCATGTCAAGGATTATCATGAAGTTGGCAACTGGAAACACCATTCCTACATAGTGAAGGAACTCTGCGCACACCAGGTCATCCATGTATTGTCAAGTGTGCATCTTGCAGATGGTTGGAGTTTGATATTCCAGTGTGCCTCTGCAGGAATATATCCAGTGATTGACCCAGTTGTGGAAGCAGCCATAGAGGTGGTGGAAACAAAGCGCAGCCAAAATGGCACCACCCTGACTCTGAAGAAGCTGGCAAAGTTTCTGTCCAATGAAAAGGAGGCAATCTGCAACTCATAGTTTGAGTGGATGCCCTTTGGGTGGCCACTGCCTGCCAACATGCTGAAGGGCAATCCAAAGCGCAAACGCACAAACCCTGATGACTGATTCTACACACTGAAAGCACACCAAACTTGTCAGTGTGTGCCAGATGCTGTGTGAGAGCTGTGCCTTGCTGATGATGCTGCAGTGCTGGTTGTGCCAATCAACTTGCACTGCAGTGGGCCTGGATGTTGTTGAACAGCAGCATGATGCTGTGGCGAACCAATGTTTGTATGTCTCAGCAATGCTATACAATGCTGATGATGCTGCAGTGCTGCTTGTGTCCATCTGGTGCATGCGATGACCTGCATGCCATGCTTTGGTGACACTCTGGTGACTGCAACTTTCCTATGCTTGTTTTCTGTCTGTGATTGTTTGCTGTCTTGGTACGTTGTGTTCAGCGGCTGTGTTTGATCAATGGCTGTTGTCAAAACGTCTCAGCACGCAAGGTTAGCGTGTGGTCTGTGACCCTTTCCAACTTTGCTGTGATGTCTTTATTTTGGAGTGGAAATATTTTGGAATAGGAATAGATCAGATGTCTTGTTTCTGAGGAGGCGCTACTGACACAGCAAAGAGAAAGCCAAAAGTTGCATGAGTAGTTGCGGGCGCTCTCGTGTGTCTTGTGGCATTTGCTGTATGGCAGCAGGCCGCGGGTTTGTATCCCTGCAGCTTGCGCCATGATCACCCACACGCACCGTGCGCTTCTCGGCTTTCAGCGCACAGGATATGCACCTTTTGCCCACTGCAGCCCAGACAGTTGTCGCTGCCCCTTGCTCTGGGCTTTTCATAGCTAAAAGCATGGCAGGGATCACCATGCTTTCCAGGGTCCGTGAGTCCAGGTGACGAGGGAGATTAGTCATGACACCACCAGGGTGCACGCTGGTGGCATGAAGACCATGTGATCCAAAACGCCGGTCAACTTCGTTGACAAAGTAGATCTACAAAGAGAAGCAAACACACTCGAGTGAAAAACAAGAGGATGGCAGTTAAGGACAATTGCTGAGGGATCAATGAGAGCGATCAATTAGCAGTTGACATCAGCTACCAACAGCCAACAAAAAGATGCCATCAATCAGGAAAACAGAAGACGCACACTTTCAGGCAAATCAGTGTAAGAAAGCTCAAAATATCTATATCCAGCAGCCAACAGGAACAACAAGCAGCAGAGGCCCTGATGGCAAACATTCCAAAAGCAGGCAGCTGTAAAGCATACTGTACAAAATTGGGCATCATACTACAAAAAGTTGCAGCATAGCAGATGACTCAATGTGCGACTAGTCAAGCCTTGCAGGCCTAATGACAAACCACATGCAAGGCTGATGCTAGTGATTGCAGAGCAAGCAAAAACTCGCATTGGCTGTTTTGGACTGGCCATATGACACCCAGGGATCGTATCCAGCTTTCTTGAGATCCAGGTCATCCAAGCGCACCTCAGAAAACCGGTGGGTTGAGGAAGAAAGGGAGACCACTCGTGAGTTGAACTCTGGGCTGGAGGATGCAATGAGAGCTGGTTTGAGCAGCTGAAACAGCAGGAAGTGTCCAGTATGATCGACACCAAACTGAGTCTCAAAGCCATCCTCTGTAGTGCCCTCAATCCTGCAAAGCAACCACTACTGCTTTGGCTATGGTACAACAGGCCATTCAGTTCAAACATCCAGCAGTCATTCAGGGCAACGATCAGACATGTCAGAGGATGGAAGGAGGTGACAGAAGTTTCTGCCACAACGCAAGGTGAACCTGCGACAAGATACTCAGAGTCATTGTAATGATGGCATCACATGGTGTACTGGATGCCAACCATAATTGTAACAGCTGCAGGAAACAAAGCCACCATAGGATACCTTACAGCTGATGTGGCAAGGTCACTTGCGTCTTGACACTCTACATTACACTCATGTACCAGTTGCGCCAAGGCACCGACTAGACACTGCATCTGCTGCGTAGGGAGATATGCA
>JAABUW010009947.1_pt1 | contig 10707 bp, 10 predicted proteins | sample 5560081 | NCBI WGS metagenome assembly JAABUW01 (sample SAMN10711882, study PRJNA513363) | rock metagenome | isolation source: Antarctica rocks | place: Antarctica: Victoria Land, Knobhead sud | reverse complement strand
AGTAATAAACTATAATATCTAATATCTATTAGTAAACTAATATTAGCGCTAATAAAGCGTATATAAATAATTTATAATAATAGCTATTATATTAAGAAGATAACTATATATAAGGATATTTACTTTCTTCTATTTTCTAGGTATATTAATATATATATTATATATTATAATTATTAAGCTTAATTAAGCTTAGTCTTATCTTAATACTCTAGTATATTTAACTTTCTATATAAATAGATAGCTTCTTAATTAATTATCTTACATAAATCCTATATATAAACTAACTATTAATTTAGGTTTTAATTCTACCTTTTAAAATTAAATTACTAAGCCTTTTAGCGTATTACTATTAATAGTATACTAGTATACTATTAATAGTTTATTTCATAATACTTAGTTCTAACTTTTAGAATTAAATCGCTAAGAATTAGTAGCTTAGTACTAAATTCAATTCCTTATAATTAGTCTACCTATATATATATATATATTAAAAGCCTAATTCTTATACTATCCTTAATACTTTACTTCTCTTTATAGAATTAAACTAGGTTAACTAAGAGTTATACCTCTAAGAGGTATAAAGATTAAGAGAACCCTAATATAAAGGAACTAAAAAAGATAGCTACTAGGTATAATAAGTAAATAGTATAAAGTCTAAAGGTTATAAAGGTTATATATAAAAAACGTTATATAGCTAGTAATAATAAATAGCTAATTACCCCTAGGAGCTTTAGTAATATAAGAGCCCCTAGTTAAGTATAAATAGGTTATAATAGATAATATTAGGATAACCTTTTAGGGAGGTATTAATTATTATAATTATACCCCTTTACCTATAATTATACCTCCTATCCCCTACGATTATACCTCCTAAGTGTAAGTTAGAATAGCTATCTAAGTAGTCCTAGATAGTGTACTAATAGCTCTAGTAGCCTAAGGTACTATGCTATAGGCTTAAGGAGTCCTAGCTAGGGCCCTAAAGAGCTACTATGTACGTAAGTAGCTTGGGTACGTAGGGGTAGGTTAGCCGTTAGGATATTAGAAGCCCTGGGCTTACCCTAGGGGGCTAGGCCTAGTGAGGGGCTACCCGATGATCCCAAAGCCATGCCCGGTTGGGAGGGGGGTGTAAGCGTAGGTGATAGGGGGTGCAATTGTAGGCAAAGGGGTTGTAATCACAATACCTCCCATCTTTTAGGTCGGTCGGCGAAGCTAGGTAAGGGCATCGGATTGCAAACGGGCAGTAGAAAGGTGGCTAGCATATTCTACCCAGGGACCAGGGGCTCGACCCTTGGAGTTGCTGGCTTCCTATATACTCCGTACATACACATTGAGTAGCAGCGATAGCGACCAAGAGTATGAAAGCTGAAAATAAGTGACAGCATCCACAGTTTGAAAAGCATGCTCAGACATCAACCAATCTCGAGATGCGGTGGGTTCTAGAATAAGGCTTGCCGCAATGCTCGGTTGGTGGACTGCATGGGCGATTTCTGGGGGAGAGAGTGAGCGTGTCTCGGAGGTAGACGCAGGCGTAAACCCTGGTACCCGCACGATTACGAGGCCTAAAAGCTGCCCACCATAGCCTACCGGACCCGGGGAAAGGGATATTTAAGCGGGAGTGATTGGTCACTAGCCGCTCAACAGGGCGCTGCAGCAATACTGGATTTGGCTATAGGGCGCTTAGGCTGTTCCCCGCTATAGGTTTAAGGAGGTCGAGAGCCCCCAACATTTCGACCCTTCCTTATAAACACCCTACGTTGTCGGTAGTATACTATCAGTGCTGACCGAACACATTATGGCGCGCTCCAGGAAGACGGAAGACAAGCCAAAGGACTCTGGCAGCCTCCAAATCAGTGTTGAGGACTTTGTTCGCACGAGGAACTCGGTAAGCAATACTTCATTTCCTTTCAGCGGGTTCATCGCGACGTGACTGGTTTATCTGTTGTGTACTGTCGCAACATCACCATGACCACCACCCCAACACCACCCCAACATCGCTCCACATCAATTCACTTCCACCCATCGTCAACGTCCCGATGTCCCCATTCCTATACTATATGACTCGCGACCAACGCGAAGAAGCCCTCGAAGCTGTTCATCTTCTCACGCGTCCTTGCGAGAATGTCTTCGAAATTGCCTTCAAGCTTGTTCGCAACATCATGTACGGCGCCGTCAATCCAGAACAAAGTCGACTGATCGTCACGCCTCAGGTTGTCACTGGTCTAGCCACGCTCCAGTCAGCTGTCTCGGATCTTTCACGCGCCTACATTGCCCACACGGACACCGTCATCGGAAGGGGAAACGCATCTTCACTCGAGCAATTGAACATCTCGAACCCTCTGAGCGGCGAGAACGTACTATTCGGTCAGCGTGGGCCTACTCCTGCACCCACCGTCGAGGTCCCTGCAGAGAACAAGAAGAGAAAAAGGGCTCCTCATGACAAGAATGCGCCCAAGCGCGCACTTACTCCGTTCTTTTTGTATCTGCAGACTGCACGCCAGACCATCGCGACCGAGATGGGGTCTGGCAAGACGGCCAAAGAGGTCCAAGATGAGGGTGGAAAGAGATGGCGGGAGATGACGGATGAGGACAAGAAAGTAAGTACTTCGGGTTGATTATCGTCAAAACTGCTGCTCGTACTCACTGCTTTTACCAGGAGTGGCAAGAAAGATATCTAATCAATTTTGCACGCTACAAAGCACAGATGAACTCCTACAAAGCGGGCCAAGGAATCCCGCAAATTAGTGATGTTGAAGCAAGGAGGATTTATGACGATACTAAGAAAGCTGGCAAATTACCCACTCCACCTGAACTCGAGCCTGGTCATGCCGACGAGGAAGAACATTCCGAGGAGGATTCCGAGGAAGATTCCGAAGAGTCTCCGGAGCCGGTCAAAGCACCTCCTCCCAAGCGCAGCAAGACTGTCAAAGACGCCACAGAGAAGAAGATTGCAGCCAAACAGACCCCAGTGAAGGAAGTCGAGCCTGTGGTAGCCGAACAGTCCTCCAAATCGCCCGAGAGGAAGAAGAAAGGGTCCAGGAAGAAGGATGCTAAGGCAGCCGAGGAGCCCGTGGAGTCCGAGGAGGTTGTTGCGAGTTCACCCCCTAAATCAGCAAGCCCAGAGAAGCCGAAGAAGGCGAAGGGAAAGAAACGTAAGAGCGAAGCTGCGTGAGCATGGCTTCCCAGGGATATCTATGCAATGTAGCGCGAACGAATTTGTACACATGGCTGGAGCGAGGAGCTGGCTGCTCTTCTGTGGCCACAAAGAAGAGGGATTGTATGCTATGATTGGTTTGCTCTCGGTAATTGCCTGGTGACCACTGCATTCTTTAGTTGATCAATGAAAATGCCCTGAAAACAAGCTGCTTTGCATTATTGTCCCCTCGGTCGTAAATAGAGTTCCGTTCCCTTTGGTTCTAACATTTAGCGTGTGCGACACTTTAAGAAACCTCCTTGGTATTTCCCAAACCCCTCTAGGAGTCGATAGTTAGGGTAAATACTGTAAGTATATCCTAAAGATATATATTAATTATAATACTATGTATTCAGGTAATTGAATATTAGCGCTACAGGGATTAATTTGGTAAAGACACACCCTCGACACCCAAATAATCCCTGTTGCGCTAACAGTCAACTTGCTGGGTACCACAGTACTACGTAGAGACTTAATTCAAGAAGTTAGCCCACGCTTGTCGTCCGGCCCCACCAAAGCGTGAGACGCGCAATATCCCCCCCCCTCTTTTACCATGATCCCCACCTTCGGATTGATACATGCAGACAGATCTCAAATCCCAAGGATTTCATCGCACTTTGAGAATAGCCGACGATGCATCTTGTTCCCAAAGAAGTATAGCACTCCCGCAAGGCTTATGACGGCACTCGACGCTGATAGCTTTACAGCTTGATAAGCTTGTCACGTCTCAATTGGGCCTTGTTGCGCAGCGTCGCCTTGCACGAGGAATCAAGTTAAACCATGCAGAGGCTACCGTACGACTTATCTTGCCTATCCATCTTCGAAGATGGCTAATCGCCTGCCAATCTAGGCTTTGATTGCAAACAACCTGCAAGAGGTGCATTGCCCGCGAACGCCTGCCGGTAGCATTAGTGATAACGGTTGCATGTAGCTCATCCGTGATGGCAACCACTCTGTGGCAGACCTCATGTCAATTGGCAAAACCATGCTTGGTAGACGACATGTCTTACCCTCCGTTGTCTCTTCCCTTGCCGAGCTCATGGTGGAGGGCACCTTTCCAAGCGGCACTTACTTAGTGACTGTTCATCATCCGGTCAGCTCAGATGATGGTGATCTAGAAAAAGCATTATACGGCAGCTTCCTGCCAATACCAGACAAAGACCTCTTCCCGATCCCAGACCCCAAGAAATATGACAGTCAAAGGATGCCTGGGGCGGTTATACCGGTCAAAGAAGGTAGGATTACCGTCAGAGGAGGTAGGAGAAGGATCAAACTGAAGGTTGTAAGCAAGGGGGACCGGCCCATACAGGTACAACATCCACCATTTGGCATACCATTCATGTTTAACTTGCTGACAATTATCGTAGGTCGGCTCACACTATCACTTGATCGAAGTGAATCCCCAGCTAGATTTCGATCGCCTCAAAGCCTATGGCTATTTCCTCGACATAGCAGCTGGTACTTCCGTACGGTTTGAGCCCGGAGATACCAAGACAGTCAACTGCGTGGAGATTGGAGGCAAGCGGATCATACATGGCGGCAATGGGATTGCATCAGGTCCGGTCGACTTCTCTAGGGCAGATGAGATTTTGGAAAGGTTACAGGAAGGCGATTTCGCAAATACACCCGAGCCAGCTGGAGATTGCGCTCACATCGATTCATTCACAATGACACGCGAGGGCTATGTCGGCATGTTTGGGCCTACCGTGGGCGATACCGTACGTTTAGGTGCCACAGATTTGTGGATAAAGGTTGAGATGGATCATACTGCGTATGGAGACGAGTGCACCTTTGGTGGAGGCAAGACGTTGAGAGAAGGTATGGGCCAGGCAAGTGGGCGTTCAGATGCCGAATCGTTGGATACGGTCATCTCAAATGCTCTCATTGTAGACTGGAGTGGGATTGTCAAGGCGGATATTGGTATTAAGAATGGAATCATCGTTGGGATTGGCAAAGCTGGTAATCCAGACGTAATGGACGGTGTCAATCCTGCAATGGTCTTCGGCTCATGTACAGATGTCATCGCGGGTGAGGGTATGATAGTCACAGCTGGTGGCATGGACTCGCATATTCACTTCATATGTCCCCAACAAGCACACGAAGCTGTTGCAGCGGGCATCACAACCATGCTTGGAGGAGGCACAGGTCCAAGCACAGGCACGAATGCAACAACCTGTACACCTGGAAAGGCGCACTTGAGGCAAATGCTTCAGGCCTGTGACGAACTCCCAATCAACTTTGGCGTCACGGGCAAGGGAAACGATAGCAGTCCTCGGGCTTTGCAAGAACAGTGCGTTGCAGGTGCTGCAGGCCTGAAGTTGCATGAAGATTGGGGCACGACTCCTGCCGTTATCGATACGTGTCTCAGCGTTTGTGATGAGTATGACGTCCAGTGTCTCATCCATACAGACACGCTTAACGAGTCAGGCTTTGTGGAGCAGACCGTCAAGGCCTTCAAAGATCGGACAATACATACATATCACACTGAAGGCGCTGGAGGAGGTCACGCTCCTGATATTATCTCTGTGGTTGAGCACGGCAATGTTCTCCCGAGCAGCACTAACCCTACCCGACCTTATACTCGTAACACCCTCGATGAGCATCTCGACATGCTGATGGTATGTCATCATTTGTCCAAGAATATTGCAGAAGACGTTGCCTTTGCCGAATCGCGCATCCGAGCCGAGACAATCGCTGCTGAAGATGTCCTGCACGATCTCGGCGCCATCAGCATGATGTCCTCCGACTCACAAGCCATGGGACGCTGCGGAGAGGTAATCCTCCGCACCTGGAATACAGCACATAAGAACAAAGTGCAGAGGGGCACAGTCAAGGAGGACGAAGGTACAGGAGCAGACAATTTCAGAGTCAAGAGATACATCAGCAAATACACCATCAATCCAGCCATCACGCAAGGCATGAGCCATGTGATTGGTAGTGTCGAAGTAGGCAAATTGGCCGACCTTGTCCTCTGGAAGCCCGCCAACTTTGGCACCAAGCCCACGATGGTCATCAAGAGTGGGATGATATCGCAAATGCAAATGGTAAGTTGTTGCGTTCTCGTAAGTCCCATACTGTACTAAATTGCTTCCAGGGTGACCCGAATGCCTCGATACCTACCGTAGCGCCTGTGATCATGCGCCCCATGTTCGCAGTAAGTGGCATCCGTTGACTCGCAGCTCCCAAGGGGTTCCCTGTCCCGGTTGGGAAGTGTGCTGATTGCTCGCCAGACCTTGGTCCCTAATACATCTATCACATTTGTCTCTAAAGCCTCTGTCGAGACTGGCATGATTGCGTCGTATAACCTACGTAAGCGCGTTGAAATCATTAAGGATTGTAGGAAAATCAGGAAGAAGGACATGAAGTACAATGATTCGATGCCGAAGATGAAAGTTGATCCGGAAACTTATGTGAGTACCCTATGCCCACCCGCTCGTTGTGAAACCCACTTATGCAGGATTGCAGATCGTGGAAGCGGATGGTGTCGTTTGTAAAGCGGAGCCAGCCACAGAATTGCCCTTGACGCAAGAGTACTATGTCTATTGAACGGAAGAAGAGTACAACTAGCAAAGTTCTGAATTCGTCAACAATCTTTCGTTAACAAATAAAACCGGTTTTCGAGCTTGGTACGCATCTCACGTGTATGCTGAACAATTCTTGCCATGGACGCATTTGCTGTCCATCACCTTCTCTGTATGGGAGTTCGTCCAGTCAACAACATCAGATAGTCTTTCTAGAAGCATGCTGAGATCTTGACGCTGTCCATGGCTTATGCTCCTGTTACAGCTCAAGCTCTTCCTCGCCATGACCGTCAAACGAGGAGACTAGACCATGGTCCGTTTCCCAAATGCCACTCGAATCCTTCGCGGCTTTGTAGGCTTCCTTCCTACGTTGGACTCTGTCCGCCCCTGTTGTCCCTTGGGGATGGTGCGGCGACTGGGACTCAAATGCCTCATCCGAGATCGAGAGTTGTGTCTCTGGTCCTGATTGGCTGGCTGGGGTAGTGTGGGATATGCTGTTTGGCTCAAGCATCTCACCTAAAAGAAAGCCTCCAGCGTCATCATCAGAGCTAGAGGGACTCGCATCCGATAGCTCGATTGGTTCCGTCTGCGTCCCACACGGTAGAATTGCTTCATTTCTTCTAGCAAGTCGATTCTTCCCTGTAAGAAGGGTTACATCCTCCACCTCAAGCGGAGCCGACAGATCTGTCTTGCCTTGCTTCCGTCTCAGGTGTTCTTGGAAAGACTTTTTGATCTTATGCAGCCGCTCTCGACTTATGTTGACGCTCCCATGATGTTTGCTAGATAGATGTGAGCTAAGCCGTCGACGCTTTGCCTGCATGTTTGGCTCGCTCGGAATTCGAAGATATGGAGTGGGATCTGACGAAGATCGCTCCAAGTCTCCGAGGACAGTGTCCTCATCTTGCGACAACTGAGACTCAACACTCCCATCTCTCGAGGACTTTAAGCTTTGCGATTCGTCGCCTTTACCACCGTCCCTTTCCGATCTGCAGTTTGCTTGTCGACTTGTGAGCATTTCCATTTTGCGATCATGAGCGAATGACGTTCCTGAGCAGAAGCGACCGAAGAGATGCTCGACGCTGTCTTCTGGTCCCCAGTTCTCTTCGTCAACGGTGCATGGATAGACATCTGTGGGTTGAAACGCCTTCACCAGATCACAAAGCTCTTCATATGATGAGTGCCGCGAGTACGGAAATTCCTACACTCTCAGTCAGCGCCTTTCTTTTCAGGCGTACCGGAGGCATACTATGGTCCGCGGAAGCTCTCTTTCCATAGGTGGCAGGTCTCCCTGTTGTCTCGAGTTTTGGACCTTCAAGAACTTCTGCTCAGCGGTATTGCTGCCATCCTGGTCTGCCAACTTCGAAATATGCTGCGCAAGTTCGGTTAAGGGTATTTGACCTTCGTCCGGACGAATTGCGTTTAGTGATACCGACCGCTTCTGGGAACGCCTGGCCTGCTCAATGTAGTCTAACGTCTTCTCTCGCAGTTCACGGTTGACGACCATCTCCGAGCACACTTTTAAGAGCTTCAATACGTTGTCCTCGTCAACCAATTCAAGCTTAAGAGCCTGTACCTCCAAATCCCCACCACCCCCACCTGCACCTACTTCAGGTACGACCGTCCCTGAAGCAGAACGGGAGATTATTGGCTTAATGAAAACCACATCATTTCCGTCTAGGGCGGCACATCTCGTTTCTCGTTCGCAACTGTGGAGTCGCACATTCTGGTCGTTCGTTAGGCATCCAGCTTGATCCCTGTTCCCACATCTAAAACCAAACTATACCAAATTTAGAAGTCAGCATTATCATTAACAAAAGATGTGCAACCGTTAGTGACGCTTGTTCGGCCATGGTTGACAGGCAAATGGACGTCAAAAACGGTTGCTCCTTTGATAATGGTACCATCAAAAACATACCTAGCGCACATTCCAGAGTCAGCTTTCTAAGCAAAAGTTCGTCTCGGATAAAGAAGAAGTTCTGCTCTTGGGACACGCCTTGCAACGAAAGACAAAAGCGGAATACAGAGAAGATGGGATTGAAAGGTACGAACCAGTGCAGGACCTTCATGATTAGGATTTTTGCCAGCAGATAGATGAGCAAGAGATCCGTACAAACGACATTTGTAATCGTCCACATGTATCTAAGTCGCGTTCAGTTTTTGAATTTCTCATTGTCAGCATGATGCATCCAACCTGGGATCGCAGAGCGCTGGACAAAGCTATCCAAACATCCTCGTATCCGGGCGTCCACGCATGGAGATGGAAGACAGTTTCCTTCGGGTACATCATGACTTTGTCGAGCAGCTCCTTGAGCCCTTCTGCCTTAGTGGGAAATTTTCGGTGAAGGGCCTCTTCGCTCGCAAAAGTAGTGTCTAAATACATCATGTCCAAGTGCTTGTGGCCATGAGTGTAGGGAAGTACTATAGGGCTACGGATTAACGAATTTACCCACCAAGGTTCCGCTGCAGTAGTCGTCAGCAACACTCTCCCATCAAATCAAGTCAAACTGACATCGTATGTCACCGGTGTAGAGTATTGCTTTGGTGTCATCTTCAATGAGGAACATGACTGCTCCAGCACAATGATTTGCCTGCTATTATCAATGGAATTCGCTCAGGAGACGGCCTGGAACCTACGTCTAATAACGTAACTCGTAGAGAAACCCCTGGCTTTAGCTCGATTTCCGTCGGAGCGTTTAGGGGTATAGTCTTCTGAAACAATCGATTAGACAGCCCATCTGAATTTTCGACACTACTGACCAACAACTTTTTGAGAGACTTGTAGTCTTGTTTTCTGCAGTCTAGATAACCGTTCGCAAGATTCATACGGTGAGGCCGTTTCTCAAGGTTCAATAGAAGCTACCTTGAGAGTCAGAGGGTAATACAGCAGCCTGGGAAGCCGCACCCTGTACCTCTCGAGTAGCCGGCGAGCAGTAAACAAATGGACTCGTGAGAGAGTCCAGACCTTGAATGTGGTCGCTGTGGATATGGCTTAGAAAACATGCAAGGGGGGGGGTTCGGCCGGCAATCTCCCGAAAGTAGTCAACTAAGCCGTGTCCATTAGCAGTGAACGTGCTCGTGACTGAGACTAACATACTCCTGATGTCTGGAAATTCTACAACTAAGTCAGCATGGAATATGCGGTAGCGGACTTCAGCACCTGCCTTCGAGACAACCCTTGAAAGTGGACATATCTTCTGTCCGACTTGAAGCCCACGAACAAGAGCGGCGGTCTAGTTCGATTTAGCGAGTGGAACCAATCGAAATCCCAGAGCATTTCTTGGAGATCTTTCATTCTGGAGATGTTGGATAGATCCGATGTTGAGGTCTAGGAAAGAAGATAAAGGAAATGTCGGTGATGGACATTATGGCGATTTCACGTTACTAATCAAGACAACGAGAAGTTGTTACCGTTTTAACACAGCACAGCACCATGATATATGTGATGGCAGACAGATTCCAACGTGTCGTAACTCAACCTCTCAAGATCGAGTGTAAACGGCGATGATCAGCTGGATCTTGGCAACGTGTATCATGCAAAAACATCCATACGGCGGTCTTAGCATTGCGGGAGAAAATCAGAAAACCTCTACATAATTAATACTATAAATACTAGTATATCTTTAAAGCGTATAATTAATATCTATATATTCTATATTTAATATCCTTAAAGTTATATATAATTATATTATCCTTCTACTTTATTACTTATTACCTTTATACCTACTTATTACTATCCTACCTACTTATCGCTATTAACCTACCTACCTCCCTACGGTTTTATATACCTTACTAGAATAATTCTTATTTATAAGAGGAGGTCGCGGGATATCTATTATATAAATATAATATAAATATATATTATTAGCTACTTTAATTAAGAGGAGGACTTTAAAGTAATAGAAGTATAATTAAGGTAAGTATAAATTAATATAATACCTAAAATATATTATCTAATTAAATAGTTATTATTTTAAGTTATTAATATATTATATTTAA
>JAABUW010009944.1_pt1 | contig 10710 bp, 9 predicted proteins | sample 5560081 | NCBI WGS metagenome assembly JAABUW01 (sample SAMN10711882, study PRJNA513363) | rock metagenome | isolation source: Antarctica rocks | place: Antarctica: Victoria Land, Knobhead sud | reverse complement strand
GCGTGAAGCATACCGCTCGCAATCAACTTCCCACTTGTACAACCTCCATCATGATGAGACGACGCTGGCGCTTGGAATTCAAACGTACTTGGATCAGCTAATTGGTGTATGTAACGAGATGCGCACGTTTGTGTCACGAGGATTTGGTGAGGGTGATCGAGGTGGGGATAATGAGAGAAGGGTTAAGGTCGAAAAGTAAGTACAACGGAAGTAACCCTTCAAACCGAAACGCAGTTATAGCAGAAGCGCAAATAGAGGCTACCTTCCAAAACCTCGTCCTCAACCAGCTCTCTAACTCTCACCGAATCCCCCATCGCTACAATCGCCATGCGAACCCCACCTTCTCCTTTCCTTCCCAACCCTATCCTCCCCCACCTCTCCCGCAACCCCCTCCACCCCCATCCTAAACACCACCACTCAACAGCACTAACACCTCCCACAGCTTCCGCCTCATAATCCGCAAACGAAACTACCACCTCACCGAACTCAACGAACTAATAACCCCAATGCAACCCTACAACGACCCCTCAACACACCACGGCTATGGCGAGAACAGCGGCAAAATGATCAGAAAACAACCACGAACCGGGGCGGAAATTAGGGATATGGATCGTACGTCCCCCGTTCAATCCCTGTTTCTGACCGGCTATGTTTGACTCTTAACACCACATAGACAAAACTCTAAACAACCTCCTCGACGCCTTTGCGCTTCCGCATGATCCGAACATGTTCTTGCATGATAAGAAACTTTTGTGGTTACGATTTGTGGGTGCGGGGAGGGGGTTGAGGTTTCGAGTGTTGGGATGAGCTGGGGTTGGAGGGGGTGAATGGGAAGGGGTTGGAGGGCAAGAGAAGGACGACGAGGGAAAAGTAGGGAGGGGAAGCACGGGTGCAGACAAGGCTTTTGAGAAGGAAAAGGGGAGGTGAGATATAGAACATGAGGGTACAGTTGAGGGGAGGGGTGGGGTTGTAAAGATCTGATAGAGAATCTACCTTATTCAGTCAGTTTCCAACAGAGCATAAGAGCATGGGACTTCCATAAGAATGGATCTAGCCAGTTGACAAATATTCTGCGTTGTCAAATTCCAAACTACATCATCAAATAGCCACACACAATGTAGCGAAGAAGTTAAACCCTAACTCTACCCTTACACCTTCTCCCACCTGTTCCCACCCTAAATCTACTCCCCTCTACTCCCCTTCCCCCTCGCCAACTCCTACCACGCCGCCCCCGCATCAAAATCAAACCTCCCCAACTCCTTCCCGGCATCCTCCACATCCTTCTTCGCCTTCATCCGCATATAAAAAATCGGACAATCCTTACTGCTACAGATAACCTCGCAATGCAAACTGCCCTGGCAGCGTTGACACTGCGTCCACAGCCGCCCAAACCTGACTTCCAGCTCGCTGACTTTTGTCAATGTTTTCGTGTATAGCTCGCCAACGCGCGGCCGGCAGTTTTCGCACACGGCGCCGGATTTCTCCGTGGCGGTGACGAGGGGTTTTTTGCAGCCCATGCAGGTTTGGGTCTTCTTGGTGAATTTCATTAGGCCGCCGAGGGTGGGCGCGGCGACGGAGATGGAGCGGGTATGTTCGCCTGTGAGGAGCTGGCCGGCTTTTTTCTCGCCGAGGATGGGGTCGAAGATGCGGCCCAGGGGCTTTGCGAGCTGGTTGTCAAGGTAATATTTTGTGTCGATGGGTATGTTGTTTTCGAGCACAAAGATGGGATCTTCGCTGCGCTCGTAGTTCTTTGCGCCGCCGGCGCCTTTGACGATGACATAGGCAACGCGGTCACCGAGGGTTGGGGCGGAGCCAGCGTCGCGTTTCTTCATGCGCTCGGCGAGTTCGCTGTGGGCTTGTTTGCCGACGTAGTCGGTTTTGGAGAGCGCTTTGGTGATAACGAGCTTAGACATGTCGATTTTGTTTTGGAGGAGGTCGGAGATGGTATCTTTGACGTAGCTGGTTGATGTTAACTCCCTGTGTGGTACAGAAAAGGAATAGGGGAGATGCTTACTCCTGAGCGCCTTGGACGTCTTGGTCTATGAGTATTTTGCGAAGGATGGTTTCAATAACATTTTGCACGAGACGGCAATTGTCTCTTCGAACAGTCTCAATACCTTTGCTGTCCATTTTGTCGTACTTTTCGGGGGTTGTCCAGTACAAGCCAGCATAGCGCTTTTTGTTGATGAGCAGATAGGGGAAATAGACCTTTTCGAATTCAAGTTTTATTGGGTGGATGAACTTCGAGGACACATATTCGGCGGCATCTCGGCCAAGATCCATAGCTTTGGCTAGTTCTTTGGGACCGAATTTGACCATAACGGAGTCAGTGTCTCCATATATAACCTGAGCATCGTGGTCATATCCATTAGCCAATGTATACCTTGCTTCCACTTCCTCTTTAGTCCTTTCAATCATCTGCCTGCCGTAACTAGTTGTACTACTAGCAATGGCCAGACATGGTAATTTCCCGACTGTAGCTCCGGTGATACCGTAGACACTGTTGGCGCTGACCTTCAACGCCAGCTGTCGTCCGTTGAGCACGGCTTTCTTAAAAGTGTCCGTCTCAACCGCCAACTCTTTCTTAGCCCGCTTCCGGGCGCCCAGCAGTTCTTCGAGAATCTGTGTCAACAGGCCTTTTCGAATTTTAGACGTGCAGAACATATCACCGTTTGGGGTGACGATGTAGTCTTCATCTTTGACTAATCCTAGTTTTTCAACGCTAGTCTTGTTTAGAAGAGTGGTGTAGCAAAGGTTGTGAGCTTGAATGATACTGGGATATAGCGAAGCAAAATCAAGAGTAGCTATCGGGACATCATAATATCCTCTCGTAGGCTCAATGACTGTGGCACCTTCATACTGTTCTTCGGTGCCTTCGCTCCGTAGATTTGGAATAACTAATTGTTGCTCTAAAGCTTTTCGGAACAGCTGACTGATGAACTTAACTTGCTGGCCTCGTGCGAGCAGATAATTGAAAGGAACCCCTGTGACCCTGGCCATCTCGGTATAATTGATTAGACACATTAGCTTGTCCATTAATCGTTGAGGTAAGAAAGCATCTTTTAGACAATAGACCGCTAAGCGCCGTCTCGATTCCGGTGTTCCGTTGAAAAGCTCTGTAATCATGGTATGATGAACGTCTTCCTTTTGCTCCCCTAGGAAATGTGCGCATACAGAGTTGAGGGTATAACTTCGTAATTGGTGGTCTCGCTGGATTAGCTGGAGTAAATCTAGCTGCAGTCGTCCGTTGGTATTCGTAGCTTTCGTGTCTCGGTTTCCCATCTGCTTACTAGAAAAATTCGTTTCCTTTGCGTGAGACTGGAGATTCTTTAATCTCGACCAGTAAGGAAATTTGGTACACTTAAGATGCTTCGCTCTGTCAAGGAGATATGGGAAGTCAAAATTGGCTATATTGTATCCGATAATGACATCCGGATCAACCTTTTCGAGGAAATCCCTCCACGCCATAAGCATCTTCTCTTCGGCATCGAATTCAAAAATCTGCGTGTTGACAATGAGACTGCACGTATCAAGGCAAAATACGTTCCTCACAAAAGGTTTAGTATCTCCATATCTTGTCACAACATTGGCTATCTGGATGACTGGATCTTGGTTTGCTTCCGGGAAAACGCCTTTTCGACCCGCACACTCAATATCAAAGGAAAGAATCCGTAACGGCGCCATCTTTGCCCACTCGCCATCGTTAGAATGAGCGATAAGGTCCCGATAGTGAACATGTGCTTCTATCTGGCAATTCGACTGTCGATCTCTATGGGGAATAATATGATATTTCGATTGCGATACTTCTACCCAGGACATGCCGGAGATCTGAGATAGGAATTAGCTCTACAATTCAAAACACCAACGGACGACTTGCTCCAGTATCTATCATAAAACGTAGCACATATTGAATGCTGTCAAACGTTAGTATCCCACCATCAACGCCTTTCCACAATCCCTTGTAGTTCGCAAGACTACTTTCAATGGTTGTCCGCAATTTGTTGATGAACTTCGGATCGGTCACAGTGATTTTAAGATATGGGCTTTTTTGATTGCCTTGAAAGCCAAATAGGTTTTCTCGGAGCACCATTTGAACGGAGTGTATTGCTGGTTGGTGCTGAGCCAGCTGTGTATCGAGATATGCCTTGTAGCCATCGCAGTCACTCTTTCCAAACGAGACTGGCGCTGCAACGTAGAGGTAGTGAAGGAAGTCTGTGACATGGAGTAGAACAGAGTGGCCTGTCTGATTATCAATCAGCTCAAGTCCAATGTCGACGTGGCGGAGGTAGTACTTCTGTGACTCCGAAAAGCTTGACTGTCGTCTTGCCCCCATGTAATGTCCCCTCCTCAGCTTCGATTTGTTGGAAGCACAGACTTTCATCCCCCCTTTCGAAGTCATCGAGACTTGGTCTGTGCCATTGCTGATCTCGCTCCGAATTATTCTCCTTCAAGCCACTGATATCTTGCGTCAACTTCTCAAGTACTTCCTCTTCGAACTGGCTTTTAGGCTGACTGGAGCCTAGCTTCCCATTGACTCTGTTCTGGCCCAGCTTTGGCTTCTTCCCCGGTGAGGATCCTACGTCAATCTTTCTTCTCTTGGCCGAGCTTGGGGATGGTAAGGTAGGATTGGCATTGCTATGTGCTTTAGTAGAGTCGCCCAGGACCCTTTTCGGCGGCTTCAGAATCGCAGTCGGCATCGTGAGAGAGACCTAAGACTGTCATGTATTTTGCCTAGCGAATTTGATGGAGCGTAGAGTGTAAAGTGGGACGCGTTGAGCATCGCGTTGATAAGTTACGTGATTTGGCGAGGGGCGGATTCTTCCGCCCCTGCTCTATTCTTGTACTCGGATCTACTTTTAGAGTACCCGTAGTTCTAGCGCTGTACCAACGCCATTCAACTGATTCATTGACTAGCGTCGCCCTGATTTCAACCTCTTCATTGAGCCTCCAAACAACACACAAACACCGCGAACTTACGACGACCGTTGCCTTTGACGATGATTTGTGCCACTCTTTGTTGATACACTCCTTATGCTAAGAATATTGTAAATGTTGGATGGGAAAAGTTCCTGAAGCCACGCTCTTTGCACCAACTCCCAGAGCATAGCCTCCATCCATCTCCTGTCCTTCGTTCTTGCTGATAGGATCGCCCTATCCTCAACTCGGTCGGGTTTCTTGGTGTATAGGACTTCCGTCGATGCGCAGACCCTGATACTGGATATACACCGACCAAAATCCCGTCGTCCTCTTACGTGATCAAGATGGCAGCAAACGATTACTACAACCCTCAACCTCTTCGCCGCCCTGCTGAGGCTCCACTACCACCACTCCCAAACGTATATTCCGCCTACAATCCGCATCAAAGAGCTCAGTCTGCAACGTCATTGGAAGAATCGCCCAACAGAGATCCTTACCAACTAGATCCGCAGAGAAGTCATAGCTCCGACCATGCGTACTATGGTGCTGGTGGAGGAGGACGTGGGCCAAGTCCCTATTCGGATGATATTCCATTACGGCCACACCCAAAGCAGAATGGTTCAGATATGTACAGACAGGACCAACGGCGTTACGACCCTGAAGGCACTTATCCTCCACAAGAACCCGCAATTACAGATCGGCCGAGTCGACCAAGGCGGAAGAATAGAGGTGGACTTTTCAGCGGACAGGTACCCTGGGTGGTCTACGCCTTTACTCTCCTTCAGGTGGCAGTCTTCATTGCCGAACTCGTCAGAAACGGCGTTCTTACCAAGAGTCCCATTGAAATAAAACCCCAGGTCAACCCAATGCTAGGACCTTCTCCCTACGTTCGGATCAACATGGGTGCACGATATGTCCCGTGTATGCGCGCTACTCCTCAGGGGAGAGATACTACTATTACCTGGCCATGCCCCTCTTCGACCTCTTCAGATCCTCAAAGCCCGGACAACAAATGCACATTGTCAGAATTGTGTGGTTTCGGTGGATCTAACACGAACCACGACATACCGAATCAATGGTTTCGATTTATAATTCCCATATTCTTACACGCAGGAATCATTCACATTACATTTAACATGCTCTTACAGCTAACGCTTGGAAGAGAGATGGAGAAGGAGATTGGATCGCTGAGATTCCTTCTGGTTTACCTTTGCAGCGGCATATTCGGCTTCGTCTTAGGAGGCAACTTTGCTCCCTCCGGGATTGCCTCAACGGGTGCTTCCGGCGCACTTTTCGGTGTTATAGCCCTAATGCTTCTTGATCTCCTTTACCACTGGCGGGACAGGAGATCTCCTTGGACAGATCTGGCCTGGATAGTACTTGACGTCGTTGTTTCCTTCGTGCTCGGTCTTCTTCCAGGTCTCGACAACTTTTCGCATATTGGTGGCTTTTTGATGGGCCTTGTTCTGGGAATCTGCATATTGCACTCCCCTGATGTTCTTAGGCAACGAATCGGAGTGGATGAGCCGCTGTATGGATCCGTGACTGCGCCTCGGAAATTGGATGACACTGATGGCGGTATGAGAGGTTTTGTGAAGCAACCCATCAGTTTTTTCAAGGGCCGCAAACCGCTGTGGTGGGCTTGGTGGTTAGTTCGCGCGGCGGCCTTGATTGGGGTGTTGGTATGCTTTATTATGCTTCTGAAAAACTTTTACAAGCAGAACCCAAGCACGTGCTCTTGGTGCAAGCATCTCAGCTGCTTGGTAAGTCTTTCTTCATCCACCGTGCCGCCTACGCTAATGTGAGTGTCAGCCCATTAAGAACTGGTGCGACATTGGAAACCTTCAAGCAAATACTGCCAATAACACGAGTCATTCGAAGCGTGATATATTTGCGATGCCAGCACCATTGGACCTCGCGTCCTTTCTTTGAATAGCACTATATCCTAATATTCACGAATGACGATGGTTTAAGAGAAGGTTTGGGCGCGTTCACTTGGCATTTCAATGGAGTTTTCTGCTCTCATGGGTTGGGTAAGTACTTCTCGAAGGAATCAAAGCATCGCGTGCGGCGAACGGTTAATGGTAGTCCGTAGAGGTCTAGGTGGAGGAAATAATCCCTATCCTCAGGGACTGTGTCCAAGCTTCAGCATATTCTTCACCTACTATTTGTTCCCGTATATGGACAGTTCTAGCTTGCTTCTATGGTAGTACATGCCGCCTTGCTAGATTTGAAGTAAAGTCTGGATATTCTAAACCCCTTGAAATATGTGATATGCTGATAGAGATACCTTAATTACATGGTGACTAAGCAAACTTATGTCAGAATATCTCAAGTCAAGAAGCGTAAACTCGTCACTGGAAACCTTCGAACAATGATGATCTTCTTCTTGCACACTATAGCTCTTTGCATGCTTTGCTGGGCATAGTGTTCAGCTTTACACAAATCCTGAGCACCTTTATATCCTCCAAGTCTCCCAGACTTAGACGTTACTTGACTACCACCATGCATCTAATCCATCCATCTTGAACCGCACCCTTAATCTCGTCGTGCAATGGCTACGCTCTCAGCCTCATCATCGCCTTCCCCTGCGCCTCTTAAACGCCGTCGAAAGAACTGGGCAAGGAAATGTGAACGCTATTGCTGTTCTGTTGTTACCTACTTTCCACTCGCTTTTGTATACGGTCTCACAACCTGGGCTGTTTGGGTTGAAGCCAGTATAGGCTTTCTTCCCACTTCAAGCTCATGGACCGGTGTGATCTACCCTGTCAATCAGTCCCAACGTTTTCCTTGCTGACTTTGCAGGCTACACCTCCTCCGTCTTTGGGATTGCCCTTTACCTGATACTCAACTGGTCCTATACAACTGCAGTCTTTACGGATCCCGGCTCAACGCTAAATGGATCCGGCAGCTCCGGCTACTCACACCTCCCTTCTCATGAACCGGCCTCACACCAAGACTTACCGTCCTTCACCGTCAAATCCACTGGTGAGACGCGCTTCTGCAAGAAGTGCAAAGCTCGGAAACCGGATCGCGCTCATCACTGCTCGACATGCGGACGATGTCGCCTGAAAATGGACCATCACTGCCCTTGGCTGGCTACCTGCGTTGGGCTGAGGAATTACAAGGCTTTTCTGCTATTCCTGATATACACATCTATATATTGTTGGGTGTGCTTTGCAGTGACGGCGACTTGGTTATGGAGTGAGGTCTTTAGTGAGGCGCAGTACACCGAGAGCTTTATGCCGATCAACTTCGTTCTACTTTGCACAATTTCCGGTATTATTGGAGTGGTCGTGACAGGCTTTACGGCTTGGCATTTTAGCTTGGCATGGAGAGCGCAAACGACAATAGAGTGCTTAGAAAAGACTAGATACCTGAGCCCGGTGAGGAAATCAATGAAGGCACAGAAGTTCGGAAATGGCCATGCGAATGGCCAGAGCTATGGTCAGCAATTGGCAGAAATACATGCGAATGCCGTACCAGGCGTCACGAGGGAGGAGGAGGGCGAGGAGATGATATCCGGGGGAGACATAGAAGAGGCTTTGATGGCTCGGGAATCGTTACAAAGAAATTACAATGACTTGGAACAATCACGGGAGAGGGAGAGATATGAAGATTACCTCGATGAGCAGGACTCCGAGAAATTACCTAATGCGTTCGACCATGGATGGAGGAGAAATTTGCGGCATCTGTTTGGAGATAAGCCGCTGCTATGGCTCCTTCCGGTCTGCACTACATCTGGCGATGGATGGCACTGGGAACCCAGTAGAAGATGGCTAGATGCTAGAGAAGAAGTCAGGCGAAAAAGAGAGAATCAGTGGAGGGAGCAGCAACAAAGGGAAAGAGATGCTGGCACTGGACATGAAAGGGATGAAAGCTTCCAAAGCCAGAGATTGGAAAGATGGCCGCCACGAGAGGATTCGGAGCGCCATTATCTGACCACTTCGAATGGTTTGGTTGCAGTACCGAGTTCAGGAAGCAGGTCACCTGGTAAGGCCGACAAGCTGCTCGGAAGGTCTCCAAACGGATACTTTGACGATCATAGCCCTTCTAGCAGAATGTCGATGAAAACATTGCGGCGCAGAGGGAGCTTCGACGGAAGTACTGCGGACGAAGAGAGTGATGAGGACAGTAGTGACGATGAAGAAAGGACTCTAAGGCATGACAAGAGCTGGTCTGGCGCGTCAAAGCAAGGTGTCAAGGAGGATCAGGAAAGAGCAGAGGATGAGTGGCGAGAGTGGGATTGACAGTAATGATGATGCTGTCGGAAAATAACGTAAAGATGCACCACATATACCATTTCCAGCTTTATGGTATATATAGTACAGCCAACGGTTCCTCTTGGGTTCGCACCATAGGTTCAGATACCAACATCAGTAGGAGAACAAGAAGTGTCGCACACCGCACACGCCCCACCCGTAGCCTTGACTGGCAATCGCTAGCTCCGTATACAGAGGGAGGTCCTGAAACCCTAAATTGTCACTTCCATTGGCCGAAAAAGACTTTTATTGGCAGGGACGGTAAAAAGGTCGACCAGAATGCAACCAAGATTTGACTTCGGACCATGCCTTGGCAAGCCTTCTAGTAGTTAACGCACTGTATGCCTCAGGGAACTTGACGCCTTTCTCCGCCCCATTGAAATCGTTCTAAGCCCTCGATACCAGGGTTTTCTGTGCGGCTGACAAGGCGTTCATCTTTGTCATTGGGTAATCTGAGAGATCATAAACCTTTTCAGTCTTATCGCCTCCCTCCTTTTAAACCCACCATTATCACATCTTTGTCGATCACCAAGCTCAACGCAAAGGCAATCTGTCTCGGTGCACAACTGGGCTTGCAGGATTACCCACGCTTTCTACATCAATCTCATGAATTGTAACCGATATCACAGGAAATTTGGAGTAGTCTACAACCCAAAATCAACTCTATTGCTACATGGTATCCGCATTTCTACCTAATTCCTATCTCCCACACTGTCTGAAAGATTGAGTGTTCGCTGGCAGATACTCGTCATGGACAAGCCCGCCCTTGCACCTCCTCTTGGGATAATTCCGAATTTCGTCGATCCGTATACGCTCGAACCTGTCCTTATTGTTACCACAGTAATATACCTTGTTCTCACCACTTTGGGCGTTGGAGCGCGATTAATCACAAGGAAAAGTGCAAACAAATCGATGCTTCTGGAGGATTGTTATTACTCCGTGGTTCATGGATTGCATCGTGGCTAACCCTAAGAAGACACAGCTGTCGCTGCCTGGGTACGGTTACAGCTTTCGACTTTTCTTCTCACTTGGATTGCTTTATTGGCAACGGTTATCGGCTGATGATCCATCAGCTGGGCCTTATCGCTATGTCTGCAGAGTCAATTGTCGTTGCAGATCTTGGGGCAGGACGTCACCAATGGAATGTGACCATACAAAGCACCCCGAAGATATTTCGTGTGAGCCTTCGACACGTTTCTTAGGTTCCTACCTTGTGGATATCTCCTGATGCTATTCTATAGAATGCCTATGAAAACGAAACAATCTATGGCCCAGTTTTACTTATGGCGAAATTATCGATTCTTTTGCAACTTCGGATGATATTTGTACCGACAAGAAAGGGTGCTACTTACTGGGTCATCCAGTTTCTCATCTACACCAATCTGTATTCTACACCAATGTAACTTTCATCTTCGTGTTCCAGTGCAGCCCAAGGGAAAAGATTTGGAACGCTAGAGTACCAGGTCAATGTCTCAACGTTAACTCGATTTTCTTTTTCTCCGGAGCTTGGAACATTCTGTCTGACATATCA
>JAABUW010009942.1_pt1 | contig 10713 bp, 20 predicted proteins | sample 5560081 | NCBI WGS metagenome assembly JAABUW01 (sample SAMN10711882, study PRJNA513363) | rock metagenome | isolation source: Antarctica rocks | place: Antarctica: Victoria Land, Knobhead sud | reverse complement strand
GCCCCCCCCCCCCCCCCCCCCCCCCCCCCCCCCCCCCCCCCACTGTGGACGGCCCCTCGCCATCATGCATGGGGGCCAGTGAAGCCTGCACCTCTTACTGCTTGTGGATGCTGCAGCGGCATATTTCGGTGCCAAATGGGATTGCAGCTGCCGATGGCCAGGCTTAGCTGATGATTCGACTGTCAGCTGGTGCAGGCGCCTGCGCCGCCTGCCGCTGCCGCGCCAAAGCCTCGTGCTGCGCCGGCTGCGCGGCCCGTTGCCGGCAGGATCGACCCCCTGGAGCTTCAAAACGCTTTAAAGGTGATTGCACGGATAGTGACGCACTTGCGCCATAGCTTGGCAGGGTGTCCGCAAAAGAGTGCTTGCTGATGGCAGAGGAGGCGCGCATCGCAGCACGCTCTCATGGTGGCTTCCACATCAGCACCATCTGCTGCAAATGCCTTGTAGAAGGCCAGGAATAATGAGCAACAGAATCAACTTCAACACCGATCCTGATCGCCCTCGGCATGCAGGCGGGCCTGGCGGGACTCAAGAAGGCAAAGGAGTCAACTGCCGCCAAGCCGCGGGCGACGCCAAAGGGCGCCAAGAAGCCAGCATTCGTGCCCGACTCGCAGGAGCTCGTCAAGCTGCGCTCACGTGCGGCCTTTATCAGTGGGGCTGCGCATCAGTGCTTCTACACCCGAAATGCCAACAGCCTACTCGCTGCAGTGCTGAAGCATGCCGCACATCGCCCAACAGCTACAGCCGCAGCATGCATGGATTGAAGCACAAGTTGGAGTGGCTTTCCCATCATTTGTGAGTGTTGTAGCAACAGCTACCTGAGCCTGTTACTGTCTGTTTTGCAGGCCTGCGCAAGACTTCGGACGACGCGGCGGCTGGCGGTCCCGGCGGCGCGGGCTATTGCGACTTCCTGGGCAAGGGCCAGACGCCGGCGGCGGCGGCGGCAAAGGCGGCCGCGCGAGCGCCGACGCCCCGCTCCGCCGCCAAGGGCCGCCGCAAGAGCTCGCTGTCCAGCGGCGCGGCAGCCACCGCGTCGTCGGCGGTTGTGAGCGCGTCGCCGGCGGCAGCGGGCAGGCGGGCCTCCCTGCGCCGCTCTGTCGGCTCGCAGCCGACGGCGGCGCCCGCGGAGGCGGCTGCGCCTGCGCCTGAGGAGCCGGCAGTCCAGAAGGCTGAGCAGTCGGGTTCGGCAGAGGCGGACCCGGCGGCTGAGGGGCTGGCCGTGATGGACACTGTGGCAGCCGTTGCGGACGAGGCCGGCGAGGAGGCCACTGCTGCGGACGAGGTGGCGCCGACAGAGGTGCTCGCGGACGCGGCGGAGCCCGCGGAAGACGATGCCATGGCCAGCGGCCAGCAGCTGCGCGGCATCAAGAAGCGCAAGACCGTCCGCTTCAGCCTGCCGCTCGCAGGTGGGGTGCTGGCAGCCGCTCTCTGACACATCGCAGCCAGCAAAGCCTGTCAAGATGCTGCCGTCACTGCAGCTCAAGTTAAAATCCTGCTTGGACTGGCGCCCGTCTGGCATCGGGCCCTGGAATTGTTGCAGTCTCCGGCGTGGCCCTGTTGGCAGGAAACCTTACGAGGTGCAGATATCCTACCAGATGCACTTTCGCCTGATACGATGCTGCCACCTACAGTGCTGGACTCGCCGGAGGGTGTGCCGCGGGACGCGACCGCCACCTTCAACCTGAACGATGTCCCCCTGGAGCAGCGTGGCGAGGTGCGCATTCTTGGCGCTGTCGCCCTGCCAGCACCGCTGTCAGCTGTCAGATGGTTCCTGAATGCGACTTCACTTGATTGCTGTGTTCCCGTGCGTGCCCCATGTGAATGTCAGGCACCTTTGCGCCAGCGCCTGCGAGTGCTCTATGAATGAGAGCGTCCGTCTTTGAATATATGGCATCTTCTGCGCCCTGGAATGTACCCCTCACCCGGTGCTCGCAGGTGGTGCATGTGGATGCTGACAACACCATGGCCATCTCCGCCTGGGCCATGGGCACCGCCGGCGACGCCGCCTCGCCCGCCGACGGCGCTGCCGCCTCGCCGCAGCCGGCGCTGCCACAAATTCCGCCCGAGCGCCGACGCTCCGGCAGCCGGCTGCGCAACTCGTCTGGCGGATCCGAATTGCTGGCACCCATCGCCGAAGGTGCATGCTGCCGACAATCTAGGATCCCAATTCAGATAGCAGGTGAAGGACTGCCAGTGCATAGCTGAACGCTGAGGGCTGTGGCGGACCTTGTTCAAGCGCGGTGCCCGCAAACACGAAACCGCCCGATGCAGCCCCGATTGTTTCCTGTTCTGTCTCACCATCCGGCTCCCGTCTGCACATGCCAAGCAGACGCAGTATGGTGTCGTGTTCTCAGCTGACTTTGTTGCGGGCGCAGAGAACTACGCCTTTGGCAGCCTCACCACGCCGGAGAGCTCCGCAACATCGTGGTCCGGCCGCCGCTCGCTGAGCTCGCGGCCCGCGACGCCCGCGGCGCGCCGCTCGGACAGGTAGGAAGCAATTAAATGGAATTGAAGTTCGTGTTGGGAACTTTTAAAGGGTTGTTTGTAGGGTTACTCTGTGCAGTTTCCTCATCTTCATCAGCTAGCAAATCAGATACGTGAGTTTCATCACCAGCTCGTTAACATTATTCAACGCTCAAACAGGCGGTCCGCCGGCGGCGCGGAACAGCTGCCGGCCCTGAGCCCCGCGCTCGCTGCCGGCACGCCCAACAGCATGCTGCGCGCCGCTGCTGCCAGGTACGACCCACTCTGCGTTCTTGCACATTCCCGCACAGTCCCCAGTGCTTGCACATCTTGCGTGTTGCCCGATTTGAAAGATCGACTGCACACACTCAAGCGCCGTCAGAGCGCCATTACTTGGCATTTTGACATGGCATTGCTTGCTATAAGCCTAGTCGCTCGACTTCGCAGGCAGCATGAGTCGGCGCGCCGTGGCAGCGGCGTCTCTGTGCACTTCACCTCACCGGTCGCCGGCGCCGCCGCTCCCACAGCCACCCCCGTCACAGGTGCGCTTACGAGAACATCAAGTGACCTCTGTGGTGCTGGGATGAACGGAGACTCAAACGGTTGCCGGTGCAGTTGCAATCCTCAGCACGTACGCGACTTGCTTTATCTGCAGCTGCAGGACTCTAAAAGCCCGCAGGACTCCTATGTGACACCTCAGCTTGATTGCGTCGCACTTCCGCCAGGCGTGTCTGCATGCTGAGAATTCAACATGCCTGTTTTATTTCTCAGCCCCTTGCCACCGCTCCATGCAGGTCAGCGCCACAGCTTGCGCGGCCAGCCGGACGCGGCGGCGTTCAGGGCGCGCCTGCAGGCGGTGGCGGCAGCGCAGCAGGGCGAGCTCACTGTTGAGCTGCCGGCAGACTTCTTCGCCAGCCCCCAGGTGGGTCACAGAAATCGTGCACTGTTGTTGTTCTGCAGACATGATCCAGGGCAGCATGGATGAAGGCTGGTCGAGTCGTGCCAGAGTGATGGGGGGACACACTATCGGCATTCCTGTAGTCGTGCTGAGCAGCTGCATGATTGCGCCTTTACACGCCATGCTGCAGAGTAATCGCCTGTCCATTGGAATGGCACTGCTGCATGAGCTACCTTCCACTTGGCTGCTGGACCTGAACCTGAGGGCATGCCACCGGCACACCGCCTGCAGTCCGACCTGACAATGCGGGCCACGCCCGAGGCGGTGGCCGCCGGCACCGCCCCAGCCGGCGCCTCGCCTGTGCAGCAGCAGCAGGCGAACCATGTCGTCTTCCACGCCATCGCCGACGCGCCGGCGGCAGGCGGCGCCGGCAGTCCCGCGTCCGCCCTCAAGCTGCGCGTGCCGGCGGCGTGCCTGCCCGCCTCTCCGGCCTGCCACGTCACACTACGCATCCCCAAGGCAAAGCTCCCATGACAACTGTGGGACACTTGCTGGCATCCAAGGCGCCTCGCACTTCTAAATTCCGCCCAATTACTGCCTTGCCCTGCCGGCCTCCCCGGCCTGCCACGTCAGGCTGTGCATCCCAAAGGTGCGCGCTGGCAGGTCCATTGACCAGCTTTTGAGGGAGTGCCTGACCCTGGGGTGGAGTGTGCAGCATGTTGGGGCATTGACGCATTGACCGTGCATTTCACGGACAAGCTGATGCATTCTCAGTCGCATAGGCCATGTCCGCTCTGCTGATTGCCGTGCGCCATGTCGCAATATCAGGCTCAGAAATCCCACACTCGAGCAGTTGCAGATGCGCTCATCTCATGCCGACAGGAAGCACTGGAGGCAGCGAGCCAGGCGGGCAGCGCGGAGGCCGGTGCGCGGCAGCTGACGCTGGCGATTGCGGAGGCGCTAGGCGCTGTGCCGTCCGGCGGCGACGCGGCGGCGGCGCTGGCGGGCGTGCAGGCGCGCGCGCAGAGGCGCATTGCTGACGCAACAGTCACTGCTCGCCTCGCCACCACCAAGGTAACACTCACAAGCTTGAAGCACAGGCGTTGAAGGTCTGGAACCTGCACGCTGTGACATTGTTCTGGCAGGTCAGCACGCGTCACAATGTGCGTCCAGCTGTGCTGCGGCCTTGTCAGCTTGCTGCCCGGAAGTCAGAGCGCCCAACTGAGCAACGCCTCGTGCTGGCGTCCTTGCATGCTTGGTGGTCGTATGCACTTTCGTTTGTTGCAAGTGCTTACTGATGGGCTGGTCGCTTCTGTTTCGGCAGGCCCAGAAGCTGGCCGGGCAGCTGGGGGCGGCCGAGCGGCGTGCCGCAAAGCTGCGCGACCGCAACGCCACGCTCGCCAAGCTGCTGGCCCGCGAGCGCGGGCTGCGTGCCGACGCAGAGGCCGCCCTCGCGGCCGCCGTCGCCAGCGCGGTCCCCGCTGCGGACCCCCAGCCTGCCGCCCCGGCTACTGCACCTGCCGCGCCCGCCGCTGGCCCGCCGGTCGCCGACGCAGGCATCGTCCCGACCGGCGCCAATGAGGCGGCGCCGCCCGCGCCCGCGCCGGCGGCGGTCACCGCTGCCGCGCCGGGCGTGGCAACTGCCGTGAGCGGCGCATCCCCTGCCTTCAGGGCGTCAGCCCGCGCCGCGCCCACCAACAGGGTGCTGCAGGGCCGCACGCCAGTGCGGCGCGAGCGGGAGATTGCGAGGGTGGCCGCCGCGAGTGCGCCGACGCCAGTGCTGCCGCGCTGGCCATTCATCAGCCCGCGGGGCGGCAAGGCACGGCCGCGGCGCGGGGGCGACGATGCGCCGGCGCAGGAGGAGGTGCCGGCGTGGCTGTTCTGCGGCGAGCCGCTCGGCGAGGACGAGCTGGCGGCGCTGGCGCAGGACATTGACGGTGCGCATTTTCACTTTTGCCGGCATGGGTTAGAGAGTATGGTGCACGACATGCTGTTCTGAGGGTGCTGCAGTCAGGAACCTTTCGAACTTCGCCAGCATTGAGATCCTTGTCCTGTTACAAACCCAGAAGCCAAATGCCAAATGCAGTAGCGTAACTTCTGTTCAGACGCTGACGACCATCTGCGATTCCTGCTGCTGCAGAGACGGCGGAGCAGGTCGCAGATGCACTGCGCGGCAGTCACCAGGACGACGCTGAATCAGCGGCGGCCGAAGCGGCGGCTGACGCCGCGGCCGATGCTGAGTCGAAGGAGGCTGCCGCCAAGGAGGCGGCGCCCGCCGCCGCGCCCAGCCCGCTGCCGCGCCGCATCTCTGTGGTGGTGGGGTCGCCTGCGGTGGTGGCGTCGCCGGTGGCATTGCCGGCAGCGGCGGCGCCTGCACCAGTAACGGCGCCGACAGCAGACACGGCCATGGAGGGGGCGACAGCACCCGCTCCGCCGCCATCGGCTGCGGCCAGCCCGGCTGCCGCGCCGCCCGATGCGGCTAGCCCAGCTGCAGAGGCAGCTGCAAGCGCCCAGCCTTCTGCGCCGGCGCCTGCGGCCGTGAAGACCGTCGGTGTGGAGGAGGACGAGGTCGAGGACCTGTGCCGCGTGTGCGGCAAGGACGCCGGCAACAAGGTGATTTTCCTTTACTGCTGCTGCTTGTCTCTACCTCAACAGGCTGTGCAGCATCCTGATCTAGGATCCTGCAGATGGTCTGCCCTTCAGTCGTTCGCCCACACGCGTCTGCTGTGCTGCAGCCCTGCGGCCTCACCAAACATTCATCATACAGACTGCCAGCCGGTGCCACACAAACAGCTACCCCTCCTGCCGTTCAAAAATAGATGAGAATCAACATGGTGAAATTTATTGCAGCCCATTTTTCCGTTGGCAGGTGATGCTGCTGTGCGACGGCTGCGACGCACCGACGCACCTGGCGTGCACGCAGCCGCGCCTGCGCCGCGTGCCCAAGGGCGACTGGTTCTGCCCGACGTGCACTGACGCGCGCGTTGCGGACGCGCCGGACGCCGCTGCCAAGGGTTCTGCAAGCGCGGCTGCGGTCGAGGCGCCGGCTGCAGAGGTGCCTGCGGCGGCACCGGCGCCGGCCGCCAAGGGCGTCCGCGGCAGGCGTGCCGCCGCTGCGGCGCAGCCGGTGGCGGCCGCCGATCCGGCGGCTGCGGCGGCGGTGGTTCCAGAGGAGGAGGCTGCGCCGGCGCCAGCCAAGGGACACGGCAAGCGCGGCGCCGCGGCCAGCAGGGCGGCAGAGCCCGCACCCGCACACAAGCGTACCCGCAGGTATGCATGGCTGCACCGTCGCCGGGCTGCTGCTTGCCATCTGCCTGTGCTGCTGCCAATGACAAGCGGAAGCAGGCCGCGCTTTGGCAATCGGCTGTGGACATGAGCATCCCTTCGTGGTTCATGGCTAGCTATTGAACATAAGCAAACTCCTGCTCCCCCGACCTGTCCAACAATTGATCGTTGCTTTTGGACCCTGCAGGGCCGCAACACAGGAGAGGGAGGCGCCTGCACCAGCGGCTGAGCCGGCTACGCAGCTGAGCCGCAAGTTCGTCGCTCCTGCAGCCGCCACCAAGACTGCACCAGCCGCACGGTAAGAAGAACGCGGCGCATGTGCTTGCTGGGTGCAGATCGTGGCAGGGCCAGGAGGCGGCTGTTCTTTCTCGATTGAACTTGAAGCGTGATGGGTGGCCATGTGGAAGCGTACAACCTCCTTGGACCCTGATGTGGATGGACTGCTTCGGAGGAAAGCATGCGCTGCATTTTGAGTTATGCACTGCCCTGGCTCATTCAGTTGTCGTGCATGTCTTTGCAGGGCAACAAGAATGCAAGTGGCTACAGTAGAGCCGGCAAAGCAAGCCGCGGCGACTGCGACACGAGCGACCCGCGCCCGAAAGTGACGGTTGTGTGATGTGTCCATGGCTGTGCGGCACGCAACTCAGTCCGAGGAGCGCGCCATTTGCCCATTGCGAGCTGAGTGCTGTGGCGCGCTGAGGACTGGCGTGACCGTCGAGACGACGCTCTGATGACCCTGTTGACATTGCTGGTGGCTTTGGTCCTGACTGGTTCGGCAGGCTAAGTTGAAGAGCACTGTGAGAGCACTGTGAAATGTGCTTACGCGATCCTGCACAGAAGTATTGCATAAAGTTCGAGATGCGCCAACACCAAACCTGGAGACACAATTCATTGTGCCTGGGTATCCAGGCAATAGATCCTAGAGTCGCACCACTGTCATGCACAGTCTACTAATGAGTGCACACGTCAGGTGGCAGTGGCTATCAAAGCCACTGTGGGTCCGGACTGCGATGGCCGAGCTCAGCTCAAATCCAGTGAATCGACCGCAGCATCCAACTACCTAATGCGCAGTGCATGATTCCTAGGACACCGGTTCCGTGGGGCGGATGGTGATCTCCTGCGGCGTGCAGGACTGCACACACCACAACATAAAATATATCAGTACAGAACAGTACCCATGCGAGTGAAGAAACTCCTCAGAATTTGCGAGCCGCTGTCGATCCATTTTGGCAGCAGTATTTTGGCAGCGCTATTGGAACCGAAAATGTACCTGTCCCGTCGTGACAGCGAGCATGACCGCGGCGGCGATATCTTGGGGCTGGATCATTTTTGTGTTGTCCATGTTGAAGTCCTGCAACATACACAATCGGGTTTCTTGGGTTTCTCTATTTTCCTTCTTCCTTTCTTCTTGCTTTATGCATTTCGCAAGACAAATAAAGCACGTACACAAATATTACGGTGGAGCTGAGACGGTGCCGCGCACCTTCGACATGTCCGTGGCAACCATTCCGGGATTGATGCACACGACCTGCAAAGGAGAAGTGAAGGAGAAAGGAGAAGCAGAAGGGGGGTTGGGGTGGGGGGGAAGGGGTGGCAGGTAGTGAGTGTAGCAAGCACAGCTCACCTTGATGCCGTATTGCCGCAGGTTCTGGTAGCAGCTCAGAGACCAGCCCCGCAGACCGTGCTTCGTTGCCGCATCTGAAATATCCAGTCAGCAGCGCAGAAGTCAGCCAACAAGAAAAGCCGCCAGAGGTGCTGTTGATGCATGCAGACTGCAACAGCTCTCTTGATCACGTTGAATGCCACGATGTGGGTTTTGCAAGGTTTCACATCGGCTGGCTTGAAAAGGACGGAAATTTTCTCACAGGGCAAGGGTAGAATGCAAGGGTGGAAATACAAGGGTGGGAACGCAAGAGAGGCGTCACTGCAAGGCGCACATGCGCAGGCATTCTGCATCGGCTCCACCCCGGCGACCGACGCCATGTTCACGATGATGCCCTGTTCGTGGCAAACACAGGGCTCATGAATCGGCCATGACATCCGCACTGCATCAGCAGCACCACGAGCACATCAATGCGTGACAGAAGAACGCAGCCTTACACCTTAAGGCGATGCCAGGTGTTTTGGCTGCGGCACAGACACACATTGTACGATTCCGTTTGGGTGGAGGAGGAGCAGTTAGGACAACGCGCCCGTTTCTTCTCCGTCATCGCCGGCGCCACGAGCCGCGTGAGGTGCATAGGTGCGTGGAGGTTGATCTTCAGCATCGTCTCCCACTCCTCCGCATCACCTTGAGATACACAAGGGCCGGAATGAGACGACGAGTCCTCTATTCTATTCTTGGTCCTCATCGCTGTCACCATCACTGTCTTGAAGCACTGTTGACTCCTGGACGTTCGAGCAGTACCCCTCAGACAGCCGCAGTACCCCTCAGACAGCCGCAGTACTTTCCTTGTCGCACCCACCTTCGAGGGGTGTGCCCTTCACCCCGATGCCGGCGTTATTGACCAGAATGTCAATGGTACCGTGCTTGGCCAGCAGGCCGGAGATCAGCTTCTCGCGTGACTCGATGCTGGTCAGGTCCGTCGCGTGCGTCTCGACGACCGTGGCACCCTCCGCCTCGCACTGCTTGGCCGTCTGTGCGACCACGAATAATCACCAGAGCGTCAGTGAGCCGCACAATGTTGGCATCAGCTGATTGCATGGGCTCCAGGTATCTAAGGGTATGTTTGCTACGCACTCAGGTGCCGTGGTATTGGATGTCCGAAGTGAATTTTGTGGTGATGCAGGCGGGAGACGCACGTCCTTGAGCTGCGACTCTGTCCTGGCCACGAGGGCCAACGAGGCGCCCTGTTTTGCCAGGGCAAGTGCGACGGCGGCGCCGATGCCCCGGCCGCCACCTGCGACGCCATGTAGCCGTTCAGTGATGATCTGGAGAGTCTCTGCAGGCATTGTCGGGGTGGAGCCTCCGAAACGCGTGCATTATGTGCGCGAGCGAGGTGAACGGCATGAGTGGCGCACCGGTGACGACGCAGAACCTGTCCGCCAGGAGCTTCGACATCTGCAACAGCGCTCATACAATTAGTGCTGGTGTACACTGTACTCGCCACGACAGGCAAGGTCGCCACTAGCCCTCGAGCAGGAATGGGATGGCGATGACAGCATGCAGTCTTCTGCAGCGGTGCTCAGGCGTTGTCAATGCATCATGATACGATCATAACCATGATCATAGCATACACTTCAGGCGATATCCCCATTGCGCATCGATATGTGCAATTGCATGACAAGCTGAAGCTGCACACCGTGACGTGAGGTGCTGCCGTCCTGCGGCTGAGTGACTGGAGGTGAGGGCGCGACCTAAGCCCTGTGTCAGGACGGTTCAAGCGTGATAGTAATGCTGGCATGGGGAGCGAAACGCGAATATGCAATTGCACCTTTTTGCAAGGAAAGGCCAACCACGTGACTGTATCGCGGAAGGGACCCGGGCAGAAAATTGGCTTAAGGTTCCCCTGCCAGCAGGCGCAGCAGATTGTGGCGGGATTCCAGCGGCTTCCCAAAACCATTTACTACTGTCCCCACACATGCGGATCGCCACCACCGTGCGGGCTGGGCGAAATGCACTCAGAAAGGTTTGGTCAGGGAGTCGCAGAGATTTTTTTTTCAGTAGCGAGTTTGGGAGAAAAAGAGGGGATGACCTGGTGCCAAGGGGTCCGTCTGCATGAATAGTATCGTCGAGGGTACAAATTTTTGCCCCGAGGCGGGGCCCCCGTGGTTGATCGTTCGTTTCCGCTTAAACCCGTCCGTCGGCAAATCCGGCCCGCTCAGCGTGCCACGTCGACGACTGCGCTGGAAAGGAAGTGGCGATCACGCCCTGCAGGGTGCGACCTGGCATGCGGGCAGCGGATGGAGGCCCTAGAATAGGTTCTGGAAGCTCTTGATGTGTACACCGCACTCGGAAACGCGCTGTGTCGGAACCATGTTGCACAGCCATCGCTGCCCAGCAACATCGTTTAGGCCAACTTGCGACCCGCCCGCCCAGCAGGGCTCCTGATTCATACATCAAAGGC
>JAABUW010009941.1_pt1 | contig 10714 bp, 17 predicted proteins | sample 5560081 | NCBI WGS metagenome assembly JAABUW01 (sample SAMN10711882, study PRJNA513363) | rock metagenome | isolation source: Antarctica rocks | place: Antarctica: Victoria Land, Knobhead sud | reverse complement strand
ATCAGATGTAAGGGTTCGTGGCCAGTGACTGGTAATTCATGAACTCTTAGGCTGATCTTCCTTGCACTGTGCAACACCAAGTGTGCATGCAAGGCAAACTCTTGGCTAGTAGGGCAGATAGCAATGGTACGCTATAATTGAGTATACGTCCGTGCTCATCTTAGTGTAATCAGTGCTCATCTTAGTGTAATCAGTGCTCATCTTAGTGTAATCAGTGCTCATCTTAGTGTAATCAGTGCTCATCTTAGTGTAATCAGTGCTCATCTTAGTGTAATCAGTGCTCATCTTAGTGTAATCACGACGTAGCAATTTTTCTGCGCTGCTGTGCACACACACCAACAACTAAGCATACAGCAGTTGTACTTGCCTCCAGACACGCTATGCCTAAGACTAGGTCAACAATGCATTTGGTGAGCAACAGGGATGGTTTTGACTCTCCAAACTGGCTGGATTCACCTTCAGCTCGGCGCAAGCTGCTTTGCAATAGTGATAAGAACTTGCTTGTAACATTCAGGTGTAAGCTCTGCTGACTGTACAAACATGCTGTCAGGAACCTGGTCTGTCAGAAACATGGCCGCTGCTATGTCATTGAGCAACTGTGCTCTGATAATGTTATCTGCCAGCTCTGATATGAACAGCAGGAGCGCGTCATGCTCTGCTTGTGTTGAAACAGTGGTGGACGCGCCATTGTCCAGTGCACAAGGTGCTCTCTGCAGCACAATGAAGCATTGCAGGAAAGGTCTGGCACCGAAGGGGGGTGCACATTGTAGGGGGGTACACATTGTTCAGATGTCACGCCAGAACAGACATCAGCTGCATATGCAATGTGCTGCCTCATCAAAGATCTAGAAAAAACAATTCAGGTCAGCACAGGCAGTCATTCATGACATCATGGCAATGCACAGCTGCAGCAGTCTGCATACATTGTAAGTGCTGAGCGACATCCAAGATGCAGCAATGACCATTTGCAGAGCATGTGTGCCGTCACAACTGTGGAGCATGAGTTATCATGATTCTTTGCATGACCATGGTTAGGATTTTTGCTTATTTGTTTTTATCAGTTTTTTGTTTTCATTTTGTCATGGTTCATCAGTCAGGAGGAAAAGAAAGAATTTTTGGTGGAGACACGTACCTGATGAGGGGCTGTGGCCAGATTCCAATCATTGATGGAGTAATGACTGCTGGTGGGTCCCAACTCAATGAACTGGACGCACTCTCCCTCAGTGGTTTCATATGCTGCTCTGGTAAGATTGGCAATGGATGGAGCAGGGTCTGTGATGTAGGTGAGGAATGTATCGTCAGGGATTGTCACTTCAGCTGCAGACCGCACAGATGCTCAGCAGTTCAGAATGGGACAATAAGAGTGCGCTTAGCAGGGCAATCAATATTGTCAATAGTAATATAAGGCAATCAATAATGGGGCAATCAAGAATTTATAGGGCAGTCAATATAATCAATCAATAGTAATATAGTATGAGGTGCTATTGCGGCGTCAGTACGGTGTCAGCAGATAAGCGGCTGCAGCTTTGAAGTGTGAGCTTCCAAAACTTACTGAATGCTGTGTTGTTGGCCAAACCAAAGCCTTCGTAGGAAATGACGCCTTTGATTGCACTGTTGCCGTTGCTGTCCAGAATGGCGGCATAGGTGCCGCATAGAAACTCCTCTGGCTCATCACAGATGTCTGTGCACTCACAAAACATTGCCAGCAAAGCACAACACAAAATAGCTCAGTGAAGAGACAGCTGTCATGGTCAGTTTTGCTAGTGCTAGAAGCACCCAAAGATTTGCTGCATTTCAGTGCTGATACATGCAATAGCAAACAAGTGTTGACACAGAGGCCTGCAATGGACTTTGGTCAGCAGCCTTGTCATGCCACAGGACAACATGACAAAGACAAGATACAAGAGCCATCAGGCTAGCTGATGTTGGCTGCGTGACAAGACATGCATAGTGGAATCATTTGATTTGCTAGTCTTGCGCCAGAGATTGGCCAGCTGAGTAAGTTTGTTGTTATCAGCATTCCATATATGAGTGATCAGCAGCACCTAATATGCTGGTAGGGCGGCAATGTTCACATGTGAGAACATCACTGCATCATTCATAACAGATAGTGCTCAAGGGGTAGAGCCTTAGCCTTGAGCAGGAATGTACGTTTATGCCGGCAACCATTGGGGTGTGCCTTATACACCAGGGCTATCACAAAAATAACGGTTTTTCATTGTGACAATAAAAAAACCAGGTATTCTTGCAGGGCTCTACCTGCAAGGATGTTGACAGCTACCTGGCCACCCAAAGAATGGCCAATCAAGACAACAGAGTCCAGATTGACACTTTTGATGGCACTCTGAGCAGCTACAGGTATGGGAGGCAGCAGGGTTGCGGGATTAGGGTTCTGATGGAGTGCAGACACCAAGAAGGTGTGGACATCATTGAGGGCAGTTGCTGAAACAGCACCCCAGCTATTGTTGGGACATTGTGGCTCTCTGACAGCTGCAATTAAAAGTGCTGTCAGTCTGGAAACATGTACATCCTGATTCAGCACATTATAGTGATTCTGCAGCGCAACAGTAGGGTTGGTGCCTGATATGCAGTCAATTTGAGTCGGTGCTTGTGAGCAGTAGGAACACCGGTGGAGTACGTACACATCACAGAACAACAACAGTGCTTGGAGCATGATTTGTCACAAGCAAACATGCCACATGCATGTCCATGGTGCCAGGATATGTGTCCATCCCTAGACTGTGCTGTAACAGATTTTCTTTGGCAGAAAGGGCTGGCTGAAGACCCTGAACAGCAATACATGGCACAGCATGATGGACATGCACTGCTGACTACAAGTTGTGTTCCCAGTCATTGTCAGTCAACTCCTCAGATGAACCCCACCAAAACAATGGCTAGTTTGTCGCATTTGGTTGTATGAGTTGTTGGTAAGTTGTATGCAAAACGTTATGATCAAGTGGTCTGAGAATGCAGTGAGCTCCATTGAAGCGAGTGAAGCAATGCACTGATAAACGCATACCTCTCATCAACCGCTGGAAAAAGAAAAAGGATTTCAAACACAGAAACATGCGTGTCACTGCGTACGTGATATGAATGCCTGCGTATCTGGGGTCACAGGATGCAGCTCATCTATTATAGCCACCAGGTAGCCTTTGCCCGCCAATTGCTGCTCCAAAAAACTGTAGTCTTGGCTGTAGCAGTTGGCGCCAACCATCAGCATAATCCATGGCAAGCTTGAATTGACACCTGCATGCCTTGTATCGTAACATGAATGCAGCATTGGTGCACTACATGCAAACAAGCGTGTCAGTCACAACTAGCCTGTGCAGCTGCCATACCAGGACTTGATGCCTTACATGCAAGGGCAGTGCAACATATGGGAGCAGGCATTGACTTCAGTCATAAGTCCGTGGCAGCTTTTGATTTAGCAAATTCAGCAGGGGCATGCTGCGGTGATCTGGCATCAAATATTTTAGTTGATGGTCAACATGAGATGCATAGCTTTCAATATTATCAAGACAAGAGCGTGGGATGCATGAAGGAGCAATCGGAAAGAGTCTTCCAATCTGGAAAGGCCTCTGACAGTACTGACCAGCAGCGGGGTATACAAGGGTCAAATTGAGAGGACTTTGCGTTGGAGGCAGGTCCAAGGGCTGGGTCGCAGTGCTGGGGTTCAATGCAACAAGTGTGGAGAACTGCGCGGTCTGCTGAAGACCCTGAGGTAGTCAAAGCATCACGCAGCAGCTCTTGTAAAGTTTCTATGATGACTGCCATTGGCCAGGACTGCCAAGACACCTAGGGAATGACGACAAGCTGAACGAAGCCCGAACATCGACACGCACCTGAACACCTTTGATTAGCATCAAGGTACAGTAGACGACCTGAAGGCCGATGGCCGCGTGCCTGATCAGCGATACCATGACACTAAGTGACCTGCAGCTGCCTGTATGCCGCGGGGCAATTGAGTAATTGTTCCACCGCGACACTGACCTCCAACAATACGGACTTGGCGTCAGGGCATTCACTACTGGTCTGCAGCAGACCGATGTACGCTTGCTGTGAGGAGTCGTCCGGATAAGAATCGAAGCTCTCGGAAGCAGTGCCACTAGATGGCAGCTGAGTCATGACTAACGTGTTGACATGCACAGTATCCAGATGCAAGTATATTTTCATGGCAGTATCATAAAAGGGTTCTTCGAAAACTTAGTTGCTTGAAACTTAGTGCAATGTCGAAGACCTTGCTTCGTGCAGACTGACACCTCAATGCGCACTTGATAACTTAAAGGCACTTTTCAGGGGACATGCATGTACATATGTACATGACCCTATACACAATGCGAAGGCATCCACAGACTCTCTGGCGAGTTACGCACGACAAGGTCGACTGGTCCCACTTGTCTGTTGAGGACACATGAGCAGCGGCAATTATCTTGTCTGGAATCATGCCGCATGGCATGGGCAAGGGTTTCTAAACCTAGACTGCAAGATTTGCATCTCAGGTGGTTTCAGAGCATGCATTATCGCTGTGTCACGTCAAACTGAGGTGACCTTGCGATCACGGCAACCACATTACAGCTCGATAGCTTCCGACACTAGCACATACTCCCTTGGCTACATTCACCCAATTCAGTATTTCACCGATGCCGAGTCATTGCCTGCATAGCCAGCTGGGCGCTTCCCAGGTCTGTCGCCAGGCACAGGTCAGTTTTTGTGGATGCGCTAAGGGCCCCTCAGGATGTCTGGCTGTCCGTCAGGATGTGAAAGTGACAGGCGCTTGTTCCGCAGATATCTCAGCACCGCTTTGCAGCATTTGCTGACAGCAAACGACTGCAGTCAAGCGTCGCAAACCGTTCAGCAGCACGTCACAGAACTGCCAGTCTTAAGTGTACAGCAGCAAGCGAAAGCAACAACTCAGTGCCTACGGCCGCGACTACAGGCAGAATAGGCACCATCACACTCACAGAAGACAAGGAGACCATACAGGATGTTATGGCTTTCACTGGACCTGCGCCTGAGGTAAGCTTGACCAAGCACTTGCTGTTCACTATGTGCTCGGCCTGTGTTTTGGATGCAACTGTATACCTTCCTGTTCTCTGATCCTTTACCGCATGCAAGCAAGCACAAACAGTCACAGCAGTAGCCATGTGCAGAGAGTGAACGGGAGGCTAGCAATGCTGGCCTTTGTGGCAGTAGCCTTTGGAGAACTGACCAGTCACAAGTCAGTCCTGGAGCAAGTGCCCTCAGTGCCCTTCAGAATCATCTTTGTCTCCCTGCTCATATCTGCGGCCTCAATCATACCAAAATACAGCAGTGGAACTTCACTGCATGACCTCACTGAGGCTGCCAGTCGGACAGGCTTGCCACCACAGCTGAAATTTTTCAACAAGACACACGAGGTTTGGGTGGGCAGGGTGGCAATGCTTGGCTTCACTGGCCTGATCATAGTGGAGCTTTTCAAGGGAGGAGCACTGTTTGGCTGATGGACAGCGCTGTTGCGCTAGAATCCTCTGACATGCAGTGCAAGCAGACATTAATGGTGTTCTGACAAGTGTCATGTGCCTGTGTTCATCACTTTCAATACTCTTGGTGAAGATTGCCATGTCCAGCGATGTGTGTGCGTACCTGGCCCTTTGGTCCTTGCGTGCTTGGCACAATTTGTTGTCACGCTGTACTTCGTTGCACTATATGAAAGCCTAATGCATACTTTGAAGCACAGGCAATACTACTCCTTGCCGTGATGGCTAAGTTGCAAAGCTGGAGTCAACTGATTTTTTGTGTACCAGACTATGGCAGATAACATTGAGCTGGAACAGCCTGGGCTGCTGAAGCAAATCAGGTTACTTTGTTTTCCACGCTTGCAAAAGGTCTATGGTAGGACGCATTTGTGAACAAGCTTCATTGTTTGCGTTCTTTGTGTCAACACAGCCACTCTTGTGTTGTCAATACAAGCTGGACATAGCAAAAGCAACACGCAGCTGTGCCATCCACATTCTCTGCACTGATCCACTAAGGTTAGGCTACTTGTGCAAGGACAAATCGACAGCTAATTGTGTCTGACTGTATTTACCTCACGACGATCCAGGAATTGCACCAAGCTCTGCAGACCAGTGCATCCTCCGGATTTCTATTGTGAATGCGACAGTTTATAAAAGACAAACGACAGTGCAGGTCCCAAATGTAGCAGATGGTAGGCCTTGGTACATTCACATCCGCAATCGCTGCGCAGGCATCACTCTATACAAAACTCAGGTCTTGCATAACAGGCTATGAGGCAATGGTGGCTTTCAAGAGCCAGCCTATCCAGAACTGCAGAAGCATAGTCCCTTTCATGACAGCCGGCTGACAGCAGCATTCAACTTGATCGACATCATGACTGATATTCTCACATGGAATGCAAGGGCTGCTCTGGGGCCCACCCCTTCATGCATGTTGAGTCGGTGCCAAGCATATGCAGAAGATTGTTTGCTGTTGCATCCTGTAACAGTGCCAGCAGCAGAAGCAGACTGAAGCCAACGAGGATCTGCTGCAAGCGTTTAGGTGCTTTGCATTGCACAGCCTGTGGGCTCACATTGAAGACAACTACTCAACTCACATCCATCCTGAGGATGCTGAAGCAATCACAGCACTGTGTAACAGTCAAATATTGCTTGAACACAAGCACAGCAGACTTTTGACAAAGGCTTCTGCATACATTCTAAATATGCAGCATTTTCTTGAGAGGATGAGCTGCAAAGCTGTAGATTGCCTCTGTTACTGTCTAGAAAAACCCAAACCATACACAACTGCTGCAAATGCTGTTGTGACGACTGTTTGCTGCGCTCAGCATTCAGTCTGTCGCCGTTGATGTGCCAAGCCTACTTCAAGCGTAGTTCACGCATGACTCATACGTTGGCACCATGTACTTGATGTTGATGAAGGCATCCTCCCCTCCTTTCTGTTCAAACAGCGCCAGAGTATCAGAGATGAGCTCTCCCAGGCAGGTGTACTGCCTCTGGCCATAGTCAATGCAGTCTCCCAAGTTCTTGTTGTTGTTCTTGTACAAGTTGAAGATGGGCAGGATTTGGCGGTAGTAGGGCACTAGGGCCTCGCCAACCAGGTCAGCACTGCATACCAGCTTCTGCAGCAGCTGTAGGGTGATGCACATGACCTGCAGGAGACAGACACACACTTACTGCATGTCCTCTTTCATGTAGTCATCAGGTGGTGGTGATGTGCAGGAGATCCCGATACCTCTGTGTCCCTTGTGTTGAGGGCAGTCTTGATGGGAATGATGAGTTGGGGGATGACTGGCAGGATCTTGCTGCCTCCTGCCTTCAGCATGTCCTCTACCCCCTTCACTGCCAGGAACTTGTAGGGCTGCTGTGTTTCCCTCACCCCATCGAAGAAGATGGGCAGGTAGTGGTGGTAATCCAGCTTGCTCACATCCACCTGTATAGAGACAGTTGCATATCATTTGATATCTTACAGCCTGGGGTGTGGAGCCTGTTGTGAGTCATCTAACCTCCTGGCTTGAAAGGATAGGTGGGTGACATTGATGTTGCATTCATGCGTTGGACAAGAAGTCACAGCAGATGTGCGAAAGACATCGTGCAGAAGAACAAAGTGTGGCAGCTTTGCATGGCAGAAGCTATCATGTTACATGTGCACAAGAAAGTGATCAACCCCTCAACATCAGCAAGCCTTTGCATGCGGTAGACAGCATGAGTCGCTAGCTTCAGCCTGTCACAGCACAATCTTTCCAACTGGCATACAGTGCTGCATAGTGGGCTGCATGTGCATCTCACAAGTTAGCTGGAACGCCTGTAAATTATTATCACTATTATTATTATGTGCACCTCAGCCATGTCAAGCTGCAAAGGCAGCTTCATTGTCTACTGAGATATGCCTGCAGGCATGCCCACATTACCATGTTTGAATCAACTGCAAGCAAAGTGATTTAGTAGACCGTATAGAGATGCGCAAGACCGACTGCTTTGGAAAGACAAGACTTGTCCCGCACGTACCTAGCTCATCATGAGCTGGAAAGCTTTGTTATTATTATTATTATTAAAGTGATTCCATCTAGCCATGATTACCTTCCAGCTAATCACATTCTTCATGCCCCTGTGCTCCACAGCAATGGGCAGATCCCCCCTTTCATAAAAGCGCCTGAAGGCAGTGTTGGGGGGATTGCTGCGAGCAGTATAGGCACCAGCCTTGGGGTGGTGAGGGGACCTTCTGGTTGGGCTGCCCCCATGGGCCTTGATGGATTCCCCTTGACCCCTCTTCAGAAAATGATCTGGTTCCTGCCTCTCTGACTTCATCCTGCATATCACATGTCCTGCGGATTACTACATTAGGCATCTGTCAACGATGCCATGTGTCATCCCACTTATTTTGCGTGCTGCCATAGGTGGTGTGGTTGCAGTATTCTCATGCAAAGTACTGCTCACGTATGGTGCAGATGTTTATCCAGCTGCTCAAGGGCAGCATCGGGACTGGTATGGCACTTCTCATTCCAGCTGCTACCATCATGGTAGTGATGTTGCACCAGACCAGTCTTGTCACTGTATCTGTCCAGTTGTGAGCAGTGCAAAGCCCTTGTCTTTATCCGAACAAGCTGTGTGGCCGGCTCAACATGTTGCCAATGCTCATCCATGGGACAGACATGCATGTGTGCTGTCATGAAAGGTCCTGCTCTGTTTAGGATTTTGCTGAGATGACTGATTGATTTTCCAGCTTATGATGAACTGACACAAGTTTGTCAGGGTCAATAAAATGCAGCCTGATGCTTAGCGATAAGCTTTGCTCATGACCTGTTCACTCTGCCTGCACATCAAGCATATGCACATAGGCTGCAAGACAAGTTGCAACAGTCAGTGGCTGTGATGCAAAGAGCATGAGTCTCACGTGTAAGAGCAAGTGGCCTTTGACCAGAAGGGCTCCTCCTGGTGCAGCCCTGCTGCAGCATGGGGGTGGTGGTGCGCTTGCAGTGCCTCTGTACTGTCAAAGCACTGCAACAGATTACTGGTGTAAGACAGGGTGGGCGTAATAGGCGTACAGCATGGGAACAGGCTCTGTTTGGCAAAGGTAGCAAGGGGGCGTGATAGGCACCAAAATGTACAAAGATTCACTATGCCCACGAGGGACAGGTGAGATGAGTGCAGGCTGTTGTGAGTGTCTGGCTTCTTGCAGTGACTGCGCTACATAGTTGATGATGCTGGACAGTTATGAGACAGTTACGCACCGAGCCTGTGCCTTCAAGGGCATTGGGCTTGACTCTTTTGCCTTCAATCTTGACGGCCTTGTACTGATTCGTGAACAAACTGCCGGCCACGTCAGGCAAATCATTCATCATCTGCACAGCAAGCATCGAGTGAGCACCAACTCAGAGGGCGTTGGGATACCAGCGGGTCATCCAGGGGTGCAGGCAGCCAGATGAATTCAAGATGCGGGACCAACACCAAGCTGACAACGCGGACCCATCAGCGTCCAACACGTAAACGGCAGCGGCAATGGGGCCTTGACAACACCCGCTCGTATCGTAGTCGTTCAAGCCTGGCATGTGCTTTACCTTACTACCTTTCGAGTGCGGCCCCTCTGGCAACTGATGAGCCTCTGGCTACCGGACACCCAAAGTGCTAGCCTCACAACCGCCGCACTAATCCGCAAGGACTTTGTTGCAAAACGGCGCGAGACGCGTTACCTTCGGTCGCAACATAAACACGGAAAGAATAAGGGGAATTTCCTGATGGTCTCGGAGTTTGCGTTTTGATTGATGGTCTTCAGCTCCCAGCTGCCGCTGCGCTTGCAGTCGCCGTTGCGCGCAAGCTGCACAATTTGGGCTGTTCGCTTCACGGCATCTGCGTCTGCTCAAAGCTGTCGTTAGTGTTTTGGCTGTCACCATGACACCTCCCCTGCATACTACACAGGCTGTCTTTCCAGCTGAGCCTGACGGATCACTGCTAGGTCATCAAGCAACCGCACACGATGAGCGTGCTGCGCTTTCAGCACGTAACGAGCGCAGAAATAAGGAGCGCAGAAGTAAGGTCAGCCAAGACAGTGAAGCAGGTAGCTCAGGAAGTGACTCAGAGTCTGAGGACGACAGCTGGACACGATGGGAAGGTGTCAGGTATATTAGCACAGGCACATTTCGGCACGGAGAGGATACGCAGAGCTCAGGCTAAAAGTTTGCTCCGCCTTCTGCAGTGGCCAGTCTATGCCATCAACTTCCTCTTACAGACACCTTGACACTCTTGGGGGTTGCCACGAGTATCATATCAGCGGGTAAGGTCAAATGCACAGCTGGTACTTGTCTGCGCTGCTGCAAGGGCATGTTTGTACCCCAAAAATGCAGTATCCTTCCCGCACTCTGAGTTGATCAGCTACTGGTAGGTTTTCACTTGCGCAAGGGCTGGGCCCTGGAGTGAGGCTCTGCAGTGACTACTTTGAGGTTGCTGGCCAGTTGTGGCGGCTGGAGGTGTATCCTGCAGGTCTGTCCTCTACTAAAGATGCTGTTTGGTCATGTTTACCAGCATGTGTACCACCTGTATGGAATGTCTCGCGGCCTTGCAGTTTATCACAGTTTTACCTCGTTTTTTCTTGTGATGTTTTCTTTTATCAGCGCGTGGATGCCATGCTGTGTCAGTGCTCAGCATAAGAGCATCTGCATAGTTTGTCACGTTGTCCGTGTTGTCGCTGCAGCTAACTCCCATCAGTGTCCTCTCAAACTGCC
>JAABUW010009937.1_pt1 | contig 10714 bp, 8 predicted proteins | sample 5560081 | NCBI WGS metagenome assembly JAABUW01 (sample SAMN10711882, study PRJNA513363) | rock metagenome | isolation source: Antarctica rocks | place: Antarctica: Victoria Land, Knobhead sud | reverse complement strand
TTACCTACCCTTCTTCTGTTCCGGCGGCGGCGAGTTCCTCAGTATGGCTTAGGACTCACCGGAATTCACATCTTCAGTCAGACCAGTTTACTCAGCAGCCCAAGAGAATACCCTGCTTAAATATTCTGTTCTAGTATATTCGCGGCCTGGCAGTCTTGAGTTGGCTTTTTAAAGCTCTGTAACGAGCTTGAACGACACATTATAGTTGTGGATGATTGGGGAAGGCTTCAAACTGACAAGGAAAGATTCAAGTGCCACCTAGCCCTTGTGATTCAATTAACATGGACGGCATCGAAAAGGAACGGGCCTTTGAAGTCTCGTCAACCATGGTATCCACCCGTCACGGCTGAACCTTACTCGTATCCACGAGGCGGTTCCCACGCACACTGAGTTTCCGGGCATGCTAACTTAAAATGGCTAGTGATAGATCATATCGGGCTTAACCTGATTGAAAAGGCGCTAGTGTTAGCCTGCACGGAAACTTAATGTGCGTGGGAACCGCCCCGTAGATACGATCATACGAGTTGCAATTTCACGCTGACTGGACGTTAAGCCTTCAAAAGACCTCGAAAACGATCTTCTATTTATCATTTAACACAAGCGAGCTCGACTGGGTGTGGGTTCCAGTGGGCGATGCAACAGCCTCCTTGGCAATGACGGTCCTATCTAATACAAAGGTAGCTTTCCATAGCGAAAAGTGTGGATGTACCTCAGCCGCACGTTAATGGAAGTCATCACCTCGAGACTAGACGCGGATCGATGGGACGGAATATGGCGGTGCGTTAGTTCGCACTAAGTTTCACCAGACGCATGAATAAAGGATCCAATCCTCCAAAGTCACCGCTTGGTACAATGATTTGTTCCATTCGAACCTCAATACCGAGGCGTATATAATCTCTGCCCTGTCCTATTTGTAGCGAATTCCAATGTCTTACATTATGATAGGAAAGCGAGCATTTCTCTACATTTGTTACAGCAGTCCGCGTGGCTGAAGCGTCACAGAATTACTTCCTTTCATCTTCTCATCTGAGTATTAGGAAAATTAGTACAAACAGCGAGACACTTTTTCGAAGCCATCACCAGGTCGTCCGAATTCTACAGTACCTTCGCCGATGGATAATATGGCTATCTATATGGCCGTAGCTTTAATTCCTCTAGTATGGTCAATTCTCACTGCATACTGTATCCCAGTGAATTATCGACGTGGTTCACAGCTAAGTATACATGCTTGCCCAACTTGCAGGAGAGAACAGTTAGTCACGGAAGGAAAGCCAGGTTCAGGGACCTTGATGAGCAACCTCGTGCGAGCATGCAATGCACAATCTCAACCTGGGAATGGTGCTATAAACCAGCATACCGCGAGCATCAGAGAAGCAGACGAATCGAAACCATTGACCGTGGATGAGATCCTCGGTAACATCTTCGTCTTTAATTTTGCTGGTCATGATACCACTGCAATCACTTTAGCGTATAGTCTGCTACTTTTTGTTGCTCGGCCAGACGTCCAGGAGTGAATTGCAGAAGAGTTGATTCTCTATCTAGACAGCGAAGATAGCGAGATTTGGATATATGAGGCTGCCCTTCCAAAACTGAAACGATGTCTCGCAGTATTGGTACATGCCCGCCCATGAACAGCAGTAAGCTGCTGCAGCAGAGGATTAAGGCTAAAAGCGGTACAGTTTGAAACATTTCGTTTATACAGCCCACTGTCTAATGTTCCCAAATACACCTGCAGTCAACCCCAGACCCTTCGAGTGGGTAATTATGATATCAACATCCCTGGAAATACTCTCGTTGTCCCCAACCTCATGGCTTTACATACCCACCCTCGTTATTGGAGTCAGGATTCTCTTGATTGGCGCCCGAACAGATGGACCCAGAACTATTCGAGATCTCTACCCGCCAATCTCGGCGATCGACTTTCGCAAGGACAGCTGATGGTACCCGAGAAGGGCACTTCCTTTGCTTGGTCGGATGGCGCTCGGAACTGTCCTGGTAAGAAGTTCGCCCAGGTGGAATTCGTGGCGACGATGGCAGCTTTGTTTCGAGATCATCGCGTGCAGCCTGTGGCGAGAATGGGGGAGACGCTTGATGAGGCAAGGAACAGGGTGCTGAATGTTGTCAAGGATGGTAGTGTGGAGCTGCTGCTGCAGATGCGGGATCCGAACAGCGTGGCTGTTACTTGGAGTCGGAGGTAGAATCGTGCAAAAGTCAGTGGCATTAGTCATTTGCACTTATCGATCGATGATGGGCTTTGCACACGGCTCTAGTCGACTGTTGATCGGTGCTCTGTCGTTGCGATCTCCAATATACGTTATCAGCTTTTCTATGGTCGAACTACAAGGCAATGCTTTACCGGCCACTATCACTGTTCTCCCGTCATTGAGTTTCTTATGACTGAATATGACAACAACTTACTGGGCGGACTGGGTAGGAGTCTAGCTTCTATTTTCACGGCTTAGAGTACTGAGGATGCATCACGTTCTAAGTCAATGGACCACCATTCAACAAAACCTTCAACACGCCTGGTCGCACAATCATTGGCCTGTAGTCGACATCTTTGAAGGTAAGTCTTGAAAATCACCTGCATCTGACAGACAGCGTTCTTATTAACTTGAGGTAGTCGGATGTTTCCTAGGAGCCGTTGCTACCTCTTTTGTTGGAGAAAGACTAGGACGCCGAAAAAGCATTGCCATTGGTCTTTTCGTCATTGTCATCGGAGCTCTTCTGCAAGCTACCTCTTACACGCGAGCACATCTAATAGTCGCCAAAATCATTGCGGGTTTTGGTTTGGGGATCATCGACTCGACTATGCTGGGTTTCCAATCGGTATTCTCGCCCAAACTGAGTAGAGGGTTGTGTAAGCAGGCAATGGTTATCAGCAACGGTTGGAGAGTAAGTTGGTCGTAATGATCTGATGTATGCATCTAATTAACGACCCTCAATTTCGGCATTACCATAATTTACTGGATCGACTATGCTTCCTTCAATTCTACTGGCAGCTACGCGTTCCTGTCATCTTGCAGTGTAATTTTGTCATTCCAATGCTTTTGGTTATCACAATACTGCCAGAAAGTCCAAGGTGATTAGCCGCTCATAGCACGGAAGCCGAGTCGCTTGCTAGATTGTAGCGATTTGGAGGACATTAGCTGGATGACGAGATAATTCGAAAATTAGACCGACATTGTCGCAACAGCTGCTAAGGGAGCCTCAATGAACGCTGGATCTTGGAGCAATCCTTTACACGCGGACAAGATTCTCAGTAAGCGGCGGTTGCTGATTGCGTACGCGATTCAAGAGTTCCAGTAGCTGGAAGGCATTAATGCTTTTATATGTGAGTTTCAACTGGTAGTCAGTCCAAGAATGCTGGGCTCAGACCCGCACAGATTGTTCAAATTGTCTATTCTCAAACGTCGGCTTCAGCAACCACCTCTCCGCCCTAATGGCAGGCTTCCTCCAACTTTGGTTCTTCTTAGCATCCTTCATCCCCTGGCTTCTCATAGACCGCCTCGGTCGACGCCCTCTCCTCTCTATGATCACTATCATGGCCTGCGTCGTGGCCATCCAAGCAGCCTTAGTCTACCAAGTCCTTTATTGAACCGTTATTGCGTACAGTGCAGGCATTGATGGGGCAGTCATGCTTTTCATCTTCGAGGGTGCTTTTACGATTGGATCTATGCCACGTTTTTGGTGTACCGATCGAAGATCCTACAGCTGAGGCTTAGGCAAAAGGGGAGCACCATCTCAACAGTCAGTAATTGGATTTGCGACTTGGGTTTTCTATGATTACGCCGCTGGTGATAAATTATATAAGGTGGAGGACTGACATCATCTTTACCGTTTTAAATGCAAGCAAACTTCTCAGAATTTGGAAGTCTTCAGAGGGTAGCTAAGAAAGATCGCTGACGATTTCCGTCTAGGCAACTTGGGTCCAGATTATATCCACTCCTTTTAAGAAAGCAAAGGCCGGGAGGTAGAAGACTTCGATAGGCTATTCGCAGGTGAAGACGACCGCGCCCTTGTTTGGAATTACAATCAGACTGGGATTATTGAGAATTTCATGGAAGCGATTAATAAGTCATAATAAGGAGAAGGAACTTGTGTAATGTGGTAAGAATTGTATCTGTTTCAGCCTGTCTTGGAGAGATAGCGGAGCAGTAAAAATCAGCGACAACCTCGCAGTCGCAGATATCATCTGAGCATCACATGCATAACAGAGAGGCCCAATACCATCTAGCTTTCAATCACCTCGTCCAAAGGTCTGCAAGTGTTCTGGGAAAAGACATGAGGAAGGAATCATCCTAAGATGCATTCCAGTGTTCGTCTTCCATTGCTGCTTTTGTAATGGAATAAGCTGTCTCGCTGTAAAGGCTTTTCGGGCGTTCTTTAACCGAGAGCGGGAGCGCCAAAGGCGGCTATTAAGGCCTATGACATGAACTTCAAACGGACATTCTCTTTACTTCCTTCATACCTTCAGACACTTCGTCTCAGAATACCTTGAACAGCAGTGCCGTTGACAGATGCACGTCTCTAATGACGCAGGGTTTCATAGCTTGACGTACTTAACCGACCCAGGACAACGAGGTTTATATCATTTGCAGTTGCCAGCGATGACTTCAACGGCAGAGGGCTCTAGTGGAGTAGCAAGTTGCCCAGAGAGTCTGTACACGAGGAAAAAACCGCAGTTATCTTGAAAAGCATTGATCTGTGGGGTATGGCAGGTTTATTTCCTATATCAAAGATTATGTGTCCTGCAATATGCTTGGCCTACCAACCCCAGCAGCTACTGTCTTATTCAATGCCATGTCTTCGAATTTGAATGCTTAAAAGCCGTCTGAAATAAATGCAGAACATAAGGCTCATCAACTTTTTTCGTTCACTGGGATGCGATCAATATTGTTCTAACTCCGTTCGGTCGAAGTGCCAACACAATGGCGCTGCCCCAATCTTTCCCCTGTTCGTATGAGCACTTCTGAACAAGATCACGAACACGTGTCGTAAGTGGTCACAAGTTAGGCTGCGAGTGCAAACAATCTATGCTGAACGCAAGATAGGCTTGCCTCCTTCATGTAACAGCTATTCATCAAGAGCTTTCCAATAATTTCTTCCATCGGTTTTAATCACCAGCACATTATCCTCAGCCAGAACTTCTAGCATCTGCGTCACCACTCCTCGTTAAGCCAGCAAGATCAAGTTCGGAAAAGCAATATGTCTTTCCCAACACCCATACCTCTACAATCTTGGTTCTATCCAACGGGCAACACGCCAGCTGTCAATCTCCTACGGGACGGTCCAGCCTGGAACAGTGCTCACGCGGGTAAAACAACAAACCTGCTCCTACTTGCCTGTGGGGATCCTCGCAATATATTGTTTTCGTTGTGGAATCTTGGTGAACACGGTGAGTTTGCTCTAGAGCTTTCAGCGACTTACGAAATAAACAACATAGGTTGGGTTATAGTCCCAAGATCTCATCCCTTCGCCATAGGCGGGTCTGCAGCTAATTTCTCGCTCCTTCCGTCATGGGACCACGTTGCTAATGCCTCATGATTTTAGATACGCCACGCCGTCTTGCTTTTACATGTTGCGACATAGAACCGGCCGTACTTGCCCGAAATGTTGTGCTTTTTAGCCTGATCGAAGATGAATATCCGGCCAAGATCACCAGCCAACAGCATGATCCGGTCACGGCAGTCTGGAACCTTTTTTACCACTTCTTCATCCCACAAAGCTCAATGGACATCCTTCGAACCCAGGCAAAGCTACTGTTACAAGCGTCTGAATCATATGACTTATGGCTCTTGTCGCCGTATGGAAAATTCATAGCCTTCCTGGACAGACATACGTTGGTTCAGCTGCGCCAGGTTTGGATCCAGTACGCCGTGATCAATGACCCTGATGAACATGAAGCAGGAGTCAGATCGGCCATAGCCAAACGAAGCAGAGAAGTAGTAAACCGGAATTTCTCACAAGGCTTGCGTGGCGCCGGCCCTATGTGGCCGGAAGCAGTGGAAACTGTAGCCCACCTCTACAAAACATTCTGGAAGACAGGAGTAGTAGGAGGGAACGCCAAAGATTTAAACGCCCTAGGAAATAGGGGCAGAGGGCTGGTCAACCCCATGTTTGCGGTTTCGTCGGCGCCCACAGCGGCTTTCGCCGTTCACTATGGAACGGAGCCCTTGCTAGGGTTCCATGTGGCTGAAGTATTTGGGAATAAGAGCGGAAACAAACGGGCAAGTGTTGCCGCGAAAGCTGACCAAGTCGTTAAAGTTGCTAAGACTCAGTTCCGCGACTGGTGTTCGAGTTTCAAGAAAAACCTCGGCAAAGACTGTATCGTTATCAACATGTTTTGCGGAGAAGCGCTCTCGCTTTGCGGTGAGCTGCAGCGGAAACTTGGAATCATGGAGGACCAGTCATATACAGCTGGGGCATATGTAAAACCTTGGAGCTCTTATCCACTGGTGCTCAATGGGTTCGCAGAAACGACTGCTGAAAATGGATACGGACCTTTTGATGTAATCGATACATCTAATCTAGGGGACCATATCGGTTTAGTAAACGTTCTATCTGCCGCAGCACCGCTTTTACCGCAGCACTCGTACGCGGTGCTCTACACAGAAAGTCTGCCAGTCGCCTCCAGCACCGTCGATAAACAATTACAAGCCACGCTCTACTCTGACGTTGCAACATTTTCGTTGTTGCTAGGGCTGGCGCCTATTGGGTACTTTGCAGGCGTAGGTTGTGAAGCCGCCGGGTACGATACTGCGCAGAACCGGGGTCATGGTGCGCAGCAACATCGCATGCGGGTGACATGGATATCTCCTGAGGCTCTAGCTTCGACTGCCATACCAGGAACGGGAATAAATGACCGAGGGTCACTGCAGGTCAAACTCGATCCTACGCAGCTATCTCGTTATCTTTTCAACCTTTACAAAAACATGTTTGCTCATGAAAATCTTGCCAATTTAATGTCACAGTTGCAGCGCATAAAAGATGAGCCATACTCGACGGACATTCCACGTTATACTCGGCGTGGCTTTGTTGCCCTGCTCGCTGTAGCCTGGAGAAAGAATAGCACCGATTGGAAGAAGACAATAAATTTGCTCCTGAACGACATAGGAACAGACAAGTCTTTAGATTTGGGACCAAACAGTCTGCAAGACTTGTATAACCAGCTTTACCTTTTCGACCTGCCGACAATAGATACTTTGGAAATTGGCCCGAGACGTTTACAAGGCCTAGATTGGATCCTGAGGAAGCCAAATCAAGACACCGGGTTCCTTGCGCAGGATGATATTCCCGCTATTGTGCACGTTAGTTTGGTGGTTCCAAGGGCGAGATTTGACACATTTGCAATGAAGGAAACGCCCATCGTAGAAAGCCCGAATATGCATCTTTCGATCGCCCAAACCAAAAGCGGGTATGAGTTCGATAACCATTTTCATTCCTTCCATTGTTTCTTTGGTACGATAAAACGCGCGCATGGGACCGACACATTTAGTTTTGACGAAGACGAGCGAGGCTGGTTGGGGAACTGTGACTTGATTGTGAGCTGCGCTGTCCCAGCACATGGCTTACTTAACGGTCCAAGAGACGGTATACGGGTCAGCCTACGGCTAGACCCTACGTTTAAACCTCCAGTGGCGATATATGAAGCAGGGCTGGACGATACGGAAAATTTGCACGTGTATCGAAATGACCCAGGCCTGAATACCTCGAATGCATTGTCGACGCAAATACGATTGATGGAGATCTCCAGCTCCGAAACACCAGCGGCATTCTCGACACTCGTAGAGTTGAATACTGCGAATCAGGCTAGCTTCCTGAAGAAGCATATCGACTTGCCTCAAGGATCGCCGGAAAGTGAAGCTTTAGCAAATAAAGCTGGTGTTACCTTAACACAGAGTGGACCCTGCACCGCATTGCTGCAAATAGGGGGATCATACACTTTGCGTCTTTTATACCCTTTCTGTTTGAACGCTTCAAAGGCAAAATTCCGCGCTGCTAGGAAATCGTCCTGGGTCGAGATTGTGGTTCCCATCTCCTCAGCTCTCGACATCGAAGGAGACTACTGGACGCAAATGGTGCTAGAAGATGGCCATCCACCAATCCCATGGGCTATACCGCGAATTAATATTAAAATCCAACCCGAGCTCCACCTCCCCAAGCAAGACGGTTCCACTACATGGCTAAGCGAATTTTTCGGCACTAGCATGAGCGATGCTGAACAGATCATGCAAAAAGTTGGCAGAACTGCAACTCCCATACTCGATTTCAAAGTGACGCTCTTAACCATATTTGATTTTTTCGTCTACGGGGACCGAAACAACGAACCCGTAATTACTTTCCAGTTATTCCTAAACGCACACCGCCATACCCTCCTATTCGCAAACTCACTCCGTCACGACCTAGACCTAGGCTCCATCGTCATGGACGCTTACGTCGTTCCTCTGACTAGTTCAAGGGTTCGAGAGCTCATCTCGTCTCTCATGGTTCTACAGCACTCGAATCAAACGTCGCTGGATTTTAGCCAAGGAGGAACTACGCTCTGGAAGAGTGCACTACCCGCGTTAGCCGAGAGATGCCGGGATTGGCAGCACCAGGCGACCTGCGAGTATCAGAAAACCGGAGCGGCGCTTTCAACGGCCGATGATCAGTCACCTCTTTGCAGCTGCGGTGAGGGCAAAGTCGGTGCTGAGTTTCACAAGAACGTAGTATGGGCACCCTTTGCCAAATACGCTACTCGCATCGCCCTGATGCCAATATTCCCGGTCCCGTATCTGGAGTCGCCGAATTGGCTTGGCAAGACAACTCCAGTGGCGCCATCTGGATCGGTCGCCTCCTCTTGATCGGAGAATTCCTATTACTGCAGGAGGTTTGATCAAGTGGTGAGGATGTCAACAAGACCGTGTTTTTGCTTTTAGATTTCCAGAATGTAACACGAATAGCGATTCAGTAGATAGCGAGAAGGAAATACAGAATGAAGTTGTTGTGCAGCAATGGCTTTTGCAAGAGCAGTTTATCTAGCTAGTTTGTTATCGAAAAAGAAAATTGTCCAAGAAAAACTTCGTAGAAGAAACTCTCTTTCGGAAGCAAAAGATCCCAAAGAGATAATTTCCGTGACGAAAAATTCTAAGCAAAGGTTTTGATGATATCGTTCTTGACTTGACAAGACAACTTCAGTAACATCATCTGAATCAATCGCATTCTCTAGAGGGAAGAATTCCTATTACTGCAGGAGATTTGATCAAGTGGTGAAGACGTCAACAAAGACTGTGTTTTTGCTTTTAGATTTCCAGAATGTTACGCGAACAGCGATCAGTAGATAGCGAGAAGGAAATACAGAATGACATTGTTGTGCAGCGATGGCTTTTGCAAGGGCAGTTTATCTAGCTAGTTTGTTTTCGAAAAAGAAAATTGTCCAGGAAAAACTTCGTAGAAGAAACTCTTTCGAAAGCAAAAGATTTCAAAGAGGTTTGTTTCCGCGAAGAAATTCCTAAGCAGAAGTTTCTGATAATATCGTTCTTTCGTTCTTTCACTACACAATATTTATCGTTTCATCTCAAAAGACACATGTTCAACACGGCTTTCGACGATTTCCCCTCGGTAAAAAATATATATATCCATCTTTCCATGTAAACCGAAGGCGATATCTAGATCGTTTCTTTACCAAATTGTATGCCTAACAATCCGAGCTACATAGCCCATCCCTCACGCCCCCGTTTCCAACCGGCCAACACGATCCATTTCCCCACTGAGCTTCAACATACGCGTGACGAGAAAAAAAAGAGGCAAAGCAGAACTTTTGCGAGAGAACAATGATAAGAAGAAAAAAAAGGGTTAAAGCGATGTTATACCAAGAACCCCCTACGTAAGTTCTCTACTGCTACGAAAGGAGCTACTGTAGTTATGGATCTTGCAGGGTAGAGAGGTGGAAGAGAGAGAGAGAAGGGAAGAAAGGGTAGGTTTGGTATTGTTTCGATATCATCAATATGGAATATAACTCCGCTTTGGGTCCTGAAAGAAACCGCACATGCAGGCCTAGGACCTGGTTACTTTGAGATTAAACATTACAGTATATCAAACATACGCGGGTACTTCGGTACGGTGAAGCAGTGACAGCAGTACCAGTCAGAGACCTCCAGTCTGGTACCCAGCTGGTAATGTTGAATCCGATCTTTGAAGAGTTCACACAAGCAAATACATCCAGGGACCCCGAAGCTTTTATGATACTTATAGCTGATCGCTGGTGTACCTCCTCAACGGGTATATCATATTTCACCTTCATACTATCAGCACAGTCTCCAGGTGCGAGACCCAGAAGTCCATATAATTTGTCCCTGGGATCCGTAACGGCTCGATCTGCAAAGCGGCTAAGAAGCTCCAGGATATCGATCGTTATCGACTGTGCCTGAGCATTCTGTGATTCTGTAGGTGCTTGACGGGTTCACGAAAGCCCTCGATGAAGTCCCCCAACCCTAGCCCCCCACTGTTCCCAGTGGCCAGAGCGCAGCATGTAAGGTGATGTTTCCGGCTGAAGGTGCCTGCCTTGACCAAATCGTCCCATTCGATGACACAGAAGCCACAAACTGTTACGAACATGCCTGAACCGGCCAGGGTCCAGATCTAACCCTAATCAATTTGATTAGGGCAAGTCATGGCGCTATGCCTAGTTTGGACCTAGCGCACCCCTATTGAATCCTTCGGGCCATCCCCA
>JAABUW010009936.1_pt1 | contig 10716 bp, 11 predicted proteins | sample 5560081 | NCBI WGS metagenome assembly JAABUW01 (sample SAMN10711882, study PRJNA513363) | rock metagenome | isolation source: Antarctica rocks | place: Antarctica: Victoria Land, Knobhead sud | reverse complement strand
CGGTCAAGGCCGCGCACGACCAGACGGTCAAGATCTTCGAGCAACTCGGCATCAAGCAGTAGACGCGCATCGCCGTTCGCCCGTCTGCGGGAGAATACGCACAGGGAAAGGCGCGGGAAACCGTGCCTCTCCCCATATCCTGTGCTATACTCGCGGCAGAATCCTCTAATGTGACGGGTCTCGCGGAAGCCGGCTGGCGTGGTTACGACCACCCACGATCGACAAAAGCAGGGAAGAAATGGCACAGACAACACGACAACGAACACTCGCAACGCCGGTGGCGGCGCCACGAACGACATCGTGGGTGCGCCGGGCACTCGGGCCGGACTGGAAGATCGCACTCCCCTTCGTTCTACCGCTCCTCCTTCTGCTCGCCGTCCTGATCGCGTGGCCATTCGTGAAAGCAATTCAACTCAGCTTCACGACGCGCCAACTGACAAACGCCGAGCATTACGTCGGCCTGCAAAATTACAAGGATTTGCTCAACGACAAGTTCTTCAAGGATGCCGTCAAGAACACCGTCGTTTTCACCTCCTATTCGGAGATATTTAAGGTCACGGCGGGGTTGATCGCCGCGATGCTGCTGCACAATCTGCGGCGGGGCCGGTCCATCCTCACCGGTCTCGTGCTCCTGCCGTGGATCATCCCGACCGTCGTCACGGCGCTCGCGTGGCGCTCGATCTACGACCCGATCTTCGGCGGCCTGAACAAGGCGCTCATCGCCGCGCACCTGGACGGGGTGTTCATCCATCTGCGTCTGGTGGATCGCATCCCCGCATCATGGCTCGGGCAAGCGGACCTGGCGATGCCGTCCGTCATCCTCGTTAATGTCTGGAAGGGCATCCCGTTCTTCACCCTCAACTTCCTCGCCGGCCTCAAGTCGATCGATGGTGACCTCTACGAAGCCGCGTCGGTCGATGGCGCAAGCTCGTGGCAGAAGTTCCTCAACGTCACGCTGCCGGGCCTGCGCTACGTCATCCTCGTCACCACCCTGCTCTCCACGATCTGGACCTTCAATACGTTCGATGTGATCTACCTCCTGACTGGTGGCGGCCCCGGCGGCTCCACGCGGCCATTCGTCGTCTTCGCGTACGAGAAAGCGATTCAAGGGTTGCAGTTCGGCCCCGGCGCGGCGGTTGCGCTCCTGATGCTGCCGATCCTGGCGATCTTCATCTTCTTCCTCGCCCGCTACATGCGCCGCGCCGAACGTCAGGTGGAAGAGAGCGCGCTGGACCGTTTCTTCGCCGCGTACGGCAAGGTGCTGCTGTATATCGGCATCGCGCTCTTTGCGATCATGCTCTATGCGATGAACAGCGGCATGTTCATCCGCGCCATGGCGATCTTCGCGGTCATCGTCGCGCTCGGGTCCGGTTTCGGCTGGCTCTCAGCGTCGCTGGCGGATCGTGGCGAGGCGCGCCGCCAGGAGCGGGGGATTAAGCGGCAATACACGCAGAAGGAACGGCCGAACATTCTCGGCCGTCTACCGGCCTGGGCCGCGCTCGTGCTCGTCCTCTTCTTCGTCCTCGCCCCGTTCTACTGGATCGTCATCACCGCATTCAAGTCCGAGTTGCAGGTCACAGCCCAGCAGGGAAACGTCTTCTGGCCGCAACCATGGACGCTCAGCCAGTTCCATAAGTTGACGAGTCAGCACCCCTTCTGGACGTGGTTCCGCAACTCCATCATCGTGGCGGTCTTCGCGACGCTCTTCTCCGTGACCTTCGCCTCGCTCGCGGGCTACGCGCTCGCCCGTCTCCGCTTCCGGGGCGCGCAGGCGCTCGCGGGCGTCGTGCTGCTAACCTATCTCGTCCCTGGCGCACTGCTTTTCATCCCCCTCTACCAGATCCTCAGCCGGTTCCACCTGATCAACTCGCTCGGCTCGCTCATCGTCACGTACCCGACCTTCGCACTCCCGTACGCGACGTGGCTGATGATGGGCTACTTCCGCAGCATCCCGGAGGAACTGGAGAACGCCGCGATGATCGACGGCGCGACCCGCTTCCAGGCATTCCGGCGCATCACGCTGCCGCTGGCGACGCCCGCGCTCCTCGCGGTCTCGCTCTTCACCTTCACGAACTCCTTCAACGAGTTCCTCTTTGCCTTCGTCTTCATCACGAAGGAGCAGTTGAAGACGCTGCCGGTTGGCCTCCAATCGATGATCTTCGGCGACATCTACCCGTACGGGCAGTTGATGGCGGGGGCGATCCTGATGGCGGTGCCCGTCGTCGCCCTGTACAGCTACGGCCAGAAGTTCCTCGTGGAGGGCCTCACGGCGGGGAGCGTCAAGGGATAACCGCTTTCACGCAGCGCGAGAAGTGCGGCACACGGGGGCGAACGGTAGCGTTCGCCCCCGCTTTGCGCGATATTGGGCGGAGAGATGTCGTATTGGAGGGATGCATCGCGATGCGTCCCTCCGGTTTCCCCTCCTTTCGAGGGAGGGGGTAGGAGGTAGGGAGAATGGCAACCACAACGGCAACGCTCGGCGTCGGGATCATCGGGACGGGGCGCGTCTCTGGCGGGCACGCCAAGGCGGTCAAGGAGACGGCGGCGACGCGGCTCGTGGCGGCGGCGGACGTCGATCAGGGGCGGGTGGAGAAGTTCTCCCGGGACAACGACTGCGCGCCGTACACCGACTACACCGAGATGCTGAGGCGGGACGATATCGACTTCGTCATCATTGCCCTGCCGCACTGGCTCCACTACGGTGCGACGGTCGCGGCGGCGGCGGCGAAGAAGCACATCTTCATCGAGAAGCCGATGGCGATGACGCTGGACGAGTGCGACCGGATGACAGCGGCGGCGGAGCAGAACGGCGTCACGATCATGGTCGGCCACTCCGAGCATTACCAGGCGCCGAACATCACCGCGCGGCGCATCCTGCACAGCGGTGAGCTGGGCAACATCGTCTTCGCGAACGATGTCTGGTACAAGCCCTTCGGCCTCTCGATTCGCCCGCCGTGGTTCCTCGACCGGGCGCAGGGCGGCGGCATGTGGCAGATGAATGGCGCGCACATGCTCGACCGCATCACCTGGATCGTCGATAGCAGGGTGACGGCGGTGAAGGCGTGGATCGGCAACCCGATGGTCAAGCAACAGGCGGACGATTCCTGTGTCGTGATGCTCGACTTCGCGAGCGGCGTGCACGCCGTCTTCACGCACACCGGGTACGGCAAGGAAAAGGGCAACGAGTGGAGCGAGGGTGAGTACATCCTCGACGGCGGCATGGTGCGCGTCAACTCCCGCATGAACGCGGGCGTCTGGACCGCGACGGACGGCCACTACACACCCGCGCCGCTCGATGCCGTCCCCAGTGGCACCGGTTTCACGGGGGAGATCACGGACTTCGCCCAGAGTATCCTCACTGGCGCGCCCTCCCCCATCGGCCCCGACTACGCCCGCCACATCATGGAAGTCCTGCTCGCGGCGGAGAAGTCGAGCGAGACCGGGCGCGAAGTCGTGATCGGATAGGGAGGGAAACCTAACCCCCCAGCCCCCTTCCATCACTCGGCGTGGGAAGGGGGAGCGAGCCTCGCGGAGGCTTGGATGCTGAGGGTTAGGCACGATATTGCACTGAGTCACCCCCTCCTCGCGGGAGGGGGCGGGGGGTAGGTAAACCACAGTGAAAATCACCTACGATCCCGAAGTGGACATACTTCGTATCGTGTTGAACAGCGCGGCGATCGAGGAAAGCGACGAAGAGAAGCCCGGTATCATCCTCGATTACGACAAGAATGGAAACATGGTTGGGCTGGAAATCCTCGATGCATCGAAGCGCGTCGAGAACCCGCGCTCGCTCGAATATGCCGTTGCGGAGTAAGGGAGGGAAAGACATCCATGAAGATTAGTCAGATGCAGGTCACGACCGTCGCCGCGCCGGATCCGCCACTCCGCAACTCGTGGGGCGTGCATGAGCCGTACTTCGTGCGCGTCGTGCTGAAGTTGACGACGGATGATGGGCTTGTCGGGTGGGGCGAGGTCGGTGGGGGCGCGGCGATGGCGCGGCAGATCGAGGGGGCGCGGGCGCACATCGTCGGCCAAAGCCCGTACAACCTCGAGCCGATGCGTCTCCTGCTGCGGGGCAACGCACAGGCCTTCTCCGCCGTCGAGGTCGCGTGCCTCGACATCATTGGCAAGGCGACGGGGCAGCGACTCGTGGACCTGCTCGGCGGGCAGGTGCGCGCGACGGTGCCGTACGCCTCGTACCTCTTCTACAAGTACGCCGACCAAGACCGCGACGACCCGTGGGGCGAGGTGATGACGCCCGAGGCGATGGTGCGCGAGGCGGAGATGTTCCACGAGAAGTGGGGCTTCACGACGCACAAGGTGAAGGGCGGCGTCCTCCCGCCCGATGAGGAGGTGCGCACGATGCTCCTGCTGCGGGAGCGGTTCCCGGATCACCAGTTGCGCATCGACCCGAACGCCATCTGGTCCGTCGAGACGAGCATCCGCGTCGCGTACAAATTGAAAGATATTGATCTCGAATATTTGGAGGACCCGACGGCGGACAACGTTGGTATGGCCGCCGTCTCCCGTACGACGCACACCCCCCTCGCGACGAACATGTGCGTCACGCGATTCGAGCACATCCCGGAGGCGGTGCGGCTCAACTCCGTACAGGTAATCCTCGGCGATCATCATGGGTGGGGCGGCGTGCGCGCCTTCGTGGACCTCGGCAAGTTCTGCAACACCTTCGGGCTTGGCCTCTCGCAGCACTCTAACAACCACCTCTGCATCTCGATGGCCGCGATGACCGCCGTCGGCGCGGCGATCCCGAACCTCATCTACGCCTCGGACTCGCACTACCCGTGGAACACGGAGGACATCATCAAGGGCGAGATGATGACCTTCAAGGATGGCTGCCAGGAGGTGCCGAGCGGCCCCGGCCTCGGCGTCGAGATCGATGAGGACAAACTCGGCAATCTCGCGGAGAACTTCCAGCGGCGCAACAGCCTCGCCCGCGACGACGTGACCGAGATGCGCAAGCGCGACCCCTTCTGGCTACCGATCAAGCCGCGCTGGTAAGGCATGGTATACTTAAAATACGAACGTATGATCTTCACCGATTATACAGATAGTGTGAGATTCTGAAGGAATGTCCCGTACTAATGACGACAGTCGTCGCATTTACCGCCGATAACGTTTGTCAACTGACTGGACTGACAAAGCGTCAGCTCAGTTATTGGGATCGCACGGGCTTGTTTCCGCCTCGATACGCGGATGAAAACCGGCGACTCCCATTCAGTCGCATCTACGATTTCCGCGACGTTGTTGGGTTGCGGACGATCGCCCTTCTTATTAACAAGTACAACGTTCCCACGCGGCGACTTCGTCATGTGGGTGAGTGGCTTGCTCAACATCACGAAACGCCATGGGCGAGCATCAAATTCTATGTTGGTGGGGGCAAGGTCTTCTTCGATGATCCGAGAACCGGTGAGCGCATGGCGACGCAGCAACAGGGGCAACAGGTTTTTCCCTTCGAGATGATTGGAGTTATTCGCGATATGGAGGAGGCCGCAAACCGCCTGCGCCAGCGAACGCCTGATCAGATCGGGCGTATCGTACGAGATCGACAGGTTCTGCATAACGTCCCAGTATTGGCGGGAACACGTATCCCTACGTCCGCAGTGTGGAACTTTCATGAAGATGGGTACGATACTGACGCGATTATTCATGCCTATCCACGGCTAACTCCGGATGATATTCAAGCAGCGGTCGTATACGAAATGGCGCTACGGCAGAAACGTGCAGGATAGAGGGTGGCGCCGCCCGCCAAAATGTTCCTCATCATTGATGAGAATGTTGATGACGCAGTTGGTCACTATCTTCGAGAACGAGGACATCGGGTAGGGTTTGTGCGGGACCTTTTCGCGGGCGGCATCAAGGACCCAGTCATCGCCGTTCTCGGTAATGAAGATAGTGCCATTATTGTTACACATGACAAGGACTTCAAAGGATTAGTGAAACGAGCGCCAGAGGGCACACGGCAGCGGTTCCGCAAATTAGGCCGGATCAGTCTCCAATGCAAAGAACCCCAAGCAAAAAAACGAATTGAGAATCTGATCGAATCTATCGAGTTTGAGTTCCTCCAAGTAAATAAACGCCCTGACCCGCGGGTTGTGTCCAGAAAGGATACTGTTGGCGAAATCCGAAACAGCGACCGCCTCGCGCAAATTCTCCCGAAATCCCGGCGCGTTTCCTGAGTCCGTACACCTTCTCGACGATTTCGCCAACAGTATCCAGAAAGTTCTGTAAATAGGTCGCCGCTTTGACACGCGGCCATCGTCCTCCACGATCGGTAGTGGCAACAAACCGGATCGAAGAAGGAACACGATGGCCTACAGACAGCGTACCGGCATCCCAGCAGCAACACAATCCATCCTGACGGACGATCCCGACTTCCTGCGCCTGATCGTCGAGCGCGTCGTCCAGGTGGTGCTCGAAGCCGAGATGACCGCGCACCTGCACGCCGAGCCCTACGAGCGCAGTGGGGAGCGGCGAGGCTACCGCAATGGCTACAAGCCCCGCCAACTCAACACCCGCGTCGGCACGCTCACCTTGCAAGTGCCGCAGGATCGAGACGGGACCTTCTCGACGCAACTCTTCGCGCACTACCAGCGCAGCGAGAAGGCGCTCGTGCTGGCACTGATGGAGATGTACATCGAGGGCGTCTCCACCCGCAAGGTGCGGGAGATTACCGAAGTTCTGTGCGGCACCAGTTTTTCGAAGAGCCTCGTCTCCGAGTTGGCCGGACAGATGGACGAGGAGTTAGACGCATGGCGGAACCGCCCGCTGACCGAGCCGACCTATCCCTATCTCAGCGTGGATGCGCGCTACGAACACGTCCGGCAAGGCGGGCAGGTCGTTAGCCAGGGCGTCTTGATCGTTGCGGGTGTGCGGGCGGACGGGCACCGGGAGATCCTCGCGGTCGAAGTCGCGGATACCGAGAGTGCGGCGACGTATCATCACCTCTTCTCAGACCTCAAAGCACGCGGCCTCAGCGGCGTGCGACTGGTGACGAGCGACAGCCACGCGGGATTGAAGGCGGCGATTGACCGGCATTTCCAAGGCGCGAGTTGGAACAGGTGTCAAGTGCACTTTTCTCGCGATGTGGTCGGCATGGTGGGAGCAGTGCGGCGCAGAGAGTTGGCAGCGGATCTTCGAGAAATCTTCGCGGCGACAACGCGGAGAACAGGCATTGGCAACAGCGGAGGCGGTTGCAGCACGCTGGGAGCCGACCCATCCGGCGGTCGCGCGACTGGTGGAGGAAGGGGTCGAGGATTGTCTCGCCTGCCTGGCTTTCCCTTTGGCGCATCGGGCGCGGATTCGCACGACCAACGGCCTGGAGCGGTTGCACGAGGAGATCAAGCGACGCACGCGGGTCGTGCGCATCTTCCCGAATGCCAATGCTTGTCTGCGGCTCGTGACGGCATTGTGTATCGAGTAATCGGAGGAATGGGTCAGCGGACGGCGCTATCTTGACCTCGGAGGCCTGTTTCCGAGCATCGCAAAGGAGGAAGTATTCGTGGGCTAGATAAGAGATTCGCCACCCGAACTGCATTTGCCTTTGCCGCAGTAGACTGGTACCATGGAGATCATTCTCTTCTCGTGCATCGGTCTCCGGTAGCGCTGCGGCGTGCATTGAGGGGAAGCCTCTAATAGAGGAAAGGACTTCACTATGCGTGTTCTCGTCGTCGGTGCCGGGATCGGTGGCCTGACCGCCGCCCTCGCTTTGCGTCGGGCCGGCTTCGACGCCCACGTCTACGAGCAGGCCAGCGCCCTGCGCGAGGTGGGTGCCGGTGTCGCCATCAGCCCCAACGCCGTCAAGGTCCTGCACCACCTTGGTCTCGCCGAAGCCCTCCGCTCCGTCGGCGTCGTTTCCCGCTCGATGGACACGCGTGATTGGCAGACTGGCGCGCTCCTGGGTCGTGTGCCGCTCGGGGAGGACGCGGTGGCCCGCTGGGGCGCGCCCTTCTATCACCTGCATCGCGCCGACCTCCACGACGCACTACGCACCGCCCTCGGCGACGAGCACATCACCCTCGGTGCCCGCTGCGTCGCCGTCGAGCAGGGCGACGACGCCGTGACGGTCCACTTCGCCGACGGGCGCGACGCGAGCGGCGACCTGCTGATCGGTGCCGACGGCATTCACTCCGTGGTACGCGAGCACGTTGCGGGACCCGACCGGGCGAACTGGGCGCGTCAGATCTCGTGGCGCGGCCTTGCGCCTGCGGCGGTCGGGCACAAGGTCGGGCTGGAAGTGCGCCACCACTCCTTCTGGGGGCCGCGCCAGCAGTTCGTGACCTTTTACGTTGCGGGCGGGCGGCTGGTGAACTGGGTGGGCAACACGCAGAGCGACGAGGAGTGGCACGAAGAGTCGTGGTCGACTCGTGGCGATCGCGACGCGGTGCTGACTCTCTATGCTGAATGGCATCCCCAGGTGCGCGCGCTGATCGCGGGGACCGAGCGAGTGTTCAAGTGGGCGCTGTTCGACCGGCCGCCGCTGGAGACGTGGACGCGCGGGCGCGTGACGCTGCTGGGGGACGCCGCCCACCCGATGCTTCCATACATGGCACAGGGCGGTAGCCAGAGCATCGAGGACGCGTTTGCGCTGGCGCATTGCCTCACTGCGAATCCCGACGATCCGCAGCGCGGGATCAACGAGTACGCCGAGCGCCAACGGGAGCGCACCGCTGCCGTCCAGGCTGCTTCACGCAATGCCGGGCAGTTGGTGCAGTTAACGGACGCAGCGGAGGTGGAGGCGCGGAACGCACACCTGAGCGCCAGTCCGGAGGCGCCGATCGCCCGGTTCGACTGGCTCTGGAGCTACGACGTGGAGAGAGCGATGGCAGAGGGATAGGCGCGGTCGGATCGGGGTAACGGGCAATAGGGAGAGGGGCGCTCGCTGAGCCCGTTCGATGCACCTGCGATGATTTGAGCAGCGTGGAGGAATCTACAGAACTTCTCGGACACAACCGACCCGCGATTTATTATGGTTGTCACGGAAACTTCATTTCAGGTGATTCGATAGCAAATGATGATCCATGCCGCGATTTTCGACTTCGATGAACTGCTCATCAATCTCCAGACATTGCACTTCGCGGCGGATCGCGCCACGCTCGCGGACCTGGGGCATGCCTACGACGACCTGCCGGAGGTGATTCGCCTCGGCTCGTCCGGGCGGCGGATCAGCGAACTGCTCGCGGAGATGCGGGGGCACTTCAGCATCACGGATTCCGTCGATGCGCTGATGCAGCGGCGAAAGGGCCACTTTCTCGCGGCGCTCAGCGACGCCCCGACGCTCCCCGCCATGCCCGGCGCGGTCGAGGCCGTCAGGGTGCTCCATGCGGCGGGGTATCCACTCGCAGTGACTTCCTCCGGCATCCGCGAGTACATCGCACTCGTCCTCGGTCGTCTCGGCATCACCGACTGCTTCGGCGTGATTGTCACCGGCGCGGACGTGACGCACGGGAAGCCCCACCCGGAGCCGTACCTCGTCACGGCGGTGCGGCTTGGGCTTTCGCCCGCCGAATGCGTCGTCTTCGAGGATGCGACGGTCGGCGTGCGCGCGGCGAAAGCGGCGGGGATGCGCTGCATCGCCGTGCCGAACCCGGACGCGATGCAGCCGCAGGACCTCGCGGCAGCCGACCTCATCCTACCGAGCCTGAGCGAATTCACACCCGCATTGCTCGCGCGATGGAAATAACGGGCAGCATTGAGTAGCGAGTAGCGAGTAGCGAGTAGCGAGTAACGAGTAATGAGCAACACATACAGTCACCTTCACTCGTTACTTATTGTTTTTCACTCATTACTCATTACTCATTACTCACTACTCACTACTCGCTTCCCCGTACCGATGCGCATCCCGCGCGGTGTACTTCGTCAGCGATGCCCGGAGTGCCGCGTCCAGGTCCACGCCGACAGTGTTGGCGGTCGCGATGACGATGTACAGGAGATCGCCGAGTTCGTCCGCGAGGGCGTGTTCGGCCTCGGTCGGTTTTTTGCGCTTCGGGCCGTAACGATGGTTGATCGCGCGCGCGACCTCGCCCACTTCCTCCGTCAGGCGCGCGAGTTGTGCCAGTGGCTCCCAGTAGCCGCCGTGCTCCTGAATCCATTCATCCACCGCCTGTTGCGCCGCCATGATGGTCAACAGTTCCGTTGTCACATCTCTCTCCTTTTTCCTCGTACCCCATCTGCCGCATACCACTGTAGAATGATTGTACGGCGACCTGAGGTTGTGATCTGTGATCGCCAGCGTGGGAAAGAAACCTGATTCTATGCCTGGATACGAAAGGGATACCGTGTGCTACACTGCGAAACACAACGATGACGAGGAGCGAGAAGCGAGAGCAGAGAATCCGCGAGAGTCCGACTAACGTTCGGTTCGACGATCTCGACCTCGTGCTTCGCGACTATGGATTCGTGGTACGAAATCGCGACACGTCGCACCATATCTACTCGCATCCGTTGATTCCAAACTCTGTGAACGTACCTCTCCACGGAGCGATGACCAAGCCCATCTACGTCAGGCAAGCAATTGCGGCGATCGACGCAGTGATCGTTCTTGGCGAGGAGCGTGCAAAGGAGAAGGAGTCAGATCAGTGAGAACCTACCCCATCGGCATTGACGACGATGACCGGACAACGAACGTCGGTGAACTGCTGGATATTACGCCGGAAATGGAAGAGATAGCGACCCGTCCGTATCCGATGATCGTTTGGC
>JAABUW010009934.1_pt1 | contig 10717 bp, 10 predicted proteins | sample 5560081 | NCBI WGS metagenome assembly JAABUW01 (sample SAMN10711882, study PRJNA513363) | rock metagenome | isolation source: Antarctica rocks | place: Antarctica: Victoria Land, Knobhead sud | reverse complement strand
CAAAGATGTAACATACCGCCAGCCTAGACCCCCCAGTCGGCCTAGGCGCAGGCGTTGGACTCCCAGCATTAACACTGCTTCTCTTCCCTGCCTGTGATTCCAAAAAGCTTTGCCTCTTCAATGTCCCCGTAGCACTCATACTTGGCGGTCTCCCTTTCGTAGCTGCCCCATTCGCCCTCCCATTCGCAGCCTTCGTAGGCTTCGGCGTGGGCTCATCTTCCTCGATCCTGATCCCGGTTGGCTTGACGAACATGCCATGGCTAGGCAGGCAATCGAAATATCTTTGCCCCTTTACAGCTCCATCATTCTTGCCAGAGCCGTCTTCAAGCTCGATACCGACCCAGTCACCGGCTGCGAAATGGGGGTTGCCAAGGTAGCGGACTATTGCGTTGCGGCCGTCTAAGAGCTCTACCGCTTGGCCGATCTGGAGTTCGGAGAGCTCGGGCATTGTGATGGAAAGTCATGGCAGTATCACCGAAAACGTGCACCGAGCAAAGATCGTTGATGCTTCATATCATATCATTGCAATTGTGGAGGGCCAGGCTTTGGCGCGAATTGCAAACAAAGGAATACGCGCCGTAGTTCTGGGGATTTGGCACAGTGGTCAACCGTAACCCTAACCCTGAGACTAGGATGTGCAACAGAGCACGTTGAGCTTCCTCTATTGAAGACACGATGGCGGAAGAAAATCCTATAGCTTGAGGTGATTAAAATGAGATATTTTCATGAGCGTCAAGACTCGCTCGACAATATCTTTGTATGGAACACTGAAACCACCACAGCAATCATGAACTATGTCCAATCGAAAAGTCATATCTTCGCAAAACAGAATACCCGAAGTTGGCCCCTATTGCTTCAGCTGTTCCATAGTGACCTAGGCAGCCCGCGCAAATCAAGAGTGGTGCTCTTTCCGTGGGCTCAAGTCCAGAGACTTCAGCCGTCTGTCAGATGTGGCCACCTCCGTGCCAGCTCTCCCGCGGGATGGAGGAAGTCTGCGTCTGCTCGCAGCTCAAAAAGCCCCTCTGTATTCTCCATATCCTTTCCCAACCTGTCGATCAAGCCTTCCAGGCTATAGTCATACTGACTAACCAACTTGATTGCGCACGACTCGCACAGGTACAGTCCGCAACCGTGCGTCTCAATCGACACCGCGTCTTCTGATTCAGTTACCGAGTCGTCAAAAGTGCCACACCTGTAGAGTGCTGGAGCCGGACATACTGAGCACCAGGTGAAGGGCGCCGAAGATGCCTTGCCAGGCTCCAGCCAATCTAGATAAGGTTCGTGATCGGAACGATCCGGGTCGATACCTTGAAGGGCCTCGATGTCATGAGCTTTGCATACCAAAATGCTCATCCGTTCTGTTGTGCATCCGTGGCACATGCGGCTGGGCAGGAAGCCCGCTGCTGTGAACCCATGGCCCATCTCTTGATAACCCTGGTCATCACCAAGGTCTTTGACTTTCAATTCGGCCTTCCCAAGTCCTTGCAAGCCGTAATAGAGATCCTCACACCACTGACAATCTATGGCATCATCAGCTTTCACGTTGACATAATTGAAGTTGATAGGATGCGCGAGTTTAGTGATGATTGTTTTGTCGTGCAGTTGTAATCTGGAGCCACTCGAAGGTTTCTGGATCGGATTTTGTTCGACTATGGTAGTATTGACCTTTCCTCTTCTTGTCATACGGAGTTCGCGGTGATAGGCAGACTCTGGGGCGCAAGAGAATCCGTTCTTTTGACAATAGTCACAACTGGCATCTGAAATATCCTCATTCAACGAGCACCACCGCTTTCTTGCTATCGAACATTGGTCGCAGCTTTTCGTTGTGCTCCTAGACTTGGCAGATGGATATGGTAATGTCTCTTCTGACGTATTGGTTTGACAGCTTCGCGAAGATTTTTGTGACTTATAAGTTGAGGGTTTCAATGTCTTGGCTGTTGCAAGGCATTGATCCAACGACGGTCCTTTCCTAGTCCTCCCACTCTTTGGACCTGCAACACACTTGAAGCCATATCTGAAGCAGTTTCGACAAGGCCATGAAGGGTCGCTACCTTCATCGTAAGAACAAGCTATTCTCTTCTTCACGCAACCCTAAAGCATGTCACTAAGTCAGCTCCTGCTTGACTGAGGACATTTGAGCTAGAGAAGGCGATGCGTATCGGTACAGGAGTTTAACGCAGGAGAAAAGACCTTGAGCTGCACGAACCTCACACCTGCGCTTTTCCGTCGGCTGCACAATAAGTTCACAGTCAACGTCGGCATCTTTGCATTCATCGCACGGGTATCTGGAGCCTTCATCCAGCAAAGGGCACCGGACATGGAGCGCGAAGCAAGCTTTGCATCCTCGGGCTTCAGGTTTACCTAGTGTAATGCTTGATAGATCAGGTGGGTCACAGCCATTGTAGGTGGAAATCTTGCGGAGATCACATCCGTTTCGCTTGCGGAATTGATAAGGTCCTTCGCTGAAACGGTCGGAGCCAGTAGTATTTATGTCAATAATATCAGACCAGCCACTAGGCTCGGTGGTGTTCGAACCACATGACTGCGGTGGGGGCCAATTGTTCAAGGCAGCCCCAAAGGCTCGAAGGCATGCTTTTCCAGTCTCAGATGTCAACTTGAATTTAACCGTAAGCTGTTGTCCGTTCGTTCGTCCCTGTTGCCAGGTTGAAACTCTGCGTCTTTTAGATGCTCCGTCATCGATGCGTTCCAACATCGTCCGCTTTTTCTTCAAGATTGGTGCGACCACAGCACGCCTTCGCTTCTGGGCTGGATCATAGTTGCCGCTCTTGTCTTGATCTATCCAAGTGAAGGATACTGTCTGGGTCTGCCGTGCTGCTGTGCGAAAGTCGTATGTGGACTGGTCCCTAGAGTCATCTGGTATGTCATTTTCCAAAGGCGTGTCCAATTCTTCCTGCCACTTGTGCAAGTCCGCAGGCTGTGGAGTTGCCTCCCGAGATCCCATCGCACCTAGCGAAGGAAAGAGGACCGAGACGTCTGGAACGGGAGGAGCAGTTGGCGGAAGTCAACAGACGTGACCACAATTCGAGATTTCCCTGTATGAATATAGAGTAAGCGCACTTAAGATCCTCGATAAAGACTAGAGAGCATCCCTTGAAATGTAATCGACTGGGGACACCAACATCAGGAGATGAATATGACTACGATCAAGATGCGAACGTAGGGTGGGTCTGATGAACAAGTCGATGCAAGCCACGGGCTTAGGACACGATGCAAAGTCGTCCTGATGCCTACCAGGACTGCAGCCAGAGTGTTCGGAACAAGAGGCGAAGAGACAGGGTTGAGATTGCAGTGGCTATGTCTCAAAGAAATTGGCAGTGGTAGACAACATAATCGTGCGTGAAAGACAACGAAAAGAGATGGGGCTTACTGGCGATAGAATAGATTGCCGGTGCCGGAGAGATTGCTTATGAGTTGTTCGACTGGGGAATATTCCAGCGGTCGAAGCACTTCGTCAATCGAAGAGTCTCCAAGCAGTAGATGAGCGCAGAGCAAAGCATGTCAATCAGTAGTAGGAGTGCTGCCACTCGTCATATCACGAAGGGGTTGCTGTGAATACAAGCCTGGGATTTCGATGTGTTCTCTCCCACAGAGAAGTCTTCGCTCTTTTGTACAATGCGATTATGGAGATTAAAGTAGAGACAAGACCGAGTTCCGCACCATGTAATATCGAGAATATTACGTCCAGCCAATACTGGCAAGCTACCCACAAAAGGAGAGTCTGGGCATATCGCAAAGCGAGCGATGATATCAAAGAAGCGAGGTAGAACAAAGTGCTTGAGAAGTGTTCAATGAATATTGACGGTCGACTGATAACGAACTGCAGATCATTTGTTGGACGAGAGTGAAGAGATCGCGAAAGGGCCGAGATATCAAAGAAGTGAGTCCTGGATGGGTTCACTTCATGTGGTGCAGGTAGTTTACTCTTCAATTTGGCAGGACTGCGACCGTGCATGTAGACGCAAGATTCTCAAGAAACATGAGTGCAGCTTTGCCTGCTTAGTGGCTATGGATGATTGCTTTTTGTTGCCTTCATGAGTTGGGTGACTTGAGTAGACTGGTTCGTCGAAAACCAGGCAGGGATGCGGCCCCCCGTTGGTTGTAGCGAAAGACAAAAATCCGCGCTTTCTAGGACTGAGGAGTTCGGAAGCCTTCTCTGGCCCCGCGTGAGCACAATTGCCCTATTTTCTCTGACTGTCTCCTCTTCGTGTAAACAAGTCGACACAGGCGTTGTCGGTGTCATTCTCATCATCTAGACCGATCATACCAGATATGCTGGGGATAATTATACCTCACACGTTGGAATATGTGCCACGGGACAAAAACCAGGCGGGCTCCGGAAGTTCAATCGGCGTTCGGCTTACCAGGTGATGGCGTTGGTATTCTTCGTCCTCGGTGCAGCCTGTGATCAGTCCCCTTGGTGCGATCTGCCCAAAAGTGTTGTCCAGGAAGAAGGTATCAAAGGTCTGTCGTGACCACACCAGGATCGTGACTAACGGATTGGTTCTTCTACCGTTTGGTCGACAATGAGCACCTGACATTAGCAAGGCTACTTGAAGGATGGTAAAGGCATGAAGCTTGATGCGCAGGCACCAATGGTGCATTACATTTGGGAATCAAACCAGCAAAGCATTCAACGGGAAGCAAATAAATGAGTTTCAATGGTTGATGGCCCCCATCATAGATACTGTAAGACAAGATAATGTTGGCAAAAAGGCAAAGATTGGAGTGAATACTTTATAGAACATCCCTAAAGTAGGTGAGAGGCCAGCAATCAGGTTTGAAGCCAAGAGATCTAGCCCTCCGAGCAAGCCCGGTTCTTGGCTCCTTGCTTTATGAGACTTGATCCGTGAGCTCGGAATATATCCAGAGGGTTCGCGACACTTATAATTGTAACTCAGCTATTTACGAATGGATATGGCAAGCAAAACGCTGACGCTGGGAGTCCGACCTAGGGGTAAACTTAGCTTGGTCCACCCATTGTTGTGACCTTCACACTAACCATTCGACGAGCCAGGCAAACCTTTCAAGAAGCTCCCGGAAGAAGTCTCCATTACCGCTCATGGTTCAGCGAATGACTTGTACCAATCAATAGCCACCCAAGCCGGCACCAGCGTCCACAGGCTCCGAGTGACCAAGGGCAGCGATGGCACCCTCGTACCCAACAGCAGGGCTCTCCAGCTAGAGACGACTGGACTACGAGAGCAGAGTACAATCTACGTCAAGGATCTTGGTATATCTTCTCTATCATTGTATATTCTCCTCCCGGCTCTCTTTCACCCCATTGAAAGATGACCAAGGACAAGTGGACCCGCAGGCTGATCTTCCCCCATACAGGCCCTCAGATAGCTTGGCGTACCGTCTTTCTAGTCGAATATGCCGGCCCTCTGCTTATCCACCCTCTATTTTACGCTCTCCTCCCTTCGCCTCAAGCATCTCACCTCCAAACTCTGTCACTCGTCCTCGTCTGCTTACACTTCGCCAAACGCGAGCTTGAGACTCTCTTCGTTCACCGCTTCTCTTCTGCCACTATGCCAGCATTCAACATCATCAAGAACAGTGCACATTACTGGCTACTTTCAGGACTCAACATGGCGTACTGGATCTATCTTCCCTCAGCACCAGCAGCGCAGGAGAGCAATCCCTACATCACATACGCAGGTCTAGCCCTGTTTGCAATTGGGGAGGTGGGAAACCTATCGACTCACATCACGCTGCGAAATCTACGGTCTGCTGGAGGGACGGAGAGGGGAATACCGCAAGGTTTGGGCTTCAATTGGGTCACATGTCCAAACTATATGTTCGAGGCCATCGCGTGGACAGGTATATCGATAGTGAGCTGGAGTCTGAGCACTGTGCTTTTCGCGGTTGTAGCTATAGTGCAAATGAGCATCTGGGCCAGAAAGAGGGAGTCAGCGTACAGGAGAGATTTTGGGGGAAGCTATCAGAAAAAGCGATATTCGCTGGTGCCGCTGATTTGGTGAGGATTGCACGACAGATCGCGCTCTCATAGTTTTGGTTATCGGATACCTCCCCATGTAATACAATCTGTATGAACAGGGGGATTGAGTTTCTTGCTCGGAGATGCTTTGCATACATTTAATTCTTCATTGTCGTGCCCACCGAATGGCTACTACTAAAGACCCATAGCCGCTGAATGTCAGCACACATTCTCGATACCGCAAAAGGAAGGATACAGTTCTACTTGATACATTGATTCTAGAAGTGATTTTGATACTATTCATCCCCATGTCTCCCCCTTGACTTTGCCCTACGTTTGGACTTGCGTTGCTCATCCTCGAGGGGCGTGCAAGCCTTGATCAGTCGTATGTAATCTCAGGGAGCACGAACGCATCAACGGACGAGAACCGAGAGATGTAATGTCGCTCTACAACTACACAAGCTATTCTGAGGCCGGTAGGAAGTGGCATGCAACATGGGCACAGTAAAGTACTTTGAGGAGGAATCGGCTAGTACTCGCTAGCGCGACCCCAGCCCCTCGGGAACGGCAGGCTTGGCAGCGCCTTCCAAGATTTCTCCGCAACTCGACCAAGGTTGAGACGACATATCGACGACTTGTCGACCATAGCAGCGGAGCTTGACGGTAAACCTCAGCCCAAACGAAGTGGCAAGGTTCGCAATTGATCGACCATGCGATCACATGAAGCTTGGAGCACTTCCGCCAGACGTATGTGCTTATGATGTGGACTCGACTTCAACATGCAGGAACCAAGGCAAAAACCCCAGTAGAGCAATTTAGTGATGCTGATCCAGCAGCGACGACCGAGGAAAGATGTACACAAGCCTTGGAAACACCCATGCCTCCCTCTAGGTTCCGCTCCTAGATCACTTTATTTCCATGTTTTCCGCGCGTTGTCGCCACCCATGTATAGAAAGAGGTTGGCGATCCAGCCACACCATCAACACTCAACACCAAAACATATTTCACCCCATTTCCTCTTCACAAATCCCATCATTCTTCCGCATTCCTCTCCTAACTCCATCCATCAAATCATACACACTGCATCGTCTCACTTCCATCTCATAACTCTGACATAATGTTCTTCACAATATCTCGCCTCGGCTTAGCACTGGGTGCACCAGCTCTCATCGCAGCGCAGAGTCTGACAACTTACGCCGTCACCATCGACAACTCGGTCCATGAATTCGCAATCCCTGCACCCACGGTTGCCACAGTCACACAATACCTGACCAACCCTGGCGCCACAACTACCATCATCCCCCCAGCGAGCATTGAAACCTACATCTTCACCGTCACAGGTCCACCGCCTGAAGTCACCTCCATCGCAGACAGCATCCCTTCCGGCGCGCGCGTTTTGGGTGACGCGTCATCTGAAGCTCCTGGCGCGATCGTTCCGGTTGTGATACAAGGGTTCACCACTTCCATCCAAATTCCCGCTACAGCGTCAATACCAACAGGCTCTGTTACCATCGCACCCGTCAACATCGTCGCACCAACACCCACCGTCGCTTCATCCGCAGTAATGGAAGCATCCTCCGCCGTCTCGCAAGCCAACTCAGCAGCCTCCCAGGAATCTATCGTCGCGTCCAATGTGGCCGGCTCAGCTACGACCCCAGCCTCTGTGATCGAGACCGCAGCCTCCAGCGGTGCCTCTGCGGTCGAGTCCGCAGCATCAAACGCCGCCTCTATAGCCAGCTCAGTCGCGACAACAATGGATGGCATACCAACCCACTTTCCTATCCCCATCATCCCTCTCTCCGAAGCCTCCGCCTCCCTCCAAAGCGTCTCCTCAGCAGCCGCAAACGGTGCCTCGACAGCAACCTCAGCAGCAGTAAACGCCGACTCAAGCGCGTCTTCCGCAACCGCCACGAACGCAATCTCCTCAGCTGCGCAAGCAATCTCTTCCGAACTCTCAAGGACGTCTGTGGCGACTGCTATCACCAGCGACACAACCATCGCGTCGACCACCGAGACAGCTACGACTACGACCGGCTCAGCTACGCAGACGACGATGACGACGAGTATGAGCTCCGCGGCTCCTACTATCACCTCTTCTTCCTCTGCAGCACAGAGTTCGAGTTCGAGCGCGCCGCCGCCGCCGAGTTCTAGCAGTACGGCTGCGCCGCCTAAATCTGGGGCAGGGAGGTTGGAGAGTGTGTGGAAGGGTGGTGTTGGGGTGGTTGCCGGGCTGGTGGCTGTGGTGGTGGTGGTCTGAGGCAGTAATTCGCAGGAAGGGTATGGGACCAAGTCGGTTTTAATGATGTGAATGCTTCCCATGCGATCGAGCGAGCGATGATACCACGGTGCGCTTCTATCACTGGATATGGAGATAGGGAATTTGTGAACTTGTTTTTTATTCGTGTGTGGTTTGTGCTTAGCATTGATAGTGATGTGGACTGTAAATACGTGATTCAATTCATTACATCTTCTCAATAAGCCTTCTCCGCCTTACTCAACGTCCATGTCACGATGTGCGCATCCTGCTTGAGTCTGTTTGTATGGCAAGAGATGGGGAGACAGTCTGTGCCGCTGGGAGCCAGGATGATGTGGCGGTTCGGTCCACAGTAGCATGAGTTCAATCAAACACGAAGCACCAGCATCGCGCCCAACTAGAGATCACCATCTTGCGAAAGAGACCCTCTACTGGTAGCAACGACACCAGGAAATAAATTTGGATGATTTGTTTTAATAACAAGAGTCCGTTGATACCAAGCAGCTCGCATGATTATGCGCTCGTTGGTTGAAGAACGCCATTGGAGTCTGCTTGGCATCCTCACACCGATAGACGAAGCCCATCTGGTCTGAGGTTGAACAGTCCTCGTTCGTGAGCTGGCCACTTGCACTCAGCTAAGCGGAATCTCCGCGCCGAAGGATCGTTCGTCGATTTGTTCCCATTGGCGCAATGTGCTGACCTGATACGCACGAGGATCGGCTGGGCTAAGTCGGTCTTACAGGCAGCTCTTGTAGTTGAGTGATATCTTGGAATTCTTGCTGCTCGCAAAATATATCAGTCGATTTCCCATGTGCGTCAACGGGCGGAACAGTAGCATGTAAGGTATTCATCTCAGACAGCAGTTGGTAACAATATTGTTAACCACATGGTTGTTCAGAACAGGTCTGTGTGAAATTTGCTTCATCATATGAAAAAGGATTGAAAAGGGCGTCGAGAGGGGTGGGCTTACCGGATCGGGTGGCTGGGTGCCTACCAGACGCTTCTAGATCCTTGCTTGACGCTATTGCGTGAGTATAGTACTTGTGGGCCGTTTGTTTATGCTGCTGTTACAACTCAGTCGTGACCACTTGTCACTTTTCTCTTCTTGAAGAACGACTCAATCGACTTTTGCCCTTCGTCGAATTGTGAGCTGCCCACTCCCTTTGTGCGTTTAAGTCCCTGCAAGTGCTCTTTTCCATTCACTGTCTTGATCGACACACTGTAACCGTCCAGTGGAGGTGGGGGGTCAGCACTCTGCGGCTCTGAAGGGTGAGATGCAGCCTTATGGCTGCTTGCCGCGGAACCTTGCGCGGGGTCTTGCTTCTGGATATCGAGCTCCAAGAATCCCGTGTTCGACCACCCACCAAGGTATTCCAGAGGCGTAATACTGCCAGCCCCGATCGATAGCCCCGGAGAAAGAGTAACACTTTTCGTTGGCAATAGCTTCAGAAAGCATCTCCAAAGATGAGAAAGAATGATGCCATGCGAGACTATCGCAATGGCATCGTCCTTCCCTTTAGACGCGCCGTGTATCAGAGGAACAAGGTAATCCTGAAGGAATTGGTTCATTCTAAGCGCCATTGATTCCTTGGACTCCACATCTCTGAAGTCAGGGTCATCCTGGTGCTGGGCGCGGTGAGTATCCTTTCCAGACTTGTCTGAACGTTTGGGCCGAGCATAGAAAGGCTTCCCTTCGTAGAAGCCAAAGTCCTGCTCTCTCAACACCTTTAGTGCTGTCACGTCAAGCTCCTGTCCTGGCTGCGATGCATCATTCCATGAACGAATCGCATGTGCGGTCTTGAACGCCCGTTGTAGATCGGAGGAAAAGATGTACGTGAGATTGAGGCCCTTGTTCGCGAAGAACTTCCCCAATCGTTCGGCTTGCAGGCTGCCGTGGATTGTCAGGGCGGAGTCTTTGAACCCAGCACTGAGGACCAGTCAGCCAAAGAGGGGCAGATCCAGCAGAGAAGGATAGGGCACTCACTAGACCTGAGCTACATTGTCGACCGTCTCGCCATGGCGGATCAGGAACAGTCGCATTGCACAGGGGGCGAAGAAGCTCGTGTGAGGAGAATGGAGGACTGAAGATGGCGAAGTCTTCAGCGAATCAAAGTGCGTTGCGCCAAGACTTGCCAAGCCGACGGTTTCTAGCCGCACCTGTTACGAGCCTTCGATTTGATACAATGTGAGCTTTTCAACGACAGCTTTGGTCAGAACCTTAACAATGAAGCCACTCAGTCAGCTCGAATACGACAACCACAGCATGTCGCTGCACCCTTCAATTGGCGGGATACAAAGGCTCAGCCAATGCGAAACCAGGTGTTTTAGCTCGAGGCTGAGCTGACTATCTAGCTCGATGCTCCGGCTTACACCGCACCTGAGACGTGCAGAAGATCGTGTATACGTTGGTGCAGATTCTGGCCAATGTGTCAGGGTGCGGCAATGTCTCTTGACGCCGAACCTATCCATAGTACATTCCCACTTCGTAATGCCGAGAGATACTG
>JAABUW010009930.1_pt1 | contig 10721 bp, 8 predicted proteins | sample 5560081 | NCBI WGS metagenome assembly JAABUW01 (sample SAMN10711882, study PRJNA513363) | rock metagenome | isolation source: Antarctica rocks | place: Antarctica: Victoria Land, Knobhead sud | reverse complement strand
GAGACAGTTGCGATTGTCGCACGACAGAATGCTACCAGTGGCGACACAATCTCGTCCTCCACATCCCCCACCATCGTCCATGAGGCCATCAGCGTTGGCAACAACACCCTTTCGACAATACCTGACACAGCTACAATTGTCCCACTCCAGACCCAAACCAGTGGCAGCACAACCTCCTCCCCCGTCCCCAACCAAAGCTTCTCCACCCCTCAAACTCCACGACAGCGCTCTCTTGTCATCCCACACCAAGCCTCCGCTCGCCTTCGGCACCGCCGAGCAGCCAGACTTGCGAGTCTAGGACATCTCGCCGCGCTGTGGCTACAGCAGAACAATACCATACCCTCTCCACAAGAGTTTGTCAACGTTCCCTGAGTGCGTAAGTGCACTTGATTTTCCCATGTGAGCATTTGTAGGGCTTGGATGGATTGTGCCCGGATTTGTTTTTTCACTTGCGTTTGTGTGCATTGATGGTGGCGTTTGGAAGTTGATGGAGTGATGGAGTTTGTGATATAGAGTTTTGATAGTGATACTTGATTTGTTCCATGTACTGACTGGTTGAGTAGGATGTGTGTGAGTGATTGTTACATTACTCGTCTAAGTGTCTCTACCTAGGCTTCGCTCATTTGTAAACCTCGTAGTATGCCTCTTAACCCACTACCATGGTCTTTCCGTCCTTGCTACTTTATCTTGCTTGATGGTACTAACCACTGACACCACAATTCGTTGTCTGGGACTGCAACAGACCACTAAGATGCGGAAGTCATATAGCTTTTTAGACACCTTTCTTCTCCTTCCCGATCGTATATGCAATACATATCTAGTAAACGAAATTAACAGCTCGAACTTATCTACAGTTCTTTTTCTTGTTCGACCATGCCATCACATTCCAAGCCAACCACTGAACCCGAACCATTTCCCTTTTCCCCTACTCGCCAACATCTATAAAAATCCCCCTCCCTATCCTTCATAACCCCCTACTATCACCCCCTCCCTCCCTTCACAATCTCCCAATCCTGCTTTTCAACCCTCTCCCCGCAACTCCACCCCCCCCAATCCACACCGCATACACTAACACACAATTCCCTTTATCACCACCCTTTTTAGCCCGACTCCCATCACACCATCCCCAACCCAATCTCCGTCTTACCACACTCAAAGAAACAAAGCTGGTACGACAAAGAAAGTATAACAAGGGAACGGGACAAAGAAACGGGACAAAGGGGAAATAATTGCTTTGTTACTGAGACAACGGGCTTGTGCGAAAGGGTTTGGATTTTGAGGTGTGGGAGAAGTTTGAGGGGTTTGTTGTGAGAAAGGCAATATTCGGAAAGATGCCTGAGAGATCGTGTCATCAGCACTGCGTGCCCCTGCTGGTGTCTTTTACGGGACTTGCGTTTAGGATGGCGAATTCGAGGGAAATGGTATAGTAATGATATTTGTTATACTGGATTTCTAAGAATAGAGGGGGCATGAAGGTGATTGTTCGGCCGTGGAGCGGGATGCTGGAGATGGAGAGAGTGCGGTGTGTACCTCTCTCTCTCTCTCTCAGGTTGACTCATTGCTTTTACTTGGCCCAATACTATACCCCTTTCCGCCCATCTTCTTCTTCTCTGCAATCGAAAGCCTTCGTCTACGCACGACCAATCCTCGCTCTTCCACTCCATCCTTGTTGTACTCTACGCACTTCGATTTATGTTACGTTGACCTCTCATGCATCCCATACCCCCATCTCACTACACCAAGCCTCTTCCACTCCTGTTCGCAAACCCGCCAGTACTGGTTCATAACCTTTATGTATTATTCATAAATGCATTAATCCATTACTATCAACGGTGTCAGCATCTTGTCCTGCGAAGTTGGCTACGCCAACTTATTTGAGGGCATTTACCACGAATGGATTTCAAGTTTTGGAATATGCCCACGTTATTAGGAAAAATATACCCGGTTCACACTCTCAAAGAGCTCCGTCAATCGATGCTGGTGGGTGTCACTAGTAGGTAATGTTAACTAGATAGGGATGGGTCGTTTAAGGTTTAATGATCGCTCATTCGGTCGTGAGGAAAGTCGGAATCTTCAGGAATGCTTTGGATGCTTAGAGTTCGTGTGGAATTGGGGTTTGGGATGTTTGAGTTCTCTGTTGTGCAGGAGTGGGGTAAAGAAGGGTATGATTGAGGGCGGCGGGGAGGGCTGCGGCGCGTACGAGAGGAAAGAACTGGCCCTATATGTCACAGAGAAATTAAAGGAGAGTTGGTGTTCTACGGGAAAGAGTGCTCGCATGAGAGAATGATGCCCCTTGAGACTTTCCGAGGAGATTGTTGTGTCTAAGCACCGTAGCGAAGGAAGACAAGTGGAAAACCTCTACAATCAGTTTTTCCGCAACAGATCTCCGGTCTGACCGAGTTTCAGCCAACAATAGACAAACAGGCATACAAAGTCTACCAAAGTTTTCTTTAGGACACGACCGAGTCCCTCACGCGAGAACGCAAGGAAATTCCGGGGTATATACTATCTTCGTTACGCTCCTTTTAGCCGTGGACCTTGGCGTTGGATACTGCGAGAACCGTGCGCCGTACATACAGTACCTCTAAATCCGTCCTATGCCAAACGAACTCCTCCCGAGGTAGCTCATAATATTCCCCCAGGAGTCTGGTTAACTAAGTCCTGATACCCCTCAAAATCCTCACGCTTTTGCAGTGACGCCACAATAGCATCGAACCCCTGTCTCAGCCGCCGCATTCGCACATCGTCAAGAACGTCATCTGCAAGGGCGTGAACGATGTCCCAGAGTATGAAATCTTGGCCGTAACTCTCGTCCACAGCGATTTCGTCAATAGGTGTATCGATGGGGTCGGTTGAGAATGTCGCAGGTTCTTGAGGGGGCCATGCTATGGGAAGCGGTTGAATGGTGGCTTCTGCGGTCTCGGACTCCTGCGCTTGGTCCGATTCCGGAAATGATTGGCTAGTCTGTACGTTGATCACATCGCGGTGCTCCGCGGGCCAGCTAGCATGACCAGCCATTTCTTCGAATTTACGGCAGACTTCACGCAGCACGGCGCCGGGATCTAAGTCTGTGAGGGTTTGCGAGTTCTCTGTTGTCGAGGAGCCTTGCCTGTAGCTGAGATTTATTCCAGAGTTGCTGCTGATTTGTTCCTGACCAGCATCCTTCTTGTGGAACAATTCAATAGCGTAATGAAGAGCTTTTTGAATTGAGCCGAAGCGAGGTGTACCCTCCGTATTTTCAGCAGTGCAAATGGATGTTAGAGAATGATCGATATGACTGCTGAAAGCGCTGAGACAGTCACTGGTCTCTTGGGATTGACCACTGCGTAGGTCCAGAGAATTTGTTTCGGTAACATCTACACAGCTTTCCCCATTTTTTTCCGTAGCTTCAGTGTTACGGCTGTGGCCATCTTCTACTCTAGCAGTGGAAGACCCTTGCTGCTCTGTATTGGGCGCTACCTCATTCCAGTCCATAACTGTAATCTGGGTTGTTCTGTCGAACAAAGAGCTCGTGATCTCGTCGATACTCATCGAATCCTTCGCAGCCATACTCAAGCTCGCAGCTAGGAGGGAAATTCGAGTCGTTCCGAGGCCGCTAGAAGAGTTTGGATCATATCGTCGGTCACCATCTTCTCTTAGCTTGCCAAAGCCAATGCCCTTAATCTGGAAAGCTGCTTCCATCGATCTTCTGTACATCTTTCTGCAATTATCAAGTTCTTCTGGAGAGTCGTCCATACAATTTGGCCCGGTAGTATCATAATTGTATCTAGCTGGGTCCCAGTCCGTAGTTAGCCAGTTGGGATATTGCTCACATCCAACGCAACACGGTACAGCCGCAACCCCATCCCAATCAACTAGTCCGCATAAGCGGCCTTCCTTAGATACCATGATATTTTGGAAACTATAGTCAGGATGTGCTAAGACGAACTTTGAATCTTCTATACGGTGATCCTTGTATGGGATCCAATCAATGAAGAGACGCAAGAGTTTGCGTATCCCCTTGTCGAACTTGTAACGTGATGGCTGGTGTCGACTTAACATTTCGGAAAAGAAGTGTTGAGGATCAGTCCAGGGCCCTGCTTCATAGAATATCGCGGACTGATCCGGGTCACCCTTCGGTATTCGACCAAGCATCGCCGGCAGGTCCGCAAGCTTTGCAGGTCCAACGCCTGTAAGAATCCCCTCTTCATCAAAAAGAGGAGAGCCACCTTTGTCAAACTTATATTTACTCAGCTGAACCATAGCTTCTGCGAGGTCTATTAGGATCACGGCCCGGAATTGCTCGACTGATAAGTTCGTTGTCATTGTGGATGAGTGATTGAACCAGAGCTCGCTCAGAGGGACGCCTTCAATATAATCCATTAGTATAAAGGGACAGTTGAGCTCATTGTCCATGGACGCGTCAAATAGATGGACCTTGGGAAGAGGTATACTCGTTTCCCGTTTCAGCATCTGCATGGTCAACGCTTCGGCGGTAAGAGCTCGAGCAGCGATGTCATCATAGCACTCAAGGTACCCTGTAGAAGGTACCTTGAGAATCCATCGGCATCCATCAGTAAATTCTAAAGGAAAGAGGATATTATATGCGCCGAATAATGGTGGCGATAGAACTTTACAGTCAATAGTGGTAGTTATCGGACCTGATTCTTGCTTCCGAGCGGCTAGTGCGACAGCTGGTAAAGCTTCAACATTGATACCGGTGAGAACGCGTGCAAATAGAGCAATGTGGTCTTGGCACTCGTCCTCGTCGTGCAGCGCGCTTGAGCCTGAGATAGACATAGTAGAGGCGATTCGAGAGGATTCCCCTGCGAGTCGCACAAAGAATACAACGAGCCTTGATAGGTGTCGAGATGTAGTATATCCTTTTGCTTAATGTATGACTGACAATGCAACGTTAAATGTTTTGTGAAATGAAGTTCGTGGAGTGGAGTGAAGTAAAATAAGACCAATTCTATTGTTACCACAAACACGAGTAGCTAAGGAATTTGTTTGCTGACCTCCGCATGCGGCTCAATAGCCACGTTGGCCGTTGGCCAGGGGTCTATTTGCTATCTAAGAGCTTGGATTTCGCCTGTGTCGCTTATTGGCTGCAAAAGTATGTGGTGTGCTTGGCTATACATGGAATAAAACAGGTCTTCACTTACCACAAGGTACGCATCAGCCATTTTCCTGCCTCTCGAGATTAATCACATTAGACTTGAACACAAGTGACACGATCACTGGACCATATCGCCAATTCCAGCATCAGGATGTGACTCGATAGGAGAATAAAAGAACAATGGCGTTACAACTTTCCTCTCCCTTCGCACTATCATCGTTCGCAAAGCTTTTATCAAACCACCGCCCAAACTGTTCAGCTAGCTCTTCAAGTCCTTTTCAGCCCTCTCAAGATATAGCATTAAGTTCTTGAGCCCATATCTATTACTACTGCAGATTTAGACACAGCAGACTCGTGTATTGCGAGAATCTAAGTCACCGAAATCTTTGGCGGCCGCTTCAAGAACGAGTCTTTGGAGAGTTGAAAGAACCATTAAAATGGCTCGCACCAACACCCATCATTGGTATTCTGGTTTTTCTGAACTTTAAGCAGATAGAACCTGTACAGCTAACGATCCTTCAGCGGCGAATGCTTCAGGCACTTCACACCCGCGTGTGTGAAGAAGGGACATATGATAGAATGCAGTGTTCATCCAGGAAAGTACGTCAAAAAGGGATACACGTGCGCCATGTGCAACCATACAGCTCGGCGGGAGGAAGCAGAAGCGCATCGCCGTAAAGAGGCTGAAAGAGAAGCTGCAGCTCTAGATGCAGCACAAGCAAAGCAATAATACCTAAGCGGTCCCCATGATCCAAGGACGCAGTGCCATTGAGTAAGATCTCGAGCAAGGAAGAAACATGTATAAGAATCACTCCGCGTGCTTACAGTAATTCACCGGTTGAGGCGTTATCCACTGCATTTCCGAGTCCACCATCTGGGGGCTGTGGAAGGTTTGACTCACCTCTTCTAGCTTATTGAATTGAAGTTGTGGCGACTTGTTGCAGAAGATCTTATTTTGGACAGATCCTTTCTAAATGCTTGTATGAACCTTCGAGTAAGGCAGTTGCCCGAGCGTGACTGGAAGTTTGCGGGTTATTGATTTTAGAAGCCTTTCTGTACACTAAGCAACCATGCGATAGTCCTTTGAAATAATACATATGTCGATGTGCCACTATCACGATTTGGAAAGCATTGGCCCCATTAGGCCTAGTGACCGTGGACGTTGCATTTAAATCAGAAGGTGTCCAAAGCGAATCCATAGAAATCGATGTCCATATAGAGACTCAATCGGCCAAATAGGCTTCATGATTCCTTGACCTAGTACATCATTGATTTGGGTCCAATAGCAGAGTGTTGGAATACGAGGTCATATGGGGCATATAGTATATGGGGTTGAAGCTATCTAGTAGGTAGGAACTTCGGAGGAAGGAAAAGGTGGGAGGAAGGTCAAATACCCTGAATCCCCTGAGTTCACTAGCGCCGGATGAATGCGGCGCCGGATGGATGCGGAGATTACCAACCAAATCATACCTGAAATTCCAACACAGAGCTTGTGCAATAGGAACAACCAGAAAACGTGAAATGGATTCATCTTGATTGCGGACCCGAGCTGCTATTCAGTGTATTTGTTGGCCTGACGAACCTGGCTATCTGTTGTTGGTGTCTGGCATCCTATCTCAGATTACATGATGAGGATTCTTCGAAAATTCAGTTGTTCAGTGCAGGTGGAAAAGTGGAAAGGGCTTTTGGAGCGGCTAAGGTACCTACTCCACTAACTCGATAGGCGATCGATCACGTGATTCTTTTCGGCTAGCGATTGGGCCTTTTCGCCTTTTCTGTTTTCCAATATCTTCCGACGTTCTTTGACTTGTTGAAATATGCTATACATACCTGAATAGAATTGTTTTAAAGTGTGTTCACATTTTGGCCGATTCGTAAAGCAACATTACTGGCATCATTCATTCAATTATACGGACTCTTCGACAGACTGAGCGTCCTAAACTCTTAATGAGAACTGCTCCGGTCACTGCAAGGATCCTCGAAACATCTTTGTCGCAAGCTACCTCTGATCTTTTTAACGATAGCGATCGTTTACTGCCATGGGCTCGTCGATAAGAATTGACCGAAAAATGAACGAGGATTTCAAAGCGATTCATCTTCAGAGAGTATTCACGTGGTTTAGCGCTATAAAACAGCTATCTAGAGCATCGTTGTTCACACAACGTTCTACGAATATCCTCTTACAGATCAGCATAGTGTCAAAGCACACATTCGATGCAGGTTCTTTCACGGCAAGAACTTCAGGTTTTCAGCAATCGTCACCGAGACGACTTCAAGTGTAGAATGTCAGAAATCCCTCAGCCGATGATTCTTTAATAATATACCGAAACTATGATACAGTCTAACTACAAAAAGAATTTACCACACATTTCCCCTATCTCCGCATCCAGTCTATCATTATCCACTCTAAAATTAGAGAAAGGTAAGAAATTCGAACGCGTGCGTACATACAACTCTAGAAGATGCAAACAAAAGAAACAAGTGGTATTTTGGTACCCATCACCTATACGCATGGTTCCCTGAACCGCCAGAGTTTCCAGAGCGTCCCGAACGACCTGAATGCTGCGATGGTGCCCGTGAGTTAGACGACTGTCTATACTCCGGGTCTAGTGGATCTGTCGAATGGAACGAGGGTGGCGGCGAACGATATGATGGGGGACGATATGATGGGGGACGAGCGTCATTGTGATACGATGGTGGATTCTCCGTTGAATTCCCGGATGCGACCTGCAATTGATTGCGAACTTGAGGTGGAGCTTGAGGTGGACCTAGCCTTGGGTTTGCGAAACGATTCTGGGAAGGTTCTGGCTCTAGAATACTCTGGCGATCTAATTGTGACGCGGATGTTGGTTGAGAGGCAGCTCCGTTCCCTACACTAATTAATCCTAATGCCGAGTCACTATAGGCGAGGGCTAGAAGCTTACCGTTACCGTTCGTGACAATGCGTTGGCTATCTACAATTCGATTGCAAAGGCACACTCTCGGGATATGCGCTAAAGTAGACCCTTGGTAGCTGCGAGGGCAACTGGGGCACGAATACGTGAAAGAGGTGGTCGATCCGTGAATTTGTGATGAGCTTGATGACATCGTAACTGTTGTATTTACGCCGGGACACCGGGACGCCGGGACGAAGATACTGATTGATATATATGAAGAGCTTGTACTTGGAGAAGAGAGCTTGAAGTCTTGTATACTGATCGAAAAGGAACCGGTAGGCCCCATGACTGCATATATAGCAATTTTGTTGCGGAGTTATCATTGAAACGGAGAACGAAAGTTCACACTCCACCACGAGAGAAAGGATTGCAAACCGCAGCCGCGGTGAAATCATATTCAACGCTCATCACAATCTGTTATTCATCCTCGTAGCTAATAAAACTCCGCCGATCTCTTCACAAATAGGAGGCTGGCGAGCGAATAACAGCTGTACTGCACTGCGTAGTGAATTGCTAGTAGACGAACATGGCGAAAGGAATGAGAGACTGAATGAGTGATGGTTCTTATCGATTAAGGCTTTGGAACATGGTTTGCCTTGTCATCTAATATACGAGATCCATTCGTCGAACGAAAGAAGCGCCTTGGACTTAAAATACGAAAATACGACACGGAACGCACTGCAGGCGAAGAGGCAGAAGCTCTTTGGAGAAGCCCAGATTATAAAACAGCCGAACTCGAAATAACGATACATGAGAGACAGAATGTGCTTACTATTTCAACATCGCCACAGTGTCATTGCTTCGACTTTTGACGGGGTAACCTAGTGCTACCGATTTCCATGTAGTTCAAAGAAAAGCTTTGCCCACTAGACTACGCCCTCCACCAGAAAATACAGAAATTCACCATACTACAACCCGCCTCCATACAGCCATCCAAAGCAACAAATCCTCCTTCTTTTCTCAATTTGACACACACCACAACAAAGCTAGCACGATATTCAACACACCGAAAGTCGAAACACCAAACATGGATCAATCTAATTTTGCAGACCCGAGTTGCCACATAGGCCGGTCATCGACCAGACTCTCAACAATTCCCTGTAAACACTTAATCGTCTTTAAATTTACGATATCACTCGCCGAACAAATCGAGGTTTCGAGAATAAACATCAATGAATGAATATTCAGGTGCCCGCTAACTCCATAGGAAAAGATGCAAATAACTAGGATTTGTCAGACTAAAGAGGTCGCAAGAGTTTTGCGAGAGGGGTCACTCAGGGTTATTGAGAGTTGGGAAACAACAAAGACATGCCAGTCAAACAACCAAAAACCTTATCATTCCGTTCCTACTACCCAAGTCAACACAAGTCACATCTTCACAAGGTCTCCCATCCTTCTTCTCGTCATCTACCGTATGCCTTACTTACCTCAAGTCCATCTTCCTCCTCCACCATCCTCGCCATCATCCTCCTTATCACCTTCCCATCTTCCCATCTTCCCCTCCCTTCTCCCCCCAACTTATCATACACACACTCTACAAACAAAGTGGCTTTCCTTCCCACTTTAGAAGCAGCTCTGAAGAGGGAGAGGGGGTTTGTGGGGGCTGAGTGGATTTGATGATTTGGTGATTCGATGGTTTCAAGATTTAACGGCTTCGATGCTCCGACGCATTAACGCTTCGATACGTTATCCCTCAAGACCCAACAAACCAAAGATTGCCAAAAAAAAAAAGTGATGAGCTAAAATTTCCAACGAGACGATCTAAGCGACAGACAACAACCAACAACAGAAAGAACCAAGCATCAAAAACACCACAACCATTCAACAACAACGCCCAACAAAAGCCCGCGAGCCAAAAAAAAAAAAGCGTTGCAATACATACACACCAGTAACCAAACCCCCCCACAAAAGAATTATCACACAGAGGCGTGAGAAAAATATAAGCCATTGGGATTTATAAGAGTCCGTATCTGAAAAAAAGTTTACGAGCATTAAACAATTTAGTAGTGCAGAAGTAGTAGTGCGGATGTACTGTACTGTACGGAGATTTAAAGGGAGATGGTATATATATAAAACTTCCCTATTCGACGAATCCAAAGGCAGGCTTTGCAAAGTGGCTCCAATCAGATTCTCGTCCGGGGAAACCCCGTCGATGGCCCGTTTTTTTTTAAAGCCCTGCATAGGTAGGTAAAGAGGGACTTCATACTGTGACTTATTCAGTGCTTCATGATGGGTTTCATGCGGGGGCTCTTTGTATGGCATAACCCCCATGTGGAAAGCAGGGGGTTCGCGCACACTTGTAAAAAGAAGTGTATCCGGGCGGCGTTGGGTTTCCTTTGGGGAAAGAAAGGCACACACGATGTGATACCCGATTGTGCAGACATCAAAGCTTGCTGAGCGCGGGGCCAGATAAGATATGGTTTATTCAACCCCCCAATACCAGCAAGCCCCTCTATCTACCCAGCTCAGCCCAGCCTAGCCCAGCGACTGCTCCACCCGCCATGCAATGTTGCTCATACAAAAAGGGGTGGCTGAGTGCACTCTAGAAACCCTTTCCCATAACCGTGACGCCAGAGACACTTATTCCCGACTGATAACGTGGCGTCTCTCATAGGTTTCTTTATCCACATGACCATGACCGTTGTTCGCCGAGGGAATGCAATCGCAGCGCTGTGCTGGGTGACATA
>JAABUW010009929.1_pt1 | contig 10723 bp, 7 predicted proteins | sample 5560081 | NCBI WGS metagenome assembly JAABUW01 (sample SAMN10711882, study PRJNA513363) | rock metagenome | isolation source: Antarctica rocks | place: Antarctica: Victoria Land, Knobhead sud | reverse complement strand
TTGGCTGCGCCTAAGTGGGCGAATCGACGATGCCAAAGATTGTACGTCTTCGCTTTGGAGTCACTGATAGTTGCCTCGTTAGTGTCAACTTCCATTTAGTTGTCCTGATGCTCTTGATCGAACGCATTGTCATTTGCTGGGAGCGCCACAAGCGAATCGTATTGCATAGAAGCAATAAGGGCGAACTCATTTAGATCTGGCGCTATCTTGTTGACTATGTATACGCCTCCTTGTTGATCAGCCGTAAGAACTCGCCTGCCTTGTTCGTTTCGCATCCAGATGCTGTTCTTGTCGAAACCTCCATGTAGGCCTTTCTGACACATGCGTCTGCCTGACAGAAGATTGACCCCTAGACCTGGAACATAAAGCACGTTCGCCAGATAGGCCTTATTCCCGTCCCTCACACGCATTGTTGCTGTCCCACACTGATCTGAGTAAAGTTTCCCCCCTCCGACCTTAACGATGCGTCTCGGAATGGTAATGAGGGGACCCCTAAAGTGTCGGAGTTGATCAGTCATGTGTGAGGACGCGCCAGTGTCGGCAACCCAGTCGTCATCAAGAATCTTACTGACATCCTCCTTTGACAGAGCTGCAAGTTCCTCGCCAACGCTTTCCTCGGCGTCGGAGCTGCTGCTGTTGTCAACGAGAGACTCTCCTGAAGAGCCGTTATCTTCCGCGTTGTACGCGCGGTGTTTCTTATGCTTGTGGGACCTCTGTCCTTCTCGGCTCTTTCTTTCAGTCTGTCCCTTCGAAGGAACTCGCGAACCTTATCGCGTTTGGGGCAATCGTCGGCAAAGTGCCTAGAGCTTTGACATATATGACATCGTCGTGAGTCGTTGCTTGACTTGCGTTTGTATTGGCGACGACCAGATCCTGACTCTGCGGAGGCGCTGCGACGTTGATGTCGAGACCTGGAACGATTGGCCTCGCGCTTGGCCCACATGGTGGTCTCATCGGCTTTTAGTGATGCCTCTTTCTCTTGAAGTCTTTGTAAGACTATGTCGACATCAAGGTAGCCTTGAGCGTCGAGAGTGTCTCGAGTCGTCATGTATTCCGTCGGTAAGGAGGCCAGGAGCGTTTGAACCAATCTGTCGTTGCGACATAGCCCTTTCATGTCGGGTTGGGTGTCTGAAATCTTTCGTCCCAACTTCTTGAGATGCGTCCAAGCCTCTTGAATGCTCTGATCGGCAGGCTTTTTGTAACCCATGTAGTCTGCTAGATATTGTCTTCCTGTGGTCTGGAGCTTCTCTTTATACTTGTGGACCAGAAACCTCCAGATCTCGTATGCGGTGGCCATGCCTGCCACGTCCTCTTCATCCATGTCGTCTAGGCAGAACTGTATATGAAGGGTTACTTTGGCATTGGCCTTCACGTCCTTCGGTTCAATGTTTATCACTGGAATTGAGCCGATCTCGCTTGTAGGAGTGGAGAGAGTAACAGAGCTGGCATTCTGAACCACCTCCCAAAGATCTTCCGATATAAGGTGATTTTGCATGCGACGAAACCATTGATCCTTGGTGGTGCGGCTGAGTACGCCAATTGACTTTCGTGGATAGTTCCCCATGATGTATAGAGTATAAGAAGTGAATGTAATGTGTATATAGTATAGTTGACGAGAGAATCGAAGAGTAAGTAAAATGCCCGTCAAGTGGCGGTGAAGATGTTTTGGTGCACTAATCTTTTACCGACCTAGTGCGAAGGTCGTGGCCACGCTGTCGCCTTGACAGTGCCTGCTGGTGCTGTGTTTGCTCCCTTTAAAGCAATGTAGTCTGCTCTCTTTCAAGCGTCGACTGGCTCTCTTTCAAGCGTGTGAGTCAGTCTCCCTCACTGCCGTTCGTCCTCCGTAGGACCCGTGGTCGGGCGGAACCAGTTCGTCTGCGCGGAAATCCCTCGAGGGTGTGTCTCGATTGCTGCCTCTCGATGGCAGTGCCTTTCGTCCTCCGTAGGACGCGGTCGAGGCTGCCGCGATGGTAGCACCAGAGGCTGTCGGGTCGGAAGCCTTCGCGAACCCGGGCTCATAACCTATTGAAAGGTGTGGCGAACAACGTGATGGATCAACTGACGATGCTCAGCATACAGAGTGCAGAAGCTGCGAGATATCTGGCAGCCCCTGAGCTAGTCCCAATTGGGCATAGTTCACCTGGGCAGATCTCAGCCAACCTGGGCTAGATCTGGCCCAGTTCGCTAAGCGGGCCAATCAGGGTTTGGCGAGCAGTTCCCTGGCTGCCCGCCAAATACCGCCTCTGCATGCAGGCTTCAGGCATGTCGCCGTCGCACTGCGCAACACAATCGCACAATTCAAGCGCAAAACAAAGACTCGCGAGTGCTTGACGTAACTTAGAACTGGATCATGAATTATGTAAAGTTTATGTGTGTGGATGCACGAGCTATTCAACTGCAAGTTATGTGCCGAGCTCTTGATCCTGTGACCTGTACGAACCCTAACATGCTTGGCGCGAAGATGTATCTTTAGCACTTATTTTGGTGGCAAAAGATGTCGCAACGAGCTGACAATCTTGCCCTGTCAGCGGCTGATCACCCACCCAATTTTTCCCCGGATATCCTCATGATATGCTCCACAACCTCGTGCACAGACAGCACAATTTTGAGATATTAAACTCATGCGTTGTGGAATCAGGAATCTTAAAATGATTTATTTAGACATTTTTAAATCACAACCCTAACAGCTCTATCGTGCAAATTAGATTTCTACTCCGCAAACGAAAAAGTGATTAGCGGTTAGCCGCTTAACTCCGAATCGGCAATTCGGGAGCACTAGTTATTAGTCGTTCGTTGGTCTTAGGGTTAGCACACCTTCTCGAGCTAGTCCACGTCGCCAACTGCAGCAAGGCTCCAAGAGCCCAAAGTGCGGCATGTCTAGCCAATTAATGCGATCCAATCCGAGCAATGTTCATGACAATGTAGACCGCTATGCGACCGGAAACCATGCCTGCAGCGATCGCGAACTGTCCGATTGTATGTTCATATGGGTGTTTTGGGCTCTAGAGTCTTCAAAGTGTCTCTACGGGTGGCAGCACATGATACTTGCGGGTTCAAGACAGCGTTTATCTTGGGTGGAGCCGGGTAATGGATCAGTTTTACCAAATTTTCATGGTCCTCTGTTAACTTTCAGGCATGCTCTTCTGTGGAATCGTTACTCGGAAGTAGTGGGTGATCATAAGATCTTTGATCAATGTTACGGAAGCTCGCGGCGGAAGGCTGTGATGTATGTTCTGCCTGTGCTATCATCTTCGAGGGAATCAGCATGACCAAATCAAACGCCTGCCGTCAGCTTCTCTAGAGTTTGGCGATTCATGCGCTGTGACACAGCTGGACAGTTGCTTCCTTTATCCTTGTCATGGCGTAGGAATCGAGCGATAGACCAGCGCTCTGTCGTCAGTGGTGGCATAGCCCAGCATTGGCGGAGTGTCCTAGCTAGCCTTTAAATTGGTCCGTCCCCCGCATGGGAATAGCATCCGAGCCAGAAATTTTCCGCTTCGGATGGTCTAACAAGATGTGTGATCGACCGTACGCAGTTGCTCGACTACTTTATGTCAAAACACCCACTCGCAATGATGAGAAAGCCCGCGGTACCCACGTTCGTCTTTCCGTATCTCCGCTTCTTCTGCATCGATATCCACATTGTGCATCAGCATGAGCCAAGGCCGACCTCGAACACAAGTGAGTCCAGTGGCTGCTTGAAGAAAAATATATGTTCGTCAATACTTTGAATTTGTATGTATTTCGTAGTCCCGGATAAGGCGTATGACGCTGACTCTCCAGACTATGGGCAAAGGATTTCCGTCCAGTGTGTATCTTGAAGGGATGACCATGGCAGATCTAGTGAGAATGGACACGATGTGTGCACAATCAAAGGATGCTAGACATACGGAAGCTGACTCTCATCCGTTTGTTCAACGATAAGCAGTTCGATTGAGCTGCTTGTTTCACTATGTGGTTGGATCATGCACACATTTATACCTTGAAACACTGAGCTAAAGACTGGAGTTATTCGAAGATGTTCCACCCTGGCACCTCAACGACCATGTTCGATCCTGAATGGCTGGATCGTGTCTCATCGGCACATAAATCCTAGATTCTCACCAATATCTCTTTCTGTGAGACAGTATTGATGTCTCCTGATGGCACGATAAGCACTCGCGACATCTACTCATTACCCCAAGCGCAGGACATGAGGCACGAGCTCGTCCGTGCAATCTGTCGCGATATGCTCAACTACGCCAAAAGACTATGGACCTCGCGAAGGAAGCGCAGCTTCGGCAGCAATCGCTGTCTGAGAAGGCAAAACAAAACACGGAATTGGTCTTTAATCTGCGGAGCTCTCAAAAGGTAGCTGTGGACTGAAGCTAGTGCAAACAACATGCGTTCCCAGTTACGGTAATAAGCGACCATGATCACCAGTGTCAGAGAGCAGAACGCCGAAGGAACGCGAAATACACAGTGTACACGGACGGAGAGACAGATTCGGGTCGAGCGGCGTCGGAATGCACGATCCTTCGAGGCGCTCAACTTCCAGAACCGGGCAGGCTGTGTAAGTCCAATCAGCGGCAAGGTCGAATTTGATGGGGTTGAAGCCTGCTGCCCGATGATAGCTCGCCACGTGGAAAAAATGAAGCAGGATGACGCCGCTAGAGATAAGGTTTTGGAGGAATAATTTGCGAAGGCTGCTTGGCCACCATGTTAGAGAGTGTGATGTGGAGGAACCAGAGATAGCAACGGCGGCTGTAGCAATGATATCGCGAGCGACGCCTCCTTCCAGAAACTGCTAGTTGATAGAAAGCATGGCTGAATCTAGCACTTCCATACCAGTCACAATACAGCTTTCCACCTTATCTGAAGCCGAGTACTAAATTATATCGTACTTAATCGTAGATCCTGTAGACTCCAGCAAGCGTTGACCGCCGACTGCGCATCGATTGCACCACCCGATTGGTTGCACACGGCGCGAAGTGTTGGTTTATGCTGGCTATGTCGAAGGAATTCTTAGTACTGAAACATCGTTCAGCCCCGAGGGATTGGCTATCTTAGATACTTCTCCAATGGGTGACAGAATACCATTGCAAGGCGAAACAACATCAGTTCTAAACACAGAGGGCACAGCAGTATGAACGTCGCGGACTGAAACATGTAAGCATATATATGTAGCATGACCCGTCCCACAAACTTGTAAGACATCTCTTGTGCCAGCATCCAAGATGCCTTATCCTAAAGACAAATCCAGATCTCTGAGCCCAAACGAAAAGCACGAGAGACGAAAGCAAACCAACCGGCTAGCGAGCAGGAGGAGGCGAGGCAAGTGCTCGGATGTCTTTCGGATACGCATCATCTGACGGCAACAGCCAAACTGAGCCAAACCCTGACAAGTGGAGATAATCTTGTACCCGGGCAGGCAGATTCGAAGAACGTGCAAGGGTCCGAAGAGCGGCAGTTTGCGCCTTCGAGCCAGGGCCTGCCAATGACAGGTAGAGCCGTAACCGCGGAAAATGGAAAGGTCGATCAAGACTTAACAAATCGATCGATGGCTGACAGCAGTCGAGTAAAGACATCTACCGTCGAGCAGTCTGACAAGCGCCACCTCGATCTAGTCTCGTTCTCTTGCCCCCTCCGCAGCGATCATGTGCGATTGCTTTCTTTGGGCCTCCCATGTTGTGCCTTAGCTGCAATGGCAGAGGGTATGTCACTCTGGCAATCGATTCAGCGACGATGCAGCTAGCACCATCGGCAACAACCGCAATGTTTCCAGCCCCATCCGCGACGATAGAGGCTCCAGTGGCCGTCGATCTAGCGGTGATGCACCCATCGACCCCCCCTGCGATGATAGGATCTCCAATGGGGGTCAGTGCAGCGATGGTGCAGCCAGCGCTCTTTCCTCCTCTTTCTCCACTACCGCAGCGCCAGGACTGCTAGAGCCAGGTGACAGCCCGAGCTGGTGGTCCGGGAAGGGTTACATTTAGCTTGGATTTTAGTACTTAGCGCCTATCTAGCGTGCCCATTTTCGATTGCCTCGCTATTTCGAGGCGACAGCTAGTGGATTTAATCACAATGCTGTCCACGTTGGAACAATATATCTGAACTCTGGACTGACTCGCACTCGATCTACGCGTTGCGACAATCCTGTCCCCTCGCTTCAAAGATATGTCTTGATCTTTCCCAATGGCAAGCTGTGTCATGTTCGGTGTCGCGCAGGTCGGATGGCGGCTCCAAGTCAGCGGATGTTGCTCTTTCGGCCTAATCGACAGAGGTTCTTGGGACACTTTCTCCCTCGTAGACGAGAATTTCCCGCTTTTTGCCGCTTCTATATTCAACATGTCGAAGCGAACCCGTTTGGCTTGTCTGATATGCTGCCCTTCCCCTCCCATTGCTATCATAAGACGGAAAGGTAGGACATCGCCTTCATACCCTTCTCTAACCGGGGCTTATCCTGCGTGGCTTATCAGCTTGGGTCATCTTCACTTGACGTCAACAAGGGTTGCTGAAACACTGGGCGGATGGCTCGGATGCGTGACGTACGGAATAAGCATAGACCAGTCTTGGATCCTCGCGCTTTCGACGTCTTGGCCCCCTTTACTGACCAGCAAATGTACTCCAAGGCTGTAGTTTCTTCCACTTGAATTGCGCCTTCAGACAGTGTCCCTCTATGTCTCGCGTTGCTCTTCTCGATTCCTGCAAGACTACACGCCTTACCATCGTATGATCGCAAGATCTGGAAGTGACATACTGCCGTGAGCAAACACGCACGACGTATGCCTTGGTGGTAGATGCGAGATCGATGACCTTGCTAGGGTGGTCCATCAGGAGTAGGAGCTAACTGCATTCAGGGAGGAACTGTCTACCTAAAACCAGGAATAGACGCCAACCCCTTGCCGCATATGTAAGACGCTAATACGCGCTAGGCGCCGCTAGTAACCACCAGGTTAGCATGCCCTGCTGACGTTTAGAGGTTCTGGCTGACATACCGTAGCTGACACGGCTGACTCGGGGATTTGTTAGAACTGACACCCAGATGACAACTTCGAGAGGCAACCGCAAAGCTCTCACCAATAAAAATCCATGTCACGCTCACAGTTGACCCTCCGCATGCGATAAACGTTCTTAGCGCGATGTTGACCGAATTTGCCACACAGCTACAAGCTTCATGGAGAAGGATGCTGATGTTCTTGCAAGGAGCAAGGTCAGCAGCTCTCGCTATGGGACAAGGGCTGTCTTGGCATGGGCTGAACGGCGAAGCCGACGCTACATGTACTTTGACCAAGTTTGCACAACAATGCATGGCAGGAGCGCGCTTGTTAGCTTGGATGATAAGCGACCGAGGATAATTGAACGACTTATCAACGCTGGGGGACGTATCGCAAAGTGCACGATTAAGGGCACAACACACGTCGAATTGAGATAAGTGTACGTAGTACAGGCAGCATCGCAGTGCGGAGGAGCGTGACCCGCGGGCGAGCGCTCTCCACCCAAGCATTATCCCTGCAGGCGCTTTGGGCGGGGAACGGCGCGATTTGTCGCAAAAGAGGCGGTGCCAAATTGCGAATGACGATCTGGCTGCATGAAATAAGTTACTTCATGCATCAAAGTAACGTAAGCTAGTACTTTTCAAGATAGTGTGATACGGCTTATACTTAGGTAGCCACTACAGACACACCACCTAACACCGCTGGCACACCACCCCCTACACTGCTGGCACACCACCTTCTATTTCAACTCGGCACATCTACATCAAAAGCGACTCGAACTTCACAAATTGTGCATCGATGGAAAGCGCGAATCGAGCTCTATAACTTGTGTGTTATGACACATTGTACGAAAGCGCATAGCGTGTACTGTAAAGCAGTTGAATCAAGTGTAAAAATATCTCAAGATTTTGATGTTCTAACTGCGGGAGCTAAGCGACAAGTAGCGAAAAACTTGAAACGCAAAATCAATAATCGTAGATCTCTCACTAAAATTCGAGTGTTTCAATTGAAGCTGCGCAAATCTCGCTTGCGGAAAGAAATGTTTTAGATTTGGATTCGAATCGATCAATAAGAAGATACTTCTAATGTAGCTTCTATCGCTATCGACGTCAATGTTGTTTAGACCAACAAATTATCCAAACAGGCCTAGTACGGGGGGTTGGTGTGCCAGCGGTGTTAGATGGTGTGTCTGTAGTGGCTACCTATACTTAACAGTGGACCCCCCCCCTCGGGTCGACAAGCACTCCTAGTAGGTGGGCAGCACCTCAATATCTAGACCACCTCAATTTCCGAAACCTCGCTATTTGGGCTAAATCGGTCTTGCTAAGTATAAAGACTTCTACTAGAATGACAGTTACGAAAGCAAGTGAATTTCCGAGATTCTGGAGTACAAATTTGCAGCTGGTGTTGAATTGCGTTAGCGATAGGCTTGCGAGTTTGAAAGCTAGCGAAGCAGAAATTCATCTAATGTTCTAAGCGATGCTTGGCAATTGATTCAACTTTTCTGCGCAACAAAATACAATTAGTAGTTTTTTGTTATATTTGGGAAAGAGCAACAAAGAAACGTGTAAGGCCGTAGCGCCACCGGCGCGGTAGCGCCTTGGGGTTTGACTGAGCATGTGACTTCGGGTGCCACGAATGGCACATCTGATTACGACTCCTTTTATTAGTTAGATTGCGAGGAGTAGGCTCACACGTCATGGCGAGTATTAGATAGGGAGGAAGCTCGTCCCTCGTTGTTCTTCAACGATTAGTCCTACTACTACCCACCTCATATAGTTAGGGTCATAGTAATACAAGCCTATCATACCTCACGTCTTTCATACCCTAATGCGCCAGCAGAGAGCAGGCGCACTCACCTGTTACAAAACGAACCAATAGACTGTTAAGTACTATAGAAATAAGAGTTTTGTAAACATTATCTATAGCTTTAATGCTTTATAGTAAACTTGTTCTTAACTCTTGACAAATCAAATAAGATCTAGCTCAAAAGCTATAACACATGTTGCAATTACTGTAATTTGCAAAGTACTTTTATTCTTTCGAAATCAAGTAGTTACTGTCACGGTTCCAGGTGTTGCAGACCCCTGAATACCATACTAGGCCCAATCGGGACTAGCGTCCCTTCTGGATCCTATAAAGTATCTAGGGTCCTTCGCCTCCTGTTCCAATCCCCATAGTTAGTATTCTCGTTACATAGCCACATCGAATACCAACCTGGTTACCGTCACAGTTACTAATAATTATTCTATAAGTATAAAGTTTTTATATAACCAAGACAAAGAAAATTCTATAATGTATTGATTAATTATCGTCAATTCGAAGATAATCAATGCTCGTAAGATTGTGTACAAAAGTGTAATAAGAGATTACTATATATGAGATTATAAATGAGCGTGTAATAGAAACTTGTCGTTACATTAGCGCTTGTACTCTAAGTTTTCTAAAGAGAGAATCTTATAGATGACAACTCTAAATAGTAACTTGATATTGCGTACTCGTCATATTATCGTGATACTAATAGGCTTACAACCATAAATAATTTCTAAGCAGAATGATTTCTCGTGCGAAAATAAAACTTGAAAAATTCATAACTAAGCAATACTAACATGTTACTAATTAGCATTTAGCAATAAACAATAATAATAAAATGCGCGCTACTTTCTATTTTCGCATGGGTTAGCCAGATGTTAGCTTGTGTTAGCATCTTGCAATGGTATAAGCGCGATCTTGTATTGTAGTAGTATGCTTCTTCACACGATCACACCCAATCCACTGCTTCGAGACTGCATCAATCTGTTGTGAAATACTTAGTCACAATGTCTTTTCGTGGACCTGCTAGGCGCAGCACAAATAATTCGATGATTTTCTCCAATAGATCGTCGCTTCATTGAGTCGACGAAAAATACCAAATACTTGGGCGCCTTGTTGTTGGCGATCTCAACAAGATAAGAGGCAACATCGACCTTATTAGGAACGAGCATAACGTTTTCAAAAACGAGCTTGACTATGTGAGAAACGAGCTTGACTCTAGTAGGAATGAAATCGCGTGTTGAGGGAAAGATTGGAGAGTCTCGAACAAATTTTCAACAGACTACTACGAATCGAGGAGGCACGGAATCAAAAGCGCATATCTAATCGTCTTGAAAAGACTTTGGCTCCAACACGATCGCATCGCATGGTCTTGAGAAGTCAAGATCGGAAAACTTGTGAGACCACCTAATGGGTTGGTTCTCTTTCAATCACTATCAGCGCTGGTTTTTGCGATGGTCATGTGCTTTCCGCAGGAAGCAGCATGGGCAGTGTGGAGAACGCGATTAGTGCAATCAGCATGGCTAAAGTCAGCACATTTGACGCCTAGCATGCTACGGTCCACAAGTCATCCGCAACGGATCTGACAGTCAGCACAGGAGCCAAGGTGTTTGAGGTCGATCACTTTTTCGCTTGCGAACAAGAAACCTGATTTGCACGATAAGCGCCCATAAGCTGGTCACATGGGCCTTCTCTTTAGCAGGACACTTCTCCTTGCCACCTTGGCGTACTGTGGCATACGGCGAATAGTTCTTGGTCCGAGGATTTCGTCGAAGACATCGCAAAGCTGAGTCGCGCTTCTCTGGTACTCGTGTCGCCCTTCGATGAGTCACACTAACCCAATAAGGTAATGCCGCTTATGGTACGCCTTCTTTCCACATTTCCTGCATCTATTCTGCCGCCAAACACCCTCTGTGGATTTGCACTAATGTTGG
>JAABUW010009924.1_pt1 | contig 10725 bp, 12 predicted proteins | sample 5560081 | NCBI WGS metagenome assembly JAABUW01 (sample SAMN10711882, study PRJNA513363) | rock metagenome | isolation source: Antarctica rocks | place: Antarctica: Victoria Land, Knobhead sud | reverse complement strand
GCCGGGGATGCCTCCTAGTGGCGATGTTTGTCGATCTTGATCGGTTGGCATCAACCAGCGCTGCAACCAGTGAACGCTAGACAGTTACTGGTAAACACACCAACTCAACCAAGGATGTTTGCTCTACACCCCCCAAGTAATGCACAGACACGAACCCACTGTCATTAGCAATACATGTACGATGATGTTGTGGTTCATTCCGTTCTCCACAACACCATTCGATGCCGCGTTAGCACCACGATATGGGCCGACTGTGGAGATATGGGCATATCTAGCCACCATGCGGTGCGTGCCGCGGTGTACCGTCCAGCATATCATAGTCGAACCTTGACATTGTCAAAGCTGTAACTGTTCCTACCCCTTCATCACACGCCCAGAGCTTCGTTACTTCTAACACCATTACAATGGCGAGTGCTTTGACGAAGTTAGTGCGTATGATCTGGAGCAGTGCACCAACTGCTCCAGATGGGAAGTCAGACTTGCACGCCGCTGGCGGTGTGTCTGACGAGAAGACGTCAGTTTTGCATGATCTGTTACATCTCGGCGGCACCAATTCGAGGACAATCGTCCAGGCTTTCAACACTCTTGCCTCGGGTGAACCGCTCGACGACAAGAAGTGGTTGCTCGAGCACGGCGTGGCGATGCTGCAATCACTTCCACCGAACAGCGGGCTGAGCTCAAAGGTTTCTGGCGCCTTCATCAAAATGCTATGGCATGATTTGCCTCATCCACCGGCAGCTTTAGCGGGACCAGAAGGTCGATATCGGCGACATGATGGAGGAGGTACAGAATCCGAGGGGAAATCCCTTACTGGTCTAAGAATACTCACTAATCATTTTGCACTTCTTTCTTTAGGTAACAACCATTGGGATCCTGAGATGGGCAAGGCTGGGATGGCGTACTGTCGCAGCGTCCCGCCCATGAAGCCAAAAGGTGCCAATCTGCCCGATGTTGAGCTGGTTTTCGAGAAGTTGCTCAAACGCAAGGGACCCTTTCGCCCTCACCCGTCTGGACTGAACAGACTTTTCTTCTCTTTCGCCACGATAGTCATCCATGAGTGCTTCCAGACCTCTCGCACCAACCAGTGGATCAATGAAACTAGCAGCTATGTCGACCTTAGCACCTTGTACGGTAATACGGGAGAAGAACAGAAGAGGGTCCGGACTTACGAGAACGGAACCATATATCCGGATTCGATCGCTTCAGAAAGAATCATGATGATGCCTCCGGGAGTGATTGCCGTTCTCATTATGTTCTCAAGGAACCACAACGAGATCGCTCACTCTCTCTGGTCCGTTGACGAGGATAGCAAGTATGGGGACTGGGACGAGCTGACGGAAGAGCAACGAGTATGGTAAGTTTTACCAACATACCTCACGCCTCGCAATGTCTTTTCTGATAAACTCTTATAGGCAAGATGAGGATATCTTCCAGCTCGCGCGAAACATCAACGTCGCATATTTCGCGTCCGTGGTCTTGAAAGACTATGTTGCGGCAATTTTGAACACACCGCGAGCTAACTCCGAATGGTCACTCGACCTTGGAGGTGAGATCAAACTGCGAGGCGACCGCGTCGAAAGAGGTGCTGGTAATGTCGTCTCCGTCGAGTTCGCCGTTCTCTACCATTGGCATGCTTGTCTGAGCGCGGCGGATGGTCAATGGATGGAGGACATGATACGCAGCAACCTCCCTGAGCTCAAGTCCGTGGACGAGATGACGCCTGAGCTATTTGGTAAGGTAGTCAAGCAGGAAGGCCATAAGCTCATGTCCACCAAGCCCAGAGATTGGACTTTCAACGGCTTGAAGAGAAGCGCAGACGGCACTTTTGATGATGCCGATCTTGGCAAGGTCATTAAAGACTGCATCGACGAGCCAGCTCACGCTTTTGGCGCTCATGGGACGCCAGCAAGTTTGAAGGTGGTCGACCTCTTGGGTCAGCTTCAGGCTCGAGGCGTTTTCAATGTTTGCACCTTGAATGAGCAAGTATCCCAGGAACATCCCCAATATCATCTGGAGAAGTGCTAACGAAGCAGCAGATTTCGAAAGTATCTCAACCTTCAACCATACAAGAACTTCTACGAATGGTGCGAAGATGAGGATACTGCTCGCGATGCTGAGCTTCTGTACGGCCATATCGACAACATGGAGCTATATCCAGGTCTACAGGCAGAGTGCACAAAGCCGCCGATACCAGGCAGCGGAGTATGTCCTGGACAGACGACAGGACGCGGTATACTGGATGACGCAGTGTCTCTCGTTCGTGGCGACCGCTTTCTCACCTATGATATGAACAGCAGTACTCTCACGAATTGGGGTTTTGCGAAGCTGGGCAGTGCCGTCGCAAAGGGTGCATATGGTGGCGTCTTCCCAACTTTACTTTTTGCAGGTCTTCCTGGGGAGTTTACTGGCACCTCCTCTTATGCGCTGTTGCCGTTCTACACCCCTGAGGCTGCGCGAGAGATTTTCAGCGGCAATGGAGTACTGGAACAGTACGACCTACAGCGACCCGCAACGAACGCCACTAAGATTGTTGGCATACACACACAGGCGGGTTGTAAGAAGATCTTCGATGATCGCGACAACTTCGTGGTCATGTATCAGGCCGCCATCAGGAATTGCACCGCTGGTCACGATTTCATGATCGGCTGGGACCAGCGGAAACGCCACGATGAACGCTCCTCTATCCTCCATAAAGTTTTCTTTGAGGAAGGGTTCGAATCGAAACTCTCGCAGTTCTTCCGGCAGAAGGTGAGAGCCTTGATTGAGGACAGCTCGTTGTCCTATCCGGACTCTCGACGATCGATCGACATCGTGAGAGATGTGACAAACGTAACACCGATTCTGTGGCTTGCGGAGAGACTTGCAATTCCGCTCAAGACACAAGAGTATTCTCGCGGATTGCTCACTCGGGCCGAATTGTTCGAGCTGTTCCTGGTCCTATTCATGTACCAAAGCTTCAACATCTTGCCGAAGAGCGAGTGGGCGATGCGGGCAGGCAGCATGGAGGTAGCGCCTCTTTTGAGGGGCATCCTTCAGGGCCATCTTTCCACCCAGCATGGCGGGTACAAGGAAGTCTTCACGGACTACCTTGAGAAAGGAACCGCTTACGAGGTTGGGCCTGATGCTGACCGTCTGTACAAGTCATTAGCCGCGACCGGTTTACCCGACGGAGATCTTGTAGGAGACTGCATCGGCATGTGCGCCCCTGTTGCTGGCAACCTCACCCAGCAGGCTTCCTTGCTCATCGATCTGTACCTCAGTCCTGGGTACGAGAAGTACAAGGAGCGTATTGTCGAGCTCTCGCACAGAGAGGATCCTGCAGCCGACAAGGAATTGTTGGGATTCATTTACGAGGGTATGAGACACGCCGGTGTGGTGCCCGGCCTGCCTCGAGTCGCAGCACGGGACATCACAGTCAAAGATGGTCAACGTGGCAACATCCATATCAAGGCTGGCCAAACCGTCCTGATCGCGACCTCGAGAGCGGCTATGGATCCGGTGGCTTATCCGAATCCGGAGCTGATCAATCCGCATCGGCCCATCTCTTCATACACCCTTCTCGGCCAGGGACTGCACTTTTGCTTCGGAGCGCGTATGGTTGCGCCCGCACTTGTGTCGACGCTGAGAGAGGTCTTCCGTCTGAGGAACCTGCGTCGTGCACCAGGCAAGCAAGGGCACTTTGCCACGGTCGAGCACCAGGTTGCCGGCGTGAACATGAGGTCATATCTTGATGCGAACTCGCGGGAAAGTCCCATCCCGACGACATTGACACTTATTTATGATCAGGAGCCACTTACGAACGGAAGCATTTGAGGCGCAAGTTGTCCGCGGTTGTATATAGCAGGCTAAACCTATTCGGGTCGTTTCTCGGCAATGGTTCGAGCTGCGAAAGTCTAATACGCTACTGCTCCTCTCCGCCACCTCGTTTCATCCCGCCGTCACTGACCTCCATCGTCTACAATATCCCTTAGGAAGGTAATACGATGATCTCCTATGCAGCTCCCAGACTATGCTTTCCTGCTACTACGCGACGACAGTTCATATCGTCGTATACCCGCCATCAACAACGAAAGCTTGCCCAGTGCAAAAGGACGCGCCTGGCCCTGCCAGGAACAACGCCATGCTAGCAACATCGCTCGGGGTCGCCATGCGGCCCCAGGGATGTAGACCCCGTATCCTGGCCTTCTGTGCCTCGCCATCGTGCACTTTCATGGGATCCAGCATCGCCGCATCGATCCAACCTGGGGTGATACAGTTGACATGTATTCGGTCCGCTGCGTAGTCAAGGGCCGCGGCTTTCGTCAAAGACAGACCAACGCCTTTCGAGGCGCAGTACGACGAAGTTCCAGGTAGCGCAACAGTTGCCATGACACTCGAGATAGTGACGATCCAGCCCCTGTCGCCCGAAGGGTGGGGTGGCTGCTCCAGCATCTGCGCCGCGGCGAACTTGATACCGTGCCAGACGCCACGCGAGTTGACTGCGAGGTCTCTGTTGAAGATGTCATCTTCGATCTCGTGTAGTCTGCATTGGCCACCCGTCTTGAACGAAGAGGAGTGTATGATTGAAGACACGCCGGCGTTATTGACCATGACATCGAGTCGGCCGTGGTGCTGAACCGCAAACGCGACAGCATCACGCACGGAGTCAGCTTGAGTGACATCACAGTGGATGAACATGGCCCGAGGTAACGAAGTGGCGGAAGGAAACTTTTGATTGAGCAGGTCAACGGTCGGAGTGCTGATGTCTTGGCTCAGACTCCTTCATCTCCTCTGCGTAGATCGGCGCCAGCGGTGGCTTCGGTGTCAGGTCTGCTGAGATGATGATCGCGCCGGCGGAGGCATAGGCCTCTGCGATGGCTCTTCCCAGGCCGGAGGTAGCGCCTGTAATGAGCGCGATCTTGTTCGAAAGGTCACCAATGCCGGGTGAGGACATTCCATTCTGATGGGCTGGGCTGAATTGCTGTGGTGACATCTTGAAATCAGCCTGCTGCTCCGTGGGTTCAGACCTACTCTGATCCAGCACCTGACGTTGAGGTATACCAACCTTAGCCCCAGTGTGGACCGAGTATTGAGGCCCCATGGAAGGCTCGCAAGGCACACCGAGGTCTGATACCACGGATTGTCATCGTGTACCCGCTCCAAGCTGCACCGGTGCACTGCATGGGATGGCCGAAACCGTGAAGGCCTGTCGCGGACTGATTGGGGTCATCCGGCAAGGCTGGGGTAATTGTGGAGTGGTCCGCAGACGACTTCTCCCAGAAACACCGTAGCATGGGGTCGCAGAGGCCCGCAGTTGCTAGACAATTATTGAGTCTCACGGAGCGGGCAACTTGTCTTTTGCCGACCTCGCTCCGAGTCTTGCAGTACCCAGCTGTACGCTACATCATGTTTACAAGGAGTCCAAGATTCATGGAAGAGAAAGTACGCCGCTTCCGACATATCGCCGTGGAAGTGTGGTACGCTACTACCATCAGGCCGAACCATATTGTGCGCCTAGGCATCATTCCCACTGCCAGGAATCTCACCCTCACTCCTCCCAAGATACTCTTTCAACCTCTCCCCTCCCACCTCGACCGGTTGCGAGTCCTGCAGTATATAGACCACCCTCGCCCATTCCGCATCGCTCGGATTCCTCCACGCATGGTTCGTCCCACGCTGGACACAGACGTCACCTCGTCCAAGGACCTGTCGCTCTCCAGAATCGAGGACCAGCTCAATTGAGCCTTCCACAACGATTCCATAGTCCAAGCTCCGGGTGCGGTGCATCATAGACTCAAACAAAGGCGCAAAGTCCACGAATCGAAGCACTGTGCCGTTGGGGTTGACTATGCCCAGCTTGCCAGAAGCTACAGTCCTGTCGTGGGTTTCAATGTCTTCGTCGTTCTTCATGGAGACCGGAAAGCTTGATGTGGTGAATGGGACGTGGAAGGCCATACCCCCGTGGTCGTAAGATTGCCATTCAGCGCTGCGGCGATCTTGGATGGTCGTATTGCCCGTGGCTGCGTTATGGCCAGTGATGAATGTTTGGAGTTCTCGTAGCTTTCCGCTCGAATTGCTGGAGGTAGAAGCCATCCTTGAAGGAGATGAAATTCGCAGCGTGTATTTCAATCGCAGGATGGTGATCTTGTGGCGGTCCACCTTGATCAAATATGGAGTGTATGGGGTAGGTCCGACTCTTGTGTGTGGAGTAGGGCGAACATATGCGGAGAAACCCCAAGTAGTCTCCGCACTGATCAGTAATGGTGACAAGAGTAATTCCAGCAGTGACCAGACAAACCGGAGATCATCTGGTAAGTTCCAAGGCATGCGTTGTTCATCCACCACTGAGCGAGTTTGCCTTCATCGCCACTGTCGTCACGCTGCATCTGCCGTCGTAAAACCGACTCCGTTAGTGTTCAATCTCACGCTGTCTCGATTGATCATTCGATGGTGTCCAGAACTCTGGCCAGAAGCTGAGCGACATGCACTTTGTGCAACAACAATAGTCGTTCGCCTCTCACGATCGGTGCCTTGACTTGTGCAGAAGAGCTCTTTAGGTGGAGGATCGCATCCTTGCACCAGAGCACCAGGGAGGCATAGTATATGGCGTAGGGAACATGAGGCGTTTCAAAAGGCAGCCGCCGTTCTTCTCTCAAATTTGGGGCGGAAGCTGTCGAATCATTGCTTGGCAACGCGCCCTCGACGGCGCTGATCAGCCGCTCAGCATGCCATTGGGCGATATCGTAATGGCGGCCGTGTATCCACGTTCGCAATTCAGGGACCACGGCGCTTTTGTCTCCGACCCGGTGTGGTGAATCAGAAGGTGCGTGGGCGAACGTTTGCAGGACCGTGAGGTTGGCATGCATGACGATGTTCATCATATGGTAGATGGCAAGATGCGAAGGGTCGACTACTGCATGCGGACTTTGACCACGCAGCCAGTCGTCGCAGGCAAGTTCTGCGAAGTCGGGTTTGCCCATCGACAAAGCACCCTCCAACGTGCCCTGATCAGGGTATGCGCTCTCACGAGAATATGCGGCCCGCCATACATTGGACGCCAGAAATGCCAAAGGTGCCATGCATGAGTCTTGCATATCGTTGGCCGGGAGGGTGACGTTACGGTTGACGGCATTTTTGAGTCGCAGATGCAGCATCTGGAGCTCACTGTCGGGTGCTGAGTTATTGATTATAGATCTCAGACCATGCCACAACATATTTGGTGGACGCATTACGATCACGACTCTGTAGCAGTCTAGGATACAGAGAGCCTCGAGCACCCTTGATAGATTTCTTAGTGAGTCGCGCAAGTTTGCTCATCAATGGAGTGAATATACATACTGAGCGTGCTGTGCATGTGCCTCGGATGTGGATGCTATCGTTTCGGCATACTCTTTGGTGGACTGGCGGTTGTTTAGAAGCAATTACAACAGTGGTCAAGCTCGAGTGTGTGAACATACATATGCTAGATCGGCATAGAATGCCTCGAAGAACTCGTAGCCTCTTTTATCTCCACTGCAAAGACCGTAAAGTCCTAAAAGGATAGACTGCTTCCCAGATTAGCCGGACCGTAATTATGTTGGTGCTCAGTGTACGCACCGTCTTGATGCTCTCAAGCATGTTCTCGGAACTTGTCATGCGGTCGATGACGTTGTGCTAATCTCTCGTTAAGCACAGACGGAACGGAAGGAATCGGACAGACCCACAGATGCAAGCAACAGCCGGCGCGCATCGCTATACATGGACCTGGCCACCTAACGACGGGAAGAGGGGTTAGCGATTGTCTCGAGGCTCCTGTCAATACAGAAATCGCGTCAACGGAGGATGCAGGAGCATCCCGGTTGGTATCGTTTAGGAGAGTTGACTTGACGACAGGTCCCGCTGAAGTGTGCCCCAAGACGGACAACAGGCGTTCACACCTTGGACTGTCTCATGGTCCCAGAGCTATCTTCACCTCTCAATTGGACTTACTGCGGCGCTTCCTGGGACCGGGCAGAATACACCACCAACGGCTGTCATCGCAAGAGTGAATTGAATCGACCTCTTGTGCGTGCTGCCAAAACAATCGCGAAAGAGAGTGAACGTCCGAGGGATGTGTCTGTTGAATGTACGCAGGAAGATCCTTTTGATATCGGTGTTATAGTTGTTCAGTCTAGGCGGTTTCGAATACCACATCTTGCCGTTGCTGCATTGCGATGGTGTCGAGGGTCGTGAGTTCCGTTGAAACCACCTCTGCATCAAGTCTTGCATAGGTGTTGCAGTTTGAATCTCACAAGGTGGCGGCAAGCTGAAGTCAAACAGAGAGTGGTCGAAACAGTCGTTTGTATCGAACCAGAATTGTGAATCCTAACGAAGATGTCAGTAGCTTTTATTGTCAGTTGCATGATCGATGCATCCTACCAAGGCAGGCATTGACCAGAAGTCATCAACAAGGTCAACGCCCGATGCTGGAAACAAATCATTGTGGTCGAGTAGGGAATCCGGATCAATGGCCATTTCTTGTGTTGAGATGGTTCCAACCACCGGTGCTGCTGCGGAGGTTGTCACTTTGGCAGGAGCATCTGAGCGATAATTGTGCTGACTGAACAGATCATCATTCAAGTCCATCCATTCTTCACGAGAGGCCACCGTATTCGCGCCAAACAACGAAGCTGGAGGAGTCGTAAACCCAGCGGCCGACTCAATCGTGGCATTTGCATAGTGGCAGTGCGAGTTCGTAGATGCACACGAGCGGCAAGGCTCACTTCCATCACAGCGGGCTTTCTTCTTTCGACAGCTGCTACAGGCTATGCGAACACGCTTCCGGCTGACTTCAGCATCTCCACCGTCGGTGCCTGCATTTGCAAGAATGACTGGGCAGACCCTTAGATGGGCAGCTTTGACGTCGGCCCTTTGGAAGCCTCGGGAGCATTGTGGACACGAGAATGGTTTCTCTTTGGTATCTGTGGTATGGTCAGCGCTTTATGAAAACGATATCCAAAGGCATCTGGACACACGAATTCGGCGGTGCCTCGTTAGATGCTCAGTCCGCACGAACGAGCGAGAGCAGACATCACACTTATGATTTTTCTCGCGTCGTATATCGCTTGACATTCTCTATCTACACTCCGGCCAGCATCCCTCTCAAAGTGCCGCAATGGTTCATGGGGGTAGGTGTCATCTTCGAGGATTTCCCTGCTCGCTTCCAGCTCTAGTTCTAAGGGGGGGTTGCCCGAGCACAACCGGGTCCCCACTTTGCCTTCTCGCTGGAAAACGCGTCCTACTATTCAAACGCGACCGGAGCGATTCTGCTCCAGAACTTTTGAATATGGCAGAAGGTCGACGACATGTCGAATTTCCAGAAGCGGCAGCACTCGAGGCTGCGAGACCCTTTGCTGTCCACCAGTGGCCTGGTGAACGAAACCCAGGCCGGCACGATGTCGATGAAACGCAGATTCCGGCTTCTGCTTTCTTGGATCGTTTCACGTCTGCTCTGCTTCACAGCGAAGGTGATATGGCAGACAGCGAAGTGCCGTCGGATATCGAAGCAGCGGCGTTCGAACCAGAGTACACCTATCCGATGGCCATGCTGGACGGTCTTCCTGATCTACCCTCTGAGCACGACCTTTGTTTTCTGCAGTCTTCTTTTGCCAACACATTTCAGAGACATGTCTTCATCAATTCTCTGCGGATCGAGGACTTGACATTAGAATCAGCACCACCATACCTCCAGCTTTCGTTTTCTTGCTTGGCTGCAGTTTTCGTTCCCGCACCTGGCACGAGTGACCATCCGGCGAATGCTTCTGCCGACATCTTCCTGTGCGGACTCAACCTCTGGTCGGTGATGCTCGAACTCGACAACTCGCAAGCACGGCTGCTGGATGCCGTACTCGCCGTATCACCCTCCTCCTGTACTTTCATGACGATACGCAACGTTGACAAGCTCTTAGGCTACTTTCTTGTCTACCTACGGTACGCTTTCGGCGGATCGTACGTTCTGGCGAAGTACCACAGGAATTCTGTGTAACATGATAACAGTAAGCACTGCAAAGCGTGAGCACTGTCCGTCAGGCTTATTCCACTAGATGTCGCGGCGCCTCCATCTTACTGACGGATATTCACCGGTCTATAACGTCGAGCAGGATGCATTTTCGAAGAAAGATTTTGGTCAAGAAAGGTAGGTCGTCAGTCACACCATTTCACGCTCATCACTGAGCATTACCGCCATAGCGCACTGGTCAGCTACATGCTCTTGTTAGACATCGTGCAAGCCATCCACTACAACACTGTGCCAAACTACTCGATCAACGAGTTCTACATCAAAATGCCAAGCTCCAACAGCTCTTTCCGGACGCTATACAAATCCCTGCTTCACGGACGTCCACTGCCGGAAGATGTAAGAAGTCGCGAAGACGGATTGCTTCTTCTCACCGCCTTACTTGCAGACATCGTTTCTACGCAACGGGGTCAACTTTCGGACGATCAAGATATTTCAGATGGTGGAGCACGTAACCCGTATGCCCCGTTGACGTCCCACTCCGAATATACGAGGATGAAGAGTACCATTCAGGCCGCGCTGTCTCGGTGGGCACGCCACTTTGCATCCACTGGTAGTGACCTAATGGCATTGTACCACTTCGCAGAAATGCTATTGCTGTTTCCGCAAACATCAGAGTTGCCATGGCTCGCGGGCTACGCAAGCGCACAGGATCCGTTCTTCCAGCAGGTCAAATACAACGTACCTGAGAAAGCTGCCAGTCACGCGTGGCA
>JAABUW010009921.1_pt1 | contig 10728 bp, 10 predicted proteins | sample 5560081 | NCBI WGS metagenome assembly JAABUW01 (sample SAMN10711882, study PRJNA513363) | rock metagenome | isolation source: Antarctica rocks | place: Antarctica: Victoria Land, Knobhead sud | reverse complement strand
TGCCGCTTCCCTCACCCCGGCCCTCTCCCGGAGGGAGAGGGAGCAGCAGCGTAGCACTCCGTCAAAGCGTCGTTTCCCCCCCACGCAGCCCTGACAGCTACGCCGTCTCCGCCGCCGTCACTCCCAGCTCCCGCTCCATCGCCTCCCGCATCAGGAACTTCTGCATCTTGCCCGTCACCGTCATCGGGAACTCCTCCACGAAGCGCACGTGCCGCGGCACCTTCTGGTGCGCGATCTGCCCGCGGCAGAACGCCTGCACCTCGTCCGCGCTCAATGCCTCGCCGCCGCGCAGCTTCACCCAGGCGCACAGCTCCTCGCCATACCGGGCGTCCGCCACGCCGAACACCTGCACGTCCTGGATCGCGGGATGCCGATACAGGAACTCCTCGACCTCGCGCGGATACACGTTCTCGCCGCCGCGTATCACCACGTCCTTGATGCGGCCGACGATGTTGCAGAACCCCTCGTCGTCCACCGTCGCCAGGTCCCCGGTGTGCATCCAGCGCGCGGCGTCCATGGCGCCGCGGGTGCGCTCCTCGTCGTCCCAGTAGCCGAGCATGACGCTGTAGCCGCGGGTGCAAAGCTCGCCGGGCACCCCGCGCGGGACGATGCGGCCCTCGGCGTCAATGATCTTGACCTCCAGGTGCGGATGCACCCGCCCCACCGTGCTGACCCGGCGGGCCAGCGGGTCGCTTGTCGAGGACTGGAAGCTGACCGGGCTGGTCTCGGTCATGCCGTAGCAGATGGTGATCTCCTGCAGGTGCATCCGCTCCACCGCGCGCCGCATCACCTCGATGGGGCAGGGGGAGCCGGCCATGATGCCGGTCCGCAGGCTGCTGAGGTCGAAGCGGTCGAACTCCGGGTGCTCCAATTCCGCGATGAACATGGTGGGGACGCCGTGCAACCCGGTGCAGCGCTCCTCCGCCACGGTCCGCAGGACGGCGAGCGGGTCGAAGCCTTCCCCCGGATAGACCATCGCCGCGCCGTGCGTGGTGCAGGCCAGGTTGCCCAGCACCATGCCGAAGCAGTGATACAGCGGCACGGGGATGCACAGCCGGTCGGCCTCGGTCAGCCGCATAGCCTCGCCGATGAAGAACCCGTTGTTCAGGATGTTGTGGTGCGTGAGCGTGGCGCCCTTGGGTGCGCCGGTGGTGCCGCTGGTGAACTGCACGTTGATCGGGTCGTCGAATTGCAGCAGCGGCTGCAGCCGGGCCAGCGCGTCCCGGTGCGCCGCGGTCGCCAGCCCCGGCACGTCGCCGAACGGCACCGTGCCCGGCGAGGCCCCGCCGATCTGGATCACCGTCCGCAGGTGCGGCAGCCGCGCGCTGCGGAGCCTGCCCGGCGCCGCGCCGGCCAACTCCGGCGCCAGCCCGTTCAACATGCCGATGTAGTCGCTGGTCTTGAAGGCCGTCGCCGTCACAAGCGCCTTGCAGCCGACCTTGTTCAGCGCGAACTCCAGCTCCTGCAACCGGTAGGACGGGTTGATGTTGACCAGGATCAGCCCGGCCTTGGCGGTGGCGAACTGCACGACAACCCACTCGGCGTTGTTCAGCGACCAAATGCCGACGCGATCCCCCCGCTCCAGCCCCAGCGCCAGCAGCCCGGCGGCGAACGCCTCGGCGCGGGCCACCAGCTCGGCGTAGCTCCAGCGGACGCCCTGGCTAGGCACGATCAGCGCCGGGCTGTCGGGGACGCGGGCGGCGGTGCGGTTCAGGTTCTGGCCCAGCGTCTCCCCCAGCAGCGGCACGTCGCGGGCGCCATGGACGTAGCTGATGGCTGTGGTCATGGGCGCCTCCCTGGCGTGATGCGGCAGGACCGCCCGGCGCACCGCCGCGGGGAGCGCGGCGGCGCGGCGACCCAAGGCGGAGGCGCAGCGCCGCCGGCTCCTGGGTTGCCGCGCCGCAAGCGGTTCGCAACGGCGGTCGTTGAAACGTCCTTGCCTTACTATATGCCCCAAACACAAAAGGAATCCTGCTGTGTCCGCAAGCCTGTCGAACCGACTGCCTGGCCTTAACTTCGACCTGGGAGAGGCCGCGGACATGCTGCGCGATTCCGTCGAGACGTTCGCCGCCGACGAGATCGCGCCGCGCGCCGCCGCCATAGACCGCGACAACGACTTCCCCGCCGACCTGTGGCGCAAGATGGGCAGCCTGGGCGTGCTGGGCATCACGGTGGAGGAGGAGTACGGCGGCGCCGGCATGGGCTACCTGGAGCATGTCGTGGCGATGGAGGAGATCAGCCGCGCCAGCGCCTCGGTCGGCCTGAGCTACGGCGCGCACAGCAACCTCTGCGTGAACCAAATCCGCAAGAACGGCACCGAGGAGCAGAAGCGGCGCTACCTGCCGGGCCTGATCTCAGGCGAGCACGTGGGCGCGTTGGCGATGAGCGAGAGCGGCGCCGGGTCGGACGTGGTGGCGATGCGGCTGCGGGCGGACAAGCGCGGCGACCGCTACGTGCTGAACGGCACCAAAATGTGGATCACCAACGGGCCGGATGCGGACGTGCTGGTGGTCTATGCCAAGACCGACCCGGCCGCCGGCCCGCGCGGCATCACCGCCTTCCTGATCGAGCGCGGGATGACGGGCTTCACCTGCGCGCAGAAGCTGGACAAGCTGGGGATGCGCGGCAGCAACACCGGGGAGCTGGTGTTCCAGGATTGCGAGGTGCCGGAGGAGAACGTGATCGGCGGCGTGGGCCGCGGCGTGAACGTGCTGATGTCGGGCCTGGATTACGAGCGCGCGGTGCTGGCGGCGGGGCCGCTGGGAATCATGCAGGCGTGCATGGACGTGTGCCTGCCCTACATCCACGAGCGCAAGCAGTTCGGCCAGGCCATCGGCGAGTTCCAGCTCATGCAGGGCAAGATCGCCGACATGTACACCACGATGAACGCCGCGAAGGCGTATGTTTACGCCGTCGCCAAGTCCTGCGACCGCGGCGAGACCACGCGCAAGGACGCCGCCGGGGCGATCCTGTATGCGGCGGAGAAGGCGACCTGGATGGCGCTTGAAGCGATCCAGGTGCTGGGGGGCAACGGCTACATCAACGACTACCCGACCGGACGGCTGCTGCGGGATGCCAAGCTGTATGAGATCGGCGCGGGGACGAGCGAGATACGGCGGATGCTGATCGGGCGGGAGCTGTTCAAGGAGACGGCCTGAGCGGTGGGCCTGTCGGGCGGAAAAACGCCAGCGTCTTCCGCAATGGGCCGATGTCGGCCTTTAGCTGCTGCACCCGCTGCTCCCTCTCCCTCCGGGAGAGGGAGCAGAGGGCCGTGTCACCATCAATCCCGCGGCATGGGACAGCCAGACCCGTCGCTGCTCGAACCAGTCCAGCCCAAGCAGCACGTCCGCCGGAGCGATCTGCAGATCGGTAACGCTGACCGGCATGTTCCGCACGACGTCCGGCCCAACCTGCAAGGCACGCAGCGGCAGGTGGCGCAACGGCACTCGCTGGCCATCTATGCCGCGGGCGGTGCTGGCGGATATGGGCGCGTCCAGGCCCAGTCGCCGGGCCGCGTCGTCAGACAGCAGTGTGATGCGCGTGCCAGTGTCGGGAACGGCCAGCAGCGGAACGCCGTTGACCCTCACCGGCAGCATCAGGTTGCCGTCGCCCACGTCCCGCAGCGCGATGGCGGTGCCGTCCGGGGCGCATCCGGTGGGGGCCAGCAGCGTCAGCCGGCCGGCGCGCAGGTCCAGGTCCACGTCGTAGGCGCGCAGCAGCGGCGCACCCAGCAGCCCGGCCAGCGGCGGATCGGTCGCGGGCACGCCCGGCAAGGCCGCGACGGGGACGCTGCCACCGGGCAGGGCGACGCCGCCCAGGGTAAGGCCGCGCAGCACGGCGTTGGGCGCGTCCCGCGGGCCGCCGGTGCCCAGCATCCGCGTCGTCCGTCCGGGATCGGCCGGCAGCCGCAGGCGTGCGACGGCCTCCGGCAGCAGCAGCATCCCCTGCGCGCCGGTGTCGAGCAGCAGGGTGGCCGCTTGCCCGCCGACCGACGCCGTGACCAGCGGGAAGCCGTCCTGCACGCGAACCGGCACTTCGGCGCGCACTTCCGGCCGGCAGGCGGCGCAGGCGGAGGTGGCCGAGAGCAGCAGAAGGACCAACGCCGTCCTGCTCCCTCTCCCTCCGGGAGAGGGCCGGGGTGAGGGAGGGGGGCAGGCACCACCGTTGCAGTTCAAGGAACCAGCGGCGGCAGCGCCATGCCGGCGCAGCTCAGTCCTTGCGGCTTCCCTCACCCCGGCCCTCTCCCGGAGGGAGAGGGAGCAGGAAGCCAGGTGGTGCCGGGTTGACACTCCGGGGGACGGCACCCTAGATGCCCGCCTGCCGGATCGGGGGCGCGTAGCTCAGCGGTAGAGCATTCGCTTCACACGCGAAGGGTCACAGGTTCAATCCCTGTCGCGCCCACCATCCTGGTCCTGCCGCCGGGCACCCCGTCCTCGCCCAGGTCCCACCACAGCCCGGCGAACGCCGCCATGCCTTCCCGCGCCGGGGCGGCCAGCAGGTGCTCGTCGGGGCCATGCTGGCGGCAGCCGTTGTAGCTGTGCGGCACCCAGGCCAGCGGCGTGCCCAGCAGCTCCATGAACACGTCGCCCGGCAGGCCGCCGCCGCTGTTGAGAATCAACTGCACCGGGCGGCCGAGGCTCGCGGCCATGCTGGCGGCGGCCCAGCGCACCCAGGGGTCGTCGGGGCTGGTGCGGCTGGCGGCCATGCGGACGCCGTGCGGCACGACGACCTGCACCTCCGGGAAACCCGCGGCGTCCAGGTGCGCCCGCAGCGCCGGGGCGAAGGCTTCGGGGTCCACGTCCACGGTGTAGCGCAACTGGCAGTGGGCGTGGGCGCGCGGGGCGACGGCGTTGACCGGCGAGTCCGGCCGCCCGGCCAGCATCGCCAGCACGATGAAGCTGGTCCAGGCATAGACCTTCTCGGCGGCAGTCAGGCCGGGTTCGCCCCAGTCCGGGTCTATGGTGGCGGCGCCGCCCTCGGCGACCAGGGCCAGGCCGGACAGGGCGCCGCGCACCGGCGCGGGGATGGCGACGGGCAGCCAGCCCGGCACCAGGATGCGGCCTTGGCGGTCGGCGATGGCGGCCAGGGCGTGGGCCAGGATGATGGCGGGGTCGCGCGTCATGCCGCCCCAGTTGCCGGAGTGGACGCCGCCGGGACGCAGGTCCACCACGAGGTCGAAGTGGTAGCTGCCGCGGGTTCCGGTAGACAGGGTGGGGGTTGCGGCCTGCACGCGCGGGCCGTCGCTGGCCAGCAGCACGTCGGCGGCCAGGACGTCGCGGTGCGCCTCGACGAAGGCGCGCAGGCCGGGGGAGCCTTGCTCCTCGGACATTTCCAGGACCAGCTTGAGGGTGAAGCCCAGGCGTCCCGTGCGCTCGGCCAGCACGGCCTCCAGCGCCATCAGGTTGATGGCGTGCTGGCCCTTGTTGTCCGCGGCGCCGCGGCCGTACCAGCGGTCGCCCTCCCGGCGCAGGGTCCAAGGATCGCGGCCCTCGGCCCACTGCCCGGCCATGCCCAGGACGGTGTCGCCGTGGCCGTCGGTCAGGACGACCGGGCCTGCGTCCTCCCGCCGGACCGCCAGCAGGATCGGGCCGGAGCCGGGCACCGGGTTGGGATGCACCTCCACGGTGAAGCCCATGCGTTGCAGCCAGGGGCGGATGGCGTCCTCCAGGTAGGCCGCGAGGTCGGCGGCGTGGGCCGGGTCCTGCGAGGTGCTGGGGATGGCTACGAGGGCTGCCAGCCGGGCCTCGAAGCCGCCGTCGTCGAAGCCTGCCAGGGCGCGTTCGATCGCGCCCGCTTTAGTGCCGCCCATGCTTGGCCTCCGTGGTCATGGCGGGGAGCGTGGCACGGCACCGGTCGGAAGGACCAGAGCCGCTTCCTGCTCCCTCTCCCGGAGGGAGAGGGGGAAGGAATTGCCCTGCGGCGGGGCGGCGGGCATGTTGCGGGTCATGCGCCGCTTTGCCCCCTTGCTCCTGCTGGCCGCTTGCGGTGGCCCGGCGCCTGCCACGGACGGACGCTGGTTCGGCACCATGCAGCCGGACCTGGCAACGGCGGGATGCCAGCCCGGCCGGGCCAGCCTGGTCGTCACACGGAATGCGGCGCTGTTCACCCCGGATGAAGGCACCCGGACACTGGAGGGCACCGCCACGCCGGACAGCGCCATCACAGCCGAACGCACGACGACCGGCGCGGACAAGAAACCTTATGCAACGCGCTTCGCAGCCCGCCTGGCGGACGGCACCATCACCGGCACCTACACGACCCCGCGCTGCCGCTATGCCGTCACGCTCAAGGGGGCATAGCCCCTACTTCGGCGTCGCACCCTTCTCGCCGCCCGAGGTGCCCGGCGGCGCAATCACCGGCATGTCGCTGGAGGCCGGCGGCGTGATCACCGGCATGTCCCCGCCCTTCGGCGGCGGCAAGACGGAGGGCGTGGCCGAAGTTTCCGGCAACGGCCGGGCAACCTGAACGTCCCCGCCGGCACCCGGAGGAAGCGTCGGCGCCACCTGCCCGGGCGACGCCGGGGCGGTGCCGGGTGGCGGGACGGAGGTCTGGGCGCGCACGGGGTTGGCCAGCATCAAGCCCAGCGCCAGCAGCACCGCCAGCAGGAGCCACATCCAGTCCGGCGTCGGCTGCGGCCGGCGCCGGCGCAGTGCGACTGCCACGGCCCGCGCCCGCTTCGGTCCTTGCGTCATCCTTGCGTCCCTCACATCCTTGACCCGACATATGGTGCGGTCAGGGCCGTGTGCCGCCGGACGGACCCGGTGGCACACGGCTTCGTGTCCGGCCGGGCCTAGCTCCCCATGACCGGCCGGCGCCCGCGATGGACGGCCCGGCGCCGCGTCGGGCCGCGGGCACGCACGGGCCGCGGCGCCGGGCGGTCGAACGCGGCCTTCAGGTTGGCGGCGGCATAGTCCTCGGCGGCGGCGGCCTCCGTCACGCGCTCGCCCAGGCCGAAGAAGTCGTGCGTCGTGCCGGGGAACATGCGGACGCTGGTGCGGACGCCCGCGGCCGTCAGCCCGGCGGCCAGCGCCTCCCCGCCGGAGCGCAGCGGGTCTATCTGCGCCAGGACGACCGTGGTGGGCGGCATCCCGGCCAGGTCGGTGCGCGAGGCCAGGTCCAGCCGCGTGTCGAGCAACTGCCGGTCGTCGGTGGTGTAGCGCTGCTGCGCCCAGCCGACGGCGCGGCGGGTCAGCGGCAGGCTGCGCCCGCTGTCCTCCATGCTGGAGCCGGACAGGGTGGTGCCGGCCAGGGGGGTTATCAGCAGCAGGTAGTTCGGGACGGGCACCAGGCGGTCCCGCGCCAGCAGGGCGGTGGACAGCGCCAGGTTGGCGCCCGCCCCTTCCCCGGCCAGGGCTATGCGGGTTGGGTCGGCGCCCCACTCCCGCGCATGGGACCGCGCCCACCGGTAGGCGGCGAAGGCGTCGTCGTGGATGCCGGGGAAGGTGGTCTCCGGCGCGTGGCGCAGGCCGATGGCGGCCACGACCCAGCCGGTGCGCTGGGCCAGTTGGCGGGCGGTCTCGTCGTAGTCGTCCAGGCCGCCCGTGACCCAGGTGCCGCCGGGGAAGTAGATCACCAGCGGCACGCCGCGGGCCGTGCGGGGCTGGTACAGCCGTGCGGGCAGCGCGCCGTTCGCGCCGCTGGCGGCCAGGGCGCGAACGGTCGGCACCTCGGGGCTGTCGGCGGGCAGGCCGCGCACGTTGGGCATGGCCTGCATGGCGGCGATCAGGTTCGGCACCTCGCGCGCGCGGGCGATGCTGACGGTGCTTGGGTCAACGGCGCGCATGGCCTGGCGCTCCTGCAGGACGGCGGCCATGCCGGGGCTGGGCTGGTAGGGCGTGATGCCCTGCGGCGGGCCGGGGTCGCCGGCGCAGGCGGCCAGGGAGGCGGCCAGGGCGCAGGCCAGCAGCGGGGCCTTGGTGCGTATGGGGTGTCGCATGTCGCGGGGTGGCCCTGATCTGGTGCGGCTTGCAAGGTGCCCCGGCCCTGCGGATCGGACAAGGCTCGGCTTCGCGGGGGCGGCCCGTCCCGCCGGTCCCGGTCCTGGCCTTGTCGTTTGCAGCCCCGGCGTTCCTGGTGCGGGAGCCTTGGCCGAGCCAGGCGACCGGGACGGCGGTGACGCATGGCCGGCTGGGGGCGCTGGACCGGCTGCGGGTGGTGTCGCGGATGAACGGGGACGGGGTGGTGTTCGCCGATGGGATCGAGAAGGACCGGCTGGCGTTCCCTTGCGGCGCCGGGTTGCAGGTCGGGGCGGCGGAGCAGCGGCTGGCGGAACGAGCCTTGCCTGCCGCGCGCCGCCGCGCGGCGGCGGCGGGCGGGCGATGAGGGCCTGCTGCTCCCTCTCCCTCCGGGAGAGGGCCGGGGTGAGGGAGGCGGCAAGGGCGGCACGTTCCAGGGCGGGAGCGTAGCCTGTACCGGCGCAAATCGGCGCTTGCGGCCTCCCTCACCCCGACCCTCTCTCGGAGGGAGAGGGGGCAGCAGGCTATCCGGCGGCCAGCGGCGCCGCGTCCCGCGCCCGTGCACGCTGGGCGGCAGGACGGCCGCCGAGGCGGCGCACGTAGTCCATGATTTCCGGCCGTTCCGGCACCAGCTTGAACTGCGTCGTCCAGCCCAGCGCCGTGCCCCACAGCACGTCCGCGGCGCTGAAGCGGTCGCCCAGCAGGTAGGGGCCGGGGCTGATGGCCGACACGACGGTGTCCAGGACGGTGTCGAACTCGCCATAGGGACTCATGGTGCGCTGCGCCGGCTCCCGCCCGGCGGCGCGGTCCATCACCGCCGGCTCGAACGCGGCGGCGTAGAACACCATCCAGCGCAGATAGGGGCCGCGCAGCGGGTCGCCGACCGGCGGCGCCAGCCCGGCGGCGGGAAACAGGTCGGCCAGGTGCAGCATGATCGCCACCTGCTCCGTCACGACGGCGCCCGCCGCGTCCCGCAGCGCCGGCACCTTGCCCATCGGGTTGATCGCCAGGAACGGCTGCGCGCGGTGCTCCCCGGCCTTTTGGTCCAGCACATGCAGGCGGTAGGGCGCCCCCAGCTCCTCCAGCAGGAACACCACGCCGGACGACCTGGTGCGGGGGGCATGGAACAGGGTTACGGTCGGGTCGGACATGATAGGGGGCCTTTGCGGTAGGGAGCCTTTGCGCCGGGGCGGGGACGCCATTATGTGCATCCCCTGACCCGCAGCACGAGGCCCCGCGATGAACGCCATCCCGCCCCAGGCACCCGCCCACACCCCGGCCCAAACTCCAGAGATGACGCACGACGCCCGCCTGGACCGGCTGGCCAAGGTCGCGGTCGAGGTCGGCCTCGGCCTGGCGCACGGGCAGGAGCTGGTGATGACTGCGCCGCTCGACGCCGTGCCGCTGGTCCGCCGCATCACCGAGCACGCCTACCGCGCCGGCTGCCCGCAGGTCACGACCCTGCTGACCGACGACGTGACGACGCTCGCGCGATACCAGCACGCCCCGGACGACGCCTTCGACCGCGCGCCGGCCTGGCTGTACGAGGGCATGGCGGCGGCCTACCGCGGCGGCGCGGCGCGGCTGGCCATCGCGGGCGACGACCCCTCGCTGCTGTCGGGCCAGGACCCGGACCGGGTGTCGCGCGCCAACCGCGCCCGCTCCGTCGCCTACCGCCCGGCGCTGGAGCTTATCACCAATTTCGCCATCAACTGGAGCATCGTCAGCTACGCCTCCCCTGCCTGGGCGCGGCGCATGTTCCCAGACAGGGCGGAGGCCGACGCCGTGGCCCGGCTGTGGGACGCGATCTTCGCCGCCTCCCGCGTGGACCAGCCCGACCCCGTCGCCGCCTGGGCCGCGCACAACGCCGCCCTGCACGCCCGCACCGCCGCGCTGAACGCCCGGCGCTTCCACGCGCTGCACTTCCGCGGGCCGGGCACCGACCTGCGGGTTGGGCTGGCGGACGGCCACCTGTGGCTGGGCGGGTCGGAGCCGGCCCGGAACGGCATCGTCTGCAACCCCAACATCCCGACCGAGGAGGTGTTCACCACCCCGCACATGCTGCGCGTGGACGGCCATGTCCGCAGCACCAAGCCGCTGAACTACGGCGGCACCCTGATCCAGGACATCGCCGTGCGGTTCGAGGCCGGCCGCATCACCGAGGCGCATGCGCGCACCGGGCAGGAGGTGCTGCAGAAGGTGCTGGGCACCGACGAGGGCGCGCGCCGGCTGGGGGAGGTGGCGCTGGTGCCGGGGTCGTCGCCGATCTCGGCCAGCGGGCTGCTGTTCCTCAACACCCTGTATGACGAGAACGCCGCCAGCCACATCGCGCTGGGCCAAGCCTACCGCACCTGCCTGGAGGGCGGCACGACGGCCGGCGACGACGAGCTGGCCCGGCGCGGGGCGAACACCAGCCTGATCCACATAGACTGGATGATCGGGTCTGGGGAGGTGGACGTGGATGGGGTGGACGCGGCGGGTGCGGCGGCGGCGGTGATGCGGGCGGGGGAGTGGGTGTAGCGGTCGCGTTTGGAGGCGTGGTTGGGAAGGGGAGCTTGAGGCCAGCGGTCCGCTTTCGACGCGAAGCGTTTCCTTGGCTTCTGATTGCGGGTGGGCAGGAGCGGCGGCGTGAGGAGCCGTTGATGAACCAGCGATTCTAAGTGGCTGCTGACGGTTGTGGGTTTCGTTGTCTCTGGCGGTGTGGTCCACGTCCTGGATGGAGCTTCTGGACACCCTTGTGGCTGGCGTGCGCTCGGCGTGCGCGGCCTTCCCT
>JAABUW010009913.1_pt1 | contig 10734 bp, 8 predicted proteins | sample 5560081 | NCBI WGS metagenome assembly JAABUW01 (sample SAMN10711882, study PRJNA513363) | rock metagenome | isolation source: Antarctica rocks | place: Antarctica: Victoria Land, Knobhead sud | reverse complement strand
ACATCGCAGCGATAGTCATGCACGTGACAGTGGTCCGTCGTGCCTTCCCTCATAGAAGCATTGACGCACGATCAAGCACTTATCATCGTGACCTCTTCACGATGGTCGATTATTCACTCTTGAAAGCATTGATCTTACAACTTAGATGACACTACCAACATTCCAAGTCTCGTTGCAAAAAACACGGTAAGTCGACAGCCGATCGACGGTCCTCTCTGGCAGACACTTCAGAATCAAATTCACGTCAAATCGATTCAAGCCTCCAATCCCTTTTGGGTGGATTTCATCATCACTCTTCAATCCTCAGAGTACTCACGACCGACCAACACTAAGAGAGGCTTGGGTGCAGCTGTTCCGTCGGATGCGACAGATGCATTCTTCAGCTACGAGTTGGACGCAAAGCCACATGATTCTTTCACTACGACGAAGCTTGGCGGCATACCATAACTCCCAGCATTCACTTCCAACATGGACCTAGACGCGCCGTACTTTGACCAGGCCATGGCGACTGACTCCCAGGACTGGCTCAACGATCGGCCGCTGGCACGCCACTGCGAAGATCGCGACGGTGCCGGACAGCTCGAGAACACCCCAGCAATGGTTACCACAACCATACTAAATCTCACTTCTGGTGAAAACCGTGGTCACGAAAATGCATATGGCATGGACCTCAAATATACCTTATCAGGTTTCTCACCACCCACTCGACACAATACTGACCAGATACCACGATCGTTCAACAATGAGACATTTTCATTTCAGAAAAGCGAGTTCCCGATGGCGACAGAGAAAGATGACCTGGATTATCTCCCAGACAATATCGACACAGATGATGCCTGGTCAGTTCCTCCGACCTCATCATTCGGGACGCAGGGCGGAGAGCCCGACTCGAGTCCGTTGAAGACCAATGAATCTGGCGCAATCACATCTGAACTATTCGAAGATGAGGCACCGAGAGAGTATCAGCTCCGCCCACAGAGTCGTTCGGCCAAATCATTGTTTTCTTCCACATGGATCGACCGTGATGAAACGGGCATCTATGGAGAGAGCAAGACAAGAGACGAACTGCGACAGGAAAAGGAGCGGCGTGAGAGGGATGCTCGTCGTAGACAAGCGCGCATAGACGCTGCGGCTGACGAGCTCATCGATGGTGAAGCAGATGATGAAGGTCGTCCGAGGCTTATCCCTACACTTCCGGTCGTCCTGACATTTCATTCACCTACTAGGAAGCAGCGCCTCAGAAACTTTTTTGCCACTTGTAAGCCCTCAAAGGCTGCAAATGCAGGTGAAACCTCCGAGGGATATCCACTGCGCCGTCGACGCTCCGCCAAGACAAGCAGATACCACACTGACTGGAGCTTTGGTGAATCTCGTTCGACTTCGGATCCCGGCGACGATCTCACAGGCCATCCGTCCGCTCGAGGTTGCTACGAGTGCCTCAGCTTAGGGTTACGCTGCTCATTACTGGACAACGAGGAGGCTTGGCCATGTCACGCTTGCACCGAAGACGACCACGACTGCGAGCTGATTACCGCGCCGACAGTAAAGCGAGCCTGCGAACGATGCAAGAGCTCGAGAACTGGCTGCTCGTTCAGCTATGACATTGAGCAAGGTGTAGCTTGCCAGCAGTGCATGGAGGACGGACACAGATGCATTGCAGGCCCGGCGAAGGAGTCCATCAGGCCACGACTAAGTTACGACTGGGACTGGGAGAACGATCCAGTATTGAAGAGGAAAGCCCTCAAGCTAATTGAAGATCCGCTTGCCTTCAGAGTACGCAGAGAGCGGCCGTTGCTTGTCTCTGAGCCCGTTGTCCACAAGAAGCTCCAGACTCACGAGCGTGTGCAAGCCGATGACGACTCTGCTGTAGGCCTTGACAGCAAGAGATCGGGGAAGAAGCAGAAAATTGATCGGACAAATGGCCAGCGTGGCACTACAAAGACGATCACGACAAAGTTCTGTCACCCGATCAAGTTCAATCACATTGATAAGACAAATGGCAAGGAGCAATGTCACTGCTGCGCCGAGCCAGGCTTCGCCCTCTTGGGTCACCCAGCGAAAGAAGTCGAAGTCATCGAATGGAAGGACGGAAAAGGTCTCGAAGAAGTGAGCGGAGGCTATGCTGGTGAAGGGCTGGAGAACACCAGGATCTGTGCTTCTTGCACTGTTGCGAGGTTGCCGATCATCATGTGCCAGGTGCGTACAGCACGGCGGACTCGAAATTCTCTGATACTGACATCTGGTAGGAACACAAACTTGCTCCAATCCCTGGCAAGCCCGACAGTCTCGACAGCAACACTGCAATCTTAGGACTGATGTCCGGCACCACCAAAGAGAGCACGAAATGGTGCTCCGTCTGTCCTAGCCTGGCTCGATACCAGTGCACCACAAGCTCTGACGGTTGCAAATGCGGACTCCTGCTCTGTGAGCATGACATGGTGCTGCTGGCCGGTGTCTATGACGGCAGTCTCCAAGTGATGCTGTCACTCATCAAAGACGAGCCTTCGAAGGAGCGGATGTTTGGGCTGAGGGCGGACTATGAGTTCTTGAAGCAGGACGGGCTACTGATGAAGTATGTGCTTTGGGACAGTAGCCAATGAGGAGCGTGAAATGGATTTTGAGGCGATGAGCTGAATATGCTGTGCAGTAATGGAATGGGCTGGTAGCTTAATGGGTCGATGCTACGATACTATGACAACATGAACGAGGATCTTCAATGCACTGATCCTTCCATGCTGCTCCCACCTCCCGTACCTGCGCCTTCGCTATGCAACTGAAAGACTCGCTCACACCATCAACTTCTGCTTCTAGGAGCCGTTCTTGGCACTCTCGAGGTAGCCTTGCCCGGCGTGCTCATACTCCGTCGCGAGGTATTTTGGGATGCGCTTGGCGAGCCACTGCGTCACCTTCGCCAGCTCCTCTCGCAACCGGCTGACGGACTGCGAGTCCATGTTCGTGTGCGCGATGAGATCGGGCATGGTCACTGTCTGTGTCAGCTAATCAAGCTTGTGGCAAAGGCCGGGAGGTATTGAGCTTACCAAAGAGCCTGAGAAGATGCTCGCAACCGTACATATCGCACAGCGACTTTCCTGCATGCTCGCCATGGCCCGACTCGATCCACTTATGCACTTCGTAGAATTGCTGGCGCTCGAAGCGGTACAGAAGGATGCGGCCGAGCGACTTGTTGAAGTACTCGCGTACGCCGGCGATGACCTCTTCCAGGATATCCGCATCTGCCGAGCCGACCCTGCGAGTGTTGGCTTCGGAGTCGTAGTACTGGCGTAGGAACTGGTTGATGGGTGTTGGCGAAGGCACTGCGGCGAGCTTCTGCTCTTTCGTGACCTTCTCCCAGTCGTCCACAAGAATAGATTTGAGCGAGTCGGGGATGAAGAGCCTGACTGCTGGTCGGCGAACGAACTCTTCCTCCTGTGGTGGGAGCAGTGTCAGTGATTTGTGTTCTCTTTTGGCTTGCACGCGTTCTCTGCGCCAAATGGAAGGTGCTTGAGGTTTGGTAGCGGCGCGCGGAGACGGACGATGTGCTCGCACTAGTCGCTTCGTGCGCGCCATGCGATCGAGTGAAGAGAAATAGGATTTCTTCGAATCCTCAAAAGCGCGAGGGAAGAAGAATGCCAGCGTGCAGACACGCGGGATGGTGAAGCAAACACATGACCAAACCTTCAAAAACACGAAATTCACAAGTAAGAGTACTGACCTTGTCGATGCCTTCGATCTCTCTGGCGCGCTTCGTACCTCTCGGCGGTTGGGGTACGGCTGAACTACGGTCCTCGCTGCCCCTCTGAGAAGATCCAGTCAGGTCGGAGCCATAAGGCCTCTTCTTGGTCGAGGTGGGAATGGAGGGTTTGCTTGCTGCTCGACGCTGCGCATCCATGTCCTTCTTCAAATTCGACGCCAGCTCCTTGTTCTCCTCCGTGAGCTTTCGTATGCGCTCTTGAGGCACCCAATCGTCCCACCTAGGATATGATGGTTAGCTTCTGTGTTTGCGCGAAGCTGCGGAGGCGATAAGTGATAGTGACAGAGTGGTCCTGGAGGCCATCTCAAGAAGTCAATGCGACTGGCGACTTCGTCGCGTCTTCATGAAGGGTTGCTCTTCCTCACGTACGCGCTGAGATGGCAGGAGTGAGGCGGCAACCACCCCAAGGGGCTGGCAAACAGCGCGTCCAAATGAAAAAGCAAGAGCAGGACTTACGTGTTCTTCCAGCCCTTGTAGTGCACACGGAACATATAGCCATCCTTCTTGTCGTTCGGGTCCTTGATCCTGGAGTCCAGCACCTTCGCTTCATAGAGTAATTCACCATGGAAGCAGAGCACCTTTTCGTCTTTCGCGTATGCCGGGCCAGACGAAGAAGATGGCGCCATGCTGGGTTGTACTTGAAGATCTGAGATTATTTTGAAGATGTCGTCTTATGTTGGTCCAGGCGAAAATATATTGTGAAGTGGTTGACGTCCTGGTATGGAAGGAAGGAAGGTGGATCTCGTAAAGCGCGCTTAGACCACCGCGTTGGTTCCACGCTTAAGGTACCATTCACATCCAAACAATTTTGCACCAGAACATTCGAGATCTCTGTTCTTCGAGGTGGGGACAGCTATGTCTAGCTGTGCTGGTTCACATGTGCCGGTAAAATATTGTTCAAGATCGGTGATGTGCCTCAGGAAAGTTAGGTGATGGCATTCCTTCCATCTATGTCTATCATGTAGCAGAAGAAGAAGGCTCTGGGCCTTTCAACTATCTACCTCCATCTCCATCGTACCAGGCCTCAGCATCCCCAGCAGAATCTCGTCAAGGATGACACCATTCTTCACAAACGCACACTTCTTCCTTCCTTCCTCCACGAATCCAGCCCGCTGCAGACACCTGAAGCTACCAAGATTCTGCGAGGCCACCTCAGCGTTCAAGCGTATCAAAATCCCGAACATCTGCCAGGTCCAATCAACGAACGCCGGAACCACCGCGCCCATAACGCCCTTCCCCCAGTAATCCTCGCCAAGCCAGTACCCAACCTCAGCGGAGCGGAAATAAACATCCACCGGGTCTCCAAAGTCCAGGCCAATGCTGCCGCAGGCCTGACCATTAACCGCGATGGTGAAGTTCGTGGGCACAAACGGGCCTTGCGCACCTGTATCTGGCGTCCAGGGCCCAGAAGCACGGAACTGCTCGGGTGAACTGCAGTACTCTATCCAGAATTGGGCGGCATCCTTGGTATATGGATATGGCATGCGGTTGCGAAGTTGATTCCAGATCTTTATGTTGTTGCCGTGGTTGGAGAGTGATGTAGCATCGGCGGCGCGGTATCGACGCACGACAATGCTGTTGGGGAGGGAGAGGATGATATCGGAGTCTTCCGAAGTAGAATGGTTGGATGATGCCATGGTATCCAAGCGAGTTCCTACTCTTGTTCCAAATGTGAGTGTTTGTGAGATGTGAAATATGTCCACAGCGAAGTGAAAAGTAAGGCTTAGCTCTGAGTCATGCCGTAGCTACATGTACTGCAAATTGCAATCTTTGACAGTTCCAATGGGATTGGTGGCTACATGTACTCAGCCGTAGAGAAACAGGACTAGAGATGAGATTGCTGCACAACTCTGCCGCAGCAAAGTGAAGATGGAGTAGATCAGATCTTTTTTTCAGCTGGGCTTGGCATATCCAAAGCCACGCGATGAGTCTTGCGTAACCTACTGAAAGACCAGCGGATATGTATTGACAAGACAATCTTGAATAGATTTTTGTAGGCTCGCTATGGTTTTTCCCTCCATTCACTGCCCAACGGGCTCAGGAACGAGGTGGAATATAGCGCCCGGACACACACCGAATTCGCGGAGAACTCAAGATGGTGCCGCGTTCATTCTGAGACCTGTCGACCGGACTTGCTCCATCTCGTAAGAGGTTCCATGGTTCGCCGAACTGTCGCAGCAGCGTCGACCGAGCAGCGGACTGCCGGGAGCTGCTGGACACAGGTCTTAACGAGCGGAAAGAAGTTTTGAGAAGGAGCGTGATTGAAGTTTTGAGAAAGCTGTTGCCAAGAGTCAGATTGCACTAGTCTTCAAGGGGATGCTTTGGCCGTCCTCATGGGGATTAGTATGAGCAAAGCATACTGTTCTTTAGCCAACACCACCACCGCCACCATGGACGCAGCTTCGATCGAGCAGATGAACAAGGTCCGCGTGTCGCTCGGTATGGCGCCTCTGTCAGTGCCGGGCGGCGGACCGCAGTTCAAGCAGAAGGAGGAGTCGGACTCTGGTTCAGAAAGCGATGAGCTTAGCACACTCGACAAGCGGCAGGCTGCGGCGGGCAACAATTGGCAGAAACTCGAGGACGAGCGGAAAGACAAGGTTGAACGGCAGAAGCGCAAGGATGCGGCGAAGAAGGCGAGAGATGCTGCTCAGCGGACTGCGAAACTCCAAGGCAAAGGATTGGGAGATGCGGACGATGATGAGGTGGACACCAGAACGTGGCTGCTGCAGCAAAAGAAACGACAGAAGAAGATTGACAAGGCGCGCAAGATGCAGGAGGAACTGGCGGCGAGGGAGCAACAGGTGGAGTATACAAGTAAAGATCTGGCGGGGGTGAGAGTGGGTCACGAGGTCGATCAGTTCGACGATACGACTGGCGAGCAGGTCCTTACGCTGAAAGATGCGGAGATTGGGCACGAGAGCGAAGATGACGAGTTGGAGAATGCCGACATGAAGGCGAAGGAGAAATTGGAGGACAAGCTGAAGCTCAAGAAGAAGCGACCCGATTATGACCCGACAGAACAGGATGAGAAGCAGAATCTGCTCTCGAAATACGACGAGGAGATCGACGGCAAGAAGCAGAAACGATTTACTCTGGACGGCCAAGGAACCAACGTCGCCGCGTTAAGAAAGTCGCAGGATGCAGACGGTCAAGTGAAGACCAAAGGCGTCAAGATCAGCCTGGACATGTTGAAGGACGACACATTAGCTTCTGACTATGTTGATCCAAGTACAGTCAAGGTCAAGAAGCCGAAGAAGAAAAGGGAGAAAACTACGCGGCAGAAACCGGTCGACGAGGATGACCTATTTCCGGCGCCACAGCCTGTCGCAGAATCAAAAATGGACGAGGACGCAATGCAGATTGACGGAGAGACTGGGAGTGGTGCAAAGACCAGTAAGAAGCGCACATTCGACTTTGCGGACGACGATGACTTGCAGGCGAAACTCGCCGAGCAGCGACGACAGGTCTTGAAAAAGAGAAAGAGAATGGATGCTGCAGAATTGGCACGGCAAATGCGGGAAGAAATGCCGGTCGACGAAGAAGATCCTCAAGAAGGTGGCATGACCATCGACGAAACTACAGAGTTTGTGGCGAATCTCAAGCGACCCGAAGCTCCAGAATCTCGTGAAAATCAAAACAAAACTCCACGACCAGCCAACGCGGCGTCACCAGACTCAGACGACGAAGACGGCGACGGCGACACTAACATGACCAACCAGTCTTACGCTGATGCGGACGACCGCGCCCAACGCAAGCGGCAGAGTGCCACGCCGGCGGCAGCGACTGGTACAGCGACTGGTCTCGAAGACGAAGAAAATCTCGGCGATCAAGGCATCGGAGCCTCGCTCGCCCTTCTTCGCAAACGCGGCCTCATCGACCAATCCGCCGACGACAAACTCAGCGAACGCGAACGGGCCCGCACAAAGTTCCTCGCAGATAAGCAACACCTCATTGATGATTTCGACAACCGCGCGCGCCAGGAACGCGAAGCGGAACGCCGCAAGGGAACTTGGGACAAGATGTCGAATCGTGAGCGTGAAGCTTTCCAGAAGCAGCAGAACGAGAACCGGGAGCGGTATCTCAACCAACTGCTGGACGATGAGTTCAAGCGGAATTATAAGCCGAATGTCGAGTTGAGATATACAGATGATCATGGGAGGAGTATGAACCAGAAGGAGGCGTTTAAGCATATGAGCCATATGTTCCATGGGAAGGGGTCTGGGAAGGGCAAGACGGAGAAGCGGTTGAAGAAAATTGAGGATGAGAAGAAGGATAGTATGAGAGGGGTGTTAAATGTCGGGACGGAGGAGGGTGGTATGAGTGTTGTGCAGGGGAGGGAGGGCAAGAGGACGAAGCAGGCTGGTGTGAGGTTGCAGTAAAGGTGAGTTAAGCGGGTGCAGACGCCGTCGAGTTTTCGGTGTGATGTGGGTTGCGTGCATCCTACAGAACACCTGGTGTCGGGGAGGCAGAATCATTCATGTGGTGTTTCAGAAGGTTAGTCACCAGCTTGACTCTGCAACGAGAATTATTAGCAATTGACTTTCACTACGAATTCATAGCGACGAATTGCTTGCACGATTGGTACCAGACGGTCAGTATGTTCATTCTATCTCTTTGCTCACCCCTTGCCAACCTTCAGCCTTGAAACATGTGCTGGCAATGTCGCTGTCTGTCAATGCTGCGGAAGAGCACGAAACATCACATCGTTCAGCCGGTGCGTGTCCTACCTGTTCCCTGGTTTATGGAGTCTCACTACTCCCAAGTCACGGTTCGGTTGTCTGTTTGTCTGTTTTTCTATCAATCTGGCGGAGGGGTAAGAATTGTTGTCGCTGTTGATACGAGCGGCCGTATTTAATCTTCCTGGGAATTCATATTTACGATATCAGCAATCGGCCGTACGTGACTGTCGCTTGTCGCAGCATCTTTGGGTTTCTTCGCTGGTTCCTCCGAACCCAAGACTAACTCGAGTCGTTTCCATGGGTTCCAAATGCCGCTCTCTTCCGGCGGCTGTTGCGTTCCCAACTGCAACGAAAGTGTGCTGGACCGTCCGAGATGCGGCTCAACGAAACACGTGCCCACATACAAGACACATAGTCACTTGAAGTATCGAAGTATCTGTGGAGTGACAGAACGACCCGCCGAGTACCTCGTACCTCGCTGCAGGCCACGCGTCCTTCTGTAAACGAGGCGATCAAAGTGCTTGCAGTAGCTCGATCCATCGACTCTTGCCATCGGCCCAATTGGTCACACCATGCATAATTACACTTCTCCTCACTCGAAAAGCAAGACAAATGTTCCGATCACCAAATGATCGACGTCAGCATGACAATTCCACACCGCAAAAGCCTGGTCTGAGCAATATATGCTTTCGGTTGGAAGCACTGTTGATCCCGGTTGTATGCAACATTTGACAGCTCGAGCGCGAGCGCCTTTGAGCACAAGCTCAACACCTTAGCCGAAAACCTCCGCACCAGAACGATCACGGAACGCCACCTTTGCTGCAGATCCAATCTGGGAGCATGGACCTCACCGCACTTATTTCGATAGCGTGCATCAGCGACCTCGACCCCACCTCCCCCACCTTCAACTGCAGCCAGCTACAGAGTGCTCGTACCGACGCAGGAACAGGTGTGCTGCAAGCTGCTGTGCGACTTCGTGACCTCAATGGCTTGCGTCAGTACGGAGGAGAATGGGTATAGCTCCGAGACATGAAGTCTATCAGTACTTGAAACAGACGATGATGTAGGTAGTGAATGTAACGATCGGCGTCCTTCTTTGTTCGGCGAGTGCAAGTGTCCACTGAAGTATGAGGACAAAGGCGGGAGGTGGAGGTGATGATTGTGTGCAAGTTGTGTTGTGAGAACATTTCATTTCTGCCTATCAACTCATGCTTCTGCTATTAACTATGCAACAAGAAATGCACAACTGCCCAAGGATAAAGATCGCCCATGCTATGCAAAGGAAGTGTTTTTCCGCGAGCAAAATCATGCACATCCAACGCTCATGTACCATCTGTCATGGCCAACGCGAAGCTGTATTCCAACCTTGCATTGATGCCACAAACCCAACCAGTAAACATTACCACCAAAGCCTCATCCGTCGCTGAGTCTGAACAATATTTCAGCTCACGTATTCCGTTGAACCGTCTCAGTTCCCTTCATCGAGAGAATGCTTTCATATACACATCGAATCGTGCAAATGCATCGCCGGCGCACTGCACTAGTAGCGCCGGCAAAAGGATCGTAATAAGCCGCCCAAACGCAGCCGTGTCGTAAGGAGTGATGATGAGGTTGGTGGTGTAGAGAAGAAGAAGATTTCTCCGCTTAGAACATGGCGAGCGCGGCGACTGCGGCAACGAGGCCGACGACGGAGCTGCCGATGTGGAAGGAGGAAGCAGCACCAGTGGCTGGGACCACGGAGGCAGTTGGAGCCGCGCCCACGACGGTGGTATTGGCACCGGGGTAGGGGAGAGCTCCAGTGCCAGAGGGAAGCGGTGCCTGGGGCTGACCATCACCTGATCCCTGCGTTAGCAATTGTTGCAATATGGGTGGCTCGGGTGGCTTACTGATCTGGGTCACGGGGGCAACAACCGAGGTAGGGGCCTGGGGCTGACCATCTGCTGGAGGGGCGTTAGCAAACGTCCTAACGGAAGGTTTGTCTGTTGGAATAACTCACAGATCTGAGTAACCACTGGGGCGGCGATCGACGTTGGTGCTTGGGGCTGGCCTGGAAGGAAACGAAGATTAGCCGGTGTCTCGGCATTCCCAAGGGCTCAAAAAACTCACCATCGCTCAGCTGGGTAACCGGGGCTGCAACAGAGGTAGGAGCTTGTGGTTGCCCGTCTGTCAACTGCGTGACGGGAGCCGGCGCGACAGTTGGTGCTTGGGGTTGTCTGAGGGAAAGTTAGCGGATGTATCAAGCCAGAAGCAATCTTTTTTGCTTACCCGTCGGAAAGCTGTGTAGCGGCGGCAGAAGTGGCAGCA
>JAABUW010009911.1_pt1 | contig 10736 bp, 12 predicted proteins | sample 5560081 | NCBI WGS metagenome assembly JAABUW01 (sample SAMN10711882, study PRJNA513363) | rock metagenome | isolation source: Antarctica rocks | place: Antarctica: Victoria Land, Knobhead sud | reverse complement strand
AGCATTTCTCGTCCCTCAGGATGAGTGCCAAAATCAGCCATTGCCATTGCAGCAGCTGTTCTCACATCTCTGCATCGTCACAGTACATTTGAGACAATGGTGGAGGGTAAGTTAGCCTGCATAAAACAATGCGGCGACACTGCAAGTTGCAGAGCGCTGCAGCCATATTCAGCGGGCATGCAGTGTAATGCATCACCACACCACACGTAGAGCAGAGCTATGTGTTGCTTTGTGATGTGGTGCACACCAGTATCCATCTTACCTTGAAGGGGCCTCAAGCAGTGCTACCATAGTGGGCAAAAGGCGAGACCCTTCTGATGCTGCATAGTGAAAATGGTCTCTTGAAATTCGGCGAAACTACGTGCAAGCAATCGCTCATTAGTCACTGGAAGCGCCAAGCTTCTGACAGACTGATAGTCTGCAACTAGGGTTCACCTTATGCGCGCCCTCTGCCTGCATGACCGCACTATCATCCTCCAGCTGTTCTTCTATAGCGCACAGAGTAGCTTCGGTCGCATCAAGCTCTATCTCATACTCAGCGTCCTGGGGCATGTTGCAAGGGTGCAAGCAAGGGTAAATGCCCGTGCGAAAAGACACTGTCGGGGTCGAATCAGATTCACTGCGACTATATGTACTCACACAAATCACGCAGATAAATAGCCTACAACTTTCAACACCAAAATGAGCGGCGATAACATACGAATGTCTATGCAAGCTCCGAGGAGTCCAAGCAGACAAGAGCAAGGCTGTGTAAGTATGACTAATGGACCTACCCTTGGTAAGCAATACATGCACTTGCTTCACATGTAGCATGGCATCAAGGCACAGGGTAGCACACAGCCTGTGGAGAGATGCCTGAGCTAAGGGTGGGGCTGCATCAAGCCTGCTTTACGTCAGCGTTGCTTCATGATTGGCCCCATGCCATGCATGCATTCCTTTGCAAAATGTGATTGTCATTGACCATGCAACGAAAATGTCGCTTTGCCAGATGCACAGATGCAACAGGTGGGTCACTGTGCAGCATTGAAGGCAGCAGTGACCGACCTATTGAATGACCATGAGAGTACCAAAGAAAGAGATCATATTGCAAATCACATTTGCTTTGCATGGTATATGGTCATGTGGGCCCAGTGTCCCAATTGTGCAGGCAGCGGCTTGGCGCACTGATGTTACAAGCCAGTCAAGCATCATGCACGGTGAAAAAGTGGGTATAAAATTTGCCACCAGCAATTTCCAACAATTTCCAGATCCTGCTTGCCACCTGCAAATATAACGCTCGAAGTGGCCTCTCGCTCGCCCTAATTGGCGCATGCGCCACGCATTTACACAAGGCTACAGTCAGAGGTGTTAACCCCTCCAAACTGAAAAGCCGCACTATCAGTGGTTTGAAGCAGGAAGTCACTACCTGGTTGATCAATAAATGTCACCTGTGCAGCTACGCCAGCTTTGAGCGAGCAAGCAACGCATAGACGGTCCGCTGGCTTATACGATTGTGTTGGCCTTGAGCAAGTGTGTCACACGCTGCCGTTCATGCGCGTGTGGCAAGTTGACTGGGCACATGCAGAGCAGCTTCACACTCCTAGCAACTCCTAGGGCGTAAAATCACCCCTCGCACACGGAGGTGATAAGTGACACTCACCAAGCATCATGGACTGCTTCTTGTGCGGTGGTAGGCGCAAGACCAAGAGAGTCACCGTCCCGCCAGGCACAAACACACTGTCTGCAGGGCCAGCAGCTCACGCAACTCAGCAACAGCAAGCACTTGGTCCATGTGAGTATCAGCTATGTCTTGCTCATCATCTGCATTTTACTGTACATCTCGACATTCAAATCAGCAGGAAGCATCGAAGCTGTGCAATACTGCACAGCTTGACCCTGACTGGCTCTGTTTTGGCCCTGACTCGAGTGCCTCATCCTGCTATGCAGATGCAGCCAGTGTACCCACTAGCAGGCAGCACCCTGTGCAGTGCCATATATATCAGTATCGTGAGCTTCAGGCAGCCACTGCTGACTTCAGTGAACGCAATATTATTGGGGAAGGTGGATTTGGGAGAGTGTACAAGGGACGGGTACCTAATGGCACCTTAGTGGCAGTCAAGCGCCTTGACAGGCATGGCCTTCAGGTGTAGCTTCATAACTTGCCCAGGATCAGCATGGCAAGACAATCTGAGCTTTGCATGCTAGGCTGACTAGATTTCTGGGTCGGCTGTTAGTCAAATGTGAACATTGAGCCAGTAAACCTGTCATGATCTGTCCTCAGTAATACATGGTCACATCATATGCCCAGGCCGGGAGATAGCTGTCAGTGACATGCTCATAGGTATTACTTTTGCACCACATTTTTGACATAGTGTAAAGTATGCGGGGTAACTGCTGCGTATCAACAGTTTTTGCTGACGTGCAGGGAGACCTGGAGTTCAATGTAGAAGTGAGCATCATGGCAGGGCTGCACCATGCTCACGTAGTACCGCTGCTGGGCAGCTGTTGCGAGGCAGACCAGCGGGTTGCTGTCTTTGAGTACATGCCTCATGGCAACCTACGAGACCTGCTGGACGGCAAGATCGCTGCTGCTCGCCACTTTAACTGGCCAGCTAGGCTGAATGTGCTCCTGGGGGTTGCCAAGGGCCTGGCCTACTTACATGAGGTGATCAGCCATGATTTAGCCTTGATAGGCCTATTGTACAAGGCTACCCGGATGGTTGCCAGCAAGTCTTGCTGAGGCTAAGGCCCTACCCCGTGAGGGGGCATGGGCTCTTTCATGGGTGATCAGCCATGCTTCTGTTTTCCAGCTGACGATATACATCAAAGCTGTGCGTCATGCAAACTGGAAAGCAGGGACTTGCATTGCAGGGGCTGTGGTCGGTATTGGTGCTCTGCCCCACATGCCAAGCCTTGAATGCAGATGTACTCTGTAGCAATGTTGACAGAACATCTGACCACATTTCTATTTTGCTCATATTTTTATGTACCCTCAAGGTGCCATCGTGGATGTTCCATTTTCTCCAGGATTATCTGTAGCAGGCAATGCTGTCATGCTTTGACACCCTTGTCTCTGTATGTTGCAGGGCACCAACCCTGCTGTTGTGCACCGTGATCTGAAGTCATCCAACATCCTGATAGACGGGGCTGGGCAAGCACGCATCTGTGACTTTGGCCTAGCCCGCCACAAGATGTTGTTGTACAGCCAGCCACCCCCTGGGCCCCCTCCTGGGGGGATCATGACAGGCACCTTTGGCTATATGGCTCCTGAATATGCCACATCAGGTGTGCATGCTGTGCTGACCCTGAGACATCCATCCCATGCTCTTGGCATGCAACACATTGGACAGGCACTGCTTTTAGTCTCCTCAACATGATGCATGACAAGAAACACAGGCTGAATGCTGGCTGTCCACACCAGTCCTGCAATTTGCATGCAGGTCATGTCTGTCTGTACAAAATCGTCACTGCAAATCAACAGCATGCCACAGCACTCAATGTCTCTGTATGCTCACAGTGGTGTCTGCTGTGTGTGCTTGACACCTTGCTGTTCACACCTACCAGGCTCTGTTTTGACAGCAAACCCAGGCAGATTTTAATCACGCAAGAGTAACATGATCTATTGCCTGGACATTGCCTTGACAGGGCATTGATGCTCATGTCCGCCTTGTTCACCATGCTGCATGCAGCAAATGTGGGCTGTGTGATGGCGTGCAGGGCAGACCACTGACAAGTCTGACGTGTACGCCTTTGGTGTGGTGGTTCTGGAGATGATGACAGGCATGCAGGCGGTAGATGCTAGGCGGCCCACAGGCTGTGAGGCTCTACCCCAGCTGCTGCAACCCGCTCTGCAAGCTGTGCAGCTTATGCAGGTCACCTTCCTTCCTTGCTGCACTACTTCTGATGCCCAACATAATCTGTTGTTGCAGCATGCGCTGCTGGCAGGATGAGGGGTGATGCTAATAGCAAGCTCACAACAAAGCTGTTGTGGTCAGCTATCTCGTAACCTGTGCTCATGTGAAACCACAACATGTTGGAGATGTAAGACCTGCGAGCTGTGGGCTTGACAGTGCTCAACATTGACCAGTTGGGTTTATGATGTTCTTGCATGCCGGATTGACTGTTTTGATGTTGCTGCTGTTCTTCAGTCGGAGCTTGACTGGTACGGCTGTGATGGAGCTTATGAAGGTGATTCTTTTGCAGGGCAACATGGACCCTGCCCTGAACCGGCATGCTTCCCTGCCTGCTGCCCAGCTGGCAGCCCTGTGTGAGGTGGCAGCCTCCTGCCTTGAGCCGCACCCCACTGATAGGTCAGCTCTTGCTCACGACCTTTGTCCCGCTGCCCATGCTGATCAGACCAAGCTCCCTCAGGAGTCTTTCCTCTCAGGCAATTCTGCTTTGCTTCAGACTAGTGGGTCATGATGGAGTCTTCATCAGTTTCTGCTATTGCAATTAGCCTCATGAATATTTCCCAGCTGCAAAGTACAAAGCTTGGTGTCACTGCTGAACAGCAATGTTACGTTGAGTATTCAGGCCATATGCCAGCATTTGGTGTTTGTTGCAGGCCCAGTGCAGCTCGTCTGGTCACTTACCTGCAGAAGCTGCTTAAGTCCACAGACTCCGCCAACACACCTGTTACCCGTCATGGACGCACCGTCTCCTCCCCCCCTGCAGGGGCCCCTAGCCCCACCCACCACCCCTCTGCCTCAGACACACCACGTGACTACCACCAGCAGCCCACCTCTGGCGGTGACTCACCCAGCAGTCCCCAGCAGCAGCAACCACAGCACAGGCAACAGACGCATCAGCAGCACAGACACCGCCCAGCACAGTCTATGCCTACCATGGGCTTCACTGCCAGCCCTGACTGGACCGCTGACACCTCTGCCTCCTCAACCCAAGCAGGAAGACTTCCTCGTGGGCATGATCTGCGCAGCAGCGCAGGGTATGGGAATGAACTGGGCATTCCTGGGCCATCCAGACGTCTCACCCCCTTAGCTCTGGGTCTCCATGCTGCATCACCTGCTCTTGCATCTTCTCCAGCAGATCATGCAACTTCTGGGGCAAGCAGCGCTGCCCTTCTGCCCTTAGCTCAGGAAGGACCCAGCAGCTTGCCATGTATGCTTCCCCTGCAAGCCTCGCCCACACGGCCAGACATAAGGGCCAGCAGGGGTGAGGGCAGCTTGCTTGACAGTACAGAGTTGGCTTTTGGTGGCGGGCAAGCACCTCACAGGGCAGGCTTGATGGAAGCTGGGCGTGATCTGAGGGACAGCGCCTGGGGCCCTTCCTCTTCTTCACAGCCCCCATCAGCGCCGCTGTTCCCCATGTGAGACCTCTGCAGCAATTTGCAAACCATGTGTGACTGTGCATAATGGGTGTACGCACACATTTTACATGTGTGCATATCTTATCGGATTCTGTTTCTGGTGTTAGGCGCTTGCACTGATATATCTCATCACACTGTCTGTTAGCTGCTGCTGACTGGTGATGCTGCTAGCTCTCCTTGCAGATGCCCTGCCGAACGTGTCTAGCCTGTTAGTACTCTCAAGATGCTGATAGTCTCAAGACCACCGCCATGAAGCTCATCGTTGCCGCTTGTGCAACGCAGAAAATCCTCTGCTCAGCCTGGTGACCCGCCCGGATCTGCTCAGGCAGTCTTGCGACCCATCAATGGTCACAGACCCACACAGTCTGCCATGCCAAGCCGGGGCAAGTCATATGCTCAGGCTGGCAACCACATCCGCACTGCTTCTTCCCCATATGATCAAAGTCTGCATCAGCTGGTGCAGTCTAGGTCCATGCACCCACCCATGCAATCTCAAGACCCCCCTGGGCCTAGATCCGGCCAGACAGCAGCACATGCCAGCGTTGTGTCACATGGCCTTGGTGATGACCAAGAGCGGCAGCTGCCTCGACAGCTGACGCAGCAGCGATCAGGCAACCCGTTTGCATCAGACGGCAAAGCTGACGGTACAGCTTCTGGTGATGGAATGTTGGTGTCAAGTGCCTCAGCTCCGCCTGTCTCTGGCAACCCATTCAGGAGCTCTGCAGATGGTGATGCATTGAGTATAGGTCAAGGTAGATCTGGTGAGGGTCAGCAGTTTGGTATGGATCAGCAGGCTTCAGATCCGGTTGCATGGGGTCAGGGTGGCAGCCCAATTGCCTCTTGTGATCTGCTGAAGAACGCTGAGATGTCGCCTCTACAAAACGGTCTCATCAGGTAAGCACATGGCAGTCTGCGTGCAGTAGGAGATCCTGGCCAGTCTGATTGGCCTCTCAAAGTGTTGTGTCAAGCAATCTGCAGATTGGTCAGATTTCACACCTGCCTGATGCTGCCTTCTCTGAGCAGTGTACCCTGCAACCTGAGTCATGCCCATTACTCATCAGGCGCATGTTGCTTACACAGTCTGTGTACACCGAGATGGCAAGCGTGTACACGTCCTGCAGCAGTGCTGAACAATAGTGCTATCTTTCTCCATTGAGGATGCTCAGAGGAGGTGTGTGTGTGTGTGTGGTGACAGATGAGCTGGTTTGGCGCAGGGCATGGCCCTCCCCCTGCAAGCTGCAGCCCCCTGAGGTCATGGCTGGCAGCTGGCACCACTTCCTGTCAGCCTCCACCACCCCTGGCCAGGCTGCCAGCCACACCACCAAACACCAGCCCAGCCTCTCACAGCCAGCTTCTCAGCGTGCATCTGCCAGAGTGGGTGAGCATTCCTGCCCTTCATGCCTCAGCATTCCTGTGAACGCCTGACGGCACATTGTCTGCTTGATCCTGGTGTCAGACCGTCTGACGTGAAGGCGTGGTAGTCAGTCCCATTCCTGAAGGTGGTGCAAGGCTAGGCATGCACTGGATCGTAAGGCAAATGTTTGAGCGTGAGCGTGTTTTGAGTGCAAACCCAGCAGACAGCCAGTCCATGTGGTGATGGTGATGCAGGGGTGTGCTTAGTGTGCCTGGATGCCTCACGAGACTGGCAGATGGTGCCTTGTGGGCACGCAGCAGCCTGCAAGACATGTGCTGAGCAGCTGCAGCAGCATCGCTTGCCTTGTCCTGTCTGCAGAGCAGCAGTCACAGGTCTGTGCTATCGGCAGTTCCAGCAGACATATGTGGGCTCAGCTGTGCCAGTCAATGGTCATGCAGTGCGGCAGGAGCAAGTAGTCTAGTGTGGCATGACAGTAAGGGCAATGCCCCATGTGCCAGCAGACTCAGCTGGTTATGCATGAATTTGCTCTGGCGCCTTCTGCTTGCTTTCATCTGGTCACCTTTCCGGTCTTTGGACTTTGCAGCTTACCTAAGTCACGCTCATCTTAGGCTAGATAGGCTTTCAGCTAGGGTATCAGAGCTAGTGTTTGTTTGTGGCAGACTCACTCATGCTCCCTGTAGCAAATATTGCACAGGCCTTTCACCAGTCTAGTCAGTGTTTCCTGCTGATGTATCGCAGTTTTTTTCAGCATGCAGGTTCACTTTGCTGCAAATTTGCACAGCAGGACATTCAGGATCTTGCAGTGGTGAATGCTGCTGTATCGATATATCAGAACCCTTACATACGGCATCAACCTTTCAAACAAACAATTTCCTATACCATTGTATTCAGTGCAAATTTCAGAACAGCAGAAGCAGCCATATATCAGATTGCCTGAGTTTGTGACCAAACATTATAAACAATTTCCAAAGCGTCAAGCGCTGCAAAGGCGCTGACTCAGCAAGCTCAATTCATATAATACGTGGATGTTGCATTTTCCAATATTTGTCTACCTACATGTACAGTGCATGTGCTCAAATGAAATGCAGATTTGCTGTTCAACGTTGTTCGTATGCTGAGACACATTACTGCACTCCAGCCCAGCGGGCCATATCTATGAATTGCTCGCCACCAATGATGTTGTTGATGAATCTCATGACAATGGTGGCTACGTATGCTGCCTGTGGTATCTTCTTAGCAATTGTCAGGTCTACTGCACGCTCCAGACCAAAGACTGTTTGGTATCGCACATTCGAGGAAGTTCCCATGAACAGACCCCACACAAGGGCGGTCTGTGTGACAGAAGGAATCTTGACTTGCCCCTCTGTCTCTCCATAGTACTTGCGCCTACAACAAACAACAGCAGGAAATGTTCCACGTGCTGATGTTGATTACCTGCTCCTTATATCATTCACAAAATCTCACTGTGGCTTTGTGCCTAAGCACTTTCTCACGTTGCCATGCAAAGTGATGTTGCTGCAAGCTGCGCAAGCGTGTGTACATTGCAACATTTGGCCTTGAAGCAGCAATTCAAGCAAGGCATTACGTGACCAGCTGTGGAGACAGGATGATGATGACTCACTTGGCCAGCATCATGCCAGTGGCCACCCCTTGGCCCAGGAAACCACAGAACATGCCGGCCAGACTGTACTCCAGGAACTTGACTCCCAGACAGGCTGCTCTGCTCAGCAGGCCGTACTCACGCACGCCTGGCAAGGAGGCCTCAAAGACTGCGCTGGGAACCTTCTGAAGCAAACGGTTCAGCCCTGCAGAGATCAACAAGGAATGATGTCCTCACTGCTCCCCATACCACCAAATCTAGGCTGGCATCAGCACGTTTGAAAAGTTGCTGTTGCCTGATATAGTGTGGGCAACAGCTTAGATATTAATGTAAAGCTGTTGACAGTCCACGAAATGAAGTGCAGCCCATGTATTGTGAAACAAGACATGCGCTTGGTGCTGATTGAAAGGCTTCGAACAGTCTGCAAAAGTCCTTTATGGCCTTGCACGCTACATGCATCATGCTGTTTGCCTGCCAAACATGTGTTTGCCTTTTGAGCTTGATACTCAAGTGCATGCAGCATGCTTTGATGGGGATGAAGTCCAATTGCTACAGCATAAGAGTTCATTGTACTGCTTGCATGAGATGTGCATCAGAGATGTTGAGAATGGTTCAGCCCCTTGTGGTACCATAACTAGTTTGTGAAAGGATGAGAGTTAACCTTGCCCTGCCAAAAGTGTTGTTTGGCTCACCTGTGGGCTTGGTCTTTGGCTTGGCTCCAATGACTGCTGAAGGTGCCAACAGACCCACCAGGACACAGTCCAGCACGCACCCTACTACAAGGTCACTCAGGTAAAACTCAAACTCGCCCCAAAAGTCATCACCACGCTTACGCACTTCTGCAACTGTGGCACAGCCTGCATGAACAGCATACGCCTTCACTTGGGCTGAGATTGGCTGCAATGGTGAGCTGTGCAGCCTCGCTTTGCTTTGTTGCTGTCTGCACAGCAGGTTTCAGCAATCCAATCACACAGCACAGCAACACTGGCCAATGTTGCTTCTTTCCTACAAGGCATACCATCAATTCATGTGGTATTAATGATACATCACAGGGTCTGATGCTGATTATGTAAGTCTGTAGAGTAAACAGGGAACAACAGAGCAGCATGCATGTGATGCATGTGACTTGTGTTGTGGCTGTAGAGTTAACAGGGCACAACAGAGCAGCATGCACGTGATGCATGTGACTTGTGTTGTGGCGCAGTGTTCTCATCACTGCAGAAAGCTGTGCACACCCAACATTGCCATGCACGATAAGTAGTCCTGACCTGCATCAATAGCAACCTCAGCACCAACCTTGAACAAGAAACGGGGGTCTGAAAGAAGGCGGTTGCGCACTGCAGGAAACGCTTTGGAGAAGAATCTGGTGAAGAAGCCTGCCTGTGACAAAAACAAGCAAGGTTAGATTGCTTGGAGGGAAACCCTTGTTTTGGTGCCCTGCTGCTGCCGTCAACCTTCCTGAAACTTTTGCTGCTGTGTAGGCGACAAAGCATGCTGACACATTGCACAATGCATTGGCACATCCAACTGTTCATTTGACTTTGAGCTTTTCCAAAGTCAAGGCATACATTTTCTCTTTAATCTTTACAGCGCCTGCCATAGAAGCTTACCTGAAGCAAGGCATATTGATACAAGATACTTTGGCGCAGGCCACCCTGTGCAGCTGCTGTAAGGAACTCCTGAGGAAGGGCAATCCCTTTCCTTGCTGCGATGGCTTCTGCCTGGAAGGAAAAAGAGGAAGCAACTGAAACCGAGTAATGCGCTCAACTGAGCTGTAAAGCTTCAGGCAGGTTCAGGTGTTTACTCATTGCAGTGGCACAACTGGCAAAAGCACGGTGAACTAACCTCTATTGAGTTCAGCAACTTGTCATCATCATCATCATCCTCACCACCGCCTCCTCCGCCACCGTTACCGCCTGAGCTGCCATTGCCCCCGAAATTGCCGGGGCCATCGTTGCCAGAGCCATCAGCTTTAGGGAGTTGCAGGTCGGATTCTTTGAGACTTGCTTTGCATGCGATAGGGCTTTGGCCGGCATCGATGTCATCAGCTGACAGCCATTGCCGACCGCTGCACGATGCGCTCTGGTTGCTGCTCACACGCTGAGAGGACAGGGGATTGCTTGAGTCACATCGAATTGCTGCTGCTCGTCTGTGCAGGACCTGCGCAACAGCACGCACTTACGCCTGACAAACACTGCGCGTTGTACATGACGAGACCCCGCGCGGCAGCAGCAAGCAGACATACGCAACGTACGCGCTTGTTGAGCTCTCGTGAAGCCTTTCGTTGGTTGATGAAGGCAGGTCTGCAGGTCAGGCCTCGCGCATTCAGAAGCTCGGCTGTCATGCCTGACCGTGCGCGCCTGGGCAGTAAGTCTTCCAACTTTGTGAATGGGGTCCCTGCAGAAAGCAACGGGACCGAGTCAATGTCAGTCTGGGCAGAGCTGCCGTTTTGAAAA
>JAABUW010009910.1_pt1 | contig 10736 bp, 10 predicted proteins | sample 5560081 | NCBI WGS metagenome assembly JAABUW01 (sample SAMN10711882, study PRJNA513363) | rock metagenome | isolation source: Antarctica rocks | place: Antarctica: Victoria Land, Knobhead sud | reverse complement strand
TTAGTAGGAGCGGCGCGATTCGTGTTCGTACCGTCAAAGTGATCGGGCTGTCGTTCTTTGAGAACAGGTCTTTGTACCAGTTGGGCATGCCTGGCTTCTTCTGCCGGGCAGCAGGTCGTGGTGGATCACCTTTCTTCTTGCCTTTCGCCATGCGTATTTCCTGGCCGGTCCAGTCCAGCTGATTAAGCCACGGGTCGTTCTGGTGTGCTTCCGGCTTGATGCGAAGATCGAGCGCTTTCTCGGCGAGGTCGACTAGCCGCTGTTCAACACCAGAGGAAAGCTTCTGGTACGTTGCTTCTGCGTTCCTGATGTAAGCCTCCCATTTCCCGTTAATTGGCAGGATCTCGGCGGAGAGATGCCGCAGTGCTGCGAAAGAAACCGGATGTGGAGACTTCTCCAGAAACCCCGGAAACACCTTCTTGTACACACGATGTGTGATGTCCACATCGGCCGCACAGTAGTCCAAGAGCTCGTCCAGCCGCTCAACAACGCCCTTGCGATCTAGCTCGCCGAACCACTCTCGTCGCGTTTTGTCGATTGTGATACCACAGTGAAACTTGGCTACATCTCGTAGACTGTTCACCGACGATCGACCAACCCACAGATCTGCTTCTTCGTCGAGTTCGCCCTTCGCGTCCAACAAACTCGAAAGGTCCGCTGCTTCATCCTGCGCTGCAATTTGATCTTGAATCTCGCGCGCTTTGCGGTGCTTGATCCACGTTGGTCGTTGTCTGCTACACATGCCGTTGACGGCAACGTGAAGACTCATCGTATCCATGAAGAAGGTCCTCGATTGGTCCAGACTATACTCCTCCAATATTCGAGCTCGATCGTATCCAATGTTGTGGCCCACGATGATCTTTGGCTGCGTTGGATCGCCCAGTGGTATCAAATGCCTATCATTCTCGCTATCTCCAAGTAGCCATGGTGACAGCCACGCATACCAATGTGTAGCCGATACAGCGCATGCCATAACAGGAAAGTTGCTCTCATGCCACATGACCTCCGTGTCGAACGTCAAGACATCTGCGTCAGGTGCTGCTATAGCCTCCCAGCTCCCATCTGCATGGTACTTCGTCCATCCACTTTCCGAAGACCACTTTCGAGGGCGCTCGGGCGGCGAGGCTCTTGCATACTTCTTCGATAGCGACAAGTACGGCTCTGCGCTGTCCATCCCCAGCCGATAGAAGTGCTCGTCCATCGATGTCCCCTGAAGTGCTGGTAATTCGAAACCGATCGGCTCGGTCTTGTCGCTAACCTTCCCAAGTAAGTCATGACGGGCAAGATGTTGCTGCGACAGTTTGATCAAGTCTGCCGATGGTTTGGAAGTCGTCTCGGTGGGGAAGAGTTGCGGATGGACATGGGACGAGACTTGTTGGACCCCAAGCTCGTTGTGTCTCGCTCCGGATGGAACCGCGAGGCTGGCATGTAGTTCCTCCGGCTCGGTTGTCTCCACCGCCACAGCGCTGGCGTAGGACCTCTGCGACTGGGACTTCCATTTAGGGGGTTGCGGTGCTATCCGGAGGAGCGATGTCTGCTGCGTCCGTTCCAGGACGTTGACTAGATGATGGCGGCATCGTGATCGCATCGCGGTGATGAGCTGGGCAGCGTACTATCGCATCGTTCTGGGGGGGGGTGGTGACAGTCGAACTTCTGGTCGCGTGCAGGCGTCATACAGTCAGCAGTCCCGCGTCTTTAGATTGAAGCTTTCGCGCTAGAACGACTTCCACCGGCCCTGCAGATCGGGCTCGGCTCGCGAAGGCGAGAGCATCATCTTCACTTCCCACTTCCTTTACTCTTCTTCGACTCTTCGCTTCCAGACGTGTTGAGACCGTGGACGTACATCTCTTCAAGACGTGGTATGCTGTCCACTGTCGCTGGGACAAGGAGCTAGATCTTGCGAGAGATGCCAGCCGAGGGGAATGTCGCTGCTGCGGCGGACAACGACTTGCACACGCAATTGTGGGAGAGCTTTGGTGGTCTCGAGGAAGATTTGTGGAATTTTACTGGACTAGAAGGTAGTCAGGAGGATGACTGGTATGTCAAAATAAAGTGTTCAGCATCAGCCATGTCCTGATTGTCAAATACCAGGTGGTCAAGCTCTAATGCACACACCCGCAATACCGCATTCCGTCACCAAGCCCACTCTTCACCTTCTATCGACGAGAACTTCTCCAGCGAGCTCCCGCCAAGACTCCAGTCAACTCAGACTCAACCTTCAACTATCCAACCACGTCATTACAGAGCAGCCTCACCGAGATCGGCGTTTCCCACCTTCGCCAGCACGAACACATCTACCTTCACACACCAACCCTCACCTCCGCGTCAACGGCTGCCTGTCAACAGAGAACCACCACGACGTCAACCAGTCGCTCAGCACAGTGAAAACTGGCTGACTGGTGAAGAACGAAATCCGACCTTCCCAGACTTCTCTTCAGACTTATTCGAATCAGAAGACCACAGTTCACCTTACGGCAGCGGCATCGACATCGACGAATACCTACGAGAAGACCCAGCAGCAGAATACGGAACTATGCCGGCGACACGAGCAACCAACCGAACACGCCAAAGCCGCAACAGCATTGTCGACCTCACAGATTCGCCTTCGTCACCTGTTGCTTCGGACCCCCGCCGCCGCCCGCCGATCAGCCTCAAGCGCTCAGCAGAAGTAAAAGATGGCCCAGGCAGCAGCAAGAGACGCCGCATGCTGAAACCTGAAGATGACTTCGAGTCACGCACCAAGAGGGAACATGTGGAGGAGATGGACCTCACGAACGAAGCTCCATCCGCAGAAGAGGAATTAGCACAAGCTCAGCAGCAAGAGCTCTTAAAGGCACAACGAGCGGAGGGTGCAGCAGGGCCGCAGAAGATGGGGAAGAGAACGTGCATCATCTGCCTCGACAACATCACAAATGCGACTGTGACATCATGCGGGCATATGTTCTGCCACGAGTGCTTGACTCAGGCGGTGTTGGCGGCGGAGAAGAACAGCGAGAAAGGTGTAGGTGGCTGTCCGGTGTGCAGGAAGGTTGTGAACAGGAAGAAGGAGCGGCAGATGATCCCGATTGCGTTCATGAAGAAGAGCCAGTTCAAGGGGAAGGCGAGGAGGGTGTTGGGGTGAGGGCGTGATGGGTGAGGATGGACATCACACGATGCTTATGTGTGTTATATGAGCAAGCGAGGAGTTTGGGTCAGGCTTCAACTGAGGGCTTTCAGCGTGGGATACCAGCAGTCGAATCTCGGTGAGACCAGTTCTTTGATTGCATGCATTACGGTCATTGTGGAGGTGTAACTCTAGTCATTACATTGCGACACATTCGTAAACCGGCGATTGTGTTGAATCAGAGAAGTCTGTTCAGGATATCATTCTCACATGTTTTAGCTATACCATGAACGCCCTGAACGATTCAATGTCCAAGCCAGATAGTAGGACAACACCTATTTCAAGTATGACTTTGGTTGGGGCACCACAGTCGCATTGGGCCCGGATACCACATCATCGATTTGTAGGTGGACAGGAGGCTAATTAGCAGCTCATATCTCAGCACATCCCGGCACATCCCAGCGGACCTCAGTGAGTCTCAGCGATCCCTAGCAAATCTGTACCTGAGCTAGCGCCCGTCGCCCACAATCCAATGGGCGAGCCAGCCAAAATGGTATCTTCGTCTTAGAGATTTCAATAAGGTACGTAGCAGGATGCAGGTTCTCAGCACTTTTCCAAAGACGCAGCCACTACAGTACCTGATCTGACCACATGACCCGTCTCCCCAGACCGGAGAGGAGGCGGAGCAGCCGAGGCCGCGAGTTTCGAGACTCCGAATTGTCGAATTTTGGTCCCGTCGAGATGCGCCTGTTCTCCGAGAAAGCGGCTGGCGGATTACAAAAACGCGATTTTCGTACCTGAGCTAGCGTCGGTTGCTTGCGAGCCAATGAGGACCCTTGCGGTCGAGGACCCCTGCTGTTACCGACACGGTGGATGCATGGTGATGGTGATGGTGATGGTGATGTGAACGTCCGTTAGCGTCCGCGATGCTTGATCATTGAACGCCTCCTGAGCATCGAACTTTCCCATTGAAGAAGGCGTACGATATGGGAGCATAACTTACATTTCCCCGACATCAATTCTACACTCAAGGGTCATTCTAACACGACAATGATGCCTGAGTATGGTTTTGCGCCCACGGAAAAGCCTGGGCAAGCTCTCGGCATGGCTCAGCAAAATTCCCAGAGTCCAGGATAAGGATGGAAGATGTCTGATGATATGGATCTTCCTGTCCCCTACCAGTTCCGAGGACCCGGACAAGGCTCACTACCGGTCGACCCTAGAAAGAATTCGCAATGCCCTTCGTATGCTTGAGAACGTACTGGCCGTCCTGCACCTCACCAATGTCAGCCCGACGGCGTTGCCACGAGGCTACTCGTCTGTTACTGCAAGGTCCAGTCAGGACTCTCTGCTCGTCCACGCTAGGCATGAAGACACTGGTACGACGCTCTTAGAGGTCAATGGGTTACTAGAGAAGGCGAACAGTACCAGCGCCACGGAAGGTCTTCTACGCTGGTCTATCAAAGCCTACGAGCTTACGCAGGTCTTCGAACCACGGACTTCTAAAGGCTATAACGGGTCGTGTATGGTTACGGTTAGCATTGAGCCAGGTGACAGCCAATCTTCCGATATTGACAGGTGGTACCGGAAGGAACAGCTGCCGATGCTGGGGGAGACTAGCCCGGCCCTCTTCCTACGGTGCCGAAGGTACAGGCATATAGCTGAAACGTCGGTGGACCGGGGTGGGCCGACAACAGATTTACTGGCCGTACATGAGTATCGGAGCGTCAAAGCACTGTTTCAGCATTCCCTTGACAAAGGACCTGTGCTTGAGGAGACAGAGTGGAGCAAGAAGGTACTGGGAAATGCGAAGAGGGTGGAGAGGACGATTTGGGAGGTGAAGTGAAGAGCAGATCAACCTCCAGGCTCTCAGGGGGCGCCACCAAGACCTACTTGTTCTTGTGGAGATGATTTGAGCGAGATTAAAGCGATCATCGGGGCACTAAACAGCTATCACTGACTGGCGCCTGAGAAATCGGACTGCATAGTTTGATGTTACAGTCGCTGGATCCTACACATCCACGGTCCATCTTGGACGTATCGGAATTTGATTGCCAGAACAGCAAAACCAATTTCGGGATGGTATATGCGACAGCGCGATTGCGGAGAGCATACAAACACAGTCGTGTACTCAACACTAACACACGGCTTTCATCACACTCCGTATCTGTGCGGTCCGATCAAGCCAAGCGGGCCAATCTTGGTTCTGGCCGTTCAACAGGGAAGGGCGTTTCTCGATTGACGTGAGAACAGAGACGAAAGGGCACTGTTATCTCGTTATCAGGTCCCTCCATGCTGCCTTCCAAGGATGCCATTATCGCGCGAGATTGCGTCGTCGTCAAGATATACTGACCGTCTCGACTAAAGCACGGGCTGCCCCGCCTCACGCCAGCGAGCGCCACTGCATCACAGTCCTCCCCCACCAACAAGGAAGCTGCCAACTGCCTTCACGTCACCTGCTCACATTATTGTCACCACACTTTACTCGATTATTTTCAGGTGGCGAGCAGCAATACATAACGTATCGTCATCCGTCTCTATCATTGTCGGACGTATCGATAGCAGGCAGCAGTTGACAACTTCACAAGCTACCACACCTTCAACAACACGACTGCACAAGCTCGAACCCTTATCATTGTCCATAACCCTCAGCTCGAAGCTTCGGAATGGAGACCATCAAAAGTGTCGTGGGGCTAGGCTCGTCGAAGGAGAAGGATGAAGAACCAGTGAGCGGACAGACGGGCGAAGGTACCACTGCAGAACCGTATGATGCTGGAAACAGCAACGAGGCACAAGGTACGAGTTAGACTTTCTTGCTTTTGACAGCCACGAGCTTCCTTACTCCTCATCTTACCACCTCAGCTGGTGTTGGCTGCGCCGAGAGTCGCGCCGGACTGCGGCTCACTTCATAAAACATCTCATGCACTTCCTACTTCTCAGCTAGGCAGCAACGATACCAACCCATGTTGGCGCGAACGAAGCTCAAGACCTTCATGCGGGCTATTATGTAGACTGTCTCAGTTCGTTTCGATCTGTTTCCGAAGTCAATATAGCTGCCCAGAGCTGTGCTTCTGTTGTGTAGCCACCACTGAACCAGACTAACATTGCCCTTCTGCAGAGGCCGCCAAAGCGCAACCAGAACAACTGGATCAGCAGAAGGCCACCGAACCTACCACTGCAACTACCACCACCGACACTACCGAAACTACCGGGACTCAAGGCTCAAATACCGCCCTCGGCGGCAGCTGGTTGAAGTCCGCCATCCCCTTCGTCGGCAGCAAGAAGTCAGCAGACACATCCGACCAGCAAGCATCAGCTGGCGCCGCCGACACCACCGACACCACCGCCTCCAAAGCAGCAGCACCAGTTGAAGACGAATCCAACCGCCCGCCAAACCACCTAGGTGTTAACGTCCCCTCGGGCCACAGCCTCGACTTCGCCGACCCGCAGCCCGAACAGCCTAGCCCCACCGACACAAAGAAGCAGCAAAAGATGGCTTCCGCCGAGCCCACCCAGACCGAAGACCAGTCGTTCCCTCTCCGCTCTGACTCTGCAAGCAAATCACCCCAGTCCCCAGCCCAACTCCGCGGCTCCCGCGCCTCCATCGCCGCACCAGCCGGCACACGCGTCTTCAACCCCTCCGGCCAAAATCCGGGTCGTATTCCAACAGCCGGCGGCCGCACGCTCGGCGAAGGTCCTGCCGAAGATCGACGACGCAGGAGCGTATGGAGTCAGAGCGACGGAGCGAAGTCAGACATGCCACCACTAGACAAGCAAGGCTCTCCCGACCCAGTCACGCAGGCCAACACCGTCTCCAACACCATCCCCGCCAGCACGAACGGGGAGGGTAGCTCCAAATCCGCTACCAAAGGCGCTACTCCCACCACCACTTCCGCCGCCGCCCCCAATGTCGGTATCTCGCCTACAGCGCCCGCGGCCAAGACGCCGAAACCGGATCTCAACACTTTTGCGTGGGGTGAAGGCGGGGAGGGCGCCGCGAGCACGACACCGAGTACGACGGTGGGCAAAGAGACGGACGAGAGCAAAGCGAGCACGTCGTTGACGACGGAGAGTGAGGCATCGAGTAAGACTGAGCAGGTGAAGGAGAAGGTTAAGGAGGCTGTGTCGAGTAGTGGGGCTGGGAACGGTGGGGCGGCGACGAAGGAGAGGAGGATGAGTAGGTTTGCGGGCTTGAAGGAGAAGATGGGGATTGGGAAGAGTAAGAGTTGAGGAATTCACTGAAGTGGAGTGATGTCGCGATGGTGGCGGTGAAGGTGAGGGGGTAAGAGGTGAAGTGGACTTGCTTGCGCGGTGCTTAGGCTACCCTGTCGCTGTTGCTACGATCGTTGTGCTTCGTGCTGGCTTGCGGTATATGGGCGCAGGAGTTGGCGATGCGAGCTGTTCTTCGAGAGTGTTTTGGCGAATAGCCTGCACGTGCGTGATCAGTTTGGTACAGAACCATATGCCTCAGTTTCTGTATTTGTCCCAGACTGTTCATTATCATAAATTAATATGAAACTACTTGAAGCCGTAGATGCAAGTCAATCTTCGTCTGTCCGATGCCACCAGCAGCTCGAGCAATCGTGTTTCGCCAAAACGCAGATCATTTGCAATTCAGACCACACTGCAGCCGTATTTCAGCCATCACCGCTTCCTCCGCGACTTGCTCTTAGCTCCATTGCCATTCCCGTTAGCATTCCCATTCTCCCTGCCCGTCGTCCCAACGGGCCGCCCAACCACATCCACCTCCTCAACCATCGGCTTCCCATTCAACACCACCTGCGGGCCCTTTGCCTGCCCACTTGCAACCTCCGTCCCATTCATCCTCTTCTCCTCCTCCAACCCCTCCACCTTCTTCCCCTCCACCTCTCCCTCCTCCTCCTCATCTTCCTCCTCATCATCACTCCTCTCATCCTTAATCACCCCCTTCCACACTATCCGCACCAAAATCCTTATAATCAGAAAAAACCAAAACGCATTCACCGCCTGCAGCGCCGCCAACAGCACAAACGAGATGATCTGGCTGATCCAGCATTTGTACTGCTGGGCGGCCCAGTCGAGTTCGAAGGCGCCTATGGTGGCGAACTCGTTGTTGGGGAGGGGGAGGTAGGGGATGGCGATGGGGGAGAGGGAGTAGAGGATGCGCAGGTTGACGTAGTGGCGGAGGTAGGCCCAGATGGCCATGAAGGTGACGAAGTAGGGGGGGGTGATCCAGGCGTCGAGGTAGTTGAGGATTTTGGATGTCTGTGGGGAGGGAGGTTAGCGAGGGCGCCGACAGGAAGGGTTTATTGGGGGAGGGGAGACGTACGGCGAGGAAGAAGTCGGAGATATCGTGGGTGATGTAGACCGCCACGCCCATGTAGGTGAAATGGAAGCGGTAGCTCAACCCAATGAGGGCGAGCGTGATGATATGATGCAACACCAGCTCCCGAAAGTCCTTCCGCGGTTTCTCGAGCTGCAGCATCAGCACCAGGCCCTGCTGCGCCCAGTACGCGCCTTGCAGGAGGTAGTACGTCTTGAACACGCCCTCGTGCGCGCGATGCGGGAACCCAGCGTACATGCCTGCGGTATTGAAGTACCAGACCGGGGTCCGACTCATCACGTACAACCCAAACGGCCCAAAAACGGCAAAATACATGGCGGTATAGAACTGTTCCATAAACCTAGCCATCTTATCGCGTCCACGGATGCCAGCGCGGATACCGATAGGACGGATGAAGCGTTGCATCAGGAACTCGCGGCTGAAGCTGAGCACGACGATGTAGAAGGCGACGAAGGCGAAGTCCTTGGGTCCCTTGCCATACTGCGTGACGTCCCCGACGTGGGGGGGCAGGGTGTCGGTGCGTTCGATGAGGGGCGGGTTGGCGTAGGAGAGGAAGATGGCGGCGTGCAGCGGGTTGTGCTCGCCGGGGGAGACGAAGTAGAGGGCGAGCACGGTGAGGGAGAGGAGGAGCGGGGCCAGCCAGGTGTGCTTGAAGCAGGCGCGCTTGAAGCGGGAGAGGGTGTGCTTTGCTTTTCGGCGCTTGCGGCCGCGCTCTTTGCTGCTGAGGGACTGTGGTGGGTTGGCCATTGGGATGGTCAGATTCGACGTTGCCAGTGCGTTCCCGCCTGTGTCGCCCCGTGGGTCGGCTCCCAGACTCGAGCTCTGCCTCCGTCGTCTTGCTATCGGCCCCTGCGCCTCAGTCGGATTCGTCTTGCCGCGCACGTGCGCCATCGAGACGGGTGGAAATGGTTCGGCGGCCATGATCGGTAGTATGTGTCAAGGAGAGACTGAAGGCGAGATACTGTAAGTGGAAAAGAGAAGGAGCTTTGTACCTGCAGATATGACATGTGGAAGGCACGGGAGGTGCGACTACCTTAATTAAACTTTCTCCTTTCCGTCTCGCGAGTCCTTCGTCACATGTCATCAGCACGGCCTGTCGGTCCTTTGCCCTCTCTTGCGCCGCCTCCATCTGCAATAACAATCGGGCAACATTACATCCGAGATTGGTATTGAAGAAGATGGAGCGTGGCATGAGCATATGTATGCAACCAACATCTCGCGACAAGACGATACGCTGTTCCGCTGTTCACTTGGGCTGACCCTCGGGTCTGTGCTGGTTGGTAGACTCGGACGTAGCGGGGGGTTTATGGTCTCACCAAGAGGTTGAGCGATGCCGCTCGTGAAGGCGTAAAGATCACGGGAAGATGTCAACGCCAAGTTCAGATCATTATGATTGCGAGCGACTCCATATCAAGGTCGACTCTACGCTAATGTGTCATGCAGTGCTGGACGGTCTGTACCGTCAAGATGGCGAGTGTCCTGTTCGTTGTCATGCCATCTGTTACCACGCATCTTAGGCGGTCTTCGTAGGACTCTTCTCGCCCCTCGCGACTCCCGACGCGGAGATCTATGCCTCTCTTCAACATCATGCCCAGCGACGGTGTCATGTTTCGTCTGACCACCCTCGCGAAGTGGCCGACGGAACCTTGCATCCTCACTCCACTTCCATAGCATCCCCATTCGGCTGCGCACCCACTCCCTTCTCCGCCTTCACCCACCCCACGAAGTCGTCGATCACGCTCGGCCAGCTGCTCTCCTCGGACCAGAAGCCCAGTGTCTCATCCTTTAGTGTCTCCTCCGCGAAAGTCAAGGTCTGACGCCACAGATCCTTGTTCACCGCCTTCTTCCACTTCTCCACCTGGAACTCCATCCACAGCTCCAGCCAGTTTGTGCTTGCCGTCCGCCACTCGAGCCCATCGGACGAGAAGAGCAGCTTCCAGAACTCGAGCGCCATCTCCGAGGATAGAGCTTTCTGGCTGCCTTGCAGTGCTATTGTGAAGGTGTGGTTGTAGACATTCTTGAACAGCGCGCGGTCTTTCGACAGTTGTGAGCGGCGCTGAATGACGATGCTGCGAAGCTTCTGGAGGGAGTCGGCATCGACGTCGACAGCGCCATCAACGAAGCCATCGCGGGTGACTTTGCCGAGAGAAGGCGATTGGACGAGTTCGGAGAAGACAAGACTGCCTATGTCTTCGAGGCCGATGCCCATCTCAGCCAGCATCTTGCCTACGCCTTCGACGTTAATCTCGTCGGGCTCTTCGCGCGGATTCTCGCGGTACTTGTCGAAGATCTTGCTCATGTTGGAGCGTA
>JAABUW010009908.1_pt1 | contig 10739 bp, 10 predicted proteins | sample 5560081 | NCBI WGS metagenome assembly JAABUW01 (sample SAMN10711882, study PRJNA513363) | rock metagenome | isolation source: Antarctica rocks | place: Antarctica: Victoria Land, Knobhead sud | reverse complement strand
AAAAACCAGTCTTCTTGAATGACTTGAATGACTCGATGACCATGATTTGATGCTGCCATGTGTTATTTGCTGGTTTGCAAAAACCATATTTTCAGGAGACCACTCTGTAAACAAATTTGGTTTGTTGGAAGGCAAGGTCTCACTGGCATGGGTTTGCCCTGCATGGAACAAATCTTCCACCGAGAAGTTGGTCACAGCGCACATACACAGCATGGCAACATGTTGACGTGGCCGTGCCTCCTCAACACAGTCTGCATCAGCCAACTTGCCATCAATCAGCCCCAGTTGCCACCTGTACGCCCTGGTCAGCCCTGACAAAGCAGGCAAGCAGCAGGAATGGCACAAAGGGCTAAAGCATGCAAGGCTGATCGGCACGCACAAACTGTACAGAACCCCTGTGACACAGATTTCTGGCCAGGTATTAAGGCCCTAGCACTTGGTACTGTGCAGCATTTACGTGTCAAGGGCAGGGCTGTATTGTTGAGATGACTTATGCATCTGATCAGGGATGTAGGCACCTCAGAGATGGCAGGGGCGGGTCTGGGGGTGAAGGGGAGGGTGGTGCCAGTCATGGTGGCCTTGCCTGACCCAGGTCTGCTCCTTCTCAGGCAGGACGCAGCCATTGTGCCTGCACAGCTTCAATAACAACAAATCACAATAGCACTTTTTCAGGCAGGATGCAGCCATTGTGCCTGCACAGCTTCAATGATAAGAACATATAACAATAGTCTTTGCAAGCATGATGCAGCCATTGTGACTGCACAGCTTTAATAGTGATAATCAACAGCAGTCTTCTCAATCATGATGCAGCCGTAGTGCCTTCACAACCTTGTGTCTGAGCTTCTTTTCATTATCTTCGCTGTTGAACAGGGGTGTGACAACCAGGCAACAATGCCAAAGACACAGGCAGCTGTGACCTGGAGTGACTGCATGCCTGTCTGACTCTGTGCATGCCAACATGAGTCAGGACAAGATGTGTAAAAAAGTACACGTCAAGCAGATCAGGGACAGACAGACAGATACAGGCAGACAGATACAAGTCACACTGATGCACAAGACAATGCCACTGTCTGAGGCACTGATATGACTCTGCAAGAAGCAAGGTTTTGGTGGAATTGGGGGGAGAGGGTGACAGTGAAAGCCGTACACCTAAAAGAGTGACATGTTTGGGAGACCCACAAAGGCAGCTTGCTGACTGGAACTAGCGCAGTGGTACCTTTACGCGTGGCACTGGCAGAGGTGGCACTGAGTGTGGCCCCACTGAGGAAGGCAGCACCGGTGCGCACCAGCTTGGCTGCATGCCGCTCTGTGAAGCGCTGCAGCTGCATGAACAGCAGCTGCCTCTGGTGCTGCCTCACTGCTGCTGTGTTGCGCCACAGCTGCTGCAAGCGCTGAACCTGCAATGGTGATATCACACGCATGTCATGTCGGGTCATGTCATGTCACAGATCATGTCATATCACATGCTTGGCAGGATGCTTGGCAGGACACCAGTATGATTGGCTGAGCTGCTACCCTGGAAGCTGAGCAAGTGCAACAGGGAAACCCAAAATGTGTCATGATTGGGCTTTTCTTCAATCAGCACTGCAAGGCGTAGTCTCTTGTGCTCTTTCTAAGTGCAGTAGACTCAAACAGTAAAGTAGACAATCAAGTAGACAGTAAGGTCAGGGCGCCCATGGTGTCAACAGGGCAATCTGCAATGCTGACATGTTTGCACGGATGACTTCTTTTGTCTCAGATGGTTCTGTAGCAACTATTCATTGACTTCTTCTGAACTGCCTCTAATCCACCCCAAAAAGGGTTTTGGCTTCTACTGCATGCTTCCTGGATGGACGCTACCTTTGCAAAGGCAAAGCATGGCAGTATTGTGTGCATATGCCTGAGCTGTAAGCAAAAATACATGGCAGTATCGTGTGCATATGCCTGGGCTGTAAGCAGAAGTATATGACAATACCTAGTGCATATGCCTGAGCTGTAAGCAGAAGTATACAGCAAGTCTCACCTTGAGGTGGAAGGTTTGCACAGCCCTGACGAAGCTGTGCCCTCTCTGGAGGTCCTGCAGGAAGCACACTATGGTGCTGGCGGCAGCCACCTTCTCCTCCTCTTCCCTTCTCTTGTCCAGGGAGGTGAGTGGCAGCAGCTGCCTGTGTGCCTTCAGGCTTTGACGAGCCTGCTTGGTTTCTGACAGCCGCTTGTACCAGACCGCAATCTTCACGGCTGCTGACTTTCTCTGCTCCTGCATCTGTGCAATGGCAGCAGCAGTAAGACCTGGGGCTGTAACAAACCTTAGACAAAATCTACGACAGAAGCATTGTTTGTGTTGGGATTTTGTTTTGTGAGTTTTACAGTCATATCTGTACACATGAAATTTATACAACTAGTTCAACGCTGCTTCAGGCTCATGCTATGGAGAGGCAGATTTGTCGGCCAGAAACGTAGTGACTGAAGCATTCAAGGTGTCCGGTATGGAATATGCACCGGTGGCTGCAGGCTGCGTAGGAGTACAAGATGCGTGAGTTCTTTTGCCCTGTAAGCTGAGTTTGTCGGAAGATATGTGCATGCTGCATTTCAGCAGACAGCTCACCTGCTGCTGCTTGTGCTGCTGCACATGGGCTCTACAGGCACAACGCAGTTGGTATGCAGCCACCATGTGCAGCCACATCAAGCGCCGCTGCCTGTGCTTCTGAGTGGCAGGTAGGCCCACCACAAAGCCTGCACATCAGCAACACCTCATCTCCAAGCTGACCACATTACCAAAGTGAATAGCTGCTTTGGTAATGTGGTCAGTGCAACAGGCTTGAGATCCTTGCTGGACATGGGTGCTGTGCGCCAAAGCAATCCCCAGCAGTGTTGCTGTACACGACTTACAAAGCAGCAGAGAGAGTTACTCTTACTTGAGAGGCCTTGATTTGAAGGAGAAAAATTGGTAAGGAACAGATAGACATTGAGGCAGACAGACATACAGACTCAGATATGCATAGAGTTCTGCTCCCAAATGCTCAGCAAGCAGACAAAATCACACAGACACAGACATAGACACAGACACATGCCCACAAACCTGCCGCTTGCAGCTGGTGCTCATACTTCTCTTGCTGAAACTGCAGGCGCCTCTGCCGAACTGCTGCCTCATGAGCTTTGCGTTTCTGCCGCAGGGCTTGGCTGTCGGCAAGAAAGTCTGACCTGCACATGCGCCACACTGCTGTTGCGTGTCTCTGACACAGAGCCCAGGTTGCTGCATGCACAGTTGCACAAAGCAAGCAACACCCAGATTTTGCGACATAAATGCATGTCACATAAAGATCACAGCTGTCCAGAAAAAGCTTGTCACGCTCACTCAGAAATCTCCAACATCTGCTCTGCATGAACTGCGGGGCAGCATGCCAATACTGCATTGTAAACAAAGCACAGATGATGTGCAGTACGCATACTTTCCGCATATGCCCAACTGCTAGTCCCTTCCATACAGAGACAACAGGATTTGCTGCAGCAAGCAATACTCTGCCCATAATGCCCTACAGACAGTTTCCTGGACCACAGGCCTGGAGTGGTGATTTGACCAGTCTATAGTCTACCTTGCAGTGGGCGAGCCGCCAGAGCCTGGCCTTGCTGAATGCAGTCGCCTCACGTCCAGAACCCAAGGTGAGGTGGCCGCCTTCAGCAGGCTATCTGGTGCAGTCCATGGTCTTGTCTGTACTTCATCATTGGTGGGTGTCCTGCCCTCAAGATCAGATACATCAGGCTCATCTGTCATGCTGCTGTCATGAACAAGATGAGCAGCTGTAGCCTTGGCATTGGACGAGCTGCCTGGGTTGCCTGGCAGCTGCTGTGATTGGTGTGATGGCTGTGCAGACTGCAGCTCAGAAGGATGTGATGACACATGCCCAGACTGTGGCGGTGACTGCTGAGTTGGCTGCTGCAGTATAGCCTGGTGCACAGGCTGCTGGTGCAGAGACTGATGCTGCAACAGCTGGGCAGACTGAGGAACGGCAGCGGCCTGCTCTTCTTGAGCGCCCATTGTCAGCCATTCTGTCGCCCAGGTTTTGCTGCGAGCCAAGTCATGGGATGTGCCCTCAAACCAGGGCTCTGCTGCAGGTCTTGCTGTGCGCGGTGACTTCTTGCTTGACTGCTTCAGCCTGCTGCTGGTCCCCCTTCTAGGGGACTGCACTGACCCCTGTACCGATGAGCCCAAAGCCAATTCACTAGCAGTGCTGTCAGAGCGAGAGGGTGGCAAGGCCACAGACACAGCAGCAGGCAGCATGGTCACTGATGGTGGTACTGATGACATTGTATCAGACGCTGCTGTGGGTGAGGCTGGTCTAGAGCCAGCCCAATTTGACCGGGACCGTCCTGCAGTGGCTGTCTGCTGCTGCACAGGTAGATCTGCCTGCTGCTGCTGCGACTCTTTCACAGTTCTGTCCGCTGAGGGGAGCTGCTGCGTGGCAGCCTCATGCCTCATGAACACATCAGAGGGGAAAGTTGTCTTCTGATGCAACAGCTCCCCAGGCATGTGCTGGTCTCGCAGCAGCGTCGGCTTTGGTGAGCGCCTTGCTGCTGCCTGAGGCTGCGTTTCAGACTCAGCAGCAGCGGTCCCTTGCAGCTCCTTGAAGATGCCAGCTGCTGATGAGGTCTGCTGCAGTGCTGATGGGCTGGTACAGGCTGCCTCATGCCTCATGAAAATGTCAGAGGGAAAGGAGCTCTTTTGATGCAGCACCTGTCCAGGCATATGCTGATCACGTAGGAGGGTGGGCTTAGGCGAGCGCTGCACTACTGACTGAGACACAGCCTCTTGTTGAGCCTGTGGGATGCTGACAGATGGCCTTGACAGTGTCCTGGCTGGCTGCCTGATTGCGGCTCTGGCAGCTGGCACAACAGCTGTTGCAGCATCTGACTGAGACAAGGTGTCGCATTGTGCCTCTGGTACATTGACAGCTGGCAGTGCAGTCTTGGACCTAGTCAAACCCCTGGCAGGGCGTCTTGATGAGCTGGCATTTGCTGCAGCAGCTGGCATGGTAGCTGATGCAGAAGCTGGCCTGGTAGCTGATGCAGGAGCTGGCCTGGTAGCTGTGCCAGTCATGTGTAATGCTCCTGCAGAAGCTGCTGTGAAATCTGGTATGCCGCCAGATTGCAGCAAGTGTGCATGCTGATCAAGATGACTGGCCTTTTCAAGCGTCTCTGCCAACGCCTGACCTTCAGTTTTGTCAGGCTGTGCTGACTGTGTAATAATGATTGGTGCCCTTGGATCCTGCGGTAAGGCAAGCAAGGCTGGTGAGACAAGTGGGAAACACTGCGTCTGCTTGTAACATTCTTATCAACCCAAATCCCAAAGCAAGTTCTGAAAATGTGGGTGTCTGTACCTTGCTTGGGCTGCGTGTCAGCCTAGAAAAAGAAAATAAAAGAAAAGACTACACCTTTTGGCGTTGATTTGATGACAAGCCAAGTATTGTACTGGGCTGCCCAGGTGCGTGTCAGCCTACCAGGGTATAATCAAGGACAGGACTTTGGGCTAGTAAAAACTGTGTGTCAATGCATGCAAATGGTTGTACTCACATACTCACTCATGTCAAGCTTTGCAGACAGACTGAAGACAAGCTTGGACTAACAGGCTCACTTAAATACAAGTATTACAATTGAAAGAAGGCAAGCAGTGCGTGATGCTTATGCATGTCTCACACCTTGCCCCTAAGAGGTGTGGTAGCTGATGTTGGCCTGACAGCTCTGCTGTTTGGCTTGGCACTCTTTGGAGCCGCTGTCTTTGGCCTTGACCTTTGTTGCTTTGGAGATTGTGAATGTTCCCTGGCAGTGGCCAGCAACAGTGGTGGTATGTCCTTCCCTGCATGCGATGGGCACTTACTGCAAGATGTCCTGGTCAACAGGACTTGCACACACCACATATATGTTGCATGCCGTTGACGGCAGATCACTTGTTGCTGTCATGCAAAGGTGTATAGATGTGCAGGCCATGCAAGCTGCTGAATAGCGTGTGCAAGAGCACAGTTGCAACGGTCTCAGAGGTGAGATAAAGCATTCAACAGGGGTAGAATGTCTCATGATGTCTCACAGACACCATCTTGATGTGTGTACCTTCCAGCATGCTTGCAGGCAGGAGAATAGCTGTCTTGTTCAGCAGCACATGGTCCACCTTTTGGCTATGCTGCGCAAGCTGTTGACTTCTCAAGCGGCGTTGCTGTTTGTATGCAGTACATTGCCTGTCCAACTGCAGCTGCTTGGTGGCATTATCTGTGTACATTGATATCCTTTTTGCAAGCTCAGCTGGAACACCAAAGGTTCTCCCTGCCACCTGGAACGAGATGTCATGGTGACATAGGGAGATGGCAGCTGGAAGTCAGGTGCAAACAGTGCTGTATAAGGGTCAGCTAGGCTGCTCAGAACGCACCCGGACTCTGACCACTGCCAGCTTGTTATGTGCTGCTGGTGTCTTCTCCTTGACTGCCTTGGCTGTGTCAAGACAATCACCCGGAGACTCTGCAGCCTCAGCTGGTTGCAAGCTGCTCACCTTGTGCAGCAACTCGTTTGCTTCCGCCAAGAGGGCCTCGTAACTACGTGAAGGGGCAGCTGTGGAAGCAGCAATGGCTTGCACATCGCAGCTAGGCCGGGGCTGTTCCCGCAGCAGCCTGCTTGTGGGCAGACATGCTTCAGCACCTGGACCGGGGGCGGAGCCAGGGAACCTCGGGTGCCAAGGCCTGTCAGACCCGAGAACCCTGCTCTCGATACAAACATGCCCGGCCATCCGGGTGTGATATTGCTTTTTCAGCAAAGGCAGCTACAACATGCCGAACGTCTGAAGTCGTGAAACACTTGGTTGTGTCTATCGTCACATAATGTGCAGTTCGCGCGCAAGCGATGCAGAAGAGATGCAACCATAGACTCGCAGCAAAGGATTGGGTTGGCAACACAACGACTGCCGGACTACAGGTTGCAAGTCTAGTCAGCTGCAATGGTCAGGTCAGAAATGTTCAAATTCGCGCTCGATGCACTGTTCCTGTACGAACGCTCGACTCGTAGATTGACCGCTGTGCCCCTCCCCAAAGCGAGCTGGCAGACAATCGAACTGATCATAAGCGTATCGAGCGGCACTCCAGCTGTTTTTCAGGGCGAGTTTAAGCTATGATCTTTCTAAAGTCACGCTGCTCCTTGATGGTCACCTAATAGGCAGGCACTGCTGGCAGACTTTGAAGCCCTCTGCAACGGCTGATACACAGCACATAGTCTGAAGCACCACCACAAACATATATCTTGCGCTGTATCCTCTGCTCAATCAGTTTTATGGTCTGCTGAGCTGCCCCCTTGAAAGCCTTGCTGCGCTACCATGGCGCCAAAGAAAGGCAAAGCTGCAGCCAAGGGCAGAAGCAACAAAAAGGCAAGCAGCAGCCGATTCAAACCATCTATAACCTGACCTTCACACCAGCGTATATGTGACCAATGCATTTTGCGCATTGGCCAGCTGAGTGAGGAAGAACAGCAGCAGACACCAAAATTGTGCCTGTCTTGTGTGCGACAGGACAACTCTGGTGCGGAAGCAAAACTACGGGCTCCGCCAGAGCATGAGTTGCTGATGATTCAAAGTTACTGGGACAGTCTGTCCACCCCTCAACGCCAACAGCTGCTGATCATAGATATCAAGACACTTGAGCAGTGGGCGGACGAGGTGCAAGAGAAGGCAGACAGGCAGCCAGGTAAGCTATGATGCTAGACAGTGCTGCACTGGGTCAGCACTTGCAGACAGCACTGTCAGTGTATATGTCATGAGATTGCACAGCAGCAGCTGTGATACAGCTCATCCTCCAGCAACATACGAGCATGTGTCTCAACATAGCAATGGCTCGCTACAGCTACCGCAAAGACGCAAAGTGCAAATCAATACTGTCAGTGCAAATTTGTTCAGTGTGCCTGTCTAATGCAGGTATGACCTTACAGAAGGCAACCGCGCAAAGCCAAGCTCCTAACCTGATTTCCTTGTTGATGGACGGCCTGAATCGGCTGGCCAGACCGCGGCCGGGCCCAGGATGGAAAAGATGGCGCTGGCCAAGGGTTTCTGATGAACCCAGATTTGGGAACCAACCTGAGTTCAGGTAGCGACCTCCACCATTCTTTCCAGCCAGCAGATGTGCACACATTTCTCTGGTGCAGTTTGCCCAGACAGCCCTCTTTTGCCTTCCTTGTACTTGTATGGCCACAAGTCAAAAACCCCTTAGCACCTCATCAGAAGGGCCTCTCTGATCAGCGTGCATGGTCTTGTCAGTGAAAAGCCGGCACTACAGTCTGTAGTGAACATCAAAACGTACCTGGAGGCCGCAGAAAGGTGCACAACACCAGATTGGCATCGGTTTTTGCTTCAATCAGTTTGCTAGACCCATTAAATCTGCCATTCTCATGAAACACAACTCTGCTGACAGCTGCACTGAACAGCCGCAATGGGGCTTCCCTGCTGGGTAGCCACTCCGTCTGGTGCTGTTGTGTAGGACGTATATGAATCACAAGTACATTGGTGATGACCTGGCTGCAATGCTGCCGAAGGGTGCTGGCGTGCCTAAGGTTGCAGAAGCACTGAAGCACCGCATGTAAGAGCCCACTTTGCTATCATAACATCACGTTGCCACAGAAGCTTGTTTCACCTAAGCTTGACTGTAGGTGCTTCAAGCTTTTGGCCTTGCATTGCTTTGTTGTGTCCTTGCAGGCCAACAGTGATGCATTTGCTCATGTTTACAGTAGTGTCATGTGTGCGGAACATGCACAGGTGGCCCACCAGAGCATGGTTCAACGTGACTCAGACCCCTGAGTCTGCATGCAGGGTCAAGCTGGCTGAGCAACTCAAGACCACTGAACAACAGCTGATGCGAAAGCAGATGACCAAGGCGCTCCACAAAAGTGATGCTGTGGAGCTCATGACTGTCATGCTTGCAGCCTTTGAAGAGGAGCACCAGTATCTGTGAGTCATTGCATTTCCAGGCATAAATCATGAATGTCCTTAGTACTGTTGTCATCATTATCATTACCTGCAAGTCACTGCACTTACAGGCATGGGATACATCAATTATGGAGACAAGCTGTCTTGCACAGCACAACACACATCTCAGCTGGCTCACATCAACTGGGCACTGCTGCAGCACCTGCAACCTTGACCAACATTTTGGTTGCAGGTATCATCTGGTCTTGAACCCCATCATCAAAGTGGTCCACCATGCTCTTCCTGAAACCACGCGTAAGACAACCAAAACAGACCTACACTACTGTGATCTCCAGTGGCTTCCCCTGGATGCGGTGTTGTGTATGTGTGACTGGCTGAAGTTGGCTGTGGACCTGTTCAGCAAGACCACAGGTGCCATGCTACTGCAAGACGGCTTGGATGATGAAGACATGCAGGTAATCTCACAAGCATGTGTATGGCCATGTCAAGCTGCGGCCCGAGCAGCGCATCATTGCTTTCTCTACACATTCAGCCTACCATGCATCAGTTTCAGCAGTGTCTCTGTGGACCATGCTTTGCGAGCAGCAAGCAGGCGTCACGCCAACTGTATCAGTGTTGCTAGTTCTATACAGAATGCAGCATGTGGTATATGCGTGTGTAACAACAACACACCAGTGTGAGAGTCTGCTAGTGTGAGTCCGCTGCCTGTCTTTGCTCGTGATTCACGAACAATTCAGCTGCCACTGTATCCAGTGTTTCACCTGCTGCAGCAGAATCACTTCAGCTGCAGGTACAACCCCTGAGACGCTTCTGTGTTCTGTGCAGCTCACTGCGCTTTGTGACAGGGACAAGTTCTCCATAGATGCACAGAGGACAAAGCTGCAGATTGACCCAACATGGTTCAATTACCTTCAGGTTTGCTACAGCCACACATTTCACAGCACTCATGACAGTCCCCTGACCTTTCTGACCGGCAAACTTGCTGGCAGAGCTTGCTGGCTCATCATGTACATCATGTCTTGTTCAGAAGTGTATATTGTACTGTTGGAGATTCACATCAATAGATGATTTTGCGGGTAGTACGAATGGCAAACATGGATCCTATGCAAGGGGCTGACCACGACTGTGTATACGTCTAGACCAGATGTGGTCCTGGTGGAAGACATGTCTTCTAGGAACAAACAAACAAGTCAATGAATGCGTGCATGAACAGACACATGCGTGAATGAATGCTTGAGTCGTTGATTGAATTGTTGAGGGGATTGCTTACACGCATGGCTGTGTAGTCGGACACACAAGGTCGCTCAAGAGAAGGCAAGGCAGACTCGGTGCCAGCCAAAAAGGACTGTCTGCTGGAGTGGATTTGCGATACAGTCACACCCCCTACTGACTCCTGCCGAGCTTGGGCACAGACAGCCCTGGGTAAGCGCCCCAGTCACCTGTTTGCACAGGCTGCATTGCAACAAGCACGTGCCACACACCTGCAGCCTGTTGCTGATCATCCTATCTCCATCAGCACACAATAGGTGCCTTCTGTCACACATAACCACCCACCATTGGAACATGGCATGCATGTAGTCGTGGCAAGCAGGCCTGCTAGTTGAGGGGCAGAGGCCATAACCAGGTTCATCTGGAGTATATAATGTGGTCTCAGCATCCTTAGGGCTTGCTGGCACAATGCTGGTGCCTATTGGCAGCTCTTAAACTTTGGGTTCATGGTGCAGACAGCATCAAGCCAGGATGCTCTGCCTGATGCTGCTGTAATACTTCCTGTTGCAGGTCCATGGGTGCCAACTGTGCAGTATGCACATAC
>JAABUW010009906.1_pt1 | contig 10741 bp, 5 predicted proteins | sample 5560081 | NCBI WGS metagenome assembly JAABUW01 (sample SAMN10711882, study PRJNA513363) | rock metagenome | isolation source: Antarctica rocks | place: Antarctica: Victoria Land, Knobhead sud | reverse complement strand
ACTCAACATTCTAGTGATTACTCCTCCTTCACCTGCATTAATTTCAAGGATTCTCTGGCCAGGGTTCTTGTGAGCCAAATTCTCCAGGTAGCGGCCAACGGGCTCCAGGCGGCCATGATCCTTTTTGTAATAGGCCGATTCGTTATCAGCGCTGAGAAGATCTGGATCTGCTCGATGCACAACGTGAAAACAATTGAGCCGATCCTGATTTGGATCATCCTTGTCGTCCACCGTTGTTTCGGCTATTATTGTTAGTCTCATGCCTCGTATTTGCGCTAAGACTACATTTTCTGAATTATCAAGAACAGAATAATCATCAGTCCCCCGGTTGTCTTGTGCCGTCATCCAAGCGCACACCTTCATACTGGTGTTTCTTGGATGGCTGAGTCCCGTATTACTAATACATAGATACCTCAGAGAGCTTGGAACCATGGTCGGCACAGCTTTCTGGCCACCGTTTGTATATCCAGCCATTGCCACCTGCAGGATTGCATCTAGAGAGGTAGGGTGCACAATATGTGGTTGAGGATATTCGGATACTTGCCACTCAAACATTTTAATGCTTCCTTTGCCTTGCTGATGTTCGTCAAACGCTGCGTTTTCCATTCGCTGGAACGCCGGGCCTAATTTAACCCCACCTTTGTTCAGACTTCGATAAAGTGAGGGTATGTCCATAGCTTGTTGACAAGATTTTGTGAATTCGGCCTCACGTTCACGGCATCTGTTGATGTCTTCCAGAGCTTCCTTGCCTTTATCGATGTCCCCAAGCTTCGTCGCGTACTTTACACGGATAAAGCCGCGGCAGGATTCGTGCCATTGATCGCCTTCGTACGCGCAAAGCCTAAATTCGGAGTATGTTCTCATGGGAATCCCTGTTTCTGGAGACAGATGTAAGAAGAGTTGAGTTTCAAGGCCTGCGGAGTCCTGCGGGATATTGATCGATCTCAGGAATTGTATGTCTTCTAGCTCGAAACCAACGATGGTTTGAGCTTGATCGGCCATCTGATTGGCTGCTTCGATCGCCATCACAAGCATCCCAGCCCCAGGATAGACCAGGGCGCCGTTGATGACGTGGTCTTCCATCCAAGGCATCTCAGAAACACGAAGATGGTTGCGCCATTTTGCCTCCAAAGGGTTCCAATCTGGTACTGGTTTACCCAAGAGATCTAATTTGCCCTGTTGGTGAGTCCGGAATCTATTGCTAATTCTGCTCTCATACCAATATTTTTTCGAATGGTCAAATTGGTATCCAGGCAAGTTTGGGAGTGCCATGCAATTTCCACAGCCTTCCGCCTTTGGATAGTTGATGTTATCCAGATCAATTGGGTATCCAAGACACTTTATGTTGCCAATTGTCGCCAATGTTGACTCAAGAGCAGAAGTCTTCCTGGTTAACATCGAGGTGTAGCTGATGTTAGTTACGCCTCGTAGCTCAGTCAGCGCATCGCGAACCGGTCCTTGCAACGCCGAGTGAGGGCCGATTTCTACCAGCATGTTGATGCTGAACTTTTTTCTGTGACTCAGATCAATCTTTTTTCGAATGTTCTGCGATGATTGGGCGGTTAGGTGACCAAGAGCATCAGAGAATCTGACAGGAGACACCATATTTGAAACCCAATACTCTGGCGAGAGTAGATCAGTCTCGGTCACCCTGTTCCCAGTCACTGAGGATATCATGGTAATCAATTGTAGGCGGCCCTCTCCTTTCTCGATGTCCTGGATCATCATACGGTAGTCGTCGGCCACATCCAGCATATGAGGAGAGTGGTAGGCAACGTCAACAAGCAGCCTGCGGGCGAAAATCTGTCTTTTGTCTAATAACGACTTCAAGGACTCAATTTGGACTACGTCACCGGACACAGTCACATTCTTGACACTGTTAATACATGCTATTGTCAGTCCACAGATCTTAGATTGACGAGCGACTTCATCAATGTAGGTCTGGATGTCATTCTGTGACAGCCCCACAGACAGCATAGCTCCTCGTCTGGCCGGCGATTTCGCCAGACGGGCGGCCACGACGCCTCTGCAGTATGCAATTTTCAAGGCGGCTTTGGCCGAAATAGCTCCAAAGCTGTAAGCAGCTGCAATCTCACCTGAAGAGTGTCCGGTAACGGCTGTAGGTTGAACCCCAAAGTCGCGGAGTAGATCTACCAGTGCGATCTGAATTGCAGTACAAAGTGGTTGACAGAAGTCCGGACGATCCATGCTCGAATGCTTGCCCTCTTTGAACATTTCCTCACGCAGGTGCCACGGACAGCCAATTGCCGTTAGATACCGCTCCTCGTCCTGTAGAAGCTTTTCGAAAGTCGGGAACACTGTTAGCTCACGCCCCATACCAGCCCACTGAGCACCTTGACCTGTGAATATGAAACCTAACGAAGGCTTTGAAACAGCTTTTCGGGCGGGAGAGATAATCTTGTCGAGCTTCTGCAAGTCTTCCACGGCGTGCACGACCGCAAATGACTTCCAAGTCAAAGGGGTACGCCTACAGTTTAGGGTGTATACCAGACTATCAAGGTAGGTCTTTGATTGATCCGGATCGATCACAGGCTTGGCAAAGTACGATGCGTACTCTGCAGCCTGCCGTTTGATCCCAGTCTCGTCATGCGCTGAGAATATCAATATTTTCGGTGTCGGCATTCGTTCGTTCGTGCCGCTGCGATCATAGTGCAGGGAGGGATATTGCGAGCGAGGAACTGGTGGCAGACTGACGGCCGGTGGGTCTTGCATGGTCAAATGATGACCGACAAGGAGATGCTCCTGGAGGTAATGAAAAGCGTCATCAAGAATCGCGTGCTAGAAGAACGATTAGTAAGATGTGGATTTCCGCCTCAGATGATAAAATCGTACAGCGTTAGTCCCAGCATATCCGAACGAGTTGACTGATGCACGACGAAGACCTTTGCTCGGCCATGGTAATGGTTCCAGGGGGAACTAACATCCGTCAACCTCGTGACAGCGGTAGGGGTTTCGAACATCTGGCAGTACCTTAATCCTCAAGAACTCGGTATCGATTTTGGGGTTTGTTTGCTCAAAGTTTGAATTCGGGGGTATGATTCCTTTCTCAAGAACCAGTATTGATTTGATGACTGCTGCAATACCACTACATCCTTCGAGGTGACCGATGTTGCTTTTGACAGCACCGACCCACAGTGGATCTTGCAAAGTCCGAGTCCTTTGGAACGCCGTTCCTAGACCCGTGGCTTCAATAGGGTCTCCGACGGGAGTTCCAGTGCCGTGTGCCTCGAAGTATCTTGTTGGCAGCATACTAAGCCCTGCTTTCGAGTAGGTCTCTTTAATCAAAGCCTCTTGTGCAACGTCGTTCGGTTGCGTAATACCAGGAGTATAACCATCCTGATTGCAGCCTGTGCTGCGGACGACCGCACGGATGGTGTCTCGATCTCGAAGGGCATCTGATAGACGCTTCAAGACCAGGATACCGAAACCCTCACCCCTACCATATCCTGTTCCTCTATGGTCGAAGCTGTAGCATTGACCATCTGGGGATAGCATGTTCATGTTCGAGAGCGAATGCATATAGTCCGGGGAAAATATCAAATTGCACCCGCCTACGATGCTCTGCACACAATTGGATTCAGCCCCGGAAACACCCAGGAATGCCGTGGGAAAACTAACCATATTGGTTTCGCCGTTACGTAGATCTCTACAGCCAAAGTCTAGAGCCACGAGGCTACTGGAGCATGCTGTGTCAATGTTAGCGCTATTTCCTTTGAAGTTGTAGAACCAGCTAATGCGATTCGCGTTGACACAGGGTTGAGTTCCTAGAGCGGTGGTCGTCCCGCATTCCTCAGAATCTTTGAAGCTGACCTGTTGCCAGTCATTTGTGAAAGTACCGATGTACACCGAGGTGTTTGAGCCAGAAATACGCTCAAGGGGCAAGCCAGCTATGGCAATATCAACAACAGGTTCGTCCTCAAGGATGATTTGGTCCTGTCCATACCATTTTCTAGAGCTTTGTAGGTATGCTCTAGAAGTTTTCGCTGCTGTGGGTCCATGACTGCCGCATCAGAGGATGAAACTGAGAAGAAAGACGCATCGAAGGCGGCAATGTCTTCTCGGAGGAAATGTCCGCTCCGCACTGGTATCTGGAATCTCCAATAAAACAATGTCAACTTCTGGATGTGCTACACTCACTTGACCTCGTCTATTACGGTCTGGATGATACATCGCAGAAAGACTAATCCGATCTTTTGGAAACTCGGTGGCAGTATTCCGTTTACTCATCAACAGCTCCCAGAAGGCATCCAATGAAGTAGCATCCTGTGGAAATTCGAACGAGAGGCCCACAATCGCAATTGGCTCGATTCTATCAGTCTCTCCAAGTACCGGGGCGCTGCATGGATCCTTTGTTGTGTTACCATTTCGCTCTGGCTTTGTATCACCATTCAAGTAGGGCGTCATCGTGATGATTGGAGTGAGCTTTGTGAGTAACAATGAAGATACAGTCTAAGCCGTGTCTGGGGAATGATCCCCTTCTATGTAAGCTGCAAAGGACCAGATCTTTGCGAGTAGAACACATAAGTGGTTGATCCACCAAGCAATCAGCGCAACTATTCAAATCCGGAGCCTTAGATTACGTGTGACTGCGTGCATAAATTCCCTCGCAGTTACCGACTTTTGTTTCGGAACATCTCAGGGAAGGATTCAGGCCCACTCTGCAAGCTCCATAATCGATAAATTAGTCTTGCTAACAAATTCATAGTACTTACGGTGGTTGACACCAATGGTCTTGGGTCGGCGCTAACGGCAGGTACACTAATCTTGGGAGGATAGCTACCCCGGAAACCGCACCCTAGTAGTACGGAGGCACCGGCAAGCAAGCTAAAGATCTTAAGCACCTAATCCCTAGAGACTTAGCGCTTACTTAAGAGTGTTAGTAATAACCTTTATATAAGTTCTAATATTTCTTATATTAAAGATAATATTAATACTTCCCTTATTTAAAACTTTATCAAGTTAGTACTAATAATATAATATATATTAGAGCTAGAAAGTAGATAGAGTAACTTAATAAGGATTTATAGGAAAACTCCTAGTATATAGAAATACCTTCTAATAATATATATAATATTATCATCTGCAAATTTTAAACCTGTATAGAGTAAGCGAGGTAACTTATAAGTTACATAAGTAATATTAATTATCCTAAGTAGGTATTAGTAAATTAAAAATCTAGAAAAAATAAATTACGTAGGGATACTAAATTAATAATTTTTAATTTAAGGTTTTTTAAAATTTAGGCTTAGACTAAGCCGTTTCTTAAGGGAGGAGCTAGAAACCTCTTTAGCTTACTTATTAATTAATAAATCTAAAAATAGACTCTAGATTTAGAATTATATTAAAAATATATTAATATAATATATTTATAGTCTCTTCCTCTACTAAGGATAGATAAATTTATTAGAATCTATTAAAGTCTAAAATATCCTTAGTTAGTCTTAGTAAGTAGTTACTAATTTAGTAAGTAGGCTATTAAAAGTAGCTTATTTTATATTATAATCTCTTAAGAGTAATAATATAGAATATTTCTACTAAATCTACTAAAACTAACTCCTAAGTTTTTATAATACTTAAGGTAAGCTATAGATTTTTATAGATAATATCTTACTAGTAGCTTTAGTAGCTAGCTTTAATTTTAATTTTAATTTTTATTATAATTTATAATATATTAATTTAAGAAATAGGTATTATACTTTCTAATTTATATATTAATCTATTAAACTATATTATATCTTCTAGAAACTAGATAGTATTATAATTACCTTTAAATAAGATTTAATATAATAAGATAATAATAGTATAGATTAAAATTAGGTAGAAGCTTATAGATATTATAATAATTATAGATAAGAGGAGATCTCTAGTAGCTTAGTCTATTAAGCGAGTAGTTAGGAAATAATCTTTATTATCGATTATATAACTTAGTCTTATCTAGACTAGTCTAAACTACGATCTTCTTAGTATGGAAATATTGATGTACACTTAGCTGAACTACTTGAGGTGTATAAGGTAGGCTGCATGTTGGCAGAGCCGTGCATGCCTAGACCTCGGACACACTGTTGTAAGGAATGACGTGCGATCCTTAACAATCTGTGCGATCCTTATCATTCTGAGAAACACCGCGTAGGCTACACAAGTGTGGGGTATGTCCAGGCTCCACACCATCGTTGTGGGCCGTGCACGAACTGCTACGCTCTCGGACGTAGCCCCCTCGAGGATGGACCTGGCTTAGCAGGTGCATGAAGGAGTAATCACTGTGATTACCCTCGGTAACGAGTCGTGAGTAGACAAGCTGATAATTGGTAGCACTCCTAGGCAATGCGGAGATCTTTTGAAGGATCGACGCGAAGGAATTAGTGTTGATGATGAAGCTGTTGTTATCGTAAGTGTTTTCTCGTTCGTCGCTGATATTGGTCGCCCTCGCGTCGCACCGTTCACCGCTATACTTTGGATGGCTTGCTTGGCTCGCTCATATCTTTACGGCGCTATATTAGCTTAGTATTCTATTTCGTGTCGTGGTTTTTAATACCTCCTTAACAAAGTGGAATGGCTTTTAATGTGTACGCACCACCTTTGTGTCATTTCGGTGAAATACCTAGTAGGACATCATAATCGCATTCTTCCCATCCCAATATTGATTTCGTTAATATCGGGAACTTTCGACACGGGAAATATGCGTTTCCTTTGTCTCCACGGCATGGGTTCGAACAGCCAAGTCCTTGAAACAACTTCCGGTTTGTATATTTTCGTCCTTTCAATTCAACTGTAGACCTGTTCCATTGACTGAAAATGCATAGCGACAGTCCGCTATGAAATGGACCGGTATCACACCTTTGAGTTTGCAGAGGGTTCCCTGGCGTGCCCCATTGCACCCGGTAAGATTGCTCTCCCATTCGCTATCCGTCTCGAGTTGAGTGCGTTGACTGCTTGGCTGTAAAGAGATCAGGGACTACTACCCATCGGCCGACATGTACTATCAGTATTACGACGTGTACTCCGCCACCAGTATGTCTCAAGCCCTCTCGCAACTCGCCCGTTATATATCAGAAGAGGGCCCATTCGATGGGGTCCTTGGCTTCTCGCAAGGTGCCCTCCTCGCCGCCACCTACCTCATCCAATTCAGCCAAGACCACCCTTCCAGGTCTTTACCGTTCAAGTGCGCAGTCTTCTTCTCTGGTGGCATACCCGTAGACCCACAGGCACTGGAAAAAGGTGAGTTAAGACATATCGATCCGAAGGTGGCAGGCGAGGTAGTGAGGCTGCCGACGGCAAACGTCTGGGGGCGCAACGATACGGTGTGGCCCGGGAGTAGCGAGGTGTTGTGTGCCCTTTGCGAGGACTCGAACAGAAACGTTTACATACATGATGAAGGACATGACATTCCAGGGGCGAGAGCAAAAGAAGCCGTGCAGGGGAGTGTGAGGGCTATCAGAAGGGCGATTGATCAGGCTTTGATGGTGCAGTAGCAGCTCTTGAGCAACGGAATGATGGATCGCTTGAACGAACAGAGACAACCCATCACGCTTTGGAAAGCTCACTGTCGACGCATCCTACTAGATGGGTTCAGGCAAAAAACCCTACGATTATTTGTCAAAACAGCCTAGTCCACAGTAGAGCTTGACGAAAAGAGAACCCTCGGCATACAAGCCATCGATCCCATCTCCTAGCTTCCCTCTTATTTTTCCTTTCCTTCCAGGTTCTGTCGCGATCGAAATCGTCCACAGTACCACAGCTGGCTGGCGACCATGGCCAGATGGCAAGAAAAGTTGTTTCCTGTATTAACATCATGCGAATATAGGGACGAATCGGCGCAATGCATGCCTAGAAAAGCTTGGGGTAAATACATGTGAAGGATGTGATAATTTACAAATAATACCAGACAAGCAGATAGTAAGGTATCTTATCACTAGCAAGAGATCCAGTACGCAAGTGCCGCCAAGCCACGAAGGAACGGTCCATCTATACCGCTCTAGCGTTCCCAGTACAAACGTTAACGTGGTTCATCTTGCGCTACATCCGTGGGGTGATTATGGAGCAACATTTTTTGGCCCCAGCCATTGGCATTCAGATTTGACATATGCAGTCAGCGTCGCATCGTGGGACTTGTTCCACACCCCAGGATGCATTGAAGGAGCCGCACTACCCTGCGCAATACTCTCGCTATGGGTCCACGTCGTCCACACCAGCCTAGCATGCAGGCTATAGCCCGATGGTTGGTGGGCTAGATACGTCCTTTCACGTGCCACATGATAGACACATATTTGCAACACCTCCCTAGTCCACCAGAGCATATGCACGGCCCAGCCTTCTCGTATCCCTCCTCTTGAGCTATCGGATGGCATCCTACGATGGGAAAGATTGTGAAGACTATGGGGGATCGCATCCAGGCAGTGTGATCGAAGTCAATTGGATCTAAACTCACCAATGAACAAGTTGCACCCTTTTCTTTGGTCTCAGCCGGGGTTCCTCCATCGGAAGGCGGGCCGGTTTCGTAAGCCGCATAGAGAAAGGCGAGCAGAGTATAGGTCATCAGTTAACATACGTAAGTACAAGCTCTTAGTTAAGGTATACTCAGGCACATTAGCAACGTCTTGGCGCAGTCAGCACATGGATTTAGGTGTGTAAACTTATGGAATCAGTCATATCTTTTACACCAATAAGCCGATTGACGTGATTTTGGGGTGCATATGCTCTGTAGGCCCATGCGCATCATTTGCACCATTGGGATATGTATTATAATCGGTCAACGTTGATTGGTTAGTAAGGTAGCATACTTAGGTATTTTAGCAACGTCTTGGCAACGTCTTAGCGTAGTCATGTCGCATGGATTTTAGTATATAAACTTATTATCTTATATATATCTTTTATACTAATTACTTAATTAACATGATTTTTAGTATATTAGATAGTAGAGGAAGTTATATATCTTTTTATATCAATATCTTTATATTATATACATAGGTATATATATATATATAATATAATTGATAATATTAGGTTTTAATATTCCTCTATAAAAATTACTACCTAATTAGATAAGTATACTTCCTAAAGTTAACTTCAAGGATATTCTATTATATTAAAGAGATATAAGATTAACTAAACTTATTAAGAATAATCTTAAGATTCCTAGAGAATTTTAAGACTTTATTAATATATTTTATAATAATAAAATAAGTATATTATTTATATTTAAGAAGGATAATTATCTTATTAATCTTATAAAAAGTAATAAATTATCTTTTAAATACCTTATAAGTTCTCTTAAATAAGGCTAATAAAATTAGAATACTATCTTAAAACTTTCTATAAAAGACTTAATCTATTACTTATTATTTTAATTAAAGTATATATCCTCTTTATAATAAAGAAGGATAATAGGTTATATTTATTTATAAATTATAAGGATTTGAATAATAACTATGAAAATTAAATACTTATTACCTTTAATTATTAAGATATAGAATAATTTAAATAATTCTAAGATCTTTATAAGATTAAGTTTTAAGGAAATCTATTATAATATTTATATTAAGGAAGGTAATATATAAAAGATAATTTATTATATCTATTATAATTACTCTAAGTCTCTAATTTATTACAAGCGTAGGTTTAGTAAGTATATTAAACTAAGTAAGTAGGCTTAAGTACTATGTAAAGCTAGGTAGTTAAGCTATTACTTAAGAAGCTTAAGAGGCTTAAGCCTTAAGTATCTTAAGCTAATTAAGTTAATTAATCTTAATATAAATTCCTTTTTTATATAATAATATTACTTTTATAATATATAAGAACTTTATATGTAATATATATTATCTCTTAAGTATATAAATATTAATATTTAAATATTAAATATTATTAAATATTAATTTAATTTAATAAAGTCTATTTTATTCTATCTTTAATACTCTTCTTTATAAGACTAAATTAAATTAATTAAGAGTTAGATTTACAAGGTTTAAAGATTAAGAGAACTCTAATACTTTAAATACCCTTATATTAGGAACTTGATTTAGACTAGTCTAATATTAATATTAATATATGAATAGAATTCTATCTATAATATTCTAATTAGTATTCTATAATTTATATAAGTATACGCTAAGCCCTAATTAGCGCTAAGCCTAAAACAAATATAAGGAGATAAATTATATTAGAATTATAATACTACCCCCCCTTTTATCCTATAATATCCTTATTACTTATAAGTAAGCTTTATAATAGTAGTAAGTAATAATAAGTATCTATATATAAATATAGTTTATAGTTATAATAGATAAATTAATAGATTATAAGTAAGTTACTAATATCTTAGTATCTTTTAAAAGATTTAGATATATGAAAAGAAGTCAATTACTAATAATTCTAATAATATGAAATATATATTATATAATAAAGCCGTTATACCATCCTTAATAAATACCCTTATAGAAGGTAGAATAGTAGGGGTTTATACTTAGCTAAGTTTATATCCTTAATTATTTAATAGTATTTTATTAATTAAAGAGTACCCGCCTTAATTTAATCTATTAAATTAAGTTTTAATCTTTTTATTTACTACTTACCTAAGGGTTATTTATTAATAGGGTTAATAATCGCTCCTAATTATATAATATCTTAAAGGAAGGATATAGTCCTAGCTTATTAAAATATTTATAATAGAAGTTAGCTACTAAGTCCTAGTAACTAGTTATATTAATATATAATTACTATTCTCGTA
>JAABUW010009903.1_pt1 | contig 10743 bp, 12 predicted proteins | sample 5560081 | NCBI WGS metagenome assembly JAABUW01 (sample SAMN10711882, study PRJNA513363) | rock metagenome | isolation source: Antarctica rocks | place: Antarctica: Victoria Land, Knobhead sud | reverse complement strand
GATCATCTAGTGATTACACAACTCCAAAGCCTCTCTGACGGCCGGCAACACCGCATTAGTCCGGCGGTTGGGGCCGGCTTGGGGGCTAAAAGATCCGATCTACTATACGAAGTCGTAACAGTGGTCCGACTATATACGAAGTACTTCCACATTATTGGGATCAGACCTCCTACAAATCCTTACGCCCGTAATTCGTTACGATCGCGCGTGAATCAGCCGCCCGGCGGGGACTTGATACTGCGGAGCACGAAAAGGCTCGAGCGAGAATGCAACACGTCTTCGAGGGCAAGAAATAATGACTCAATGGCGGATTGGCGGAATTATCGTAGTATTGACACAAGAATTTACCCTAGATCTTACCCTAAGAGAAAATTCGGCCGAGGTTCCGACAAATTCCGACTCCATGAATTGCTGGGGGCAAAAGGCAAATGCAGAGCCTCCGGTTTAGCATGCTTTAGGTGTACCTCGGTACATGTAGTCTGAGATCTCCTGGCTGAACGGGAGGCCAGCCAGCACGTGCCCGGGCTTCGCCGGACTCCCTCTAAAGTAGACTCTAGAGCTCTCCCCACACCAGGCTGCTGGGTTCCGCTAACACTGTAGTTCCTCGACGTCGCACAAGACATCGACTAGCAATATCAAAACACCAAAGCCGCCTCGAACAAACCACACCTTCGCAAACTGCGAGCACGACCCTTTGACTCATACGTCGCAAAATTCATTCCTTCTGCCAGGCCCTGTACACGTCACAGCCCCTCCTTATCTCCCGTCCGAGTCCTATTACCTAACAGCATGAATGAGATAGGGCCGAGCGCATCCACACGTTGCCTGCCCCTTATCGTCTGCCTCCCCCATTCGAATCGCTCTGTCACACGGTCCCGTGTCCGTGATCTGACACCGTACGCCGAGGTGTTACCATGAACGTGCGCTTTGGCTGGGACAGCGGACGTGGCGAGCCACCCGACCGGTCGAGTGCGAATCTCTCCACCCGTTAGAATCATCGAGTACGCGACGTTGCAGCGCACCATGCACGTCCAGATGTTGGATGACCGTGGCCCGCGTGAAGACATCCCGGTGAGTGCGGACTTTCTTTCGCTTGATTGGTCTAGCTGTGGTGCTGCTCGACGATTGAACCCAAAAGAATTATGTACTGCTTCATGCCACTCTTCTGCAGTTGAACAACGTCCTCATGCCTCGACTATTTCGTGAAGGAAACCACGAATGTCTCGTGTTCTGCAAAAACGGCAATTGCCGACAGGCAACCTTGGCAGTGCACCCTGGCATCGACATTGAGTGTTTAGATGAGATTTTACATAAGATCAGCGCCGAAGCAACCATGCAGCCTTTCCCATTCAAGGTTCACATAATAATACTCGTAATAATGAATCAGCGTGTGGTCCCCTAGCGAACTATCTTTCAGTATCCCGCCCTTTCACATCAAAATGAATCTCATTACCCAAGCACCACCCCTCACCGGCACAGATATGCCGACTTCATCTGCTGAGCCAGGGGTCCGCTCTCGCCTCCCATGTGATTCACGTCGCCTATGTACCTCAGTCGAATAGCCTTCGCGCATCTGGCTGTCCGATCGGAAGAAAAGACGTTAAACGGACAACTAGGGACATGGGAGACAAGGAGCTGGCGGTGAGAGTAGCGGATCGGTAGCAAATCAGCGGCAAGCGCAAATGCAACGTCTTTTCCATTATCTACAGGCGCTAGTTCGCCATTTGCCTGGCAACTTGGTATCGACAGCGCCACAGCAAAGCAGAGGAAAATCTGCTGCATGATTGGATGTCAAAGGTGAACAGTCTATGCATACTCGCATCGCCGTAGGCCCGTTGTGCCATCTGTTCTCAGCAAGAGGAGCAGCCCACGCAGGCAGGGAGCGTTGACTGCATGTCGCCTGACATCATCCTTCCCATAGATCCCTTCGCATATTCCCAGTCGTGAAGGCCTGCTCTACCCCACTCTGGCTGAGGTCACTCGCAGCTGGGTGCGGCTGTCGCTCTTAAAGGTCTGCCTTGCCACTGTTGCGTTCTAGATGTTAGCTACATGCTTCTTGCCTGTACTTGGGATAAACCAACCTCGCCTACTCACAAGCTTGATTCTAATTTACCGTCAAGGCTAGAGCACCTACCCCTCGAACCACTCCAACTTTTAGGCCGAGGGGCTAGGCACCGTAAGCGCAGAGACTGACAAGTGGCGCTCTGTCATTGTGCCGAGGAGAGACACCGACAGGTGGAGCACACGCGCACCCAATGATTGTTGCCCCGTCGGTCGTGAGCTCTTTGATCCGTCTGTGATGCTCGGAAAGCGTGAGCTTGAAGCTTAGCAACGAAGTCAGGATTGGGGGCGGCGCGATCTCAGCTAGGCAGGCGCGCCAAGGCGAGCGTGCTAGGCCCGCCCGAATTTGCAGCGAAGCCTTCGTCACAAGCATCAACCCAATCGAATCCCAGTCCCGTTTCTCTCATCCCCACTAGTACTGCTAGTGCACCACGCTTGCGACCTTGCCGACGTCCTCATTCATCAACTGCCAGCGTCGACGAGCTCTCAATCGGACGAGATTATCCTCCTCCCACCATCAGCAGTCCCGTCTTGGGTGATCCCTCGACACAGGGGGCTAGCGCCTCATTCACCAGTCGAGACAGTCCCCTTCGCGCACGAAAACAAGCCAAGGCCCACTTCTGCGCCATATCACCGACCTTCCGAAACACCGTCGACTATCGATGCTCGACGCGTGAAACAGGAACCATCGTGAGGAGCAGGTCTACTGCTCATCTCTCCGCGGTCGCTGTACCTGGCCGAGGCGATATTGGGCGGGTGCTTTTCATTGGCAGTCTCTGACATCCCCCTCCGACGCCTCCGTCACCGTGTCCCTATCACTCACCCAAAACCCAAACACGCTGACTCTTCTTCTGGCCGCTGTGGAGCAATAAGTAGCCAAAATCAAATCGCAAAGCAAAGCATCAGTCATCATTTCTCCGCAATTCGAACGGCGGTCCGTGATTTTGGCTCCAAGCTCCGCCCACACCCGTATTTCGAACAACGCCTGGTTTCTAGCAATCAGCGAGTCCGGCACCCAGAACCTACGTTAGACCACAACTCCGACGATCCTGCAGATCGCAACCTTAATCTCGAATTCGTCAGTCGTCACCCCAAATTCGCACCTCCAACACACTGCTTAGTGCTCACCTCCTCTGCTTGGACGGCTTGCAAAGTTCGAGGACAAGTGCGCCGAGCCCACGGAAAATATCCTAGCTCACGTAGTTCCACACGGGCGGTCAGGGCTTTTGGCCCATTTCTCCTCCATCAAGAACAAGCCGCTCACCAACCACCGACCAATCTCCCCTTCCGTTGCGCCGGACTGCTTACTTTCCACCCTTTAAACCTCACTACTCGTGGCACTTGACCACACAATCAACCCCAAGGCCTCACATCGCTTGCCGCGTCTGTGGGCTCTTCGCACGTCTTAATCATCTCACTAGTCCTTAGCGGAGGACTGGAGCTCTCTAGCCACTCGATCTAACTGGCACCACGTTGTGGCCGCGGTGCGCAATCTTCCTTGCAGCACTTAGCTCCGTTGATCGAAGCCGTCTGCTCCAAGTACAAAATAGTCCAGGAGCCTAAGCTGGGCCCTTGAGCACTGGTTTACTTTAGACCAACCACCTGTCGCGTGGTTTTAGTGCTGTGTCTGCTTTTGTCTCACTCTCACCATCACTTTGGTTCCCACAGGCTAAAGGCTTGTCCGGTGTAGAGCTTGTCGAAGCTCCAGTTTGTTCATCGTAAGTCGCTCTTACTCAACATCACAACAACGATATGTACGGGTCGACTAATCTGGCATGGCGACAGCGATTGATGGACAGAGGTGCATCCGACCAGTACTCGCAGTCAGGTTTGCACACGTCCACCTCCAGCATTGGCCACCAAGATCCGTTCCTAAGAAGCCCGGGCAGATCCATCGTCTGCTGCGCAGTACACTCCACAACAAGACGTGCGACCATCCAATTACGGGCAATCGGCTACTCCTTCGTCTGAATACAGCGTGAATTCGTCTGCGGCGCGCCCACCCGCTCTGCCCCAAGAATATCTGGCGCGTCAACACTACGCACAACAGCAGAATCACGCTGGTGCAGGAACTATGGCTCAAGCAACAAGTCCGTCCATGTCTTTGCAAGATGGACAACAGAATAACCATCATAATCCCCCACACAAGTCTAACCCCGAGGTACCTATAGATCCATCCATAGCCCAGTCAAGTCCGACTTACCCACCCTACTCGCCGTACGCGCCCAACCACGACATGTCTCAGTACCAGGGCCACCCGCAGCAAGGATATCACCCATGGCCGCAGCAGTACCAGGGACATCCTCACGGCATGCCTGGCGGCCCATACAGCTCGCCTGGTACAGCAGTCTCTGCTGGAGGCGCTGCCGCTACAGCTGGACCTCGCCCCGGACAGGTAGATAGTCTCTTTCTCACCCTGTGTCGCGCATTATACTTAGCCACACTTAGAATCCTCACCCTCTGTCTCAGGTCTACTCCTTCGTCCCCATTCCCGGTGCTCAGCAGAACAAGCGCCCTCGCCGCCGCTACGAAGAGATTGAGCGGATGTATAAATGCGGGTGGCAAGGATGCGAGAAGGCATATGGTACATTGAATCATCTTAATGCGCATGTAACAATGCAGTCACACGGGCAGAAGCGTACTCCTGAAGGTCAGTTGCCATGTCTTTATTGTCGCAAAACCGCGTTTCTGGTTAGACCGTGCTTGTATAGTCATGTTACACAACATGAGCCCTGATTTTAACGTTGGCACTACGCCCCACGCTTCGAATTCCTGGGGACGCTAGTTTAGCGTGAAGCTGACAATACTCCGACTACAGAATTCAAAGAGATTCGAAAAGAATGGAAGGCCCGTAAGAAGGAGGAAGACAGCCAACGGAAGGCTGAAGAGGAACGCCAGCGCTCTACTCAAGGTGGCGGCTCCGTTGACGGCCAGTCCACCGAACCCTCTCAGACTCCCACAAGCCAGAACTATCCTCCCGGTGTCCGCCCTCACCTCCCCCCCATTGGCTACGCTCCATCCGGTAGCCAAGTTCCACCGCAGTATGCAAGCGGCATGGAGCAGATGTACCAGGCTGGCAATGGGCAAGGATACCCGGGTTACCCACATTCACCCTACGGACAGGGCCAACCGATGTACCAACAACGTCCCCCAACCTAGGGGACGCCACAAGTACATGCTGACGCTAGGCTAGGACCTGATCTGTCCCACAACTTCTCGTCATAGCCTGGCTCGCTGCACTCGTCTCCTTGTCTTTGCCTTCCGCATACAATGATATCCCTGGACGTTCTCAACATGAGCATATCAAGGTGGGAGTGGAGGAAGGTAATCGGTGGCGGCCACCTGAGCATGATTTTGTTGGAGTTGTTGCTACATTCTGGCTACCTGGGAATGGGGTCGTCGGTCGACCAACGCGCATGATGATTACCTTTCTTTAAGCATGCCCCTCATATTTCCATTATGTTGGTACTGGCGACTCTCAAGATACGTTGCGAACACAGAGCTCATGGCCATCTATCTCATGGGCCATTTTGTGTTCTGCATTAATGTCGGTTTACTACCACAGTAAAGTCCCGATGGCGTTTGTCGGCTATTTGTTGGTCCTGCCCACTTTTTCAAAAAGCCTGTCCTAGCTGTCGAATTCGAGGTCTTTGCAATCAAGTCATCAGACCAGATATTATTCCCCGATTGTACACTAGGTCCGTAGCCAATTCCTTTCTGTTTGCATTTGAACAGCCTACGACAATATTGGGTCTGACATCGTGAGCATTGTCCAGATTGTGGACTCGACAGCTATTTTAGAGGCTACTCTGATTGTGCTGCTTGACGCCATGAACCCAGGCGTAAAACAAGCTTTATCCGCAGTCCTTCTGAGCCATACTCCTATCGTCTAGTCATGGTTACACAAAGCTACTGCCACTAAAAGAGGCCACCATCTTCCCACCCCAATCCTCGGGATGCTGCCGAAACCCAGGCTATGATAAAACTACCGTTCTCTAGCTTCCGTGCACGAGGGATCTCTATCTTTTAGCTTGCTGCATGATCTCGATCTGAGTTCGCTTTAAGTTGTCCCGACAGATTGGGATTTGGGATGCCGATGCTAGAGTAGCTTAGTCACGACCGCGGCTAAGGCGCTTTGCGGACAGCTACTTTGGAAGTACCATACTTCCTTTTCTTCCGCAGTGCTAAGGCTCCGACAAATGAGCTCGCCCCATTTCCTCAACGCCCAATGTTTTACTGCACAACATGCATTCGCAGATGCCTTCGCGATCGTATCGGCGACGCATTCGATTCTGCCATAGTACAGAGACCCTACGCAGCCCCTATCACGACCCATAGGCCTGGTCGAGTCACACATGGTCCCTGCAAGAGCTATGCCACTGCTGCTGGTGCGTATTTGGACAGAAGGAAGTCAGAAGGAGATGGAAAAGGTCAAGCAGTACCCACCACTGGGCGATATGCCAGGGGTCGCTGGCGGCAAGATCCCATCGAGCGGTCTCCGAGAAAACATTCTAGTGTTACCACTCCGTTCGAAGAGGGCGGCTCTTCAGAGCTTTCCAGGGTACCACAATTTGACAAAGCTGTTTTAGAGAAAGAGCTGCGATACCTTCACGACCCTCTGAAGCTTGCAGATCACACCATCAATCTGCTAAAGAAGGACGACTATCATAAAGCTCTGGAGCTGGTGAAGATGAGCAGCAGGAACATGTCGTGTACGGTCAGCTGGAACCACTTGATGGACTACGAGATGTATACAGGGAGGGTGTCGAATGCTCTAAAGATATACAATGATGTACAACCTACCCCTAGGTGTTCTGGACCTCGCTTATGTGTATGTACCACAGATGAAGAAGCGGGCCCAATACCCTGATGGGCATACCTTTACTATCCTTCTGCGTGGCCTAGCATGGCACACGAAGTACCCTACATCGCTGCAGCGCGCCCTTTCACTTTACCATTCTATGTACGCGGAGAACAGCCCAGTTAAGCCCACTATCATACACACAAACGCTGTGTTGAAGGTGTGTGCTCGTGCTAAAGACTTGGATTCTCTATGGGGGGTTGCTGCAAGGATGCCTAAAACCGGGAGGAATGCCCCAGATGCCGCAACGTTCACTACTATACTCAATGCCCTTTGTAGGATTGCGAAAGATACTGCGCAAGAGACCGACCAAAGTGATAGCCGATCAGCTGCACAGGAGGACAATGCTGATCTGTTCCAGCGAGCTGTATTGCAAGGCAGGCGGATGTGGGCTGAGATCACCGACCGGTGGCGGAGCGGCGAGATTAGGCTGGATGAAGACCTTGTGTGCTCGATGGGACGACTACTTGTCCTTTCCGAAGCCCCGCGAGATCTCGACGATGTGCTGTCTCTCATACAACAGACAATGGGCATTCCGCGTCAGGCTGATCGTGCTTACCCTGGACGTATGCCGCCCAGTACGCCAGCTGGCAGGGCTTTATTGTCACGGTCTCCTCAACAGCCCTCTTTTTCTGGTGAAGACCGAAGCTTAGACGTTGCATCTGCTCCCGAATCATCGCTCACTCCACAGGAACCTCTTTCAACTTCGGACGAAGAAAGCACGGACATCGTACCGTCTTCCCACTCCACAGATCAACCCTTTGCCTCAGCAGGCGACGATTTCGTTCCCGGCCAAGAATTCAATCCAATCTTAGCAAGTACTCACATGGCCGGCTACGTTGTCCCCAGCCACAGCACCCTCTCACTTGTCGTCGGCGCTTGCACTCGTCTCCACAACATCCCTGCAGCCCAAAACTACTGGGGCCTCCTCACCAGCGTTCCCTACTCCATCAGCCCCGATACCGAAAACTACCACACCTACCTGCGCCTCCTCCGCGTCCAGCGCGCCTCCCGCCTCTGCGTCGAACTTGTACAGGAGATGCGCGACGGTCTCGGCATTGGCGCCCCGGTCGAGCACTCCGAACGACGAGGTGTAAAGGGGGAAGACGGGGGTGTACAAGCCAAGACCTTCAGGATCGCAATGAACACCTGTGTACGAGACATCAATAACCCGAATGTGCTGCAGCATGCGAGTAAGCTTTGCAGAATGATGGTTGACTGCCTGCCTTCTCCAGATATGCGAGCTTTCAGCATGTTCCTCGACATCGGGCTCAAGACCGCTGCTGTCAAGAATGACTGGAGGCTCCTCTCCTCCGTGCTGAGAGGGACGGAGATCGGAATCAGGGGGCTGAGAAACCATCTCCATTGGGAGGAGTGGACGAAGAGCAAGAAGACGTATGACTATAAAGAGGTTCTGGAAGGCGATTTGAGGGTCTTTCTCAGGAAGTTGATCGGGGCTTACGATTATCTGATCAATGGGTCCGGGCATGAGATGATGCAGGAAGAGTTGCGGAAGTGTAAAGAGCAGAGGAATATCATCGGGGCGTGGGACACGAGGTTGGGAAGGCTTGAAGGGAATGTGAGGGGGAGGAAGCCGTCGTGGGCGGGAGATCGGGAGAGGGAGCAGGAGCGGGGGGAGATTGACGTGCGGGGGCGAGGCGCGGATCAGAGGAGGTTGCTGGGGAGGAGGGATGAGGGACAGGAAGGTGAGACTGGGAGGCGAATGGGGAAGAGAATACACGATGAGGATGTCGATGAGGATGTCGAGGTAAAGATCCATACGGAACCAGAAGACGACAATATTCGACCACGAGCTAGCACCAACTGGACCCACCATCCGGAACGTCCTGCTCAAAGATCATCCTGGGGCCGAGCTCCTACATTTGCCAACCTAGGCTCTGAACCTAGAACCGCACCTTTCGGAAAGAGCTCAGGCGGGCAGTGGAAGCGGATGATGCGAGCGAATGCGGCCCGAGCGAAAATCGAGCAGGAGTGGTGATTTCTTGCGGACTCGTTCAGCACCTGGCACCGCTAGAAAAGGCCCTCAAAATGAACATTATGCTCCACCCCCTGCAAAACCAAGTTTCCTAATCATCACCCTCGTATCCAACCTCCTCTCCAGGTCCGAGGTCTCAGCATGCAACGTCGGACTGTCTTCTAACAAACGCCTCTCGTGGAGATTCGAGGTGGGTGATTACGCTACGGATGTTTGGTATGTACCTCGCTTCAATGACAACCATCAGGATTCTGAAAAGCTCGTACGACAACTTTTGTAGCAGGGAGGTGAGCTGCGCTCGTACTATCCCCCAACCTTCGATTGCGCATACACATCCTTGCATACAAATCCTCGAAACCTTCACAAAGGGCAAGCTGATATAACGATGGTAGCGACAAGTCCAAGCCTAACTGGCACGAATCACGTTTCATTCAAATCTTCCACTTTCCTCCAGTCGTCAATACAGCCAAACATGCACTCCCTCCCCCTCCCCTCCCCCTTTCCCTCCTCCTCCTCCTCCTCCTCCTCCTCCTCCCCCCCTTTCCCTCCTGCCCTACCTCAGCTCCAGCTCCCTCATCCTCCGCCTATGCCGCCTTCTTCTCCTCCTCCCTCCTCTCCGCCGCCTTCTCCTCCTCCACACATCTCGCACACTCCCCAGCACCCGTATCCTCCTCGCTTCTATACTCCGGACAATTGTTGAGGTTGTCCTTCCATTCCTCAGCGCAGGGGCTGTCGGAAGAGGTGGCGTGCCCGCAGGTGTGGAGGTGCCAGGTGCGGAGGCACATGGTTGGCTGGTTGGGGATTTTCTTGTTGGGGTATCTTTGATGGGAGGCGGAAGTGGGTTTGGGGGGTTTGATTTGCTTTTGATTCGGGTGGGGGGTTTTGGGATGTGGATATGAGGGAGGGAGGTGCTTGGAGACGTTGTTTATACCCCGGGATTCGAGGGAGTGACACTTTGCTATGGTGTTGTGAGAGGACCGAAGCAGGATGTTGAAAGACTCGCACTCTATCTTCTCAACACTCGCCTCCTACACCTTCACCAAAAGCCAGTAACTCATACCTCTTCTTGTTAGCAAAAATCCCAAACACACTCGTCCTCGGGACCATGGAGTCAGAAGCCAAGCACACAGCAACCCTGGAGTCATGAAACAGCCTCTATACCCGACCCTAGCACCAACGCATCCGAACAAGAACCAAGAAGAGAAAGAGAAAGAGACTGTCTCATGCCTACACGCTTCTCGCTCCCCCGCAACCCAGGAAATCTCCAGTCGATACGTCACCGGGGGACAGTACCTCGCCCCCTTTCAACGCCAGCTGTGTAAGCCCGTTGCTACTTACTCACCTCGAGGGGCTCCCCACCACCTCCCCCCCTTGAGACGAAGCGAGCCTCAGTATCCCTCCCCCAGCATCATGGGCATCTCCCCCTCCCCCACCACCAAACCCCATCAGCCTTGCCTCCCACCGCTCTCACAACCTATACTACCATCTTTATATCCGCCACCCCCGAACAGGCTGCAGAACACTTTTCCAGCCCTCAGTCCGTCTCCCAACGCCGCTTCCTTCCCGGACCCAACTCAAACTTTTCGTCCCCGGACTCGCATCCCTGTCTCTGGGGTCACTTGTGCTCTGCTTCTTAAAGAAAGGAGTCCGGGAGAGAAGGGGGTCTGTGAGCTGCGTGGTGTAGGTGCTGGGGAGAGGGGGGGAGGAGATGAGTTTGGTGGGGTGCTGTTGGGGTGCTGCTGGGGCGTGAGCGGCGCGCTGCTTCGCTGGTTTGGGATGTGGTTTGTGGCTTCAGGGGGGATGAGAACGGGGATGGGGATGGTGG
>JAABUW010009902.1_pt1 | contig 10745 bp, 8 predicted proteins | sample 5560081 | NCBI WGS metagenome assembly JAABUW01 (sample SAMN10711882, study PRJNA513363) | rock metagenome | isolation source: Antarctica rocks | place: Antarctica: Victoria Land, Knobhead sud | reverse complement strand
CCTTCTCCGCCTTCAACACCGCCCTCTCCACAATCCGCTGGCGCCACTCCCCCTCCTCCCCCTCCGACCTTCAATCCAACGCCCGCATAAACCGCTGGTCCGACGGCTCCCTAACCCTGCAACTCGCCTCCGACCCAACAACCCAGTACGAAATCGACGGCAACCCCTTAGCACCACCCCAACGGAACCCGCTCATTCCCACTCCAACTAGCATCGAAGCCACCTCCACAAAAGGCGGACGGCAAGGCGCGCTAACGAACGAGAAATACTCCACAGCCAAAGACGCCTTCACCTACCTCCTCCGCCCGCAACCAGATGTGGACACCATGATCGTGATGCACAAAATCACCGCCGGCCTGTCGATCAAACAATCCGCTACAGTCGAAGACGACGCCATCGAGCGTTTGCAAGCTTCCCTTGCCGCAGCCTCGAACGCGAGTAAAGTCAACGGCGCGAGCGGGATCAATCTCATCCACATCGACGCGGACCCGGAGAAGGCCAGGGATGAAGCGGCGAAGGCAGTGCGGCAGGCAGAGCTGAACCAGAAAAAAGCGCAGGCGGCGCGGGATCGGGAGGCTGCGCGCTCGGATCGCGCTTTGGGAAGGAAAGGGCTAGGTGGCGCTGCGAACCGGTATAATGGGCTTAATGTGGGGATGTTGGAAGATGACGAGGACGGCGGTAGCGGAGCGAGAGGGAGACCGAGCCCGAACAAAGCGCGCAAGCCGCGACGGAGACGGAATAGCGAGTACAGCGAAGACGAGGACTTTGGCAGGCAAAGATTTTCGTGGGAAGATGAGTATGACGAGGAGGATGATTTTGTGGCGCCGAGTGATGAGGAGGAGGTTGTGGAGGATGATGAGGATCCCGATGATGGGATTGTGGAGGACAGGGCGGCGCCTACGGCGGTGAGGAGGGAGCGGACGCCGAAGCGGGATAGGGAGGTGGTGGATGAGGAGGCGGATGCGCTGGGGGAGGAGGAAGAGGAGGAGCAGGTGCAGATTGCGAGGACGAAGCGGAGAAGGGTTGTTGCTGATGATGAGGAGGATGAGTAGGGAGGGTGCAGTGATGTGGCATTCTGCCGGAGGGTCGCGAGCGATGTAAAATGCAGGCTGAGAAGAGATGCATCAGCAGCGAGTGAAAACGTTGCATTTGAGCGAGCTGTACCATAGCACTATCTACCAGCTGTTTCAGGCTGCATGCATGAAACTCATTGCATGCAGAGCAAGTGGTTCACCAGTGAGCGATTGAAAACATCATCATCCGTCCGGACGCGTAAAAAGCCAAACGCCCTCTCTCGTGTACTGCGCGTATTGAATCTCCATCCTTGCCACCAGGACCGCATCTCCGCTCATCGGTCGCATCCCCAGTAGCACGGCTCCTTCCTTCTGGGTATCGCTTGCGCCAGCAACGTCGACAAATGAGAAGACCACACATCCTGCACTCCAAGACGAAAGGAGCGATGTCGTCGCCGTAGCAATTTTTAGCGAAACCATCATGGCAAAGAGAGTGATTCTGTCGATCACGCGGGCGCTGAAAAGGGTGCGTTCTCTTGTGATCGCAGTCGATTTGCGTCATGGTCTTGATGTGGCTGACGGATGGCGTGGTGACAGGCTATGCCACGGTCATCCCATCAGACAAATCGTTAGCCGTAGCGCCCATCAGGATACTCTGCAGTTGTTTCAACTTGTCCATCAGCTGTTTAAACCCAGCGCCCTTGTGATCCGGATCGGAGTCTTTAGTCATGTCTTCAGGGAAGAACGTGTCGATGTCGTCCTCCCAGTCTGCCCTCTCTCCGATTGGCAAACGCTCGTTGGTGGTAAGCATCTTGTCCCAATCGCCACGATAGACATTTAGACTCCAGCGAGGTTCGTAGACAGTCGCAGGTAGGTGAGAAAGCATGGTCATGGATGGCGGAGGAGGATACTTGCGATCTTGGAATCGAGAAAGTTCGACGGTATAATCGGTCCCCTTGATGTTGTAGCCGTAGCTTAGGCGTTGCTGGACAGACTTCAGATGCACGCCGTACGGCTTGTATATGACGAAGAGCTTGTCGAATGTTGCTTTACGTGCTTCGTCGGCATCTATGCGGAGGTTGTAGTTCTCGGCAAACTGCCTGAGTCTGTCGGGCAGCCTTGACTCTTCCACTGCTTGAGAAGCCTCAATGTCGAATTGCCAGGCAAGGCCAGTCGTGAGGTCTTTGAGAGACACGTCGACGATAGATGCGGAGGTGCCGGTGTCACGCTCCATACGTGTCCACTTCTTCGATATGATCTCGTACACAACCGCTTCAGACGACTCATCTTGGGCTTCGACCCAGGACACGGTCAGGCGAAGATCTCCGGAGGCGTCCGCAAAAGTGAACACTGCCGTGTAGGTCGGTCTTACATCAGACAGCTCCGCGGCCAAGACGTCGTACGGCACCAAGAGCTCGTTGGCGTTTTGCAGAGCCCTCCGAGCGTTGGCCTCACTGGTTGGATTCCCGATCCTATGTTGTGTGGTCAGTCATGTTCCTCATAGTCGTTTGTACAGCTACTCACTCTCGGGTAACCTCGCCTGTGAACTGTGACTGGCCGATCATATCCTCGTACTCGTCGACGGTGTAGGCATCGCCCTTTGGCTTCTTGAAAAGTGTTGCCAGGAAGCGACCGAGACGGAAGCGTAAGTTGATCTGGCCGCGGTAGTAATGCAGCTTTGGTAGAGTGCGAACTATTACGTTGCGTAGGCGATCCTCGACAGCGCTGTTGAGTGCCTGCACTTCGCCGCGTCCAGCACCTTTGCCGTCGGCGCGTGGCGAGCTCATGATAGCTGGTCTGCCGCCGCTTGTATCATGGGCAATCGTAGGACGCTGGTATGGCTCGAGGACGACATGAGTGGCATGCATCAATCTCTCCGTTGGGCTCAGGAGATACAGTCGTGTGGTAGGTATTTGGCGGGCTGCTATTTGGAAACATGTTTTGCGAATCCGCAACAAAGCTTGTTGCACGCCCTGTGAGCCCCCCAAGACTTGGAACCCGTTACGTTCGTGATCGAAGATGATGTAGCTCTTGCAGCTCATCCGAATGGGATCAATTGCTTCGAAGCTGTTCCCAAGGACTTCTTCCGGACGGAAGTTCTGTGTTGGCCAGTGAAACAAGCCAATAGCTCCGTGGCTCATGTCCTGCGGAGGACGCTGCCGGAAACGTTGTCGCGTCACCTCTCGCCGCCATTCTCTCTCAGCTCGCTCACGTCCCTTGTCTGTCAGAGAGACTAATTTCGCAAATCGTGAGGACCGCTGTGACTTCTTGGGCGCGTTCCACTCCTCTATAGCGGCGACGATTGCCCGTTTGGTAGTCTTGACGGCGTTCTCTCCACCCCAGATACCGAATGTGATGGGCTTCTCGGTGGGATTATCTGTAAACATCCAGGTCTTGTTGTCGCGAGCGATGTCCAGATAAAAGTGATCTAGAACTAGCTCACTAGGGATCCGTACCCAATCCGTGGGCGGCTCGTGGTTCCGCCACGATTCAGCGGCATTGCTGTCGGTGGTGATGACGAAGCTTGGAGGCAGGCGTCGTGGTTTGTCACCACGACCCTGCTGGGCACCTTGTCGCCACCTCTGGGGAGAAAGACCTTGTTGCAGTTGGCCCTGTGTTGGCGGGGTCTGTTGACGATCGAGTGGTGCTTGAGCATTCGACGGGGTGACTGGTCTCGATGATGGCGGAGGGCCTGATGCTCTGCTGCCACCTCTCTGCTCAGGTCTCTGAGGCCACTGCTGAGGCGAGCCACTCTGGCCACGTTGTACGTGTGTTTGTGCGCGTTGCTGGGTGCATGGTGGCGTCAGTCGGTACAGTGACGACTCTGGTGAGCTGTGGTTTGCTGAATCAGGCTCTTCGTGCGACAGCTGTGCGAACGCGTTATCGGAAGGGGTCCTAGATGCTCCATTGGGTCTCTGAGACAATGCACCGCGTTGACCACCTCCACGCTGGCCACGACCCCTCTGCCCTTGCTGGTAGTGAGGAGTTTGATGGGCATTGCTTTGCCTCTGTGGCTGCGACTGTTGCTGCGGTGGTTGCGGTGGAAGATTCTGCTGTAATGATGGTCGAGTCTGACTTGGTCTATTGCGACCGCTGCCCACGACCTGCCATTCGTCTGCATTCGACGGCCCAGCAGCGTCGCCGTCGTTCTGGTCCCACTCTCGAGCGTTGCGTCGCTCGTAGTCATCCATCGCGACTTGCGAGGTGGTTATTGAGGTAGCGGAGATTCTCGAGAAAGTGCTCTGGTGGCGGAAGCTAAGGGGCAAATTTCGCGCTGACGAATCAGGCACTCGCGTCTCAATGCACGCGCTTGAAGAAGGTGCGACTCAATCTACACATCGCCCTGTCCATCTCCTCCTCCTCCTCCTGATGAGCAGTCTTTGACGAAGAGTCGTGTGAGTTGACCCACCTCGCAATAACGCTATATACCACCACCTCAAAACTTCTGCCTCCCTAGCGTTGGCCTCCAATCAAGAGGATGCGTCTCCTGCGTAGCCTTCTCGTCCTGCCTCCAAACCTTGATAGTCTTATCCGCCTCTCCAGTAATCAACCTCATCCCTGTATGGTCAAACGTCGAGCTCATGATACCAGCCTCCGCATCCAAACTACCAGGCTGAGCCACGCTATCTTCATACTGGAAGCGGTGACCAGTCTTCCAGTCCCAGAACGCCACGCTACCATTGTCGCCACCACTGAAAAGCACGTTATCGTCATTTACAGCGAGCGTGTTGACGATGCTGTTGTGCCCCTCAAAGTTCTGCATGAAGTCGCCCTTGGGGCACAGCCATTGCTTGATCTGTCCAGGCGAGGCAGATGCGAAGGTGTACTCTGTTGGATGAGTGGTGAGAGCACGAACGCCCTTCTTATGATGTGTAAGGACGCCCATCGTCTTCCCAGCAGCGAGATCGTACATCCGTACTGTACTGTCGAGGGAGGAGCTGATGACCTGCGGGTCTGTAGCTTGGGTGACGATTGAAGAGACGGTCGCCTTGTGACCGCTCAGAACGTGGATGTTGGAGCGGGTGCGCATGTCCCAGACACGAACAACACCGTCACGCCCACCCGTGCAAAGTACATCGAGAGTAGGATGAAGACTCATGGTGTAGACGCCAGATAAGTGACCGTGGTAATGGCGAATGACCTTGTTGGTTTCGAGATCCCAACACTTCACCATCTTGTCCTCTGCACACGAAAAGAGGTAGGGGTGTCGAGGGGAGACTGCCAAACCTCGAACAGTGGAGATGTGGCCGGTGAGTGTGAGTTTGAGAGTGCCCGTTGCGAGATCCCATATCTTGATCGTGCGGTCGCCAGCTCCTGAAGCAAACCACTGGTTGCCAGGTTCCATAGCAAGAGCTCGCACCCAGCCAAGATGACCCGAAATGACCCTGAAAAGCTTCCAAGGTGCATGCCACTCCGGCTTCTGTTGCCGTACAGTGTCTCGCCTCACCAAGCTCGAAGATGGTGTGTTTCGCTGTGGTGTCGGTCCATTCGCATTTGGCGGTAATTTCTCCCCCGCTGTGCCTTGTATCCTCGTGAGTGCCATGGAGCCCCCGTTCGCCTGCGATGGTCCTGCTCGCTCCGATACGCCAGCTATCAGCTGCGCCATCTGCGGATCACTCGCCTGCTCATCCGTCCTCTGCTTCTTCCGCCTCGCCGCCAACCCTGCCTGAGCATTTGCCTGCTTCTGCGCTAGAACTGCCGGTAGCTCCGTCACATCCTCATACTCTGCTCGTATCCGTGATGCGACATTCGCTCTTTGTGCGCGTTCGTGAGGTGATGGTTCCGAGGGAGCAATGCTGGGTTGCGGCGCTCTCTCGAGTGCGGAAGGTTGAGCAAAGTCTGCGGCGAAGACCTCTCTTGTGCGCTTCGCTGAGAGCTTCACTGCTTTTGCGGCTCGTTCCTGGACTTTATCTGAAGGCTCTGTTGCGACAATGGCTGTGTTGGCGGGAAGGACGGCCGCCATGTTGTTGTGTCGTTTCGAGACTTCGGAGACCCAAGTAAATCGCGCTGGGATGTTTGACCTGGTGTATGCAACGTCAAGAGTAGGGCGAAATGCTTCTTGATTTGCTATGTCACGTCGGAGTTGAAGTTGAACTGGTAGCTGCACTAAATTCTGCAGTAGGGTCCACAACCCTAAATCAGGCACCCCCGAATTCGCCGCATAGGACTCCTGCCATTGCGCTCAACAGGTCATCGATCCTTTAGTTGACCATTTACGTCGGCGAGGTCTCTTCAGTGCTAACATACGCCTGCCGACATGCATCACATGCATCCGCGCTCGCGGGCAACCGGCACACTCTTTACAGCGACCCTGGCCGTCTGCTTCCTGGTCGTCGGCTTGCCACACGTACTACCTTGTCCGGTCGATCGAAGGAAGTTTGCAGATAGCGGCGAGACACTGGATGGCAAGCCACGGCGGAGACGGAAACGAAGTGGCGCAGCAACACCAAATGCTACCGCAGGCATCGAGCAACCGCAATCTACAGCAGCAATGGAGGAGGACGGAGATCTGAGGAGGCAGCGCGAGTGTCCAGTACCGAAGCCCGGAGGCTTGGTTGGCCAGATCATGGGGTTTGCGCAGAAGGAAAGGGAGAAGCCCGTGGAGGTTGTGGTGAAGAGTCTGAGGTCGAGAAGTGGCAAGGAGGGTACGCCTTGAAGAGACGATTTGGGGAACCGAATATACGCATGCCATGTGGATTCTTGCTTGATGGCTATCGAGTAGAGGGCTACGTCCACACTCACACCAGCTGACGGATCGCCGCGCCCTCCGGAAACGCCGCCTGATTCGCCGAATCTATCTATCAAAGCAGTGTCAAGCTACCACCCTCCAGGAATCATGCTCGGGCTGTTCAGCAAAGCAGCCTACGAGAAGTCGATGAATGGCGGGTCAGAAGATCCTGCTGATTGCTGTCCACATGGTCAGGTACTATATCGGCGGCCGGAAGGAACATTTCGTACCTCTGACGCGCAAGTACTCAGACGTTCTTCACCTGTAACCAGGTCAGCAGTCGCTCCGGCATGCTCCCACCCGCATCAACAATCCACCGACATCTCGACTTACACCAGTACTGAGCGAGTCCTCCAGCGCATCCTTGAACTGCTCACGAAGCTCTGCCATGTGTTCCGAGGTCACAGTCACAATTTCCCACACATCGTCGTTATTAAGAAAACGAGGCTCGCGCATGATGGCCTGCATCGCAACAGCCAGCCCTCCGAACTTCTGTTCCTGGTTCTGATACATGCGGAAGAACTTCTTGCCGGTGTCTGCCTTGTTATCCTTGAGAAGTTTCTCGAGCTGAGGGATGTTGAAGATGCGCTGCGAGACTCCGTTGGGGTTCTCGTACTACATTCCGAGTGAATGTACTCGTCTGCGGTCCCCGAATATTCATGTTCGAAGTGCAGTGCAGAGGCCGCGACCGCAACGATTTTGATCTTCTAAGTCAGGATCTCCGCTTTGGCGGGTGGTGGTTAGAGTGATGAATCGGCCATTCGAGAGTCGGCCACTGGGGCGTCCGGCGTTCGGATCTCCATCGCAGTGTGATGGTTGATGGTTCGTGGCGATGATTATATACCGACCAAATGGCTTGTCTCTAGTATTGGAAGTGGCATGACTCAAATACATGACTCGAAGATCAGGTAACCACCGAATCAGGCAGGTACAATTTCAAGCATGTGAATGTTCAAGCCTCAGGCAATCATCTCGGCTCCACCTTCCCAATCTCGCGTAAAGTACTTCGCGTCCGAAAACGCGTCTCCAACATCTCAACATTAAACTCCCGTCTCACCACTGTAAACACACACCACCCCCACAATGCCGCCCAAACGCACCCGCACAAACCTACAACAAGCCCGCCACTATCTCTCCGGCGGCGGCGTCCTCCGCGAAGACTCCGACGACGAGCTCGGCCTCGAAGACCACCCGTGGGAATGGATCTACTCCTCCACCAACCCCTCACGCATTGCGGGCGCGCGGATGGGAAAATTCGAAATCCGGCTCGGCGACACGGTGCTGCTCAAAGCGCCTACACGGGGTGAAGCTTGGGTAGCGATACTTTACGGATTTAGTGAAGAAGAAGTTGAGGACGAAGATGGAGAGGTGGAAGTGCAGAAGAAAGCGACGATGATGTGGTTTTCGTCGGAGAAGGAGATCAGGGGGAGGAAGAAGCGGGGAGATGCGTTGGAGAATGAACTTTATATAACGGCGAATTTCGATGAGAATCCGCTTGAGACTATTAATGGGAAGGCTACTGTGCTCTCCCAGGAGGCTTTTGACAGGAGGTTTCCTACGGGTAGAGTGCCGAAGGGGGCGAGGGAGAATGGGAAGGTGTTTGTGTGTCGCCGCGGCGTTAATGTGCGGACGGCTACGTATACGGAGGAGTGGAGGTGGGAGGAGGTGTTTAAAGGGTGGCAGAGTATGGATGGGTTGTTGGAGATGGTTGAGGGGCAGACGGTTAAGACTAGGAAGCGGAAGGCGGGGAAGGCGTATGAAGGGGATGAGTTTGTGGTTGGCGAGGAAGGGGAGGAGGACCCGAAGACGCCGAGGAAGAGGAGGAAGTTGGGTGCGGGCACGCCGACGGAGAGGAAGAAGGGCACGCCGAGGAAGTTCGCTACGCCGACTGGACGTAAGATTGTGACGAAGAAGGCGCTGGAGTTTACACCGCTTGGCACACGAGTGCTATCGCCTGCGCAGATGCAGGCTTCGCCGTATCAGCTCGCGAGGTCTACGCTACACGTTTCTGCGGTGCCGCATGCTCTGCCTTGTCGAGAGTCGGAGTTCGAGATGGTTCATTCGCACCTTGAAGCAGCCATCACTGCAGGTACAGGCGCCTGTATCTACATATCCGGCACTCCTGGTACTGGAAAGACAGCCACCGTCCGCGAAGTCGTCGCTTCGCTGCAAGCAGCTGTGGTAGAGGAGCAGCTGGACGATTTCTACTTTGTCGAGATCAACGGGATGAAAGTCACCGATCCTCACCAGTCGTACTCTCTCCTCTGGGAGGCGCTGAAAGGCGACCGAGTCAGCTCAGCGCATGCGCTGGACTTGTTAGAGCGAGAGTTCAGCACACCCAGCCCTCGACGAGTCCCTTGTGTGGTGCTGATGGACGAGCTAGATCAGCTGGTCACACGTAATCAGGGCGTGATGTACAACTTTTTCAACTGGCCACAGCTACGGCACTCACGGCTTATTGTGCTTGCTGTGGCGAACACGATGGACCTTCCCGAGCGCACTTTGTCGAACAAGATCAGCTCGCGGCTGGGTTTGACTCGCATCACGTTTCCCGGCTACACGCACACGCAGCTCATGGCCATCATTCAGTCCCGTCTCGAGGGTGTTGGCCAAGTGATTGTGGATCCAGATGCTGTTCAATTCGCAAGCAGAAAAGTCGCAGCCGTATCCGGAGATGCTAGACGAGCGCTCGATATGTGTCGTCGTGCAATCGAGATCGCCGAGCAAGAAAGTCTCGCCGACCCAGGTAAGGAAAATCAAACACCGGATACCCCGAGCAAAACGCCTGGCAGGCAGAAGGATGTTGCCTTGACTGGGCCAGGTGCCAAAAAGGGCATAGTGACCATCGCAACCATCAAGCGAGCAATCAACGAAGCCACGTCGACGCCGCTCGCCGCACACTTGCGGTCTCTGCCATTAGCGAGCAAGCTATTCCTCGCCGCTTTACTAGCGCGGCTTAGGCGGACCGGAATCACTGAGTCGACACTCGCGGACGTTGTAGACGAGACGCGACGCATGGGCACGATGTCGCAATCCAAGCAAATCGAAGACTACCTCCTAACCTCGGCCGCCACCCCAACACAAACCCCCGACGATCTTGGCGCAGTAGCCAACACTCCCTCCAAGCGCGGCAAGCCCGCTGCAAAGAAAGAGGTCGACAAAGCGGCTCGCGTCCTAGGTCTAGGTTGCGCAGCCCAGGAGCTCGCAGAAGCCGGGATAGTCGGACTGGAAACCCGCCACGGCGACCGAGTCGGTCGGATCAGACTCGGCGTCAGCGAGGAAGACGTCCGCGCAGCATTACGAGAGGATGATGAAAGCAAAGGGCTGGGGTTCGGTAGCTGAAATAAACGCATGTTCCGCCGGCAAGTGCTCGAGTTCAAGTTTTCCAGATCCATTCGATGTCCGGTAGTTCCTGCTTCGCTACCGGTTTCCAGTCCTTGATCTCCTTGAACGTTGGTACGAGCCAGACCTCTGCACCTTTCGACAAGCAGGAGTCGGGATGTGCGAGCTTCGCTTCTTGTATCTTCGCGTTGACTTCGTCGAGGTTGGCGCGGACGTCTGATTCCGGGAGGTTGGAGCTGGTGTCTCGTCAGCTCTAGCCCTTTAACTCCAATCTGGTGCGGGATGACATACTACAAAAGACTAAGATGAGGTCGCCAGTTCTCCTCCACCCACCTCTCACACGCCTTCTGCCCGCCCTCATCATACAAACATCGCGCATACACCGCCATATCACATAGCGGCCGCGTCTTCTCACACACCAAAACTAACTTCTGAAAGAATATCTCCCCAACATGCAGTTCTCCGATGTTAACTTGCACCTTCGGTCTGGTGATGCGAGGGAAGTCCCAACTCAGCCTTTCGAAAAATTCTGAGGGGGTTTCTGTGGGACGGAGGTTGATTGTGCCGGCGGTTAGTGTGACGTGGGGAGGGAAGCGGGGGGCGATTGTCTTAGGGTAGGCGGTGGGAGCGGTGATGTGGATGGTTTGTTGGAGGGTTGTGTA
>JAABUW010009901.1_pt1 | contig 10745 bp, 9 predicted proteins | sample 5560081 | NCBI WGS metagenome assembly JAABUW01 (sample SAMN10711882, study PRJNA513363) | rock metagenome | isolation source: Antarctica rocks | place: Antarctica: Victoria Land, Knobhead sud | reverse complement strand
AGTTTTATGCTGGATTTGATAGCTGAGAAGTGGATAGTGGATAGTGGAGTGGAATTAGAGGAAGGATTTAGGCTTTGGGTTAATCGGGGAGGGGTGGAAGAGGTGGGGGGGAGGGGGTGAGGGGGGGAGAGGGGCGAGGGGGGGAGATGAGGGGGGGGGAGGGTGGTTTGGATGGTTTTGTATTCAGTGGAAGGGTGGGTACTTAGGTAGTGGCTTTTTGAGGGTTTGGTTTTTGAGGAGGGGAGATGGATTTGAGGTTTGTGGGGATGATGATTGGTGTATTTATCTTATGATATGATAGGAGTGGATGGTACATGATCCGGAGGTTCTATGTTATAGTCTGTAAAAGGTATGAATTGTGAATATGTGGTGGATGTCGTCTAGCTGTGCTTAAGACATGGCAATAGATATCTGATTTCACTTATCAGCGCCAACTTGGAAAATTGGATGCACGTCTCAGTTTCTGGTGGCTAGCATGATAAATGGGAGTATGTTAAGGCGTTCATTGGGATGCTGTGCTAGATATTACTACAATAGGAGATGTGGTTGAGCAAGTATGGCAAAGACACTGGAAATCAAGGGAGTCAAGGAAAATTAGTAAAGTTACATATCTGTAAAGTTGGCTTACTGAACATCACTATGTTGGATATTGCAGGGTTTGGGTAGCGTTTAGCGTTACGCTGCTAATACAGCACCACCATCAATTTCAACCTAGCACATCTGCTACTTGCTTTGTTGACTTTCTCAACTCTTGTCTCAAAGCGCCGTCCGTCAGCCCGAGGATCCTGCTCGATCGGTAAGCTGCCGAAGTCTTCAGGAGGTATGATGACACTGACGCGAAGATATATGTCTGCGGGGGAAGCCATGTGGAATCCACTTCCTGTTGATCGCGGTGGGAGTTTGGGACCTGCGAGATTCAAAGGTCGTATATGATATTAGATTGCCATGTTGATATTCGGAATATGGCTTATTCATGATCGGGGATATTTAGCGTTTGAAGATGCATTAGATGGCTAAAACAGGCGTTCGTGTACCATAAAGTCTACTCTTATGGTCGTGCGCTTTTGCTCAATCGGATTTTTATTCACACAGCTTGCCTCACCGCGACAGCGGTGTCCAGATTAATGGGGAAGGTTGAATGCTGCATTCGCGAGCAGATCTTAAGAATCACGATGGCTCCATCCCATAGCTCCGACTAATCTCCGCTGCTGTCTCCGAGTCCTTTACTAGCATCGATGCCATATCCGGCGCGTACCCACTCTCTTCATCCAATCCTTGTGGTTCTCTCATGGACGTCTGCTTCCCCATCTTCATCTTCCCAAACAAATCCACCATATTCGGCGGCTTGCGTCTATCGAGCCTAGGCCGCATCAATCTCCTCTTGAACTCCTCGATCAGCTCCAAGATCCTGTCAGACTGTCCCTCACATGCGAGAAGCTCGATTTCCCTCAAACCCCTCAAATTCTTGATAATATCTGGCAGCGAGAAGCCGAAGTCGTTGTACCAATGAAGCCCCCCAGACACTCCGACTGGTCCTATAAAAATCAACCTTTCCAGCTTCAACAGTCTGCCGAGCGCGAACTTGGCTTGGGGGTGGCTCCACTCCACATAGGGCAGGTCCAGCCGTAGAGAACGGATCTCGTTGGCGCGAGCGGTGGAAATAGAGCGCAGGAACATGTACAAGTCCTCTGCGCGTGCGAAATTGAGAGTGTTGTGTTGGTACCAGAGATGAAATGCCTCCAGCAGGACGGTACGGCAGGTTGCGAGGATCGCGAGACAAGATGATGCCGGTGGAGGTTGAAGATTGTGCAGTACTTCACTCTCACGAGCGCGGAGAGTGGCTTCTTTCTTGGCTCGGTCTTTCTTTTTCTTCGCCGTCAGCTCGCCGAGTGGGACGGGCTTGTTGGGGGTAGGGAGGGTGGCTAGGGCTTTGTTGCGGGCGTGTGAGAGGGAGGGTAGAGGAATAATCCATGGCGCTGAGTTGGGAACGTTGACTGTGAGGACGTAGGCGTAGATTCGTTCACGTATCACGTCTGGAATAGAGAGGAATGGGCGAGCGCCTGTTGTTGGTGGTGGATCGGAGGACAGCATGCCAAGCATCGCGAAAGCTTGGCACTGGCTGCTGTCAGATCGTGGGAATTATTCACTGGCCTAGAAACAGGAGCCACAAATGTGTTTATTGCAATGGTGATACTGTTGTGTTCGATCAAGAAACGAATGCAGTGCCATAGCTTATACTCCATGCGACAGCTCAAAGTTCCATGACTCAATTGCACCGCAGTCACTGACTAAACCCTAATATGACTCCTGTGGCAGTGCTCTCACACAACTACCTCAGACATCAGGTATTTGTCCCATATCCGTCAAATACCGACATTGATCAAGTATGCCTGGTCAACGAAATCGTGTTCATTGGGTAACGCGTCGCCTAAACGTCCCTACTAGCTACAAATGTCTCCTTCTAAGGCCTAGAGGCGTTTCAAAAATTTCTCGACCGCGGCCTAGCTGAAGCTCCAACCGAGCCAGGCATAGCTGAGTATATTGTGACACAATCAAATGGTCAGATTATTGGGCTCAAGGCTCCCTTGGATGAGGTATTTGCTCTTCGAGAAGTTAGAGCGAAAGCCATCGAAGACTGAACATTTTGTATTTGGGGCATCCATCATATCTACAAAACGGGACCTAATTAAGAAGATGCACTTGATGCAGTTGGACGTATGATTGATCAGGCAGATACTTGACGGACTTGGGCCTACTGGTCTGCAGGGATCACGCAGTACCTACACTCCCCGTCTCTACAGCTCCACCAACCAACGTCAAGCTCGCACTCTTGCCTTGTTCGATCAACGTCGCATTCGCCGCCATATTCACCGCGGCAGGTGCAGAGCCGTACGGTCCCAAAAACTTCAACCTCCCGCTAGCCACCTCGCCATACCCGGTCTCGAGGAACACAAAGTCCGCGGCAACGGCCCCAATCCCGCCAGGAAGATTGATCAGATCGACCAGGCCTAGTAATCCGGTCTCAAGTGTGCTGATCTTGCAGTCGACCCTCAATTGAGTGTAGACGTCGATTCCGATGCCGTACTCTTCGAAACGCCACAAACCTGGGAGTGGCCCGTCGCCATGTCTGAGGATCTCGTCATTCGCATGTGTTTGAGCGGAAGCAAGCGCTAGGATCAGATTCTCCTTTGGCAGTGGGTCGCCGTAAGGGGGCTCGCCTTCGATGGAGACATTTACTGAAGTATAAGGAATATTGTAATTTTTCGGGTCGATGTGGCTGTGAAGGGAATCAGTGGAGGATCCTGGCTTTGAGGAGAAATAAGACGTACGTTGTGAGATTCCATGGGGAAGTGTTCTGAGTAGTGCCATTTACGTTCCGTGTGGCATTCACATTTGCACGAGCCCTTAAAATTTGTATCCGCGCGAGGTAGTTGAATTCGTCTTTCAGCAAGACTGCCACAGCCCTCGTCCCCAGCTGCGGGTAGGCGTTCATCAGTGCTGCTATGCCCCTAAGCGCCTCCGATGCCTTGCTCAAGACCATTTCTCTTCTGTTTAGGGATTGAATATCGATTTCGATGCCGTTCTCTGTCATAACGTAGCGATAATCGATGACAACATCACCTTTGGTAGCAGCCTGGCGATCAAGGTCTTCCTGAGCAGATGCGAGGCAGAGGATTGTCGGACCATGGGGTAGAATATCGCCATAGGGACGCTGCACTCTCAGTGAAAGGCCATAGCCTATAGGATAATTGTCTGGACCCAGCGGTGGAGGTGCAGGGGGAGGTGGGAGCGGGTTGGGGCTGAAACAGTATAAGATGAGTCAAGATCAACGTTTAGGAGTCAAGACATCGTACCTTGCGCTATCTACAATGTTTCTCTGGATATTGATGGAGAAACTCGAGGAGAAAAGACTGGCGAAATAGAGCACATTGAATGGTGATGGAGACAACATACTCGTACTTCAGTATGCAGAATGATCACGAGGATCCAAGCGGATCAGAATTAGTAGTGATGAGACTGAGAGACCAACCATAGTGACAAGGTGGGTATCTTTTTATGAAACTTCAGTTCTCGGCGGCAGCTATTCCTGGAATCAAGCTTGTCGCAAGTAGCTTCTTTGGCGATCCACGGGCACTTGAAGCTTTGTGGCGAGGGTATCGCAATGAATGGTCTCCGTGACGAAACATTAGAGTCACCAGCGAACATGCTGAACCGACAGCCGCCAGCCCATCGCCATTTCTGGTTGCTAGGTCGCATCGTGTCAGCTATCAAGGTTAATTCCTAGACGTCAAAATATTTCACAGAGGCGCCTTGAAACACTCGTGCTAGAAGTAGTATTCCCGGTAGGGAGCCGCGGCAGTATAATATGTCAAGTACAGTTTTTAACCACTCAAAGCAACAAATAACGCCTAGAACAGGCAAACTCGATTGAAACAATTTGCCCGCGTATGCAGTTTTCACAGCCGGGACTGGTGGTGATTCAGAGGCCTGACCTTCACGACCTCTGCATTTCTTGATGTCTCCGAGGGAAAGCAGGCAGTTCAGGATCCCCTTCGAAAAAGAGTAGCCTCAAACGCCGTCATATACACCTGACCATTCCTACACTGGGGCATGACTTTCAGCATCATGATAGTCGTCAAAGGGAAGAGAAGCAGCTTATACGACGGTAGCAATCGCCTCTTCAGCGCCACATCCATTCCAACAGTCGTCAAGACCGTCGCCGCCGTCCTCGGGCATCTAAAGCAAACAAAGAACCTTGCGGTGTACGTGTAGGATATTGCGACGACGCTGCAAATGATAGCGGTTATTGCAAAGAAGGCCACTGGAGCAGAGGATGGGAAGAGTATGTCGTGCCTATTGATGAGATGACCCACCAAGCCCAAACGGAGCCAGAGAAGAGTAAAACATCCCAGGTATCTTTGCAATCAGATCCATCAAGATGTCGATTGGCGGAACTAGAGACCTGATTTCGAAAAGCCGAATGATGAGATGATGGGCATCAAGAGATGAGCGATGCTGAAGTCCAGAAAATGCTAAGTAGCTAGGTAACGTGGGTATCTGATGCGGGTGAACGCTTTGACCAGGAAAGCCACTCTAAGCGTGAAAGAGGTCTAATATGCCTTGCATAAAGACATTACTTGCTCTAAATGAGAAGTACCTTGCCGACCTGTGTATATCCTGCATGAGGAGTCCATATCCCCGAAACCCAGCTTGTAACACCGTTCACGAAGCTGCGCCGGTGTGAAGCCATGTGGGCCCTTGGTCAAGGAGAAGCACGAGAGCGTCCATGTTGCTTCTTTGTTCCGCCGGACGATTTCACCAGCATAGACCGCGACCCTTCTAGCCCCGCATTGCCTTGCCCTCTGGAAGCATGAAAACTTTATGGCAGGCTGACAGCAGCCTAGCTGTATGATTGCTCAACCTCGGCCGTGCGGTGAGAGTGGAAGCCAACAAACACGCATTTGCTTCATTGGCCCCCGCGCGCAGTCATGGTCACATGGGTGTAGTATTTTACGCTGCTGGTAGGTCATGTAGACGTCGTGATGTGGCGTCTGGCCGTTGGCCCGTAAGTGGCCATGGTTGATGGCGAGGGGAGCGTTACCTGCGTACGGCCGAACGATGGGCTCGCTTTCCTGTTCTTGTTAGCTGGCGCTGGCCTCCTGAAAACTCTGTTCGAGAATGAAGTTGTTTTTTAGCTGTCGTTGGCTCGAAAGTAGTCGCTACTAAGTCCAGTAGCATATCAACAGAAGTGGTAAAAGTGTAGAGCGCGATGCCACCTCCAGAAGTCGCTGTTCACCCTAGTCCGAAGTAGGCGTTAGCTTTTCGGTGGCACCGCGCTACCGAAGAGTGCGCTAATCGCCCGTTCCGTTGTCCGATATCTTTCAATCTCCCTCACGAGTACGCTTTCATATAGTACAGCTAGAATGAGGGCATGTCCCAAACTTATAGGAGCATGGTGAATCCACGTTTCTAACCATGGTTTACTATCTTCAGCCGTACTGACAAGGCGATATCTTTACAGTATAGTAAGGTAGCTGGCCACTGCCTCCATCCATCTGTGAACGATATGTAAGAATGAGAAGGCCCGACTTGGCGACACATGCGTCACTCAGAGCCCTAGCCGTAGCCACATTAGGCTTACGAATCATGTCTTTCTTGCTAGGTGTTCACCTCAATCGTATCAGTATTCTCGGAGTGTTGAAGTTGGCACCACTTGACCTTTCTTCGTTCGAATACGGCAGTAGCAGCCCTATGCTTGGCGTTCAAAGTTCATAAATTCCTTGTTGCTCTTCCTTCCACTCACCTTCCTCCTCACTCCATCAAGAACTTCATCCTTCAAATCACCGTCATCTGTTCTACTGATCCATGTTGATAAGAAATCCATCACCTTCTGCTCCTACTGCCCTGTGAAACATAATGAAGCTCTCAACACCCTTCACTGCCTTCGCCCTCCTGGTTCCAGCAGCCTTTGCGGTATTGCTCCCAGCATGCTCCACCGATTCCGTGACGCCCTGCAGCTGCCCAAACGGAACAACTTACGCTCAGTCCGCTACCTTTGCGGTCGTCGGCGCCTCAGCTAAAGATTTCATGGCTGTGACTTCTGATTGTTCGTTCACCTTCCAGTCTTCCCTCTTCATGCAATGCATGCTATAGGGTGAACACTCACTAATTTACTTCAGTCTTCAATAGCGCCTGGGTTGGCCTCTTACCCGTCGCCACTCAAGGTCCCGACAATGACCCCGGCGTGTCGATTCGCACCTTTGACCTACCTACATTGGTCGGCACCTATCTCATCTCTGAACAGGTAAGCCCTTCCTTTCTGGTGTTTCGCACGAACATCTCCTGTCACCAGATTGTCTCCCAACATACAAGATACTCATTGCTCACAATTTGTACAAACAGTTAACCAGCCGCATGGCTAGACCCGACGGCACTTTCCTCGCGAAATGGGAGCAGCTGAATACTACCGTTCCCCTCGAGTACCACTCAGGCAACGGTTCCTTCGCCGGCTACTGGGTCACGCTCGCAGCCGAGACCGTCTTCCAGTATGAGACCGCTGTCATCTGGAGCACTTACGCCTGCGAGACAGGACATCCACTGGGTAAGTACTTACCCCCAGCTTCTCAAAGTGTGCTGTCGCTCTCGATGCTGGGAATGCTGATGTTGAAGCGTGTTTCTAGATTTCGCCAAGTTCCACGAGGACGCACTGAAGAACGCCACCGACATCTTGCAGGCACAAGGCAAGATCCTGGGGACAAACGTGCCGTCACGCTCGACCCAGTAATTTTGAGTACTCGCAGAATTTGGCTGATGTGAACCCATCGGAGGTGCTGGTGCTTGTGCTGATCTGGCTTGCGTGAGGAGGGAACCGAAAACGGCGGATTGAATTCTTTATTAGCAGCATGCAAAATTATGTACACTCAGAGTAGCTACACATATTAGCTACACATATTGCAGATGTGGCTACAGTCTACTGAAGCTTCATTGCATCTTCAGCTCGCCGATTCCCTCCTCTTCGAACGCACAAATGTTGAAGAGTCAACACGCTGACCCAATCAACCCTCACAGCTCATCACGCCAGCATCCCACACAGTGGCAACGTTTTGATTGTGATAGTAAAGAACGCTACAATGATACTCCCAGATCACAGATACCCTAAGGGAAAGCAATCCCCACAAAAGCCTCTAAGGATCTCCGCAAATTCCATTTGGATCGACGGCCATTACGAGCCCTAGTCAGCTACGTGATCTCTATATCCATACGCTCCTATCGTACAGCAATGCCTCCAGCACTGCCTCAAACCTGTGCATCAATCTATATCATACTATTCCCCTCTCAACTTCTGCCCCTTTATAATCCCGAAACGCACTCTCTCCCAGTCCAAACATCTCCAACAGGACGCAAGCAACCCGGGCCTAGGACCTACTTGTCATGACGGAAGTGAATATCAGCCACGACGGTCCCCACGTGTGTATTCTGAGACTTTTAGCTTGATCCAAGACACAATGGTTAGATGGGTGGATTTGAAAATGCCAGGTAAAGACTATGGTTCATGTGCGGCAGGACTGAGTCCACGGAAGAAGCAAAGACATTGGAATGAAAGATTCTTTCAGGAACTTTGAGCACGTGACTTAATGATTGGCCTTGGTATGAATTAGCGCCTTGGCGGAAAGTCTCCACCTTCCTGACTCCGTACATTGTACGATCACCTTTCCCTATACATAGCCGCCACGCCTTCGCCATCCTGAGCACTGGTCCGCTTCGAAGCTTCCCATTTCACCTCTATGGTGTCATGAGTATTGCTGAAGACCTTTTGATCCTTTGTCTGAAGCTGAAATTTGATGTCCGCCGCTCCGAGTATCACTTTGATGTTGAACTTGGCCCGGACATACTCGTTCCCACGATTGTACCAGTGTCGATTCTTGACCTTCATCTCTACCCCTGTGTCCTTCAAGACGGATTCGACCTCACATAATCGTTTGGCACCATCTTGACTCAGGCTCTGTGGAAGTTGCTCGCGTGGTACGGTTGACATCACCACATGCGTCTGCCATAGCTGCGCTTCCTTTCCGGGACTCATCTTCATCACGTAAGGCTTGAGAACACCATCGGTGGAGACAACTTCGCCCTTACAGATGATCCGGGTCAGAGGAGTAATGCTTCAAGATGTGACGGGGGTCCTCACCTGCTTGATAAACTTGGGAGAATACCGTCAGCATATCTCATAACGTCCACTTGGCTCAGAGCTGGGAATGAGTTGAACCGAGATTTCAACGTACCCAATCGATCATGTCCTCAACCCACCTCTTGCCGTCTCGAGAATCTCGAACTACCTTCTGACCAATATGCGCCGGGTTGCTCGGATCGTACTCTTCGATGCATAAAATTCCGTAGCTGACCCTACAGCAACGCTCCTTGAAGATCGCAGCTCCACGACTGATGCTTTGCACCCGATCCATGACCAGCCCCTGGACGACTGCAAGCTGACTGTGACCGAACATTCAGTGAGGTGGCCAACAGTTGCATGGAATGTACGCTACTCACGGCTCGGCCACGATGACTATTTTGGTATCCTGCGCATTAGGCTTTGAAGATCCCAGCCCTGTTTCATAGTGCGATTTGAGACGCTGCCTAACGTATGGCGAGCTTCCAAGACCACCTGACAGTACTATGTAGGTCTATGGAAGAAGTTAGTGGATTGCAAAACACGAAGGGTCAGAGCCATCAGACTATTTGGGTTCTAGGGTGATTATCGTGCATCCTGTCAAATTGCTGGTCGATCACGCTAAGCATACGGTCGAGCTGGACGTCGAATAGCGCTTTCAGCTCTTCTCCTGTGAGAATCATCCTCGAATCTTCGATGTGTGCATTTGGAAAGCTATAGCCTGGATCAAGACCAGGCACTTCAATCGGGAAGACCGGCAGTGCAGCCAGCGCGGCTGTACCGTAAGAGCATTTGATCCTCTCAAACCTGCCGTGTACCATGCGGTCGGCAACGACTTCCGGCTCTTCTTTGATGTTAGCACGGACCTTGCTTAATCGATCCGCGACCATGTGATGGAAGTTCATGTCTATCAGCGCCGATCCAATGGAGCGCCCTTGAAGTGATAGCGAATATGTCAGATCCCCATTCTCGGCGCGTTCGTTCATTACTATAGGACTTACCCTCTACCCATCCCAATTGCTGGAGCTGGGAAGGCTCGCCTCTTGAGGAGTTCAACTTGAGAACGTTGACATCCTGGCGCAACAAGTATCAGTGACAAAGGTGAGATCTATAGATGGATTATAGGCTTCGTTGTGGTTCGTACCGTTGTTCCTCCTCCAGCGTCACATATCAGTACAACGTCGTCTTTCTTGCATCCTGAAGTCAGCAGGTGATCATGGTTCCAGGAACTGCGCTTTACTTACTTCGAATTGCTGCTTTGATGCATATACCGCAGCGGCTTCGGCTTCGGTGAGGCCGATATTTGCACGATGGTCGTGTCCATCGCCGCCGAATCCAGCCCCCCGAATAAGTCTCTCCGTCTCATTAATCATACTTGGATTCTTCCATGTTGTCGGAACACTGAAGACGAATTCGGTCCTCTGGGTCTTCCAGCGCGGAAAAGCATCCGAAAAGCTTTGTTCTATATGGTCATGGATACAGCGGAGATAATCCTGGAACCACTGTCTCGCTTGTTCGAGCGTGGGAGCATCTGGTCGCGGGTCCGAAAAAGAAGGATCTAGATGGAGCTTGAAGTAGCCCAAGAAATCCGTGTCGTCGCTCTCTTGGTCACACAGGAAGCCCCACGCTTTTACTGCACCGGTATTATCATCATATTGGAGTAGTGTGGGCACCTTATTTGCCAACTCGTTGATGAGTTTCCCCGGCCAATGCTGTAGAGTCCTTGGCTCTGGCCAATCAGGTCCCATGGAATAAGCGACTCCTAGCCCACCCCGCCACGGATCAATAAGGGAACAGCAGAATCGATGATCATTCAGCAGCAGCATGCTCGTATTGAGACGGAGACATACCGGTGCAGGTCATGCCGAAGTCAACTCCGACCACGATCTCTGGCGTCCACCCGTCTGCCGACATGCTGTGCGCAGGGCGTTCACCCACAACCAAGTATCGAGATCGATGGACCTGCACTCTCGCTATTCTGGGCTTTGTCTCGAATTCCAATTTTACAAGCTGTTCTCATCATCAACAAGTTCATGAGATTAGCTTGGCAATGGCTGGTACTTCGCTTGTGAGGTTTCGG